>Ga0256847_1000451_pt1 | contig 26246 bp, 22 predicted proteins | sample TeddybearmetaG_FD_189099 | JGI IMG/M metagenome (GOLD analysis project Ga0256847, IMG submission 189099) | Hydrothermal vent microbial communities from East Pacific Rise, Pacific Ocean - Teddybear | ecosystem: Environmental > Aquatic > Marine > Hydrothermal vents | place: Pacific Ocean: East... | reverse complement strand
TGAAGTGATTTAATAACGAATGTTAAAATGATATGTAAGTGCTTGGAATTCAAGTCAATGTTAAATTTCATTTTCATAGCTGTAGCTATGGGAATTAAATTTAATGAAGAGTTGATTTTCAATGGCTTGCATAGGAATTAACAATTTGTTTTTAATTCTACTTTGGGACATTAGATTTATTGTCAGGTTTTAAGGATTAAGGGTTTAAGGTACGCATGGCTAGATGTTGACCAGATGGAGATTTGTCTACATCTGACCTTGCGAAACCTTATACCTCATACCTTAAACCTCAATTTTATCCAACACTTTTCACAATGTCTTAAAGTAGAATTAAATCACTTCTATAATTAAAAGTCAAAACAGGTATGTATCACTAAGCTACATTAAATAAAGCATTCATAAAAACCTGAACTTTCATTCTATGTAAAACAAATTGCACAAAGTTAGATTTAACATTTGTTAAAGAACTATAAATATTTGATCATTTCAAGCGAAATTTTGGTGATTTTTAAAGATTAATCATTCCATCCTTTATCAACTATCACTTTTGTCTTTGACAAACTATCATGCCATCCTTCCGCCTTATCTCCAAGGAAAGAGAAAGGCTCAAAGGGAATAAATCTACAAATAGTCCTAATAAATGTTGTGTAAAGGTCCATCCTCTCATTTTCTAGCGTAACAGCCCGCGTACCTGTAATTAATTTGCCTAGTGTTTTTCCCTTAAAAAAATACTCCATAATTGTATAGTACCCAGTCAGTATTATTAGACCCAATACCCATTCTATTATTTTTGATTTTAGTGTCCCCTCTTCTTCAAAAAGATAGGATATATTACCAAAGTAAACTAGAATCATTCCTAACACGAATCCAATTATCAATGATAAAATCATGTATCCTATAAAATCAATAAAATAATTGGTAAATCTTTGTCCCTTACTTGCTAACTCATATGTTTTATCAATGTTTCCATGATAATCAAGCGTGTCTAAAATCTCTTCCATTTGTTTGTGATTGATCTAATTGTTTCTAATTAGATACAAAATAGCTTTTATTTCTGCTTTTTCAAAATTTGTGTAATCGATGATGTGTAAACAATATCTAACGTTTAGTAATTTCACCACCGATAAGGAATGATACATTAATAAAGTTCGCTTTTATACGCAGGTATTTTATTTTTCAACAAGGCAAAAAACGTAGACAATGCAGCGCATTGGCGAGGCTTTTTAACGCCGTAGAATAATAAAATAACAAGTAGAAAATGTTACTTTATTATTGAATCATTCCTAAGAAACCGACAAGAGGTCAGAGACCTTTGTCTCGCATTACTACTGCGACCGAGAGGAAGGTCACTGACCTCTAATATTGATAACTCAGGATATTTATTTTTAATTACTGGCTTGCCAGATGTCCTTGACTATAAATTCTTTACTACTTGCTCGACATGGCCACCTTCAAATTTAAAATAGTAGATTCCATTTACAAGTTCAGATAAATCCACCTCAGTCTGTCCTTCATTTAGTCTATACTCTTTTACATATTTCCCCAGATTATTATAGATCACAACTTTCCCTTCATCTATTGAATTTATAAAGATTTTATCTGTTGCTGGGTTGGGATAAACTCTCACTCTTGCATCTTTCAAGACTACTGATACGACATTGCTATAATCATACTGACCATCAAAATCAACTTGCTTTATACGATAGTAGTTTGTTCCTGAACTCTGATTTTGATGGATATACTCATACTCTATTGCGGTATAAATATTGCCTTCTCCTTTTATAACTTCGATTGACTTGAATTGACGACCATCTTGACTGTGTTCGATTTCAAAATGTGAAGTATTGACTTGTTGAGAGACAGCCCAGGTCAATCTGTTTGCATTTACTATCCTCAATGGTTGAGACCATATTACAGGTAGAATATTGTTATCTATTATTTCAAAGTCTGGATCATAACCAAGACTTACTAAGTCATCAAAAAACAGAACCAATTGATTATCAACTTCATCCACTAATTTGAGTTGAGATATAACTCCAGTTCCCGGCACTGTAAATTGAGGAATTGTAAAATTCTTTTCCCAGACGCCGTTTAGATTTGTGCCAGAAATTTGGCTTGCATTGCCATTGCTAAAGTCACCATTTGGAAGATCCATAAATGGTTTTATATAATCAATACCACTTAAATCTTCAGTTGCTCCTATAGTAACAGTTATTTGTCCAGGACCATCTGTAATATCTACAATTTGAGGAGAAATACTAAAAGATGTTAGCTCCGGTGCAGTTACATCACTCTCATTAAAATCGATAATCTCAAAATCAAGATCATATCCAAGGGCTACTAAATCATCAAAAAAAAGTATTAATTTATTATTAACTTCATCAACTAACTGGATTTGAGATATCACACCAGTACCTGTTTGTGTAAATTGAGGAATTGTGAAGTTTTTTTGCCAAATTCCATCTAGATATGTTCCAGATATTTTTGAGGCATTCCCATTACCAAATCCTCCACTTGGAAGATCCATAAATGTTTTTATATAATCTATTCCACTTAAGTTATCTGTGGCACCAATAGTAACAGTTATTTGCCCAGAGCCATTTGTAATGTCTACTATTTGAGGAGAAATACTAAAAGATGTCAATGCTGGAGGATCAATATCTGATTCACTACTGCTAACAATTTCAAAATCAGGATCATATCCTAGACTAACTAAGTCATCAAAAAACAGAATTAATTTATTATTAACTTCGTCTACTATTTGTAGCTGAGTTATAACACCTGTACCTGTTAGTGTGTATTGAGGAATAGTAAAGGTTTTTTGCCAAATTCCATCTAGATTTGTTCCAGATATTTTTGAGGCATTCCCATTGCTAAAGTCATCATTAGGAAGGTCCATAAATGGTTTTATGTAATCAATTCCACTTAAATCATCAGTGGCCCCAATAATTATTGTTATTTGCCCAGGTCCATCCGTAATGTCAACAATTTGAGGAGTAACACTGAAAGATGTCAATACTGGAGCATTAGTATCTTGTGATGACAATTGTAATGTGAATAGAAGTAGTAATAAGGTCGTAATTTGTTTCATAGTAATTTAATTGTTGGTCATGATGCTCAATTCAATCGATTTAAGCGTGTCTAGTGGATAGTAACGTTTTATTCTATATATATGGTTTCATTCTCTATTCATTCATTTTCTTCAAAGCTGCCTTTGCTCCTTCATTCTCTGGATTAAGTTCAAGTGACTTTCGATACATTTCCACTGCCTTTTTATTATTCCCTAGCAATAAAAATACTTCGCCATAACTATCCCAAACATTAAAAGATGTTGGAAATAATATAGTATTTACTTCAAACAATTTCGACGCGGCTTGAAGTTTTTCTTCATTCATAAGTGAATATCCCCAGTTATTCAAGTCTCTTTCAGAATGCCAATATTCATACTCTCGTTTTCTATAATTATTGGTATATTCTGTGCTGTATGCTAAATACCTTTTTAATATCTCAGCCTTATCGGATTCATCACTTATATTACTGAATAAATTCACTATCGCATCTACTGCTAATTTTGGGTTATCAAAATGCAAATAATGTCCACAATTCGAAGCAACAATCCCGACTCTATTGGGATTGTCTTTTACAAATTCTTGGTGGCAAGATTTCCATCTTTCATTCTCTGTTGCATTTTCATTTGGTGGGTTGTCAGCTACTAAATCGATTACTGGTATATGAGAAGGAATGGAAAAAAATCTCATAATCTCGATCGTTTCGATATTTGATAAACACTCAAAATATATAGGTTCGCTTTGTGATCTTATGTTATTTAGCCATTCTATTGTTCTTTCCTCCTTTTGCCTTGCTATGAACTCATCGGTATGAAAACTACTCAGTACAGCATCAATTAGTACCACTCCTTTTATTTTATCAGGCTTTTCTGAAGCTAGATAAGTAGCGTAATAACCTCCATACGAATGCCCAACTAAAATTAGTTCATTGATGAATCCCAATTTTTGCAATCCTTTATCCAATGCTTCAATCCCATGAGTAATTAAAGCCCTTTGGTCATCTGACAGACTCGGATCAAATTCACTTTGCCCATACCCAACTCTATCATAAGTGATAATTGTGGCTCCTGTTATTGAATGTATTTCTGTAGCTAAAGATGACCATATAGTTGCATCATTTCCCCCACCCGATTCAAATAATATAGGCGTTCCTTTTCCCTCCCAAATGGTAAAGTGCATTTTATGAGTGCCTATATCGACAAGAGTATCTAGGCTTTGAGCGTGTAGCCCTAATGAAATGGGAAGGATTAATAAAAGTATGATTATTGTTTTGATGTTCATGGAATGTTGTTCTGATAACGTATTGTACAATTGTAATATATGCGTTTTGAAGGGCTATAGACATTTTGCATTTTGAATACTTTTATAAAACGTCTATTACTTTCTAGCTAACCATTTCGCCAATATTTCCTTTTCTCTATTCATAAATGACCGCTCCCCTGTCAATATATTATCTCGTCTTTCTTGAGTCACAGAATTCGAATACCACCACTCCTTTGTGGCTCCAACTGTTTCGGATAATGATCTGAATTGGAGACCCGCCGCAATGGCTTTACTGTTTTCAGTTCTCGACATGCCTGCATATTGTGGCAATTGGATAACCCAAGGTTGGATTCCGATTATATCATTTTCTTCTAAAAAAGTAAGATCATCAATTTGTATGTAATTGACTGAAGAAGTATAACTAGCATGAATTCCATGTACAAAAGCATTGGTCGTCATATTGAAACCTGGCCCTGAACCATTATAGATCCCTGCTGCCTTATTTTCAAGTAATCTTATCATCCATTCTGCCAGATCTCTCACATCAATATACTGCACTACTTCATCCTTTTGGCCTGGAATTATAATATCTCCCCCTTTTTCTAATCTAGCCAACCAGTATGGAAACCGATCAGTACGATCTCCAGGACCAACGATTAGAGTTGGTCTCACAATAATAGATCTCTCTGCTCCAAAAGCATCAATAGTAGCTAATTCTGAAGTTGCCTTCATCACTCCATATTCATAAGTTGGCTTGTCCTCTTCAGCAGTATCTCTAGGTATTTCTGTAACCAAGGATCGATTTTCTGAAAAGTCATCACCGATATAAGGATAATAAACACTAATAGAAGAAGTGTACATGTAATATCCGACTTGTCCTTCTAGTAGTCGTGCTGTGTCTTCAGTCCATTTGGTTTTACGACCAGAGTTGTCGATGACCACATCCCACTTTCTATTTTTTAGCGCTTCCAAGTTATCTTCTCTGTCTCCTACTAATTTTTCAACCTTAGAAAAGAGTTCTTGATGAATTTTGGGTATAGTTTTACCTCTAGTAAAAATAGACACCTCATGCCCCCTTTCTAAGGCATAAGCGATTTGATGAGGGCCTAAGAAACTGGTACCTCCAAGAATAAGAATTTTTAATTTTTCATCATTCTTTTTGATGTCAATTAGATTTAGCAATGGATTGGCTTTTATAATAGGTGACAATCCTAAAGCCAAGCTGATTCCTAAAAATTTACGTCTACTATTATTCATATGATTAGCTTAGAAAATTAAAATATTAAAAATTTGTGCAATTGATTAGCTTAGAAAGTACTTATTTATAGATTTTTCTAAGTTGATTGAATCAGACACTAAAAATAATCATCACTTTTTATGATGTGTATTTATTCGCCATTTAAATTCTGATACACCAGCCTGGTTTCAAAAACCAGGCTGGTGTATCATCTAATTTTAACTTCATTAGATTGGAATCTTTGTCATAAAATGTTAACCTCTTTAAAATATTCTCAAACGAATCATAAATATGAATTGAATATAAGTCTTTGTCGGCTTTGTGTTTTTTATAAGCTCGAAGGAACGCGAATTTTAATCCTGATGGTGTCCCAGAAATAACTGAATCTATATTTTTAGAAAACAAAAAATCTAGAACAACGCTCGCCTTTTCTCTATAACCATTCATTGTAAAACATTCATTTTGAATCTTCTCAATAGGTTTTTTATAAAAAATCTCAATTTCTTCATCCAAATCAAAGAATGTATAGCCAATTTTTTTAGCTAACAATTTTCCTATTGTAGTTTTTCCTACACAACTTATACCAACTAAATATATTATCATTTGTACTTCATTGATTTAATATTTCAATATAGAATCTAGTTAAAATGCTTCGGTCATTGAAGTGGTTTTAAAACTATGGATATATTCCATATTCCTATACACTCATTTTCCTTATTATCAACATTGTCTAAAATCAGTTCAAAAAGGCTAATTCTATCTTTTGTAGGTACAAACCTATTTGACCATTCTTCTCCAAATCGTTCATTATGAAATTCATGTAATACTTCTATTTGCTAAATTATAGAGAGCTGAATATTTTTTTTACTAATTAGGTTCTATTAATCTGGCAATTCGAATCCATTAAATATATATCAAAAATGATTTTTTATTGTGATTTGACATATTAAACATTTCGATTATGCTAAATTCATTCCTTTTGTATAAAAAACATTGTTTGAGATCCCTTTCGTTAATAATTGGTGCATTTCAAAATTACGTTTTAATAATTCTATTATAAATTGTCCTAATTGACTTTTTGCAGAATCGCTAAATCGCAGAACCGCTAAATCGCCTTATGATGTTGACTTCTTAAATTTCCTTTTGAATATCAAATAGTAAAATGCGTCAATTTGAAATGCACCCTTAATAATATGAATCTCTCTTTTAAATATTAATTCGTCAATCTTATTAGTTTTTTCTGTTCCTAACCACCCAAATCCTTCATTGTCAAAATTAGGGTCCTCAATTTTTATATATTTTTTCTTCTTTATTTGTGAAATAAACTTCTTTGTGTCAACCTCATAAGGCAATTGATAATGAATATACTTTCTCCCCTCATAACTTTTAGTTGGTACTATTATATAATCCAATTTATGCCTTTGGTAAATTTCATTATTTTTATATATCGTTGCAGCCAGTATTCTATTCTGACTTTTCATATGCTTCTCTTATCCATTGAATAAGTTCAGAGTCTACTTCTTCTATCAAACTTATTTTCACTCTATGTGTACACATTGCGCCAAATGGACCTGAATTTTCAAGACGCTCAGTGAACTCTTTTCCTTTCAATTTTAGCCCTATATAAATACGTGTTTTAGTAGCAGGTTTTATTAATACAAACTGTCTTTTCCTAATAAAACTTACACTATCTTTTTTTGGAGTAATAGTGATATCATTTCCAAGTTCATTTATTTCAGAAAAGAGTTTCTCATAAATTGATTTCAATTGTTCTTTTCCTTTGTACTGATTAGTTAATAAGTCTATGTTGTCTGATGAAGCTGCATCAGATTTTCGTGCTTTTAGCGATACAAAATTTGCAAATCCGTAAGTGAAACCGTATTCAGATTTTAAGAACTCAATTATTGCTTTGTGTTTTTCAATTTTAGACTCCTTAACTACTTTTATCCAATGATCAAGAGGTTTACCTGTTTTTTCCAGCAGTCCTTTTTCCATAATAATATATTGAAGTGATATAAAAACGTAGGCTATAGTGATTTGTATTTTAATAAATCACTTTATTACCAAGCTCCTAATATGGCGCCCATTACCATTAATGTTACAATACAATATCCTGCATTTATTAAATATGCTTTAAGAGATTTCATTTCAAATAAGTACAGAATCCCTAACATAGTACTTACCCAACCAAATCCTGCAAAAAATCCTGCCATGGCTCCGAACATTAAATCGGCTTCTACTCCAATAAATAGCTCTAAAACGAGTGCTGCAATAAATGATAATAACAAAGAAAGCCCAAAAACTTTAGGCATGCTTCTCTTTTTTAAATCTTCTTCCGTAAAACCAAATTCGTGCATCCACCCCTTACCGAAAAGTGGCCCATACCAGATTCCGCCAATTAAAAAAGAAGAAATTGCCGCTACTATTACCGATAGCCAATTAATGTTTTCAAATGCTATTACTAAATCCATATTCTGTTTTTTATGATTAAAGTGTAATACTACTTTAATATGAATCTTTAGGATAGTAAAAAATTAACCCTTCCTGTCCAATGGAAAGAAGTTCGGTTCATCTTTATGAAAATTTTGTTGAATAAATTTTTGTGGATTAAATCCTGAAAAATGTTTAAACTCTTTTATAAAGTGTGATTGGTCTGCATATTCACATTGATAAGCAACTTGTGACCACTCTATTTTTTCAGATTGATGTATTTGTTGTAATATTTCATTAAATCGTAAAATTCTCTGGTATTTCTTAGGTGTTAAGCCAACATATTTTTTGAATTGGTCAATTAAGTGTTTTTGTGTTTTAGGGTAATTGTCAACTATTTTCCCATAGTTGACGACAGATTCAAGTTGTAATTTTTCCAATATTCTTAATAATTCAATCGAAGGATTTTTATCCTGATGAAATTTACCATTTAACCATTTCTCAGCAAGATCAAATTTTTCTAAAGATGTTGTTTTAGTTAAAAGTTCTTCTCTTAAATTAAGTATTTCATTTCCAAATACTTTTTCTGCTGACACTATTTTTTCGTTTAATTCTTGAATTGGAATGTGAAAAAATGGGTACGCTCCAAATGGCTTGAATTGGATGACAAACATTTCAGATTTTTGATGAGCAGAAATGGATATATAGTTTTCATGCATTCCTGAAACCCAAACTTTGGTAAAAGTATCGTTTGGTTTTAGGGTATCATTGTCAAAGGTATTTCGTGCAAATCCATCTAATTCAAATATTATGAAGATATGACCTGTTGGAACGACACGTTCAATCGAATGGTCAGGTACAAAATCTTTAAAATGAAATATAGATTCAATGTACTTACTTATCGTTCCTTTTAGTTTGTGTGTTTCAAATGTCATTGATTTTTCTTTTTATTGGCTACAATGCTATGCTTCCTTTTTAAGTTTAGTGTTAATCTTATAACATATTAAAAATATAATTACACCATTTCGAAATGCGCCCATATCACAACCTAATGGACTTCAATTAAAGTTACTTTTCCGATGTAAGTATCGGAAAAATAAACCCCACGAGATTAAAGATAAAATTATAGTTTTCCTGACATCTTTAATTTCTAATGAAGCTTTTGATATTTGTTTTTATATAAATCTTCTGGGATAAGGAATGATTCAATAATAAAGTAACATTTTCTACTTGTTAATTTATCTTTCTACAGCGTTAAAAAGCCTCGCCAATGCCCTGAATTGTTTACGCCTGCCTGCCGGTAGGCAGGTTTTTTACCTTGTTGAAAAATAAAATACCTGCCTATAAAAGCGAACTTTATTAATGTATCATTCCTAAGGATTTTTTTATCTTGTAGTAATCCGTAGTAATTCTAAAAGATCACTTAATAATAAAAATAAGTTGGGAGGCTCTCACCACTATAATAGTCAAATATTTCGAACAAAATTTAAAAAGACTTTTTTATGAAGTTCAAGATCCATATTAGGAGATAGTGCTACACGGGCAATATAATCTTTGTCGCCTTCTTTAGTAGTCCCTTGAGTAGATGTTGCAGGTATCGTCCAGTAACATCCATTTAACTGCCCATAGCTCACACAGTACTTACTTTCATTGGGAATTTCTGTAATCATCAAATTGATTAATTTATGATTTAACGCTCTTTTATAAGATTCTTTTTCTTCATCAGTATTACCTTTAGTGGGAAGATCTAATGAAAATACGGATGGAGTAAATCCTTGTTTTGCCAATTCTTCTGAAACAAAATTGATTTTTGCCTCTGGTAAAGTATCGTTGATGAAGTTTACAAATTCACGAGTATTCTTATAAGCATCATTAATTCTTTGTTTCATTGAAGGTAATTGTTTTGCCAATATTTCAATTTGAAGATCTGTAGCCTCGTTATCGCAAAGTCTTAGATGCATTTCTATTTTTTCCATCAAAGATTCCGTTTTTTTATTTGCTACACAGTAGCCAGCTGTGCATTGCCCACCACTTGGAAATTTCGATCCACTAACATATGAAATAGTCCTAATCGTAGAGAGTATTTCACCTTCACCTAAAAAGTGTACATTAGGACAAAATGTTTGATCTAAAATAAAAACTGGTTCGATAGCAATTTCACCAGTTGCTGTTTTACGGGTTGCACTTAAAACAGCCTTTAACTTTATAAGATCTGGAACTTCAACTCTAGGGTTTGTTGGAATTTCAGCGATTATGTAAGGGACAGCATCTTCGTTAGCAATTTTTTCTAAAACGACATCAATACTTTGAACCATATCATGATCACCATCAACTGGTAAATCCACCACTTCAACATTATCAATGCAAGCAGCAACTCGTCTTGCTTGGTCATTTGTTCCACCATAACAATTTGGAGGAACAATAATTTTGATAGCCTTTCCTTTATGTTTTTCTAGTGCATCGTGAATTAGCCCCATCATAATCGCATATTGAATAGATAGTCCACTAGAACCAAGTAGAGCCTTTGTATTTGTACCGGTAATCTCTTTAATTGAATCTAAGACAAGTGTTTTGTTTGTCTCGACATTACTTTCCGTTTCTGCTAGCAGGAACGTCTTATTACCAAAAGAAGACTTCTCTATTAGAATCTTTAAGGCAGCAAGACAATTGGCTGGCGTCATTGCAATTGTCTCTCTTCTTCGGACGTGCTGAATTTCTGAGACATAGCTTTCATTCTGTTCGCCATTTACTATAAGAATACTTCCAAGGTGAGAATGAAGACCAATAAAAAAATTAATATTGGGAGTGAGATCTATGGAATTCATTTCATCTTGATGTGAAACGAAAATGGTGCTGCCGTTACCCGGATAGCTGTCGAGTGCGGAAATAGCTTCTACTTTCTTTAACTCAAATTTATACCCATAAATACTCCTTAGCACTTCAGCATCAAAACACTCTGGTAATTCACCTGTATAAAGGATTTGTGTGTTTTTATTATCTAATAAATTTTTTCTTAGAATGGCCAAAACAGGAATCGTCTTTGATGAAAAATTTATTACATTTTTTGGTTGTAGATTATTTAAATTAGCAATTACCCATTCTAGTATACAAGATAATGGATGACCTAATCGAATATAGTCGAAAGCAGTGGGTAATTCACTTAGTGCCGCTCCGATAGTCCCAATAGCCATCGGAATCTGAGCAGAATTATGGTCATTATATAAGATTTCAAACTGTTCTAAGAATTGAGTTTTGGCCAATTTTTCATCATAAATATCTAATCGATGAGTTGTTAGAGTCAACCAGCCAGCGGGTATATTTTCTAATACATCTTTAATATAATTTAGCATTTTATTGTCTTCCATATTTTTCACCTTGAGATAGGCCGGCAAGATACAATAAATAGATTTTTTAAAAAGTGTTACAAGACGTTTTATTACATTATACAACGGTCTAGCTATCGAGCATGTCGTCGCGCTAGCAGACCTGCCCTGATCAGCGTTTTTTATACATAATTTTTCCTCTCTATTGTTTTAAATGGTATTGCTCCAATTTCAATAATCGATCTTCAAAATTTATCTACAAAGTCATTAGCGAACTATTCTTTGATAACTCTTTTAGCTCATAGTAATTGTTTTCTCTTTGTTCGTACCCAATCTAAATTATGAATATATAATCAATTAGTAAATGTACGCCGGAAGATTATTTTTATTAATAAATAACCAAGGAAGATACAACATGCAAAATCAATAAATCCATCCTATATTTACACGCTAATGCATCATAAGCTCATCTCTTCTCCTCTTCAAGGCTATACGGACTTCCACTTTCGGAATGCTTTCCAGAAGTTCTTTGGTGGCATAGATCAGTTTTATGCACCCTACATTCGTTTTAACGGAAAAATGATTATTAAGCCCATTTATGAGCGAGACCTACATCCTAAAAATAATACAACTTTACAGGTAATTCCGCAGGTCATGACCTGTAGTGCTGACGAATTTATCTTTGCAGCAAACTATGTTCACTCACTTGGTTACAAAGAACTCAATTGGAACCTCGGTTGCCCTTACCCAATGGTTACCAATAAAGGCATGGGCTCAGGACTGATTAAAGATCCCGAAAAAATTGATCGCATCCTCGATAAAGTACACACCCAAACAGACATCATAGTCTCTATGAAAATGAGAATGGGCTATGAGCATTGTAGAGAAATACTTGACGTGTTTCCTATTCTAGAAAAGTATCCCATTAAAAATATTGGTATCCATGCACGGATCGGTGCTCAACTTTATAAAGGAGGTGTAGACTTGGAAGGATTTCAGAGATGCATAGATTATTGCGATCAAAAATTATACTTCAATGGTGACATAACCTCAGTCGCCATTTTCGAAGAATTGACTGAACGGTTTCCTAGCATTGATCACTGGATGTTGGGCCGAGGATTGATTGCAGATCCGTTTTTGCCCGGAATGATAAAAAACAAAACAGAACACTACCCTGACAATAAATTAGAACTTTTTAGTAAATATCTCGATACGCTATTTACTTCCACCGAACAAAAATTAACTGGTGAAAAAGCGGTAATCAGAAAGATGCTGAGTTATTGGGAGTATTTTTCAACAATGTTTCCAAACCCAATTAAGGTCGTTAAGAAAATAAAAAAAGCCAAAACTTACAAGGTATATGATGCCGCCGTCAAAGAAATATTAGAAAGCGAAATGATCGCCAATTGCTAGAGATTATACATTTAATTTTAATTTTCCTAAAAATGAGAATTCACCACCAAATTACATTTTTCTTTATGGTGTTTTTGACCGCTTGATTTGATGATTTTCATTTTTTAATTATGTTCATCATTGTGTATGATGTCGTGTGGCGTTTTTATTTATAATTCGATTCAGTTTTTAAAGTATTTTATTTCTTAGATACCCTGAGTTGGTGTACGAATGCCCATGTACCTAATTAATAAAACCCACATTAAGAGATTTGTTGGGTGTATTTCAAATTGCCGCATTTACTTTTTGGCATACGAAAGGAAATTTATTGAAGGAAAATTAAAAAGTCAACATCATAAGGCGATTTAGCGGTTCTGCGATTTAGCGATTCTGCAAAAAGTCAATTAGAATAATTTAAAGTAGAATTAATAAAACGTCATTTTGAAATGCACCCGATTTGTTCTGTACCTTGGGTAGGTTGGTATAGAGTGCCTACTTATTCAAGATTTTATCAGCAATTTGCTTAGCATCTAGGCAATATTTGTCATTACCCTGTAATTTCCATTCGCCAGTTTTTTCAATGTAAAACCTAACTGTTTTCTCTACAACTTCTGAATAACCACCATACGATGTTAACGCATTTTGCACCTCCTCCATATAGTCACTTCTGCTTAATTTATCAATTTTCACCAGATCCCACAGCCTATTAATACGTTTAGATTTGTCTTTGTAAATAGGGCTTGTCGTTTTATAGGCCATTAAAAAAAGCGAAAGCGCTTTCGCTTCCGGTGATGGTTTCTCTATGTTTTTTTTCATACTCTTAATTATGCATCAAAATAAGTGATTAAATGTAATATTAAAAATGAACAATATTCAGCGGTTTCAATTCACTGCTAAAAGTTATTTTGAGTTGCTATGTTAAAAAAATACTTTGAACCTACTTTTTGATAAAAGTTACATAGCTCAAAAAAATCTGGTTTCCTACTTTTATAACTCTTATAGACTAATTAAAAATCTGAGCTGTTCTTCTTTGTGGTTTTCTTTTTGAAATCTTTGTGCATCTGCATAAAACCAATCCAATATTGAACCTACCACCAAACAATAAAAAAAACTAAATATGAATCTTTATATTTTTGCCAACATAATGGGGCTTGTTTTTCTTTAATGCTTGTGTTAATGTATTTTTCTATACCATTAAAGTCTGTCCAAGTTTCGTTTTCAGATGGGTCCATTCCCCATTCCTTTTTTGAAGGTAAATAATAGGTTTTTGCTGAATTATCAAAGCTAATAAGTGTATCAATATTTAAATAGTAGCCTTTTATGGCTTTTTCATAAATGGGGCTAAAACTTGCTTTGTATTCATAAGGAATAAACAATGAAACTAATAAACATAGCGCCTGAGAAACTTCGTCAATTTCTATATTATTAAACTTTGATTTAGCACATTTATGGTAAAGTAAAGGAAATTGTTTTCTTTTCAATTTTTCCAATTTCTTTTTCAAAGAATCATTCCTATTCGGACCAATCCAGTTATTTATTGGTTCCGAAGAAATGTTTGGATCAAATAGATAGAACTTATAGGCTAATTCCATATGGATTAACTGCTTTGTATTTATGTCTTCAATAATAAAATCCATTTCACCTATGGTTTTTTTATCTTCAATTATCTGAACATTTTCATAAAGCACTATGTAATTGGTAGATGATTTAATTAATTCAGAAACAATTTTTTCTGCCAAATGGCCCAATCTTAAATTGGTTGGTAGTTGAAACTCCAGATCAGTTGCTAGATTTAATTCTGATAAATTAAAAGTTTGTAAACCTGTAATTGAAAAGTCTAGACTATTCGCTTTTAATATTGATGCTATCCTTGATTTTGTTTTCATTTAAATATTTTCCCATATAAGGATCTCTCAAACTTCTAATCTATATTTCTAATGCGTGGTAAGTTCACGAACACCCTCGTCTTCATTTACAAAATCTTTAGAATGATTATTGAGAGAGTGCAGATTATTTTTTGTCTAATTCTTATTTACAATTTCCTTTATTCTCTTCATTTCTTATTTTTAATAAGTGTTAACGTTTAATGATGCGAGAGTCTAACCATTGGGAAGATTCTCTGATATCTATTGTTAGCACCTTTTATTATTTGATAATTCGTTTAACAATCATACCCGTTTCAGTCAAAATAGAAATGAAATATAGTCCACTTGGAAGATCCCAAAATATAAATATTTTTACACTGAAAAGATAGTTCTTTTTCAATTCGGCCTAATTTGACAATAATCTTAATTATTGACTAAGGAATGTTACTTTATTATTGAATCATTCCTTAATAATTCCACCTATACCTAATCTTCCATTCGTTTGGTTTGGATAGATTTCTATTTCACTTTCCTTTCGAACTATTACACTTATCACTTTTGTAAATGCAAATGCTCCATCAAATCAAGGAAGGTCTCCTCAAAAGAATACCCCATATGAGGGATTGCAAATTCCTCTGTGCCCCGCTATCTTTGGCTTTCAATCAAAATGTCTATCAATTATGAGAGCTCTTGGCCTTGTTATATTCTGTCTGACACTCTGTTCTACTCAGCTCCATTGTCAAGCCGTTCAGTGGGCCAAACAGGCCATATCTGATGGACCGATCGAAGGCTTCGATCTGGTGACCGACAACGATGGAAACGTCTATGTCGCTGGAGATCACACCGACCCAGCGTCTTTTGACAATGTGGTGATAGACAACGAGGGTAGGGGCACGATGTTCGTGACCAAATACGATCCTAATGGTCAAGCCCTCTGGTCGAGAAGCATCCGAGGCAGCTCGAGCAACCAATTGCGGTGCATGGCTTTTGGCAATGACGCCATTTATGTTTCTGGTTACTACTACCAAACGAACGATTTGAGCATACTTGATTTCGGGGAGTTCACAGTGGAAGGCAATCCCGTAGGCAGCCTCTTCATCGCAGAGATCAGCACCGATGGCGAGTGGCAGTGGGTCAAAATAATACAAACGACCAACGACCCCGGCACGGGTCAACTGACCAGCCCAGAGGAAATGTTGGTCCTTCCGAGTGGTGATATTATAATGTCGGGTTATTGCACGACTTCGAGTGTCACTATCGAAGGCACTGTCTACCCTACCAACGATCTGGGTTCCTTATTCTTCGCTTCATACGCAGAAGATGGCACTTTTAATTGGTTCAAGGCAGGCGAACAAGGAGGTTTGGACAAGATCGAACTTGCGCTTTCGGACAACGGTGTCTTCTTCGGTGGTGAGATCGAATTCTTCCAAATGGTCTTTGATGGTGACTCCTTGCCGCATCTTGAGAACAACATCAGAAGTAATGTGGCTTTAGGAGAAATCGATGCTACTGGGAATTTGATCTGGTGGTGGCCTGCGGGAAGTTTTGAAAGTGCCATCAAATTCGGAGGCCTGGACGTCAGTCCTGATGGTGATCTTCGAGTATCACTGCGCACATCGGGCGTCAATGGAGTGACAATCAATGGGGTCAAATATGATGCCACCGAGCAGATAGAGACGATCTTCAGGATAGATGGTAATGGTGATGTCCTGTCCTACGTTTATGCCTTTTCCGGTTGGGACTTCTTCACAGGTTCGACTCTATTGATCAAGGAGCTGATCAATGACAATTCTGGCAATACGTATATCACTGGGCGACTGGAAGCTCCTGGCGCCAATGGATTCACACCGGTATTTTTTGGAGACACTATTGGAGGACAAGGCAATTGGGAGTCATTTATATCGGCCTATGATTCTAATGGGTCTTATCTTGGTGTCTTTCCATTTTCCTTTCCCGAAGCCAATGGAGGAGAATGCTTCACAACTGAAATGGCTATGGACCCGAGTGGTCAATTGATCGTCACGGGTTATTTCAGACAGAATTTCACTGTGGGCGATATAGATCTACAGGCGATCAATCAGAATCAAATGTTCGTTGTCAAACTTGATCCGACCTTGGCCTTCGGCACGAACCCGACAGGAATTCAAGAGCACGGTGCAATGACCCTACGCATCTATCCGAATCCCACGCTGGACAAGGTCTATTTCGAATACAACGAGGACATGTCCGGAGTCGATTTGGTCATACGGGACTTATTAGGACGGCAAATGATGCATAGAACGACCATTATGAATCGAGGTGAATTGGACCTGTCATCCTTATCGAATGGAAGCTATGTACTCTCCGTCATCACTGAAAGTGGGTCCCAGAGTCAGATTATTGTCAAACATTGATTATCCAGCAATCCTCAAAACTCATATCAAGTTGAGAACCACATGTTTTGTGGTAAAAAGTAGAAATAACTAAAATTGTATGCTAGGCTGCCTATAATGGAGTCAGGCTTACCAATCTTTGCAAGCTTGGGAATCCTTTTGTTCACAGTGGCCGAGATTCCCAAGCCTCTAAGGATTGGTAAGCTTTGTTTATTCTAAAGAATTAAAAAATCATCTTCTTTTCCACTCTTTTACCCGACACAACTGTTAGCGAAAATGATTGTGGTTCAGCTTTCAACCTTACCGGAGTTACTTGGATTTCATATACGCCGGGCATCATATTCAAATCCCGATTTTGAGCAACTGACAATCGTTTTGATAATACTACTTGCCCTTTTTGTTTCATGTAGACATCTATGGATTGCGGTTCTCCGTCGTGAGTTGGAACAAATCTTAGCGTCCCTGTACCGGGATTTCTGCGAGCTTCAGCTTCTTCACCCATTTTTACCTCGATATTATCCATTATAAAATCCCATCCATTTCCATGAACATGATGAGGTTTGAAATGTACACTATACCGACCCGGAGTATATAATTGGGTTTTAGGATTTTGATCAGTCGATGTAGAAGTTCGACCTCCGCCAAGCGACTTTCGTCCTGAATCTCCAGTCTGAAAAGTATTTATCACGGTATCCCAATATTTGTCGTTGATTTTGCTATGAATCAAAAGTTTCCCGTATTCAAAATTATGTTCCAGAGAGACCGTCTGTCCTGGTAGTACTTCAATCATCTCAAATTGATGTTTAACATTTTCACCTCTTAGTTTCATCGCAGTGATTTCAACGTGGTAAATACCTGGAGTGAGTTCTTTGATCATGGGGTTACTGGATTCTGATTTGTAGGTACGACCACCAGCGATGTTTTTATTGTCTTCCGATTTATTAATGTGCACCACACAATCCCATAATTCTTCATCGTTGGCTGTGGTCTTAATAGAAATTGTTCCTGCGGTAAAGTCAAATTCGATTGATCTTATAGAATCCGCCGAAACCACAATATTTTTTTGCCACTGACTTTCTATGTTTTTTCCTTTACCGATAAGTTCGACATTCACATGATAGGTGCCGGGCAAAACAGGAAAGAACGCCGGATTGGTTTCTTCTCTGTCGTAAGGTCGTTTTGATGTAAAATATTGAGAATCTTCAGGTCGATATACCTTGATCACGGCATCATGTAAAGCTCCATCTTTAGTGACTTTCACCGATAATCGATCTTCCTGTTCATCTACAGTGATCTCTGTAGCTTGCTCCAGAGCTTCGCTGAGTTGATCCCCATTTGCAGCGTCTAGATAGAGTCCACTACCAGCTTGAGCTGCACATTCGAGAGCCAACTTGTCTGATTCACCGATATCAAAACCCACAATATGCAATACAAAGTCGACACCTGCCTCTTTAGCCGCTTTAACCACAGCGCAAAGATCTCCACTACAAGATTCTACACCATCGCTTACCAATATGATGGTAGCACTTCTACCGTCTGCCTTCAGTTTTTCTATGACTTTTAGAGCCGTATTGGCCAATGGCGTTTTACCAGTAGGATTGATGTTCCGTAGGGCAGACTTTATATCTGCTCGATTTTTCGTTCCCGGTTCTAAAAGCGTTTCAATGTCCTCACAGTCACCCTTTCGTCGATGGCCATATACTTCCAAGCCTATCGGTTGATCCGATGAAAGCTTATCTACCAATTGGCCGATAACTTCGCGGGCAATAGCGATTTTTGTTTTTCCATCAATTTGACCCCACATACTACCACTTCCATCCATAATCAATAAAATTGGAGAAGTATTTATTGTGGAAATAGGCTGAGCATTGGTCCATAATCCTCCGACAAATAGGAGGATGCAAAAAGAAAGTATACGAATCATTTTAGAGTTCTTTGGTAGAATGCCAATTTATAAGAAAAATGAATAATATACAATCGCCCATATGGGGCATTGTAGTCTTAATAATTAGAGTGTTTCAAGCCCAATTTGATCCTGGAAAGAAGAAACATATTAGAGAAACCAACATATAAAGCATTGCGGCATACATTGCTTTTTTGCTTTTGGTAGTTCGCGGATATTGTTCTTTTAATTTTAAAATTGGTGCTGAGGGTTTGGCTAAATTGCGTTTCAATGCAGTTTAGGTTATGTTAGCTCTAGTTTTAAAACAACTACTATATTTTTTCACTCAACTCTTTGACTTTTTGAGCCCAGTTATTTAAAATGACTTTTTGATTTTTAAAATCATCTCCATATGGGCCACACACGATATGTAATTCTGATTTTTTTGTTTGGTCGTTTTCTGAGACAAGGAATTTTTGAACATATTGATAATCGCCGTTCTCACAATCAATTTGAATGTACTGATTGCCCCATACATTACCTGCGAATTCTGAAGTAATAGCACCTCCGTTAGGATAGGCATAATTAACTTTTACTCCTTTATCCCAACGAGGCATAAATGTATTTTCTTTATCAAAAATAGCTTGAAGCGTTTTGGTGTATTCTGGTTTGGTTAGCACGTCCCAAACTTCAAATTTAGTAGCATTTATTTTGATATTGAGCGTAACAAAGTTGGAAGATGAAAAGTTTTCAATTTCTTTATCAGAAAGTAACTTGACTTCATTTAATCGAGCACTCCCATTTCCTCCATTTAAATATCTAAAACCTACAATAGAATCGTTTGAAATATTTAAAGCTTGTATTACAATTATAATTTCTTTTTTTCCGGAAGAACGATTGTAATAACGAGCCAGTTTAGGCATTTTAATATCCAAAGGTTTTGCGTCTGGATATTTTTCATCATCAACAAAGATTAATGAAGTTCCATTTTGAGTTTCTGTCTTAGTAGCCAATCTTCCATTTACAACAGGCACACTTTCCCAATTTTTAATGTCTACGGCAGGAAAACCATTTAAATTATCAGGGCAATACCATCCACCATATTTGTGGGGCTCTTCTACTTTTTCGTTTTTAACAGTTGCAGTTTGTGCATTCGTAGAAACGACAATAAAAAAAACTAATGATAATGGAGCTAAAATTTTTAATAGGAGTTTCATAATTCTAAATAAGTTTAATTTTTCTCAGAAATGCTGAGACGTCATAACCGGAAATACGGCTTTTATTTCATTGCCAAAGGTATATGCTGCCATTTTCAAATCTGTTTTATACTTGTTAGCCAGTTGTTAACCAGCTGTTAAAAATTGAATACTGAGGATCATTAAATCGTTATATTGCAAATATAATCGAAAGACAGAAATAAATTCTCCAGCCACTATTTCAATCTCACAACTTTTACCATTCTGCAGAGTGTCTTTTATAATTATTGAAATACCTTTTCATTCTGGTCTTGAAACAGTGAAAATTTTATTAGCAGAAGGAATAACATAAAGTGAGTAACACGGAATGAGTAGCATTCCGATATTAGAAATGGTATTATCTATAAATTAAATTAGCATAAAAGATGCCTTCTTGATTCATGAAAGTGGCATCCTTTCTGTTCAAGTCCAATCTTCCTCCCTCAAAATTCGTTGCGGGCAACCCCAATTCCTGGTAAATACACGCCGTAGCAGCAAAGTCCCATATGCTCCCGCCGCCGCTTTCTTTTTTCGGAAGCTTTAACATACATGCAGGGCCATTTTCCAGTACAAAGATGCCATTCAATACTGCACCCGACCCAGCAATTTCTTTTACCCCATTCAAACTCAGCTTCTCTACATTTTCATTTAGCAACCTTTCTATTTCGGCTGCACGAGGTGTATCTTTCAGCTTTCGATCTGTCACATAGGTTAAATGGTCATTTGTATGCTTAATTTCCCAAGGACTACCATTCTTAAAGACCCCATTTCCTTTAATAGCATGGTACAATGTATCCGTGCTGGGATCAAATACTACTCCAATGTACGGTGTCCCGTCTTTTGCGATTAAAGCAATCGATACGGAAAAGCCCGGTTGTTTATTGATAAAAGCAAGCGTTCCGTCCATCGGGTCAATGCACCAAAAAAAATCTTCCTCGAATCGACTACCATCATCTTCGGTCTCTTCCGATAAAAGTGCCAAATCAAACTCGTCACAAGTAGGAAGTAGATGAGAAAGAATTGCTGTTTCACATTCTCTATCTACTGCGGTTACGACTTGTGAGGCATAGCTTGCCCCTCCCTTCTTTTTCTCAACCAAAACGTCATCATTCATATACTTCTGAATGACTTTTCCTGCAGAAAGAGCTGCCTTGATCGCTATATTTTTAAGTTGTGATAGATCCATTTCTATAGGCTATTAATCACTTCTGCTGTGATACGTTCACTATAACTATTAATCTTCCAATGACCGGGACTCCACCCTTTTAGAAAGCGATGAAAGTCCGCCCAGGCTACTCGATATAAAGACCGCCATTCCCTTTCTAGCGCTTCATTTCTTACCTTCATTTCACTTTGTAAACGCTCAAAATAGGTATCCAGGATTTGGGCTTCCAAACGTTCACACTCACTTTCGTTCAGACAACTTCCTATAAAATACGCCACATCTTTCATTCCACACCCGCCACCTACATACTGATAATCTACCCCACCAACCTGTCCATCTTTAGCAAAACAGAAGTTTGCCAGTTTGGCATCCCCGTGAACAAATGTTTTGTACTCACATGTATTCAGTTTTTCATCAATGACAGGAGCTGCCTCTATCACCTTTTGATCATCCAATACTGCTAATTCCTGAGGTCTGGTCTCCAAATGCCAATAGGTTCCCACTTCCCAAAGTCCAACTGGATTTTTTCCTAGGTAACTTGTGTGAAATTGTGCCAACCATGCCAAACACTCAGCTATTTCTTCCCATGTGACAGCACTCTTGCGTAAGGGATAGCCCGCTTCATCCAAATCCTCCAGCACCATCAGCACCTCATCATCTTGGGTCTCAATGGCTAGACATTGCGGCAGACGGGCAGCGCTGTTTTTGCTGTATGTGTCATACCATGTAGTTTCTACTTTGTATGACTTAACCTTTCGTTGATGACTGATATCAGTGTTCCATCCGCGCGGGTGATTTTTATATATGGGCAACTGAACGTGCTTTATTACTACACTTTCGACAGAAGCATTCTCCAATCCGACTCGCATGATTTTCCCGTACCCACTCCACAATTCTTGGATTATCTCTTTTTCAAATAAAGAAGAAGCTCCAGTTTTCTGCAGAATGATCGATCTAAAATATTCATTCATAAGGCTTCAAAGGTAACAAAATGTCATTTGGGAGTTACGTTTGTGATTCTTCTAAGGAAGCTAATAGCGTGCTTTTGGCGGTCAGGATCTGTGATATTATTTATAGGAGCTTAACGTCCAAGAGTACCTGACGGACGACCGAAGGAAGTCTGGCATGGTCACTCGATGTGTGTGCCTTGAATGGCTACTACCTCATTCTTTGTAAAAGTACAAAGAATAAATATTACTAATCAGGTGCAAGTCCTGATAATGCAGGACTCTAGTGATGACGGAACGATCCGCAGGAATTTTGATGGAATCAAAATAGGGAAGGAACCAAAAGTAAATCTTTTGGATGGGTGGCTTGCATCAATGCAAATAGTGATTGAAAGCGATGATTTTAAAGAAGCTATATCTTAAAAATACAATTATTAGACCTCTTAGAAGGTTAGGTTATATTTTTTTTTGAGTATATTAGAAAAATATTATTGCGTCAAAAAGCCAATGATTCCAATATTTCCAGCCGATTTTCACATTTTTCTTTATAAAAAAATTCTTTCTTCTTGATGACCATTTGAGACTGTTTGCGATAGAGTAGTAAATAATCATAAAAAGAACATCATGAAAAATTTAATCTTATTTCCTTTCTTACTAAGTCTCACTTTATTCGCTTCCTGTGAAAATTCTGCTGAGCAAAATAACAACGAGCAAGAAACCGTCTACTTCAATGAAGAGGCCTATCTGAACAACCAACAACAAAATTCTAATTTTTCCAATCAAAACAATCCAAACATGCAATCTTCAAATTTTAACAATCAAAATAATCAGCAAACCAACGTAAGCTGGTCCAATCAAAATAACACCTCGACAAATGGAGGAGGAATTAAGAATATATCTGTTCCTGATATAAAAACTGGACAAACACAATTTTATATGCCTGTTCCAACTTCCTGGAACGCCACTCCCAATGGATTAACTGGACCAAATGGATTACGTGCTTCTGAATTGCCAGAAATGTGTTATCAATCAAAAATGGGTGAAGCTATAGTTTCTTCGAGAGAAGTTCTTCAAAAAGTTACTCAAGAATTAAAGCAAGGAGGATTTTCAATTACACGCACTTACGATATTCCAAGTATTGCACAATGCCGTAAGCAAATTAATAATCAAAGATGGAAGTCTGCACCTATGACTTACAATAGCACGGCAGTAGGCATTGAAGGCACCTCACCTCAGAGAGAAAAAGTTTTATTAATTCTCATTCACAATACCATTCAAAGTCAATATTATCAAAGCTGGGCAATGGACACTCAAATCATGACCTCAAATGATAACTATTATGCAGAAGGGAAAAAAGCAGTAATCTATGCCCTCTCAAATATGAAATACGATCAGCAATACATCGCTCAGTGGAATCAACAACAACAGGCGAAAACACAGAATAGTAACTCAAGTTTCCAAAAAAGAATGGCCAATAACCGCAGAAATTTTGAAATAACAAACAAAGCAATTGTAGGTGCACACAATGACGTCAACACTATGTCCATGAATGGCTATTATAGTCGAAGCAATAGTCAAGATCGTTTGCAGCAAAGTCAAGTACAAGGTGTTTGGAATCGTTCGATTGTTCAAAATCCTAGCACTGGACAAAATTGGGAAGTGGAAGGTCAAGCACAACAATATTGGATGGATGGACAGGGAAATTACCTACCCAGCAACGACTTAAATTGGAACCCAAACACTGATCCAAACTATAATGGCACACAATGGACACAAACTCAAAATATCAATGGTGGCAATTAATAATTAGATATAATTCGAAAAATTACTCCCTGAATAAATGATCAGGGAGTAATTTTTCGAAAATTGTTACTTTTGGGGAAACCTTGCTTAATGACTGATAAGGAAATTTATAGAGGCATAACCAAAAAGGACAACAAAAGCTTTAGCTATTTACAGCAAAAATGCCAAGACGCAATTATTAGAATGGTCGCCCGCATTGAGTAAAGCCATTGTTAGGGCTGATTTCCTCTTTAGTCAAATATTCTATACTTACCTAACAGGAGCAAATTACTGCTTGATAAATTTTGCAGAAACCATTTTACCGTCTATATCAGCAGATAAATAATAAAATCCAGCAGTAAGATCATTGACATCAATAACTCTGTTATCTCCCGAAAATTCGTTCAATAGCATTCCCATAGAAGAGATCAATGAAATTTTTCTAATCTCTGATTCTGTTTTTATGTGTAAATAATCAGAAGACAGAGTAGGATAAATTTCAAATAAATCGTTTTTATCTTCTATCACTTCAATTCCGGTCATGGTCGTTGTTAATGCTCCATAAAACAACGCCGAGTTAATCGTAGAAACGGAAGAATCACCAATCGCGATCCGCCCTGAAAAATCACCACCAAAAAGTAAATGTGATTCATTGGCGCTTATTGTGCTAATTAATCCTGGTTCATCAGAACCTACAAAATCATAAGCAGAAGTGATTTCCCCTTCTTTGCTCAACGAAAGAATAAATGGATATTGGTATGAAGATCCGGATTGGCTATTATTTAAAATCAAAGAACCTTCATGAACTACATCCCCTTGATACATTCCTCCGATAAAGTACTGATCATTCCAACCAGTTATAGATAAGCCATAAACTCCGTAATTTCCGCCATTTTCAGAAAGTGGAAAATTTTTCACCCAATTCAATTCAGCATTTTCATCTAAAGAAATTATTGCCATATCTCCCCAAGAACCACTACCATACAAATAATTTTCATCTACAATTATTAAATCATTATATTGTAGAGACAAAACCAAATCATTTTCATCTAGGTGGACATCAAGGACGATACTTCTCATACTTTGATAGGTTTTGAGCCATTTTAAATTCAAATCATTATCTTGTTTAATGATAATAGGTTGATATGATACATTTGAGAAAACATAATTTGAGTCAGCAATCTCATTCGTACCCAAAGCACAACCAACTATTATTAATTGATTATCGTTATCTATGGCCATATCATTGATACAAATCCCACCTTCAAATGTTTGACTTTTCCATATATCTGTAATAATTAATTCTCCATTTACATTGAATTTCGCAATAATAACCCCTGGTCTTGAAGCATCAAACTGAAAAGATTGATCGTCAATATTTACATTTCCAGTTGCACCGATCTCAACAAAAATATTCCCTTCATCGTCTATTGTCAATCCTGCTCCACCTGTGACGGAAGATTCATCTTGAGGCTCAATTTGTTTAATCCAATCTAAGGTCCCGTCCGGATTAATACTCATAACAAAACCATTTGCATAAAAAGTAGCATTCCAAACCTGATTATTATAGATTAAGTTTTCTCGATAATATCCTGTTGCGATTAAGGATCCAGAAACAGGATTCACTTCTATTGCATTAATTCTAACATAATTGCTACTTTTAAAAGGCCACAGACCACTTGCTGTTCCAGATTCATCCATTTTGAGAATAAAGCCATTAGCTGATTCAGATCCTATCTCAATACTTAATCCATCTATGGTCAAATCTCTCCAAAAATCACCTGCAAAATAGAAATCATCATTATGCTGAGTGCTTGTCTTAAAACTGTGAGTTGTATTAAAACCATTTGAAGTGGAGTTCTTCAACCAATCCAATTTCTGCCCTAATAAGGATAAACTAAAACTGAAGAAAAATAAATAACAGAAAAATCTAATTTTATTTATCGCTGTAATTTTAAATGTCCAAAAAATAAATATATCGTAGCTACCACAGTCCAACAATAATCTTGGTTCGAAGCACAAATCACAATATGACTGTGGTCGTGTTTCAGTTTGACTTGGCCGGTTTAATATAGTAGGGAATCCCTTTAAGTAATTCGTCTTAATTGATCAGTAAGATAGGTAATTTTAGGATTGATCTTGGAGTAATTTGTTTGAAGTGTGTATCACAAATTACACTTTCTCAAGAAAATAAGCTCCTTGCCATCTTGAGCGAAGCGCCAGCGCAGTCGGGCACTCCTTGTCATTCTGAGCGAAGATTCATCGAAGTCGAAGAATCAAGGAGT
>Ga0256847_1000450_pt1 | contig 26321 bp, 26 predicted proteins | sample TeddybearmetaG_FD_189099 | JGI IMG/M metagenome (GOLD analysis project Ga0256847, IMG submission 189099) | Hydrothermal vent microbial communities from East Pacific Rise, Pacific Ocean - Teddybear | ecosystem: Environmental > Aquatic > Marine > Hydrothermal vents | place: Pacific Ocean: East... | reverse complement strand
ATTCCTAATCCGCCATCTACACCTATAATATTCACATTGGAGTCTTTAGTAATTTTATGCAGTTCTGGTATAAAATATCCAACCAGAGCACCTACACCATATCCGACGACCACATCTGTCGGAAAATGTCGACCTGCCTTTACTCTCAGATAACCCGTTATCGCAGGTGCAGCTATAGCACCTGCCCAAACTACATATCTGAAATCAGATTCTGGATATAAATCATCAAAAACTGTAGCAGTGAAAAATGATAAACTAGCTACATGACTAACATGGCCCGAGAAAAACGACCTTCGTGTGGTGGGTGACAATTTCAAATCAAGAGAAACTTCTGGATTGTAAGCATAGGGTCTATATCTACCAAGGGCGTTTTTAGTAATATTCGTAATTCCGTAATTCAGCGAGAATACTTCCGAGTACATAATTATTATTTCGATCATATTTTCTCTTCCTTGATTAGATAAGAAAAGAGAGATTGGGACAACCCAAATACCATCCTTAAACAAATCACTTTTCAGAGCATTACTTTCAGAAAAATTGTCTATTGTGTTTCGATCAAATCCATTAATAGAATTTGGGTCAAGTGCAAATAAATTTGTTTCAGATATTGGAGTTTTTTGTCCACCAATATATTGTCCTCCCAAAGTTAAACCAATTGCCGAACTCAAAATAACTCCTTCCTTTTTCCATGTAATGTCGTAGAGTTTTTGAGCAGTCAACACTGTTGTGTTAATGAAGCAACTAATTAAGATGAAAAGTAAAATTGGAGTCCGATTATTCAGGATCATATAATATTTGTATACTAATGAATTTAGTGAAGAACAATAGATAACTTCTAGTTCATCTTACTAATTAGTTATACAGAGTTATAACCTGAAATGGTTGCCTTTAACTGTTCTTAGTCAAAGTTAAATATTGTTTAAGCATTTGCTTAAGTAATTAAATAGTACTAGCTTTGAACTATGAAAAATCAAAACATTTGTATTCGCATAGATCGAAACGAACAACAAATAAACAGATGTAAAGAACGTATTCAGGAATTGGATATCTCTCTTTTGGAAGTGGCTCAAATTCTTTCCCTTGCCGGAAATGAAGTACGTTTAAAAATCTTGCTTTTATTGCGTGAGGAACAGAAACTTTGCGTTTGTGATTTGGGCGAAGTCTTGGAAATGAAAACTCCAGCGATATCACAACATTTGAGGAAACTGAAAGATGTCGGATTGGTATTTACCGAAAGAGAAGGAACAGTTATTTACTATCAAATCAGTCCTCAATTACAGCCGACTTTGGACACCATATTAAATCTAATTCCCGAACCCACTTTATTATAACATTGCAGACAATGAAATCACAAAATTCAGCAATCGGATTAAGTCTTTTAACCGCCTTTGCATCATCGCTTTGCTGTATTGTTCCGTTTATAGCTCTATTAGCTGCGACCCATTTGGAAATAAAATAAATTTTAATGAAGAAATTAAATAACATGCCTGTTCTTGAATCAACCTTCACCTGCCCGAATTGTGGACATCAAAAAGAAGAAACAATGCCAACTGATGCTTGTCAGTATTTTTATGAATGTGAGCATTGTCATAAGGTTATAAAACCCAAAGAAGGAGATTGTTGTGTTTATTGTTCTTATGGAACTGTTCCTTGTCCACCTATTCAAGAGAATAAGAGTTGCGGAGATACAAAATGTTGTTAATAATATGAAAACTATACTATTCATATTATGTCTTTTCTTTACTACCCTATCCCTTAGTCAAGGCCCACCAATTACTGTTGAAACACCCGTAATGTTAGGATTGGAAGGAAGTGGAATAAGATCTTTTGGAAAGTTCATATCAAAGGAAAATGCAACCGTTTATATTCAACCCATTGGAATACCCTACAATATCACTCCAAAATTTCAAGTTGGTGGCGTATTTCCTTTTAAATTAGTAACCCCAAAAGGCGCAGAAACTATAGGAGGATTTGCGGACATTACACTCTTTACTAAATATCAACTATACAAGAATGACGGAAAAGCAAAAACCTTTAGAGTTTTAGCCAATGTGAAACAGTCTTTTCCAATTGGAAAAACTTCATCAACCCCAAAAATTGGTTCAGGAATTTATCAAACTTATGTAGGTCTAATCATAGGTAAAATATCAACTGCATTTGGAATTTATGGAGATTTTGGTTACAACATAACAAGCAATGGAGCAACGGATAATTTTTTATATAATTTTTCTGTCGGTATTCCACTTTTAACTCAAAAATATCCACAAAAACAAATCAATACATTTCTAGAAATTAATGGGAACTATATGATCGACCCTAATGTTCATACACTCTTTATTTCTCCAGGGCTACAATTTATCCCTGGAAGAAGAATCTTATTTGAAACCAGCTTTCAAATACCAATAGTTCAAAATAACATTACGATTAATAGGACTAAATATATGGTTCTATTGGGAACCCGATTTTTAATTAATTAAAACGAAATATTATGAAACAGATATCTAACAACACATCTATATTTGGTTTTTTAATTACACTTCTTTTTTTTGCACTTTCAGCTTCATTAAATGCAAGATCAAACCAAACCGAAGAAAGGGTTTATATAAAAATAGAAATTAAAGGAATGGCTTGTCCGTATTGTGCTTTTGGTATGGAAAAAGAACTAAAAAAAGTTGCAGGGGTAGAGAATGTAGAAATAGAATTAAAAGAAGGATTGGCCTACATTTCTACACCAATCAGCCAAAAACCAACAAAGGAGAGTTTGGAAAAAATAATTATTGATGGTGGGTTTACTGTAGGTGAAATCGAGCTTAGTGATAATCCTTTTAAAATTAAGAAAACTAAAGATTAGCAAATATTAAAGTCTATAAAGTTTGTGTTTAACTTAAAACTTGAGCGCCCTTCTATCCCTCTAGAATTAGATTTTTATCTGAAGGATAATCCATTTATCGTTTTGAATTCTTAAGAGATAGTGAACTAATAAACAAATAAGCTTGATTAACTCATGTTCTTCTTTAATAATTGTGCATTTATAGCCCAAATAATTATTAAGTTATAAATTATCCGAGATCAATTTCACTCTACTTTCTGGATCTAAGACAAGTACATAAAATACAGGACAAGGTTCATATTCATATACCTTGATTATGAGGTTATGAATACGAATTTACTCTTCCTCATCTTCACTTCTAGCATAATCTTGCACCAAGAGTAGCCGATCTAGAATGAATGCTTTCTTGTAGTTAAATTGCCCTAACGCTTCGACTAACAAGTCATCATATTCAAGTCCTAGAAAATTATAATAAGCTTCTGCATCTGGAATTGCTCTATCCAGAAATACAATGTCACTTGGATTCAATCCTTTTCCTTCCTCTATGTGCATTTTCAATACACCAGTTTGAAATTGACGTTTATTTTCTCTGATTGCTTCAACGGTTTCACTTTGTTCTTGTTGAGTATCAATATAGTGTCTTGCATGCTGTATGGTTGTTTTATATCCTTTTTTAGATAGCATGTCTACCATAGTCGTTTTCCCAGTACAGGGCCTACCAGTAATCACATACCAGTTTGTTTCAATCCTATTCAAGATTGAGTTATTTGCATATTTCATGAGCTTCATTTAATATCCCTTGAATTCTTACTTTTTTATTTCTATAGTATCAAGAATAGAAATCTACAGAAACCAATATCTTCTTCATTATCGAACTCTTATGAATTCACTCTATTATATGTAAAGGCCAGTAAGAACCCAGTACCTCCCCAGAAAAGAAAAGATAAAACAACTCCTAGTAATGTCTCGGAGATTGGTACATTCATTCGAATAATGTTCGTAAAGTCCATTCCGTGAAAAAGTAAATTTGATAACTTAATTAGTCCTTCTTGTCCTAGTATAAGCATAACTAGAAAACATACTACATAAATAATAACAGACGTAAGCCCCAAGCAATACCGAGTCGCTTTGCATTTAATGGTTTCATATTAATGAGTTTAAATTTTGAACTTAATGTGAATCGATATAGATTCTTTTCAATTTCTTATATCTTCATTAGCTTAAAACTATTTACAGTTTCATTCCCTTCTATTCTTAGGATATAGCAACCTTGAACCAAATTATTAATATCTATCTCATGATCTTCAATCAAATTATTTATAACCCGGACCACATTTCCTTGTGTATCGTAAATCTGTAAAGAAGATTCAGGTGCTCCCAAAATTCTAATATTATTTACAGCAGGATTAGGAGATAAAGTAATCTTTGTTTGTTTGACAATATTTTCGCTTGTTGTCATAGGAAGCACTAGAAATTGTCCCATCATACCATCATCTTCATGACTAAGCATATGACAATGATACATGTACGGCGTATCCTTATCAGCGAAGTCATCAAATCGAGTGATTATCCGAACTGTACCTCCCATGGGTGGCACTATTACTACATCTTTTCTTCCTTGCAGAGATGCAGGTGGTATACTTCCATTAATATCTAAAATGTAGAATTGTACATCATGAATGTGAAAAGGGTGAGCAACAGCAGTCATATTCCTCAATTCCCAAACCTCTGTATTTCCAAGTAGCACTTCTTGATTGATCACATCTATTTCAAAACTTTGACCATTTATGTTAAATGGTCCATTCAACATACCATTTGGTCCCATTTGGTTAGGTCGGAAGGTTAAGCTCCTTGTCATATCTACATCATCTTCTGAGTATGGGATGTGATTTACTAAGGTGGTTGGAATAGATAATATGGCTTCATTATTAGCAGCCATGACATTGATATCTAAAATCTCAAAATCATTTCCATTCAAACTATTTGAGGAATATCCAGCAATATTTCCCATAGGCATTACACTCGGATTTGCAGCACCGTAATATCCACTAGGCAGCTCAGAATTGTAACTTTTCAAAGCCACTGTTTTACCTAATTTATTCGTTAGATCTAGTAGTATTTCAGCCCTTTCCCCAGGTGCTAGTATCAGCCGAGTCATTGATGCCGGTCTTTCCAATAATCCTCCATCTGTTGCGATCTGATAAAAAACCTGATCATTAGATAAACCAAGATTGTACAATCGCTCAGTTGATCCATTAAGCAATCTCAGTCTGATGATTTGCGCAGGTACATCTAGAAATGCGTCAACGGTAGCATTGCACATAATGGTATTATCCCCTGCAGTTTCAGAAACAAACTGTTTGTCTGAATCAAAAGCTCTTGATTGAATCACAATAGGAATATCATCAACACCATATGTTCTTGGTAAATCTAATTTAGCTTCATCATCATCTCTAACAATTATGAAACCTGCCGCTCCACTAGTTACTTGTACTTCTGTATTTTCATGTAAATGAGGATGGTACCAATATGTAGCAGCTGCATCGAGTACGGTGAATCTAGGTGACCATGTTTGATCTGGATTTATGATTGTATGAGGTCCACCATCATTTTTAGGTGACACATGCAAACCGTGCCAATGGAGCGTTGTTGGTTCTGTCAATTTATTGATTACATCAACGGTAACTTCCTGCCCTTTTTCTAGAATTAAAGTAGGCCCCAGTATATTTTGATTATATCCAATGGTACTAGTCGTAAAACCTTGATAAAATTCTACTCCTCCTTCTTGGAGTGTTAATTGTATTTCAGATCCTGATAAATAATCTGGAATAAAAAGAGGAGATTGAGCGTAGACCGTCATCGATATGATGACATTGAAAAGTACAATTTTTACTTTTTTCATCACTTAGATTAATTTGATAGTAAATTTAACCTATTGTATATTGAGGAGAGTGCATATTTTTGACGAATGGATGCCTAATTTTGACTACCATTGTTTATCAGCCATCTGCATCCCAACCTCTAAGTCGTAATCCCCATTTTTCTCAGGAGTAATCTCATAGTAGAATGCAGTGGGTGCCTTGTAATCTCCAAAAGTTCTCACACCTTGCATGTCGCATTGCATATTATATACTCTAATTTTCCCATTATGTTCAGCCACTGCGTAATATCCTTTAGCAAACCATCGAAGTCTGTCAACCAATTTTGAATCAAGATCATCAAGTAAATAATCATTGATAGGAAAAGAATGAAATTCAATATCATTTTGATCTAGCATAGAATATTTACCAATATGTAGATGAGTAGCATCTTTTGAAACTCCATACCAATTGAGGTTACCAATCTTCACAGGCACTGTCAACATCTTGTAATAAGGCATTTCTTGGGAGCGAAGATTATCAGCAAATACATTTTGAACATGCTGCTTATTCGCTAATGTGAACATGAGGTATAAGGTGCTTAATAGTAGGCCTACATTATTGGGCAACGCTCTTTTAATATCATTTTGAGAGTAATAGAATAGACTTATTCCTGTACCTACTAAAAGTGGAATTGTATAGACAGGATCTATAATATTAATGCTATCAAAACTCACTCTCCAATCCGCAAAAGGAAGTAATAATTGTGTACCGTAAGTCGTAAATGCATCCAACATGACATGGGTAAATAATGCCAGAAAATTAAAAAACCAAAGTCTTCTAAAGTTGACTTCCTTAGTCCATTTGACTCTACTTAATATTAATGTAAACAGAGTGGCACCCAGTAGGCAAAAAAGTATAGAATGACTATACCCTCGATGGATACTTATTTTTTCAAGTGTAGTAAAAAATGGAGTCAGTAGCACATCAAGATCAGGTATAGTAGCTACAATAGCACCAATGATGGCTCCTTTATTTCCAATCTTACGACCAAGTGTTGCTTCTCCGATTGCGGCTCCAAGAGCAGCTTGTGTAATACTGTCCATATGACTTTGTTAAGATTTTTTTTTTAATCGCAGCCTAAATCTATCTTTGATTGTTCATCTGCATTTGGAAAACAATAACCAGAATTTATTTCAATTGGAGCGTATCTTTGAAGATCAGGATCATTCAATCCAAATTTTAGAAAAGAAACTAAGTTTTCTATCTCTGTATCTGTTAGGTTTAGTGATTTAAATTTTACTGAAAGTAAACTATCTGGAATATTTATATTTTCAGATTTAGCTTCGACTTTATATTGTATGACGGATTCAAGGGAAGTATGACTAGCTCCATGAAAATAGAATTTTGTGTCGCCAACATTATACAATCCAGGAACTTTGAATTTATAATAATCTTCTACCGCTCCTGTAAATCCTCCTCTCCCTAAATTTCTTCTATCCGTCCCAATAGCATTGTATGAAGGTCTTTGGTACATATCCTCAACTCCAAGAACATGAAACTCAGATGAACCAAGATTTTTTTCATAGTGACAAGAAGAACAATTTGCTTTACTAAAAAACAGGTAGGCACCTTCTTTCATATTATTTGACATTGCACCGGCTTCTCCTTTTATCCATTTTTGAAAAGGGGCTTCATTAGAAATAATCGATCGTATATATGCTGACAAAGCCAATGAAGCTGTAAAATCTGAATACCGAGCAGCTACTTCTTCATCCCCAAATGCCATGTCAAAGTCATTTTTATAGCCTAAGCTATCAATGGATAGACTATCGTAACTTAGTCTATGGGTAATAAGACCAGCTAAATTAACAGTCTCAACTCCTTCAAAACCCAAATGATTTAGCTTTGTATCTTCTCTTTGATCCCAAATTTCTTCTGTGCCTACATTGACTCCGTAAGGCCCAAATTGACCATTCCAAAATGTATTCGAAACATATGCCACATTAACTAAACTTAAAGGTCTAGCGGATTGAACATCAATCTCAGAATCATTATAAGCAGTATTTTTCACCCTGCCATCTCCATTAACTCCAAATCCAGATCCGCCATCTGCAATACCCTGAAAACTATTGGGTTTGAATCCTGCATTAGGTACGTGGCAACTTGCACACGAATATGTACCCATACCTTCAGGCTTAATGGCCTTATTGGCAAAACCAGTTTCAAAAAATAACTTTTTACCAAGTTCAATCTTTGAATTGGTCAATGGGTTTTTTACGTCTTGTAGAATATCTTGAATAGCTGAAGGAAGTTCAAAATATTTGATAGTTCCATCTGGGCTTTGAGAAGCAATAAGGTTTGATAATCTATTATCTAAAGGTTCAAAGTCTATTCTATCTTTAGTGCATTGAATTAAAAATATAACTACTAATACAAAACTTACGAAGTTCCTCATGTTTTTAAAAGTTTTTGCATCATTGTTTTCTTAATTAGTATTTTATCTCTATCGTATTCAATTAGCCCTAGCTTTCTATATTCATTGAGGACAGATGTTATTGTCTGCCTAGAAGATCCTGTATATTGACCCAATAATAGATGTGTATAATCTTTAATCTCTAAGATCTCTTCATTGTGTTCTATTGAAGATGCCATATCGATTAGCATCCAAGCTATCTTTCTAAAGGTTTCATATTCCCTGAAGATTAGTAACCTTTTCCATAAATGCATCTCGTAATTAACACAGGACGAGAATAATTCATAATAAAACTCCTCATCTTCTATTAATTTGATAAGAAAGTCTTCAATCCTATATTTTTCGATAACAGCATTTTTACTCATTACCGCAGCCGAACTCATTCTCTTTCTATCTTCAGTAAACACTTCATAATATCCAAAAAAACTACCCTTATGTATTATTTGAAAAGTCATACTATTTGACTTAGTTGGGTGAATCTTATATGTACGGACAGTCCCCTCCACTAAATAATATATCCAATGAGTGTGCTCCGACTCAAGATAGACATGCTCATTCTGTGTCAAATGACTTTTAGCTATGTTGTCCATTTTTTTACATTAAAGTGGACAAGAGTAAAGCAACGTTTTTTTATTACAATACTCTTGCCCGAACACTCCCTATTCTGGTCAAATATATTGACAACATCCAGGAAGCATATTATATACATCGACTTTAGCTCTATGAGTGTCGGTATCATATCCTACATCAGCAATCTTTTGCTTGATATCATCTATAGATATATTTTTAGAATCATATGAGACTTTCATCTCTCCACTTTCAATATCCCATGTTGCTTCTGAAACTCCAGTTGCCTTCTTTAATGATCCTTCGATAGTCTTTTTGCACATACCGCAGTTTCCATAAACTGTAAATGTTTCTGTTTTTATCTTATCTACCGCTTGTGCATTATGCGTTTCTTGCCCATAACTTATAGAGAATAATCCTAAACATAGAATTAATGAAAAAAGGAACTTTGTCATATTTTTTATATTTATGAATTAAATAAATTAGAACATTGAATACAGACCAAGGAGCAATAGCATTCCTATGATAACATATAAGAACCCAATCCAATGCTTTTCTAATTAGGGAAGGCTTCCTAACTGTATTACAGCAATTTTTCATTATGATTAGTGATTGTGTCCACTATGATCATCTCCATCATGGTCATGCCCACTATGATCTTCTTTCTTGCTTTTGTCATTCTTTTTATAATCCATTCCGCATACAGGGCATTCTCCAGGCTTTTCACTACCACTACCTTCACAATGCATTGGGCAGATATAGTCGGCAGTATATTCTTTGCCTTGCATGGACACTTCTTCTGCTTTTTCTGTTTTTGCATTACCAGACTTTTTACTTTCTCCACAAGAATATATGGACATTGTTAAAAGTCCGAAGACCATTATTGTCATGATTATTTTAAATGACTTCATATGTTATAATTTTAGATTATTTAATAATTGAGAACTTCTCTTTATAGACTAATTCAGAATCATTGACTTCTATGAAATAAATGCCACTACTTAATTGTGACACATCAATTACATCTTGATTTCCATTTGCTTTTGAGTAGACTTGTTGACCATGAGCATTAAAAATCTTAATTGAGGCCTCACTTTTGATTTTGCTACTATTTATTTCAATTGATAAGTAATCATTTGTGGGATTTGGGTAGACATTTATTTTCGAATCATTTCCATATTCCACTGTGCTAGTTGGGCTACCTTCTGATATGGTCACAAGTGAATTATTTAATCTATTCACTGCATAGATATTACCATTTGGTCCTACCGTGATGCCCATTAGACCAATTTCGCCAGACTTAATTATTCCAAGTAAAGCAAATTCACTGTTCGTATCATATACATTGATATCACCATTTCCATAATTACCAACGAGTAAGAGACCATCAAAAAATTCTATTCCACATGGTCTATTCAATCCATCTTCGATGATAACCTCTGTAGTAAACCCATTCATTCTGACATGCTCTGCAAGTTGTTCATTTGTTTCTGACAAAGTAGCACCTACGGATCCAGAATTAATATCTAAACGCATAACTCTACTATTGCCATTATCCACAAAGTACATCCAGCCTGAAGATTTATCCAAAATCATGTGACTTGGAATGTCCAGATCTTTCCGTATCCCAATATTGCTATATCGTCGAATTCTCCCATCAGCGTGATCATCATTACCAGGTCCATGATCATTTCCAAAATCATATCTTACGATATCTTTATTCCAGTCATCAAATACCCAAAATACATTATCGACTTCATGAGCTATCCCCATGCAAAATGGACTTCCATGCAACATATCTAAATGACTTCCATTTCCTCCAGAAGGTTGAGCATAAATATCAGGGTCGCTTGACCATAGTGCTGGTCCAGTAAAAGTACCTCCATTGTGATTAGCATCTTTCACACCCGTACTATTTGCAAAATTGAAATTATCACTGCTAAACGCTATACCTGTAGGGAGTGACATGAAGTGCCAAGAGTTGCCGTCCACTTTCATCTGAATGTCACTAGGGGTTTCCTCAGTAGCATCACTGATAGTTACAGTACTTCCTCCAAGATTTTCTGTTCTTTGATTGATTACCCATAGTTCATCTTTGCCAAGTACTGGAAAAAAATCTAAATCTGTAGGCCTATTCAAACCATTGTTAGCTGCAGCAACTGTAGTAACAATGGGATCACTCGATGCTATCTGGAGGATATTGTTAGGTACAACTACTTCTCCGTAAATAACCGTAGAGAAAAATGCAGAATTGTTTTCTAATATTTCATCAATAGAGTTATTTACTTTTAGTATTTCTACATCTATGATCACATCTCCTTCTAATGAAGGTATCCATAGTTCATTAAATTCAAAATTACTAAATGTGAAACCACCCATATTAAGATTTTCGAATGTCTCTAGCACTGGATTTTCGCCTTCAATAGTATATTGAAGTTCAAGGCTGTTTATCATTTCAATGCCATTATTCAAAATTGTACCTGATATCTTAAATTCTTTACCAATCTCACCAAATTCTTTTCTTTCTAGAGAAATTAGTGACGCGTCTAATTTATTCGGAACTTCGACAATCACATTGTCTATGGCCATTCCATAAAGCCATCCTCCATTGTCATCATATCTAAAGCCAATGAATACTGTAGCATTCCCGACATATTCTGTAATATTTATTATGTGCTGATCCCATCCACCATGACCATGTAGATCATCAAGCACTGTCCAATTTATTCCATCTGTTGATACTTCAACTGTGGCATCTTCTTGTACTCCTTGAAATTCTTGGTCAGTATAATATAAATCAAATTTGAGAATTGCAGTTTCAACACTACTCAAATCAATTGGTTTTGAGATTAAATATTCATTTGCTTTATTACAGTTGCAATTGTCATCATTGGTAGCGGCTATTGACGTGCCATTAGATTCAATTCCAAAAAATTGACTTGATAACGTCTCACTGGCTCCAAAGTTCCAACCACCATCTGTAGCATTAGAGTTTATCTGCCAATCTACGGGAATAGTAAAAGATTCGAAACCTTCTGTCAATATTACCTGAGAATGACTCGATGCCATCATCAGTGGTAGGATTATAATTGTAAAAATTACTTTTTTCATAATACTGTTTTTTTTGATTTTAATATATGGATTTAATGATTTAAGACTTTCAGATCATATCGAACCGAAAGTCATTTTATTTTAAACTACTTCTTTAAGTGCCCTGTAATAATGAATAATAACTGCATAATTGTCCATTTTGATTCTTTTTTGCACTAAATGTCTTCCAAGGACTTTCGACCCTTAGGATTACTTTTATAAACGCTTGGTGAAACTCCTACCAACTTCTTGAATTGTCTCGAAAAGTGAGCTGCACTTGCATATCCCAATTTATAGGCTACTTCACTTATGTTTTGATCTTTATAGGTCAGCAATTCCTTAGCTTTTTCTATTCTTAGTTTAATTAAATAGTGCTCGATCGTATCCTTCTCATGTTGTGAAAATATTCGACTAAGATGAGAATAATCATAGGGAAATTTCTTTGTTAAAAAAGTGGATAATTTGAATTCTTCTGGTATCTCATTCTGACTAAATAAGGTAACTAGCGCTGTTTTAATTTTGGTAATTAATATTGGGGTTGAGCCGTCAATAATTTCGAATCCATGTGATTGCAGCTCTCGACCTATAATAGCGAGTTCTGCCAAAGGTAGTTCGTCTTTAACGATAACTTCTCCAAGACTTACATTTATTGGATGTATTCCATTATTTTCAAAAACTTTTTGCACAGAGCTAATACATCTGTCGCAAACCATATTCTTGACATATATTGATTTCATATTAGTTAAGTTCAAGTTTTACTGATCCACATTTCATCATTTTGTCTCCGAAATATGGGTTTCTTATTTGCTCTTCTGACGATATCCAATTTGCTCCTTTATTATCCTTTGCCATAGGACAGTACTGTACATAATATGTTTTTTCGTTGGTCCCGAAAGCTTTTACACTGTTGATCATGGCTTGTGACAAAAAATCAAATTGATTCCTTTGTTCTTCGACATCAGTTGCATTTTTAATTTTTTCTCCATGTGATTGCATAGCATTGTGTTGTTCCATCCAGTACATATGAGCATCTCCTTTTAGCAGTTTCATATCTACTTTCATAATGGATTGCAACAACAAATCAGCAGAGAGACTTGCATTGGTTGGATTGGTCTCAACCAAGGAATTTTTAAGTTCTAAATAACTGACCAACACTTGATCTAATTGGTCTTTGAATTTCGGTGAAGTATCTTCACTATAAGACGGCACCATATCGGCGGATTCCTCTTTTTTAATTTTCACCTCTCGATTCATCATACTAAAATTATTGTTCAATTGAGCTGCTGCATCGATGGCAAATGCTCCTTGTGTGACCACCTCATCACCAATATCAATTCCTGAGGTGATAGTAGAATTTTCTCCTGATCGATTGCCAATTTCTACTTCTCGGAATTCATAGGATGGCACCTCACTTTCTGGCACCTGGACATATACTACAGATCTGTCACCTGTCCAGAGTATTGCTGAATTTGGAATTGTTACGGGAACATCTTCACCCTTCTTGATCTTAGCTCGGGTAGCCGTAATCATTCCGTTGAGTAACATGCCCGGTTTCAATTGGTTATTTCTATTGTCAATCTCAGCCCTTACCGTAGCTGTACGAGACGAGCTATTGAGCAATGGATTGATATATGTTATCCTTGCATTGAATTCTTTATTGGGAATAGATGGGGTTGTGAAAACTACTTTGTTTCCTTTATTCACATTAGCAAGATCAGACTCAAAGACATTGAATATCAGCCACAATCTGGCTGTTGATCCGAGTGTATATAATGCTTGTCCCTGTTTTACATAATCACCTTGTGACAACTTTTTATTGAGTACATATCCTCCGTGATCTGCATAGATGTTGATCGTTTCTATAGGCTTACCACTAGCAATAATTTGCTGAACCTGATCACCTGTGATCTTCCAGTTTTTTAACTTTTGGATAGCTGCATCCTTTAATCCTTCTACTCTGTCATTGTATTGAACCGCAGTAAGCAACTCTTGTGAAGCAGCTAGCAATTCTGTAGAAAACACTGTGGCAATTTTCTGACCTCTGGTTACATATTGTCCCTCGAATGTTACTGCCATCGTTTCAATCCTTCCCGTAAGATGAGCGGTTTGAGATTTTACTGTTCGTTCATCTAATTCTATTGTACCATCTACTTTGATTGATGTTTCGATTTGCTGATTATTTGATATGTTGATGTGTTGATTAGTTGATGGATTTCCTCCCACAATAAATGTTTCTATTTGAGCAAGCTTTGCCGCTTCTTTACTCATTCTGAGAATAGTAGGATCGTCATTAGATATTGAGTTATCTAACGGGATGAGATCCATTTCACAGATTGGACAAATACCTGGTTCATTTTGTCTGATCTGAGGGTGCATGGAGCATGTCCAAATCTCCTCACCGACAGAGCTACTTTCGCCAATCATTTCAGAATGATCATGCATTGATTCATTAGCGGTTTGAGTAATTGGTTTTATAATCCAACCAATAGCTAATCCTATCACGAGAAGAAAACCTCCTATTATATATGTTTTATACTTTTTCATTTTTTATCTATATTTATATAAAGTAGCTATTGCTAAATTCTTTTCATATTGAGCTTTCAAAATCTCAAGATCATAATCGATCAGTTCCATTTCTAATCGCAGTAATTCTTCAAACCTTGTCCCTTCTGATGCATATTCAGTTCTCATTAGTTTTAAAGTTTCCTTAGTTATCGTTTTGAGTGATTGGTACTTTCTGATTACTTGATCTGCATATTCTATATTAACATATGCGAGTTCAATCTCAGCTTTATACATATCTTTCACCTCTTCTCTCATAGCATTGATAGCTTCTTGTCTAATGGTTTCTTCTTGCCGTATAGCTTTGTATCTTCCAGTATGAATAGGGATTGATATACTACCCATTGGCATTAATACATCTCTACCGTTTCCTGGAATATCTACATCATTTCGACCATCGATGTAGGCATAGTCTAATCCTACACCGACTTTTGGTTTCCTACCGTATTTAGTCTCTTTGATTTTAAAATTTGATGCTAAGATTTGATTCTCGAATATTTTAAATTGAGGGTGATCATTTTCCGCATATTTAATCAACTCATTTTTCATTAGCAGATTCTCAATAACTTGAGGCAATACTATCTCAGTCATCAACAGTCTTCCAGTCCATCTATTTATCATGATGGTCGGTTGCTCCATTTTCTTTGCTATCAATGAAAGATCCGCTTCTAATATTTCTCGCTTTCTTTCTATGAATAAGACATTGCTCAATTTTCCTTTTCCAGACCTCACCGCTGACTTTGACAGATCTTCAAGTGCATCTAGTATCTCAAGCCGCTGTCTTATTACATCTTTCTTTGGCTCCAAAAATTGCAACATGGCATATGAGGTACGAATGACATATTCAATGTCTATTTCTTTTACTTCATCAGCATAAGATTGAACTTCCGCCATAGATTTTGCAACATTACTTTTAGCATCAAGTGAACCTTTCCATGGTATCATTTGCGAAACTCCAATTTTTAATCGTTGAGCTCCAAGTCTTGTTTCTATTGGTAATATTCCGATAGCAAGGTTAACCTTTGGATCTGGCCAATCATTTACTTGATCAGCTTTTAACAGAGCGGCATCATATTCTAGCCTTAGAGATTTAAGACCAGGATTATATTCTTTCGCCATATTAACTAAATCCTCAACAGACTGAGAAAACAATACTGTTCCTACTACAAAACTAAGGATACATAGAGATATTACTCGCTTCGCTTTGTGGGATAGGTGGAGATATTTTTTTTGTGATGTTTTCATCTATTACTTATGTTTCTATATTTTGATTTTTAACTATACTTGGTGTCGGGGAGATATACTCGCTGCGCTTCGTGGGATATTTTGAGATATTTGTTTTGTGATGTTTTCATTGTTCTTGGGTATGTTTATTTCTGCTGCTATTTAATTTAGAAGTTGATTTATTGAGATATACTCGCTGCGCTTCGTGGGATATTTTGAGATATTTGTTTTGTGATGTTTTCATTGTTCTTGGGTATGTTTATTTCTCCTGCTTTTTAATTTAGAGGACGATTTATTGAGATATTCTCGCTGCGCTTCGTGGGATATATTGAGATATTTGTTTTGTGATGTTTTCATTGTTTTTGATTATGTTTTTATCTGCTGTTTTTAATTGAGCATGTGATATTTTGAGATATTACTCGCTTCGCTTCGTGGGATAAAGGGAGATATTATTTGTTTTGCAATAAGTGATAAATCATCAACTACATCTCAAAAGATGCGGCAGCATCAAATATCTCAGATGCAATAGCATCATATCTCCAAAAGATGCGGCAGCATCAAATATCTCAGATGCATTAGCATCATATCTCCAAAAGATGCGGCAGCATCAAATATCTCAGATGCAATAGCATCATATCTCCAAAAGATGCGGCAGCATCAAATATCTCAGATGCATTAGCATCATATCTCCAAAAGATGCGGCAGCATCAAATATCTCAGATGCGTTAGCATCATATCTCCAAAAGATGCGGCAGCATCAAATATCTCAGATGCGTTAGCATCATATCCCAAAAGATGCGGCAGCATCAAATATCTCGATGCAATAGCATCATATCTCACTTCCTTCACCTCAAAAACTCTCACTATTCCTAATACTCGTTATATAATTATTCAACTTCACCTCAAGCGCTTTCGCCTTATTCTTCATTTTCATAAACCTATCTTCATCAACAAATTTTCTTTCATGCATTAATTCCAACCAATGTGTCCCAAACTCCAATAATGATCCTCTACTATATATGTAAAACTTAATTTTATCCTTTTGACCATATCGAGCATATCCCTCTGCTATATTTGCACCCACAGAATCACAAGACCTAATAGCTTGATCTCCAATAATCTTATGCTCTTGCCATGTCATACCTTCATATATTATCCACATCATGCCAGACAATTCTCTAGACAGTTTGTAAATCTCCATATCCTCAAGAGGTACATATTTCTTCATACTTAAAAAATCTTATTCCAATTAATTAAATGTTCCTACTTTACCCTCCAATACCTCAAAAGATGCAACAGCATCAAATATCTCGATGCGATAGCATCATATCTCCAAAAGATGCGACAGCATCAAATATCTCCACCATATCCTCAACCATATCTCTATTCATCTACCCCCCTCTTCATTCTCCCATCCACAAACAACTGCCCCTCCTTCCACATACAAAAAAGCACAGGCACCGTAAACATCGTAATCACCTGTAGTGTCATACCCCCAAAACTCGGTATCGCCATTGGCAACATAATATCTGATCCTCGCCCAGTACTTGTCAATACAGGCAAAAGAGCCAGAATCGTAGTCGCAGTCGTCATCATCGCAGGTCTTACTCTTCTAAGTCCTCCTTCTACAATTGCATCCCTTATTTCTGATCTATTTTGAGGTGTGTTTTTCTTGAAGCTATCTTTTAAGAATGTAGCAACCAATACTCCATCATCAGTGGCAATGCCAAATAATGCCAGGAATCCTACCCAGACCGCTACACTCAGGTTGATGTTATGAACCTGAAATAAATCTCTCATATTGGTCCCTAACAATGTGAAATCCATGAACCAATCTGTATTGTACAAACCAATCATAATGAAGCCCCCAGCAAATGCAACAAAGACTCCCGAGAACACCATAAGTGATATTGTTACCGATTTAAATTGTAAATAGAGAATGACAAATATTAATGCCAATGCAATGGGAACTACCAATCCAAGCCTCTTATTCGCTCTCACCTGTTGCTCATAATTGCCCGCAAAATCATAGTTGATACCTGCAGGGATAATCAATTGTCCATCGTCTCTCAATTCTTGAAAATGACGCTGAGCATTGTTTACCACATCTACTTCTGCATAACCATCTTCTTTATCAAATAACACATAACCAACTAAGAATCCGTCTTCACTTTTGATTGCTTGAGGTCCTTGTTCATATTTCACATCTATGAATTCACCCAATGATACTTGACCATTATTTGGAGTGTCCATATATATGTTTTTGATTGCAGAGACATCATTCCTATAATCGAGTGGGTATCTAATTCTGATTGGATATCTTTCTCTGCCTTCTACCGTTGTTGTCATTGTCATGCCGCCGATAGCAACTTGTATTTGTGTTTGAACTGCTTCTATAGAGAGACCATATCTTGAAATTGCATCTCGATTTATATCAAGTAACATGTATGGCTTTCCCACTATTCTTTCTGCAAAAACAGCTGCATCTTTTACACCATCTACATCTTTGAGGTGATTCTCCAATTCTAGACCAACACGTTCGATGGTCCGTAGATCTTGCCCTCTTACTTTGATTCCCATAGGAGCTCTCATTCCTGTTTGGAGCATGATTAGCCTTGTTTCTATAGGCTGAAGTTTAGGAGCAGATGTTACACCAGGGAGTTTTGTGACCTTTAAAATCTCATTCCATATATCGTCAGGTGAATGAATGTGTTCTCTCCATTGACGATAATACCTTCCTCCTTGATCTGAGATAAGATTGCCAGCATCATCTCTTAAATATGCCCCATTTTCATACTTAAACCTTATTCGATGTCCATCTTTGTCAGTTTTATATTCTGACTTATAATTGATAATATTCTCATACATAGACAGAGGTGCCGGATCGAGTGGACTTTCTACTCTTCCAGCTTTACCGACTACACTTTCTACTTCAGGAATAGCTGTAACCGCCATGTCCAATAATTTGAGGTTTTTGCTATTTTCTTCAACTCCAGAGTGAGGCATTGCTGTGGGCATAAATAGAAATGAGCCCTCATTAAGAGAAGGCATAAATTCTTGACCTGTTTCCTGGAATACCTGAAATCCCGAGTATATAATAAAGCCTACAACTAATAGAAATAGAATCTTAACCTTTAACAAGAACCTAAGAATATGCTCATAAAAATAAATCACTAACCAGAAGAAAGACAATAAGACAGCGATAATCATAATGACAAAAAAGCTATTTGTTATCAATGATTTATTCACACCTAGAGGCATCCAGGCTTTAGTAAGAAAAACAGCTATGAATATGGCATAAATCACATTCGAGAGTATCATAAAAAGTTTACTTCTTTTAGGATAATATTGATCTATTAGTCCTTGCAACAATGCCACTCCACTAATCGCTGTGATAATCAAAATCATTGGATGTCCTAGAATCATATAACCTATTATTGATCCAATCAAAGCCAAGCCACTTATTCTTAATCCTAATTTCTTACGATCTATCTTTATACTAAATAGCGCATGTGCCATAGGCGGAATAAATACTAGTGCGACGATTACAGCCGATATCAGAGCGAAAGTTTTTGTATATGCTAATGGCCTGAAAAGCTTTCCTTCTGCAGCTTCCATGGCAAAAACGGGCAAGAAACTCACAACAGTCGTGGCAACAGCAGTCAATACAGCAGAGCCTACTTCCATAGTCGCTTCATATACGGTAGTCATCAAAGACTCTTTACCAAACATCTTATCTTTCCGATCAATGATACTCTCCGTAAGCACTATGCCCATATCTACCATAGTACCTATCGCTATGGCTATTCCTGAAAGGGCAACGATATTGGCATCTACACCAAAATACTTCATAGCGATAAAGCACATGAGCACCGCAATCGGAAGTGAACCAGCCACCAGTAAAGAGGATTTAAGATTGAATAAGAGGAGAATGACAACTATGAATGTAATCAATATCTCAAGTGTCAAAGCTTCCTCAAGTGTTCCTATAGTTTCATTGATCAATTGTGTCCTATCATAGAAAGGCACAACAGTTACTTGTGACACAGTTCCATCAGCTAGAATCTTAGATGGTAATCCAGGGCCAATTTCCTCTATTTTATTTTTTACATTATTGATAACTTCTAGCGGATTAGCACCATATCGAGCTACAACAACTCCACCCACAGCATCGGCTCCCGACTTATCTAGAATTCCCCTTCTAGCTGCTGGGCCAAGATATACTTTGGCTATGTCGCCTATAGTTATTGCTGTGCCATTCACCGATTTCACAACACTGTTTTCTATATCAGCTATAGACTTCACATATCCTAACCCTCTCACAAAGTATTCTGCTCGATTGATCTCAATAGTCTGCGCACCTATATCCAGATTGCTACCTTTGACAGCTTTCATTACTTGAGCTAGAGATATGTTTTTAGATTTCATAGCTGTCGGGTCCACATCTACTCTATACTCTTTCACAAATCCGCCAATAGACGCTACTTCTGATACTCCTTCTGCGGCTACCAGTCCATACTTCACATAAAAGTCTTGAATTGATCTGAGGTCTTGTGGATTCCAACCTCCTGTTGGATTTCCATCCTTATCTCGCCCTTCTAATGTGTACCAATAAATCTGTCCTAGCGCTGTGGCATCAGGACCGAGCATAGGTGACACATCATCTGGCAGCAAATTAGAAGGTAATGAATTCAGTTTTTCCAAAATCCGACTCCGGCTCCAATAGAATTCTACATCTTCATCGAAGATCAGATAGATGCTAGAGAAACCAAACATGCTGTTACTTCTCACACTTTTCACACCTGGAATCCCTAGAAGTGATGAGGTCAGCGGATATGTAATCTGATCTTCTACATCTTGGGGTGACCTTCCCATCCATTTGGTAAAAACAATTTGTTGGTTTTCTCCAATGTCTGGAATAGCATCTACAGATACAGAATCTCTAGGGAGCCAATTGATACCAAAATCAAAAGGTGCGACGACGATTCCCCATCCGAGCAAGAGTACTAAGAGTAACCAGGTTATGAGTTTATTCTCTAGAAAGAACTTAACTATATATTTCAAGATAATTCAATTAACTATTAGCAATAAGTCCTCTGACTTCTTTGTCATTGACCAATTGAGTTGGATCGCCGTACTGATATGTATTAGACTAAGTGATAAGACTTCACTATATCTACTATGTAGAAGTACGGAGTTAATTGAAATAATTAAATTAGAAATCTTTCCAACAGGACATAGATATCCCTTGGAGGCAATGGATTATGTTTTTCAAAGAAAGATGATTTTACAACTTTCGGAAGTGAGAAATCATTAAACGTATATACAAAAGCTGAAACAAATTTTACTTGTATATCTGTAAGTTCTACATCTGGAGATACATTAAAATCAGCATCGAGATTATCTATTATAATAGTCTCATTTGAACAACAACTTGAATCTTCGCTTTTTTCTTCGATTTGCATTTCAACATGGCGAGGACAAGATTTCATAGTACCATGACAAGTTGTAGCTTCACCCACTACACTAAATGATTTTAAATCACCTTTACAATAGTGAAAATCAACAGAGTAGCCAACTGATGTAAAGCACATCAATAATGCCATTGTTAAGGCTGTGATTCTATGGACTGATTTTACTTTCATTTAATTATGATGCAAAGATACGCTAAAGTGTGATATAATATATTGCCTAATTTTGATAATGTGTTGAACATTTCATGCATAGAATGAATGTTTTGAGTGTTTTTTAGAATAAAACATTGAATTTTTTCAGTATCCAAACGATTAGATAATTGAAGTCATATTACTGAAATCCAGCTTGGAATATATTTTTCTCCTTTAAGTATGATTGCCTCTATACGGCATCTATAAAAATGGAATGTTTTGAATATCAATGCTCCTCCTCAGTAACCTAAGTTACATAGTCTTATTATAAAGCCTTTACCTTTGCAGTAAATTAGTAGTAAAATAAATGGATTTTCAGCCTTTCGATATTAAGTGTTACAATAAGCTTCACCAAAGATTTGAGTTTTTATTTGAACCTAAACTCATAAATGAATTTTGCCAATATGGCAACATAAGAGATTATAATCCTGATGAAGAAATTATCGATATCGGTATGCTGATAACCCATATGCCATTGGTTATTTCAGGGTCTATCAAGATAATGACAGAAGATAAAGATGGAGATGAACTTCTACTTTATTATCTGGAACTTGGTGATACTTGTGCGGTAACACTCAACTGCTGTACTAAGAAAGCAAAATCCACTGTAAGAGCAGTTACAGAAACAGACGCCGAAATCCTATTCGTACCTGTGGAGAAAATGGAAGATTGGATGATTAAATACAAGTCATGGAGAAACTATGTGTTAGACAGTTTTAATGTCAGACTTAATGAGATGGTTTCAGCAATTGACAATATTGTCTTTAATAGCATGGAAGAGCGTCTAGAAAAATATATCAGAGACAAAGCTTGGATATCTAAGAGTGCTACACTTAATCTATCCCACCAGGATATAGCGAATGACCTGCATTCATCAAGAGTTGTTGTGTCACGGCTCATGAAAAAACTTGAAAAAAATGGTATAATCAGACAGCACAGAAATAGAGTAGTTGTAATTGAGTTTGAAGATGTAAAATAAGTCATTATACCTAGAATAAATTTTAGAACTCCCCTTAAGTGAGACACATTAATTGGTGACTCTGTACAAAAATAAATTAAATAAAAATGGAGTTATTATCCAATCCTTGGCCATGGTATGTTGCTGGCCCAATGATCGCTTTTGTCATGTTTGCTTTGCTCTTTTTTGGAGGGAATTTCGGCATGTCTAATAATCTGCGAACAATGTGCTCAGCAATAGGAGGCCACAAGGTTTCAGACATCTTCAAAATTGATATAAAAAATCAAAGATGGAATCTGGTCTTTGTAATTGGATCTATACTCGGAGGATTCATTGCTTATTGATTTTTCACACCAGATACTGCTATTGATTTATCTCAAGCTACAACAGATCGATTAGCCAAACTAGGTTTTGAAAATGTAGGAGCAGTCTATCTTCCACCTGAGATATTTGGGATGGAAAATTTGACTTCTCCTTTTGGTCTGAGTATTTTGTTGATTGGTGGTGTTCTAGTTGGATTTGGAGCTAGGTACGCAGGAGGTTGTACTTCTGGTCATGCTATAAGTGGCTTGAGTAATTTGCAATTGCCTTCCCTCATTGCTGTCGTTGGTTTCTTTATTGGAGGTCTGACGATGGTTCATTTGATCTTTCCATTTATTTATTAGTGTTCTGTCAACGCCTGAATGAGGGGTAGCATTTGAGTGAATTTTGAATCAGTGCAAGGCAAAAAACGCAGACATCGCCTAGCTATGGTGAGTATTTTTTAACGCAGCATTGGCTCAAAAGTTGCCAAATGAACTCAGCAACTTGGGCTTGACTGAGCACTAGCATCAAAACAAGAATAGATAATTATGAAATATATAAAATTTTTACTTTTGGGAATTCTTTTCGGTATGGTCATGGCCAAAGCTGAAATTATCTCATGGTATAGAATCTATGAAATGTTCAATTTTGATTCATTTCACATGTTTGGGATTATTGGGTCTGCAGTCATTATAGGAGCTATAGGCGTGCAGATATTAAAGAAGCGAAAATCAAAATCATTTTATGGAGACGAACTTCATCTCAACGCAAAGTTGATGAGTATTCCTAGATACCTTTTAGGAGGAATCATCTTTGGATTAGGTTGGGCACTTGTTGGAGCCTGTCCAGGACCAATGTTTGTTTTGATTGGTTCTGGTTATATTCCCATATTTGTAGTTCTATTAGGTGCAATATTAGGCACATTTCTCTATGGAATTCTTAGGAAAAGATTGCCTCATTAATCCTCTTATAAACTTTCAAAAATAAAAATAGAATATGGATTTAATATTAGGATATTTAGGAGCATTAATTGTAGGACTGACTCTAGGTTTGTTAGGAGGTGGCGGTTCTATACTTACAGTACCCATTTTAGTCTACTTATTAGCCCTTAACCCAGTTACAGCCACTGCTTACTCACTCTTTGTTGTCGGTACCACTTCTCTAGTAGGTAGTTTTCGAAATCTGTCAAAAGGAATGGTAGATATCAAAGTTGCAGTAGTGTTTGCCATACCTGCATTTATAGCTGTCTATCTTACACGCCGTTTTATGGTGCCAGCTATTCCTGATGAGATCTTCACAGTTAATAATTTTGTGTTAACTAAGGACTTAGGTATAATGTTGTTCTTTGCTCTCATCATGCTTTTCGCTTCGATCTCAATGATTAGAGGAAGAAAATCCAACGATAAAGAAGACAAAAAGGTCAAATTAAATATTCCTTTGATCGTATTGGAGGGTGCAGTTGTTGGAGTACTCACTGGTATAGTCGGAGCTGGAGGTGGATTCCTGATCATACCTGTGTTAGTACTTTTTGCCAATCTTCCTATGAAAAGGGCGGTTGCAACATCTTTACTTATCATTGCCGCCAAATCTCTAATTGGCTTTATTGGAGATGTACAAAACTTAACAATCGACTGGTCATTTTTACTAACATTTACAGGTATATCTATTATTGGAATATTCATAGGTATCTATCTCAACAAATTTATAAATGAGAAACCGCTTAAAAAAGCTTTTGGCTGGTTTGTTCTTCTTATGGGTATCTATATTATTGCCAAGGAGTTGATTTTCTAACATCATAAAGCTTCTTGTGTAACATAGGTTACGCTGACTTAGTAATACATGCCTAAATTTGCATCATAAAATACAATATTTCCTATTATGACAATAGAACAGATTTATACTGGATGTCTAGCTCAAGGAGCATACTACATCGAAAGTAACGGAGAAGTTGCAATCATTGATCCATTGAGAGAAGTGCAATCTTATATCGATAAAGCAGATCAAGCTGGAGCGAAGATCAAATATATATTCGAAACTCACTTTCATGCCGATTTCGTAAGTGGTCATGTTACTCTTGCTGAAAAAACAGGTGCAGAAATCATATATGGACCGAATGCCAGTACTAATTTCAAATCCATAATAGCTAAGGATGGACAAGTATTTCAAGTGGGTGATATTACTATCACAGCACTCCATACACCTGGGCATACGATGGAAAGCACCACTTATTTATTGAAAGATAAAAATGGTAAAGATCACGCTATATTTTCTGGGGATACGCTCTTCTTAGGAGATGTAGGAAGACCAGATCTTGCACAAAAAATGGGTGCTCTCACTATTGACGATCTCGCTGGGTTTCTTTTTGATAGTTTGAGAAATAAAATAATGCCACTAGCTAATGATGTGATTGTCTATCCAGCACATGGAGCAGGTTCTGCTTGCGGCAAAAATATGATGAAAGAAACGGTGGATACCTTAGGCAATCAAAAAAAGATGAACTATGCATTGAGGGAAGATATGACCAAAGAAGAATTTATCAAAGAAGTTACAGATGGTCTACTTCCACCGCCAGCATACTTTCCACTTAATGTGAAAATGAATAAAGAAGGATATCAATCTATTGATAAAGTGTTGGCTAAAGGACAGCATGCTTTAAATCCTAGAGAATTCGAAGTAGCTGCGAATGAGACTGGTGCAGTAGTACTAGATGTGCGTCATGAGACAGAATTTGCGAAAGCACATATTCCAAGATCTATCTTTATTGGTCTAGATGGTAGTTTTGCACCTTGGGTAGGAGGCCTCATCAAAGATGTAAATCAAGAAATACTTTTAGTGGTCTCAAAAGATCGATTGAAAGAAGCGATAACGAGACTTTCTAGAGTGGGCTTTGACAATGTGATAGGCTATCTGAATGGAGGTTTAGAAGCATGGACTAATGCGGGAAAAGATACTGACAAAGTGACTACTATATCAGCGGCTGAGTTGAAATCAAAAATATCGAACTCTTCTGATATTAGTATAGTGGATGTCCGAAAAGAGTCAGAGTATCTTTCTGAGCATATTATTTCAGCTGAGAACTTTCCATTATCAGAAATAAATAACCACCTCACTGAACTACCTCAAAAAGGTGATTTCTATATTCACTGTGCTGGTGGCTATAGATCAATGATAGCTAGCTCTATCCTCAAATCACGAGGAGTGCACAATATGATAGATGTAACTGAAGGCTTCAAGTCAATCACAGAAGCAGATATTGAAGTCTCAGAGTTCGTCTGTCCTACTACACTTTAAAAATTAAAAAAATAATGCAAAATATTGATCAGACAAAATTCATAGAATTAGCAGAAACAGGAAATTACTCTATTCTTGATGTACGTAGACCTGATGAATGAAATACTGGAATAATTTCAGGTGCTATAGTAATCAACTTCATGGATCAGTCACTATTTATGAATGAAATAGAAAAACTAGATAGGGAAAAACCCTATTTAGTCTATTGCAGGAGCGGTAATAGAAGTGGAAAGGCGTGTAACATGATGGATCAACTTGGATTCGGCAATACCTATAATTTGATTGGCGGAATGCTTGCATGGGCGGGCTCTGTAGAGTAGTTTACTTTCTTAAATGACTTTAATATATCAAGTATCAAAATGATAAAAAAGGGTGCATTTCAATTTGTCGCTTATGGTAGATGTTATTGTTGATATTTTAACCCTGTAGATTTCTCCGCAAGGTCGAAATTATTAATCATACTAGCATTCTCGATCCCTCCGCTTCGGTCGGGATG
>Ga0256847_1000449_pt1 | contig 26349 bp, 23 predicted proteins | sample TeddybearmetaG_FD_189099 | JGI IMG/M metagenome (GOLD analysis project Ga0256847, IMG submission 189099) | Hydrothermal vent microbial communities from East Pacific Rise, Pacific Ocean - Teddybear | ecosystem: Environmental > Aquatic > Marine > Hydrothermal vents | place: Pacific Ocean: East... | reverse complement strand
GATTCTTTTCGCCATCTATGTAATACAGAATAAGGAATCCCTAATTCATCAGATACTTTTTTTACATTACCTCTCAAGTAAGTTAATTCTACAGCCTTTGTCTTAAATTCTGTAGTGTAGTTCTTTTGCGTTTTGACATAATTCAAAGTTAAATTATGTAGAACAATATCTCTCAACTTTGTGTCCAGTCTAATATAGTAAGTCCACTTAGCAGGTTGGCAATAGCCCATAACTGTTTTTGAAGTATTTTTTTCTGTTCTTCTGACATTAGATTAATTTAGTTGGGGAGAAATAATGAATACCAAATATAAAGAAACAAATCTGCTAACCTCTTTGTTCAGATAACTTTTAAATCATCTTCAAAACTAATCTGAGTTTCTTAATTCACTTTGATTCAATCACAAATTAACTTTAATCCATACGTTTAGATTTAGCGTTCTATGCCATCAATTTATCTTTTGATAATTCTCTTTATTGCGGTTAGGTTGTCTGAGTATATTTTCAACAAATACAATCCAGAAGCTAAATTCGAGATGTCTATAGATTGGACATTTCCACTAATGGCCCCAACATTTTGGCCTAATAAATTTAAAATCTCAACCTTGTCAATAGCATATTGGGATGACTCAATAAAGATTATCGAATTAGTGGGATTCGGGTAAAGAATAATTTCATTAAAATTAACTTCAGGTGTTGAAAGTAAAACGTTTCCATAAATAGCTTGGTTATCTTCTCCATTGGTAATAGTCAACATCAAGACCCCACCACCTTCAGAAACAATATCATATGAAAAGGGATTTTTTGGTATCACGCCATCATAGAATATTGAGTTGTAAATAGGGGCAAAATTGAAGTTTTCTGGTTGATCGCAAGAACCAGGGAGCGCAACCCAACTACCTAATGTAAATATATCTTCAATCGAATCGTAGGTAACATCACAAACAAGAATATCACAAAATTCTAGGCTCACAGCGTCAACATCAAAGGAAATTCTTCCTATTCTTGGTTCAATAACTAGATACGGAGGAATAATATCCTCGCCATCAATCACTACCTTTTCCAAATACCAAGGATTATCGAATAACTCTGGATCTTGAGCCAGACTAGGCAGAGTAATACAACTTAAAGCGAAAAGGAATATTAGTTTTTTCATAGGTTAATAAAATTAGGGTTTTTTCTATTCAATAACTAATAATTTTGAATCTTCAATATCTCCATCACAAACTAAAGCCACAGAATACAAGCCAGTTGCGTAACTAGAAAAATCAAACGTAGCTTCGTTCAATGATACATCTAATATATAATTGTTGGATATCCCACTTGTCGTATTTACAACCATTAGGTAAGCGGAACTAGCATCTTCAGCCATATAATCAACCGTTACAAGGCTTGATGTGGGATTCGGAGTCAATGATTCAATATAGTAAGGTTTAACGGTAACCGTAACTTCATCATAATCTTTGTATCCATCCATATCGGATATGACTTCCAACTTATAGGTTTGAGTAACATTCGGAGAAACGGTTAAATTAGTACCGGTATAAATAAGAATACCATTAGGGTCATACCAATTGTAAACAGCAGCTTCATTAATTTGGGCAGCAGTAATAGTAACCGTTTCATTTTTGAGAATTTCATCATCATCACCTGCATTTGCCGCGAAAGAAGATGCGGCCACTTTTGTAACTTCAAATGTTTCTCCTCCAAGAATGACATTGTTACTGTCATACTTTTGCACTGCGTGATAGACAAATTCTTTTTTGTTGGTAAGCTCTTTATTCAAAAAATTAAACGATACACTTATGGTTCCAAATTCATTTGGATTAAATTGAATATTTTCGAGCATTGCATTTCCTCCTGTAACAATTTTCTTGTTGGCTACGTAGGTGGAGTCCATGTCTTGTGTTAATCCCCCGCCTCTTTGCCACGCATTATATACAACGTCATCCATCTCAATGGTAACTTCTGCTTCCTCGTAAATGGCTTTACCTGGTTCGTTGGTCTCTTTAAGAAATTCGAGATTAAATGTATTAGAAACCGGGAAAGGGTTTCCAACAGCAACTATTGCGCCAACGGGTAAAGGTGTAGGCGCATCAGGTATGATATCCACGATGGTGGTATTTTTCCAAGCAATATTGTTATTATTCGTAACATTTTCAGTGATACTGCTCACCTCAGTAAACGTCATTGGATCGCTTAAAGATTGAATTCTCGCAAGGAGACAAAAATGCCAAGGATTATCATTAAGGCTATTCAAAATATTAATATAGTCATCAGGGTTGGGGCTATACCATTCAAATTCAAGAATTGCTTCTTGCCCAGGATTTAAAGGTGGAATACTTACCGTGCTAATTTCATCACCCATTAAAATCTCTTGTCCTGTTATTGGGTCGGTAACGGTTAGTGAACCGTTCCAATGGTTCGGCCAAGTAAGCGAAGTATTTGCTTTAGCCCAACTCAATTGTAGGTTGTCGAAACCCATGGAAGTTTCACAACTACTATTCGTAACTCTCACGTAGACGTAATTAGGATTATTTGGGTCATATTCTGGATTCTGATGCTCTTTTACTAGTAAGCCATCGTTTTGATTGCGAATCCATATATCCTCACTGCGCCAAACATATTGAGTTCCAGCATCAGGTTCTGAAAAATCATCAACAATTGAATTTTGCATAGAAAGATCCAACCCGGGAGTAGGAGTTTTCATGCACTTTGCTGTCAGAACTGCCGCATACGCATTAATCCGACCAGTACCAATTAATCCAATAAATGGTTGATTATACGAAATGTGATTTATATCATCAGCTGTATCTCTTATAATGTCTTTAACTTGAGAAGCGGTAAGGCCTGGGTTTGCCGAAAAAACCAATCCCGCTACTCCTGTGAGTTGTGGTGCAGTAATGGACGTACTTGTTCCAATATAATATCCTGACGGGTAATCCTGATAATCATCTGTGATCGATAATGTTAATTGTCCTGGTGCAGTTACGTCAACTTTATCATTATGAGTATGTGAGCCAGTATTTGGAATGTCGGGCCTTTTTAAATGAACATCTTCCCATGAACGACCCCACCATCCATCAGTATTTGCAAAACCAATAGGATATCTATGACCAACACTTGTTACTGAAAGTGTGGAATCATAAGACGCTGGATACGCATAGCCATGACCATCACCGCAGCTAGCTAAAGAACCAGGGCCATTCCCCGCTGAGGCTACAACTAGCACGTCATTCATTGCTATATCTACCGATATTGCTTCATCTAAATATGGCTTTACTGGATGCGTATCACACATCACCCAACTGCAATTGATAACCCTGATCCCTGGATATTGCGATAAAACCACTAAACCGTCAACAAATTTCGTTGCAGTGTTACACGAAGCAGTTACTAATGTTGTATTATATGCCACACCAGGGATTCCGACACCATTATTTGTATTGGCGTGAATAATACCTGCCACGGATGTTCCGTGAGAAAGACTAGTCACTCCTATAATTTTATCATCAGAAATTGCTCCGATAAGATCTTCATGATTATGGTCATATTTAGTGTCAACTACACCTACCACAATGTTCGGATCACCCGTAGTAATTGACCAAGCCAATGGCACTTTCATTAAGTCCAATGCTGTATTTTGCACACCGTATAATAAATCCTCATAATCATCTGGAAAGGAAATCGTAAAAGGACTGTCAGCTAGTGTTATCAACTCCTCTGAAATCATAAATTTTTCTATCTCACTGCGGTTGTAAAACTCTGAAATAGATTCATTTTCATCTAATGTTACAACAAATACCCTTTGCAATAATGCGCTTGATGAAGTCGGGAATGCTTTTTCAAAAATGTAAACAGATTTAGAGTTTATGAAGTTTGAAAAATCATTAATATTTGTAGTAACTGTTAATGTTTCATTCGCATTTACGGAAGTCTGTACTATGCCTAAATCAATACCTTGCTTTAATTCAAGAAGATATTCTTGTCTATTCTGAGAAAATAGAGAAAAATTGATGAAAAGAACAATGAGAAATAATAAGCTTTTTTTAATTTTTAACATATCCAAAATTTTATGTGAATAAATTAATGTTCAAAAAAAAAATTGAATCTAAAATGTTTTGGGGAGATGTGTTAAGGCTCTAAATTTTTTTCGTCTACGATTTGTCGAAGCTAGTAAATTATTTAACAATGCATGTACGCTAAAACCGTAGTTGTTGTCGGGATTCATGAATTGAAGGTTTAAATAGAAGTAAACATTTCTAGTTAAGAAGACCTTTAAACGAATTATGACTTTGGATATTCGCTAAATGGAAAAATCAATTCGTACAGTTCCCTATCAATTTGAGTTTTCAAAATGTAATCTAAATAACCGCCAATTTTATATTCAGTAAATCACCTTATCAATATGAGTTTTCAAAAAGTACTCTAAATATCCATCCATTTCATACTCAGTTAATAATTTACCATTATTATCATTAACCCAATCCAAAAAACTTTGTGTATACGTCCAGTTTTCAAATTCTGAAATTATCCTTTCAGTAGATTGTGGTTTTAGGGATTCGGGTAGTTTAAAACCAAAACGGCTAAATAGATGGTGTTTATTTATTGCCATATAGATAGTATGCAAAGCATTCGCATAAATCTTGAGTCCAGTCATATCACCTTTTGCTCGCCTAGGCTTATGAGCAGGATCTGGGTCACATAATATTTTCGCACCGTATTTGATAACCTCAACTAAGTCTTTTTCCGTGTTGTCAACTGGGCGCAAATCTTGCCCTTCCTCGCTTGCATTAAATTCTCTTTTATTCCATTCCTTTTTCCATTCTTATTTTATATATACTGCCATAGCTCGATTTGGCACTATTAAATGAAAATGAGGATTATAAGTCTTCTTAATTGGATTAAAGTTAGACTCCAAAGACTTAATCCCAATTAGTTTCTTTCCTGTACCTCGTTGATCTCTTTTCTTATATTTCCCTGTGATTTTTTGAAAGGTTTTTGTGAGGTTTTTAAAATAGGATGGCAGTTGATGGGCTTTGCATGATTTTACCGTTATAGTAATAAAATGAGGGTCTTCCCAATCTTTAATTATTGGATGATAGCGATTAATTATATCCGCCTTTCTAATTCGAGCGCAAAGGGTACAAAATCGATTTCTACAATAATTGCCAAAAATCTTACCATCCTGCGTAGTTATTTTTTGTTGACAATGATAGGTATGCCAATACCGTCTGGTTTGCTCAGGGTCTCCATTGGCATTTGCTACATCTATCAACTTAAACATCATCGATTGAGTAATTGTTTTGCATTTTGCTCTACCTTCTAACGCTTTTTTTTTGCTGAGGTCTGACCCTTTACCATACAAAGTTGCATGGCGTTGTCCCACTTTATTTGTCCCACTTTGTTCTAATGTATTAAACAGTAAAAAACTATTCAGTTTGTATAAAAAATGTACTAACTAATTCATTCAAACTAAAACTGGGGAGGAAAATTTTCACATCAAAACTATGATGAAAATTTAGTCTTGAGTTACGGAAAACCATAGTTGTAGTCTCAATTCATGGCTCAATGGATTAAGGGAATTTGAATTCCCACAAAAAAGATTAACTTGGCTTAACTCAAAAATACGTCGAGCGACCTGTCGCGGCTTCTGATGCTCACGCCCATCCTACGCCCGAGACTTCGGAGGGCTGCCAAATAACTCTCCCAACGCTAGCCGCCAGATCAACACAAATTATATAAAACCGTTAGGGTACATTGGAAATGAACAAATTTATAAGATTAATATTTCTGCTTTTAATTTTTACGAGTTGCAAAGACAACTTAATATCTGATTTTGATATAGCAAAAGCTGTTGAATTCAACAATCAAGCTGTTGAATTCCTAATGAATGGAGAAAGAGAAAAGGCAAAAGAAAGCTATAGACACGCAATCGAAATGGACAAAAACAATGTCAATTATCATTATGCCTTAATTGGACTTTACAATCAAGAAAAAAATTACAAAAGGTCATTTGAATTACTTGATAAGATGCCTATTGAATTAAGGAAAACTGCTTTTTATTTTAGTACCAAAGGGCAAGTTTTTGAGTTACAAAACAAAATAGATATTGCAATTGAAAATTACAAAAAAGCCTATCAGTTAACAAAGGAAGTTAAGTTAAATGGTGAAGAAGATGTACTAAACTTACCAAATTTTGCTATGCTAGAAACTGTTTCAGGAAACAAAACAAAAGCTCTTAAAAGAATGAATTCTGCGATAGATTTAAAATGGATTTCTCAGTCTACAATTAAAAAATTAGAAATATTTAGAAATGAAATTGAATTTTATCAAGGGAATGGATATAAAGACTTAACTGATTTTTCGAAAGAAATTAAAATTTGCACGAACAATCCCGATAGTTTAATAGCATTACTGACATTGAATCATATAAATTTTTCTGGAGGCAGAAATCGCACAGACAAGGCAAATCAACAAGTTTATGTGACTGTTGGAGAAAAGTATAGAAGTGGAATTGAAAAACTAGAAATTTATACGTGTAAATAAAAAAAGTAGCCTTATGATTGCAAATCGGGATATCATTTTAGGGTTAAATATCCCAAATTATTGAAAGAAAACTACGTATATAATTCATTTTGCATGCTGGGGTAATTCAAAAATTTAGCTACTTTTAAGCCGCTGTGCTTTCCGAGAGTTTTGGAGGTGCAGCTTCGCTCCAACAGCCGAGGAAAAACCGACACGGCTTCGCTGCCAGCGCAATACAAAACTGTTGCCTGTTATTTATCTAACACTTACTCAATGCAATTAGATTACATAGAAAACATAAATGAATTTGGAGATAACGTTGTTAGATTATACAACTTTGATAAATCTCAAGTTATAAAATTTAGAGAATTAATTAAAGATACCGTTGTAACTAGAAAACTGAGACTAGACCTATCACAAGTTGATTTTATTGAAAACCGTAATTGTAATTTAATTCTTGGATTATTTAAAACAGACGAAGGAATTCTTAGTCAAGATAACAGCACTTTTTATTGTGTCCTCACATTAGAAAGCTATCATACGATGTTGAAACTTTTAGACCCATTCTGTCAGAAAGAAACTAAAGGTTATCAGTATTTGTATGACGTCGATAATCCTACCGACTTTTTATTTTCTCCCGCAGGTACTTGGTAGGCAACTGCATGATAAACAACAACAGGCGACAGACTATATAACCGCATACCCGACGGAATAATAAGAAAAATTATTGCAGGTAATTTGGTTCATTCTATAATTTCGTAGTCAATACTTAGTTTTCGCAAAGCTCTTAAAGCAGAACCAGAGTTTTTATCTCCCAACTCAATTTCTACAGCATCTCCTTCTAATAGTATAGCTGTAAGTTCATTCGACAAGGATGCATCAATATTAGATGAAATCTCCACAATACAGTTGGCTATCGCTCTTCTATCTGGCCGCTGAGCATCACAAGACAATAAGTTTAATTTCATAATAATAATTTATTAATGCAATATACTAGAGTTGAGATAACTCTGGATTATACTTACAGCATTATTCATTAAAATGACGCAACATCGTTTATAAATCACAACTAATAAAGGATTTCCAATAGGTTTGCGTGTTTTTTGAAAGGACCGCCAAATTTTTGGTTTTATGACTCTATTCTTCCACTAAATGATACCTTTATACAAACTATCTTCTAATGGTCAAATTCTTTTGAAAAATTCGAAAGGCTGATGAACCGTGTAAAACCAAATTAACATGCAAAAAGGAATGATTAAAGTGAGTGTCGTTTATCCAAACGCAGAAGGGAAAAAATTCGATATGGACTACTATTGTAACTCCCATGTTCCTATGGTGGCTTCCTTGTTGGGAGACGCATTGAAAGGTGCGACCGTTGAAAAAGGACTTGGCGGTGGTGCTCCGGGATCTCCAGCCCCGTACGCTGGAATGGGTAATATGTATTTTAATACTGTGGAAGAATTCGGAAATTCCTTTGGACCCAATGCAGAAAAAATAATGGGAGACTTACCAAATTTCACCAACATCGAACCCGTAATTCAGGTGAGTGAGGTTATGATTTAATAACGTCAGCACTTTCCATCCTATGGAAGGAATAATTGATGTTTGGTTTGAATAATAACGAAACCTCGATCATGGTTAAATGCTACCCTAAAATCTGGCGGTATTAAACAAGTTTCGAACTAACAGAAGGTCCATAATCAGCAGGGCCGTTAGCCCAAATCCTTTAGGTTTAATTTATTACCTTGTAAAAATGAAACAACCAAAACAGGCTTTATTTGTTTTAGCCATCATCTTATTTTCGATATCCTCCTGTAAAAATGATTATAAACCAACTCCAGATTTGGCCAGTTTAGATCTTTTAAGAGGAGACCTAAAGTTGTGTGGCAATGGACAATTTGGCGATGTTAGCTTTTCTGAATCTTGTAGCTATGAAACACGAGAAACTTTCAATCTTGCCATTTCTCTACTCCATTCCTTTGAATATATTGAAGCAGAAAAAGCATTTGTTCAAGTAATTGATAAAGACCCGGAATGTGCCATGGCTTACTGGGGTGTAGCGATGAGTATTTATCACGGTTTATGGGCACCTCCAGAGCAATCCGTTTTGGAAAAAGGAGTGAAACTACTTGCGGTAACTGAAAAACTTCCAAAATCGAAGAAAGCAGCACAATATTTAGAGGCCATCGGTACTTTTTATAAGGATTGGGAAACGGTAGGTAACCAAACCCGAAAGCAAGCATATGCCCAGAAAATGGAAGAAATGTATCATGAAAATAAGGATGATACTGAAGTGGCTATTTTTTATGCCTTGGCCCTTCGTGCATCGGCGGTTCCTTCAGACATGACCTATTCAGCTCAACGTGAAGCAGGAAAAATATTGGATGACTTATTTGAGAAAGAGCCCAATCACCCCGGAATAGCACATTATATTATTCATTCTTACGATTACCCCGAATTGGCCGAGTTAGGCCTAAATACTGCCAGACGCTATGCAGATATTGCTCCAAATTCAGCGCATGCACAACATATGCCCTCCCACATTTTTACACGCTTGGGGCTATGGGATGAATCCATTAGCACTAATGTCAATTCGGCTGCATCGGCTGTTTGTTATGCTGAAAGCACGTCTCCAGGAGCGCATTGGGATGAAGAAGTTCATGCCATGGGATATTTAGTATATGCCTATTTGCAAACAGGAAACAATACCTTAGCCAAAGAGCAATTCACCTATCTCAAATCCTTCAAGAAAATATTCCCGCCTAATTTTAAAATAGCCTATACCGCTGCGGCCATTCCTGCACGTATTGCAGTAGAAAACAAAAATTGGGAAGATGCTGCAGTTTTAGAGCTGCCTCAAATCGCGGAATTAGAATGGGCGAAATTCCCTTGGCAATCGTCATTACTACATTTTGCGAGAGCTTTGGGTAATATCCATACAAACAACCTAGAATCTGCTCAAGTCGAACTTAATTTACTCCGTTCTTTTCAGGAAAAATTGACAACCTTGGAAGATGGCTATAAAGCCAACCAAGTTGCAATCCAAATTAAAACAATTGAGGCATGGTTTCAACTAAAAGAAGGGAATGAGGAAGAGGCCATCTCGTTGATGGTAACTGCGACCGAAATGGAAAGAATGACTTCCAAACACCCAGTAACTCCAGGTGAAATTTTACCTGCCGATGAACTTTTAGCGGACATGCTTTTAGCATTAGATAAACCCAAAGAAGCTTTGGCCATTTACGAGCTCAATTTAGAAAGACGCCCCATGAGATTCAATGGCCTATATGGAGCTGCTACTGCGGCCAACCAAGCCGGTAGTATTGAAAAAGCAACTCGCTATTTTGAGTCTTTGTTAGCACTGACGAAGAACACCAACAGTGATCGACAAGAAATTGAAGAGGCAAAAGCATTTCTTGAAAAGAATTCGATATAAATGAACTTCAACAAACCGCATTTTGTTATCCTAGCCTTCCTTGTTTGTTGCTTTATATCTTGCAATCAAATAACCAAAAATGAATTGCCCATTTATAATCCTTCCGATTTTAATCCTGAATTAGTGGATGTAAGCCTGCAAGAGACTAGTAAAAATCATACGGTATCCGATTTTCAGTTGATCAATCAGAACGGACAAATGATCACTCAGGAAGCGTATAAAGACAAAATATATGTTGCCGACTTCTTTTTTACCAAATGCCCAAGTATTTGCCCAATCATGACCAATAATATGGCCGAACTTCAGAATACATTTTTAGATAACGATCGGGTCATGTTTTTATCGTTGTCGGTTACACCAATCATGGATAGTATTCCTGTGTTGCGAAAATATGCAACCGATAAAGGGGTCATAGATTCAAAATGGAATGTCACTACTGGAGATAAAAAGCACATCTATGAATTGGCGAGAAAAAGTTACTTCGCAGTGGTAGAAAAAGGTGACGGAGGGCTTCAAGATTTTATTCATACCCCAAACTTTATTTTAGTCGATACAGAAAAACAAATACGCGGAATCTATGATGGAACGGTCGATGACGAAATAATTCGACTTGTAAATGACATTAAAACTTTAACGAACTGATTTAACTTTACACTAATAGAATTACTTAAATTGATTGATCTAGTTAAGTAAGTTTGCAAAGCCCAATGAAAAAAGCACAAACTAAGACAACAAAAAATTTACTCCTAATGTTAAAGTCAAACCACGCTCGTTTATTTTGAAAACAATAACAAACCTCGCCATTTTCCTGCTACTAGTAAGTACATTTTCTTATGGACAAAACTCCTATTCATATAACCAACCAAAAGACCTTGAAGATGGATGGAAAACTAAAAGTCTTAAATCACTGCAGGTTGATACCTCAAGGGTTTATAAATTATTCAGCCAATTAAAGAATAGAGAGCATAAAATCCATAGCGTTTTATTGGTAAGAAATGGGCACATCATTATTGAAGAATACTTTAATGGGCAATCAGCAGATCTGCAACACGACCTTCGCTCAGCAACGAAAAGCATACGCTCCCTTTTAATGGGAATTGCCATAGATGAGGGGTTTATCGATTCAGTTAATGACCCAATATCGAAATATCTAAAAACCCTAGTTCCTACCAAGAATATTGATGAGAGAAAAGGGAAAATTACGATACAAGATTTACTAACCATGTCGAGCGGACTTGATTGCAACGACTGGGATCAAAAGTCGGCAGGACAAGAAGACAAAGTATATCGAAAAAAAGACTGGCTTCAATACACGCTCAATCTACCGATGCTACATGACCCTGGAACGGTGTCAAATTATTGTTCTATGGGTGTAGTTTTGATAGCAGAAATAATAAGTCGTGCGTCGGGAATGACCTTAGACAAATTTGCAGAATTATATCTTTTTCAACCACTCGGTATTGATAATATAAGTTGGGGACATACTTCAAAGAAAGAAGTTATTCCTTCGGGTAAGAGACTGTATATGACTTCTCGTGATTTTGCGAAAATTGGTCAACTCGTGCTGAATAATGGGAAGTGGAAAGGAAAACAAGTTGTATCGGAAAAATGGATTGAAGCATCTACAGCATCTAAAACAAAAATTACTGGCATCGATTACGGCTATTTATGGTGGAACATCCCGTTTAAGGTCAATGAAAAAGTGGTCGTTTCTAAAACAGCTACTGGCAACGGTGGGCAATATATTATGGTGCTTCCCGAATTGGACATGGTTGCCATTTTTACAGGTGGCGCTTACAATTCACAGGAGGACAAATTACCTTTTGCAATTATGAAGGATATATTTTTACCGACCTTCAAAACGCAAGAATACTAAAGATAGGCCGAACATTTTCAGCTAAAAATAAAAATAGCTTTTCTGAATTTGCTTTTTAATCTAAATTTCAATTATCATAAAAACTTCAATTACTGGTGGCTCTCTTTTTTTAATGAATTTGATTGTTAATTCCAAGATACGTACATTGACAATTCAACGAACTACTTCTACATGTGCTACTCCACTGCGTTGCGCAAAAAGCGCAAAAAAATAGAGCAAAAGATTTACAGTCAATTACCAGCGCCCGCCATTTTTCCAACCGATGTTGAATTTGAGCCCTTCTTCCATCTCAATGGTTTCACACATGGCAATCTATACATTATCAAAATGGATGAACAAGAGACTATTTATCCAGCTTCTTGGGGATTGGTTCCCGACTGGGCCACAGCTAGAATTGAAGCATTCAGAAAAAAGAGTAACACACTAAACGCAAGAAGTGAAACTATATTCGAAAAACCATCATTTCAGGACAGTGCCAGAGAAAAAAGATGTTTGATTTTGGCAGACGGTTTTTTTGAACCTCATCATGAAAATGGACAGGCCATTCCACATTTCTGCTATCAACCTACCCAAGAACACCCGGAAGGCGATCTCTTTTATTTCGCTGGCCTTTACACCGAATTAGCTCCTCATACGTATACCACGACAGTCTTAACTACTGAAGCGAATGAGTTCTTTATGGAAGTACATAACAAAGGAAAACGAATGCCTTTGGTATTAGATGAAAGCTATATCGAAGATTGGTTGGATGATGGGATCAGCGATATTGATCTAAATGAACTGATGGCCATGGGATTTACGCGAGAAACATTTAACGCACATCCGGTAAGCAGAGATTTCTATAAAAAAGGAATTAATACCAATCTACCATATATCGTCGCTCCTATTCAAAAGGACACCTTGTTTTGAAAACAAAATGCAAGTCCATAACCTTCATTTGGTTCAAGTAAAATAAAATTTATTGTATCTTTAAATCTCCCCCTCAGAAGTAATCCTAATTTATTCCGTTGTAGTAGTTACGGCTATCGAGAATAAAAGATGCTTGCTTATCTAACAACATTTTGATAATTACCCATATGGAACCCTTAAAAAAACTAATCGTTCGCGGGACGATGGAAAAAAATGAAGAAGGAGTCACTACTTATTATTTAGCTGCAAGTGATAGAGATTCTGCAGAAAAACACGATATAGAACTCAAGGAAGAAGACCCTCTTATTGAACTCACCTTGGACGATGAAGCGGGAACCACTTGGGTAGTCGATAAAACGACAATGCACGAGTTATTTCCTGAAATGGATCCAGCTATTCCAAATGCCCAACATCGTGGTGGAAACAGTTTCGAATTTGAGCTCCCAGGGGCCATGGATACCCCAGCCTCAGAGCGTGGGATTGTTGGGAAAGTTGCGTTAAAGCTCTTAACAGTTTTTAGCAAGAAGAATGTAGTCACTTCGAAAGTTGGAGACATAGCAAAAAAACTTGAGAATAAACATTTGCTCAATAACCTGCCAGAGGACGAAAACAACCCGATGCGTAAAAAGTTAGCAAAAAGGAAGTTTCTAGAAAATGGAGCCGAGTTATTCACGGTAAACTCAAATTTCGAGTTCGATATTTTTGAAGCTCCAAAAACAGTCAAAAAAAACAAAGATACGGGCGAGCCAGAGCCCTATTTCCTATTTATTCATGGAACCAATTCTGATACTCTAGGGGCGTTTGAAGACTTGAAAGACTCCATTGTTTGGAAAACATTATTTAAGACTTACGGCGATAATGTAATAGCCATTCAACACCGAACTTTAACCGAAAGCCCCTTGGAGAATGCTCTAAAACTAGCAGATTTATTGCCTGATGGCGTTAAATTGCACATTCTCTCACATTCACGGGGAGGGATCGTAGGAGATATTATTGACCGCTACAATAAAGGTAATAAGAATGCCCGGGGATTTAGTCAAAAGCATATTGATTTACTTAACAAAGAGGGCCGGGAAAATGATGTCGCTACCATTGAAAAATTAAATAAGCTATATAAAAACAAATCTGTAATTGTAGAGAAATTTATTCGGGTAGCCTGTCCTGCTGCGGGTACAAAATTAGCGTCCAAAAGGCTCGACCATATTCTCAATGTATTTACCAATTTACTACCAGGTATTGCGGGGGATATTTTAAAGGAGCTTCTAATGGCTGCTGTTAACAGTAAAGACGATGTGGATGTGCTTCCTGGATTGGAAGCTCAAAATCCAGATTCACCCTTTTTAAAAGTATTGAATGACCCATCGAAAGAAGCCGCTATTAGCGGAAAACCCCTTGCTGTTATTTCAGGGAATGGAACGGTAAGTGCTTCTGGCAAAGGGCTTTTGATCATATTAGGTAAATTATTTTATTGGCAACGCAATGACCTTGTTGTGAACACCGATTCGATGTATTTAGGAGCAAGTAGAAAGGACGAGATAAAGTACTTTTTTGACCAAGGACCTGAGGTTGATCATGTAAAGTATTTCAAAAACAAACGAACACGGGATGCAATCAACTTGGTGATTGAGGCAGATATGAAAAATCCCATTCCGGGTTTCAAATCGGTTTTACAAAACGAAGTTCCAAGTACCGATAGAGCCCTACTCGAATCTGGCGAGCTAAAACCAGATGACAACTTGCCTACAGGAGACAGACCCATCCTTATTTTGCTACCAGGGATTATGGGTTCTAATTTGACAACAAAGAAAAGAAAAAGAGAAAAGGAACTCTGGCTTCACTACGGTCGAATACTTACCGGAGGACTAACCCAACTCGATCTTGAGTCAGGAAATCAGATTGATGCTACTTCCGTAGTAAAAACATCATATAACAAGCTTTATAAGTGGCTTTCTAATAAATATGATGTGATAGTTTATCCATTCGATTGGAGAATCCCTTTACAGGATAGTGCTGTCCAATTAAATACAAAAATAGAGAGTCTTTTATCGATCGCAACTGAAAAAAAGCTCCCCATCAAAATTATTGGACACTCAATGGGTGGCGTACTTGTGCGAGATTTTATCGTAAATCACAAAGGGACATGGGATAAATTAAATAAGCGGGACGGGTTTAAACTCATTTATCTAGGTGCACCTTTGGGCGGTTCACATCGTATATTAACTGTTCTTTTTGGAAAGGATGCTATTATTAATAAACTCAGTAAGCTCGATTTAGTTCATACAAAGAAGACATTGTTGCATATGTTTTCGCAATTTCCAGGCATTCTCGGCTTATTACCGTTAACTACTGGTAAAGGAGAAGATTATGCTGATATAAAATTATGGGAGCGATTGAGAGACTATTTCGGAAAGGACGATTGGCCATTGCCTAAATCTGAAGATCTTGACGAGTTTGGAACTTATAGAGACGGTGTTAATAAGTGGTTCAAAGATGCGAGTGCCGAAGAATATTCCAATATGGTATATATCGCGGGAAAAGATAAAATAACACCTATTGGATATTATTTAGATGATTACCTTCCAAAAGACAAAGAGCGATTACGTTTTCTTTACACTGGTGAAGGAGATCAAAGTGTATCTTGGGAACTAGGCATACCGGAACGATTAATTGACAACAAATCTGTTTACTATACTCGTTTCTCGCACGGGGCTTTGGCAAATGCTCCAGAAATGTTTGACGGTATTGAGGAAATTCTATCTACAGGAAAAACTAAATTATTCAGTAAGATTCCTCCCAAATCGAGGGATGATTCTCAGGTATTTAGTGCCGATCCCGATGTGGATTTTGACATCTCGGAAAAAGGCTTGGAGAACACTATTTTTGGACTTGCTCCATCCAATAAGTTTGAAGAAGGCCAGATACCATTAAATGTTACAATTACGAATGGCGATTTGCGATATGCTACCCATCCTGTGTTAGCAGGCCACTTTTTATATGATGGTATTTTATACGCTGAAAGAGCTATAGACCGCTATCTAAACGGCGGCCTTAGCCACAAACATAAATTGGGCTTGTATCCCGGTGCGATTGGAACAAATGCCATTTTTGAAACCACAGACGACAGCGACTTCGTTGGTGCCATTATAGTTGGTATGGGTGAGCCAGATTTCCTCACCTCACAGGAGTTATCGAAATCGGTAGAACAAGGGGTCCTAAACTATCTTATTAGTCTCTCAGGGAAGGAAAAGAAAATTGAAACAGTTGGTATTTCGGCATTAATCATGGCAAGTGGTTACGGCGGACTAACCATAGAAAGTTCAATGAAAGCTGTAATTAGTGGAGTAAACCAAGCTAATTCGAAGGTAAAAGGGCTTAACAGTTCCATTTATCAAACTGTCGAAAACCTTGAGTTCATCGAACGGAATTCAGATCGGGCACTCAATTGTATGTACATCGCAAATGGTATTGTACTCCGAGAGAATGACAACTATCATATTGCCATAGGGAATACTAAAATGTTAACTCGTTTGGGTATCAAAAGGAGAATTTTAATGGATAGTTCTAATGATTGGTGGAATAGAATTACCGTCAAGTATTATGAAGGTAATGAAGAAACTGGGGAAATGCCAAGCATGGTTTTTGGCGCTTCTACAAGTGATTCTAGGCATGAGGAAAGTCGAATCTTTAGCAGTACAACGCTCATAGATTTATTCATTTCCAAAGCTTCTAAGAAAAACGATTGGGATAACTGTACAGCCAAAACGCTGTTCGAGTTGCTTATACCGAACGAAATGAAAGAGAAATTAAGACGCAAAGGAAATGTTTCTTGGATTCTCGATAAGCATACGGCTTCCTATCCATGGGAGTTATTGCAGGATGATGCGATCAACGCCAAACCTCTCTGTATACATGCTGGCATGATACGACAACTGGCTACTCAAGATTATAGGAAAGATATTAAAAGAGTGGCAGAAAAAGGTGCTCTAATCGTTGCAGATCCAGTATTAAATGGATTTATAGGACAATTACCTGGAGCCAGAAAAGAAGGAAGAGCAGTCTGGAATATTCTTGAAGAGGCAAATTATCCCGTTTCTGCTCTCATTGAGGAAGACGCTGCCAATATTATCACCAACTTCTTCTGTAGTAGTTATTCCATCATTCATTTGGCTGGACATGGGGTCTTCAATGAGAAATTTCCAAATCAATCGGGTATGGTCATTGGGGAAAAACTTTTCCTTTCTGTATTTCAGATTCAACAATTGCCAGTGGTACCCGAACTTGTATTTGTGAATTGTTGCCATCTTGGTGCGATAAATTCGGATGATGAGGAATATTATAGAGATCGTTACAAATTGGCTGCCAATATAGGGACACAATTAATAAGTATTGGTGTTAAGGCTGTCATTGCAGCTGGTTGGGTAGTTAACGATGAAGCCGCTTTAGATTTTGCGAAAGAATTTTACAAACACATGTTTAATGGAAATAGCTTTGGAGACGCCGTTAAAAAAGCAAGAAGCTATATTTTCGAAAATCATCCTGGAAATAATACTTGGGGAGCCTACCAATGTTATGGCGACCCATTCTTTAGAATCAGTAACATCTCGAAGGGAGAATGGACTCCTTCTTATTTTATTCCGCTGGAAGCCGAAATAGATTTGGAAAACACCATGAACGATATCGAAATGGGGCTTAATGAAAATGCCAATTATCTGGAAGATTTGATGAAGATTGAAAATGCCCTAGAAAAAGATAGGAAAACTTTGTTGACTGCTGAAGTTGTTGAGAAACTGGCTCGGATATATTACCAGTTGGCGGACTATGAAAAGGCAAAAGACAAATTTGATGCCCTTCTTGGCATGGAAAAAGCTGATTTTTCACTTTCAGCTTTAGAAATATATTGCAATACTCGAGTCAAATGGGAAGTGCAAAAAGTATCTGCAAAAGGCTCCAGTCTAGACACTCAAAAGAAAAGAAGGGAGTTTCAGACATCACAAGAGACGGCTTACCCAGAGGTACTAGAGGTAATTGCAGAACTAGGCCTTCTTTTAAAAGTAAGTCAAACTGCGAAACGGTTAAACTTGTTAGGAAGCACCTATAAACGCCTCTCCATGCTTACTTCCGATAGGGACCAAATTATAGATTCTTTACAGCGAGCTTTTATCTATTACAAAGCGGCGTTCGATTATTATAAAAAAGAAAATGTTGTGTATCCCTTGACTAACGCCATCGAATTGTCGGCCATTTTAAAGCTAAGCGGCGTTAAGGAAACTCAAAAATTCAAAGTCAATTTTGATTTCAATCAATACATTCCTAAAGAACCAAAAGAAAATCAAGAGTCTAAAACAAAGGCTGGAGGCAAAAAGAAGCCAGATACCTTTTTAAATACGAAACTATATTCAGGTCCCGAGGCGAAAAAACTCCTTATGGAGGAAAGGGAGAATATAAAACCAATTACCAACGAAAGCAAAGTGGACTATTGGGATATGTTGAAGGGTTTAAACATCGATATGTGCCTGTTAATGGTGGACAGAAATAATGATAACGAGGACAAAGATTGGGTTCAACTTCAAAAAGACTTCAATATAATTTGGAAAAAAGCCGGCTCACAAGGAAAAAAACTAGCCGAGTTGGAGCATCTCAAAATAATAATTTACACATTATCGAAACTACATCCTAAACCTGAAGTGGTTATACCTCCCCATAAAACCATAGCAACGGCTAAGGACCTGTCAGACCACATCGAAAAACTTAGAGAATCATTGGATAGGTATAATGGAACTAGTAAATAATAACCTTTAAAAGCCATCTTTAAGAAGTACTTAGACTTCATGAAGATGGCTTCTTTTTCTATTAACTAATATTGAGTCTTTTAAAAATGCTCCTTTTTAATTGTATCTGAAGCAAGCGTACCAATTTTTAAGAGCTCAAATCGGTTTTCAGAATTACTCATTTCAATAAGACTTTCCACATCATCATCGGTATACACTTTATCCGAAGGCAAGGCATTTAGCGTGTCTAATGTAATTGGGAAATTATATCTCAAATATTTAATCTGTGGTTTACCCCCAATATAATCTCCATCCAATCCATTTATTTCCATATCAATATTAACCGCAGTTGGCGAATTGGACAACCACTGCATTATAATTTGATTTTGCCAACTAGAATCTTGCATCAACATATTTGGAACGTTTTTCGCCCAATCCATCATCCAACTGTCCTCTATTTCACTCGTTTTTTTCGAAAAGATGCTATACCCTGTTCCCAAAGAAACAACTTCCAACTTATCCTCACCCATTTCCCATCCAAAAGGAAACCCTTTGAGGGTAGCCACCATCAATAGATTTAATGAAGGGTTGTTTGCCATACTCACACCACCATCAACAAATGCCGCTGTTTGACCATTCCCAACTTCAATAAGCTGCGGAACAAAATAAGTAGGAGCGGCGCTACTTGCACGAATCGCTTGCCATAACGGAATGTCCTTATTACGGCCAATATCCGAATCAAAAAACTTACCACCTGGGTGGTTAATAATAGGCCAAGTACTATTGGTGTCTGCTCTTTTAGCAACAATACAGAGTCCTGTTTTAATTTCTGGACCTCCCAACAGGATATCTCCAAAAGTGTCTTTCAAACTCTGCTCCAGTACGGTATAATCATAATTAGCCTTTAAAAACTTCCAGGTTTCCCAAGGTTTCCAAAAACTACGCTTCTTTCCAAATATCTTTCCACCAAGGTCCATATAGAGCTTCGAAATTTCATCTACTTCCATTCCGATGGCTAGACCAGCCGCAATGATAGACCCTGTCGATGTTCCACCTATCAAATCGAAGTAATCGCACAATAACAGGCTATCATTATTTTCTTTTTCTCTTAATATGGTTTCAATCTTTTTGAGGTACCCTATGGTAAGCGCACCTTTAATACCTCCTCCATCGAGAGATAAAATTCGTTTAGGTCCCTTTGACGGATCCAAATGCTCAGCTAATGTTTTCATAAATAGTTGGTTATATATATTCTTTAAATGATTCGATTAAATCGGTAAGATCCTTATCTTGTGTATCGTTCTCCTCTCTAGCATTCTGAATTATTTTCAAATTGTCAAGCGTAGACTCCAGCATCCATATTTCATTAGAAGGAATGAGTGCTATCGCTTCAGATAAGTTTTCGGTGGCGGTATTATAATCTCTGTTCAGAATATTCAATTCACCTTCAGTAGCTAGGTCCCAATAATCTGGTGTAGTACCTTCCATTTTTCTCTTATTCGCAAATCGAACAATAGGTAAGTATTCATCTAATGATTTTTGGTCTCCTTTTAGTTCAAGTAATGTTACCAAATTAACCCCCGGATATGCATCCCTCCAATCCGCATCGAAACCTTCTTTATAGCTCTTTATTGCCATAGATAAAAATCCGATTGCTTTCAATTTATTGTCATCTGCCTTGGCGGCTTTATACAAATCTTTATATACTCTTCCCAATATACCATTGGTCTCTGGATCCGGACCATACTCCTCAATTACGGATTCCAAAACTCGCTTGGCTTCCTCTGATTTTCCCATGCGATTATAGGCAAAGCCTAATTGCTCTTGTACTAGCTTCAATTTTTTCAAAGGCGCATCCATCTCTTCATAACAGCTTAACATCTCTTCCCAAGCTTTCACACCTCGTAATGAAATAAAGAGATCGATAATAACTCCAACAGCTTTTTCACTAATTGGTTTTAATGCTTTATAAATTTTAATGACCGCTTCCTTTCCATCATTCCGAGCCTTAAAAAGATCATCCTTCACATCATTTTCATAAACTGCTTGCGCTCTAAAAGCGTCCGTCTTTTCATGAGATAAATTATGAGACACTTTCCATCCGTCGATCAATTGGAATACTGGACTATCCACGTTTCCTTGGCCTTTGGTGGCGTTTAAATGTGACACCAACATTTCCATGGTAGCTTCTATGTCCACCAATTTTCCTTGTTTGTCCAATTTATACGGAAGCGTTCGCTGCATTTTTAAGTCGAAGGGTAAGTCGGCATCAAAGGCAAATATAGGAATGGTTGTATGAGCCTTTATGGCATGGCGCAATCCCAATTCATAAAAAACATTGGCATTCAAGGAGGTTAAATCTGCAATAGCATAATCACACAGCACCAAACGTTCATACATCGGTTTGTGGATGGTACCGCCAAGTAATTCTTCGTCTGCTCGAATGGGTTCTAGATCACATTTCTCTATCGCCTTTTTAATAAGAGCTTCATATATATGATTGAAATCGACCTGCCTCCCTTGACTATCTGTCTTTATTCCAAAGGGCATCAAGACAAAACAGAGTGGTTTCATAAGTTAAAATTTTAGTTTTTTAATTTGATTTCCCAACGATTTTAGGTTTTCACCATAGTCACGATCAGAATAAACTCGTGAGTTGAATACCGATTTCTCGTCCTTCTTTTCCAAAATAGAGTCAATAGGAATTATTGTTTTTGAAAGGCCTTCGGCGATTTGAAGCTCTGCTTTCTGCCAGTCGTTTTGCTGACCAGAATTAATGGTTATCACGGCATCGGCCTCGTTAATAGATTCTTCAATATATTCCTGAATAGGTACTCCCGGTTCAATATCGGATCCAGAGGCTACTTCCATGCCCAAATCGGTCAACATAGACTCTAATAATTGAGCGGTGCGCGTATCGATTTTAGAATAAGATATGTAGACTTTCTTTTGGGTTTCTGGTTCAAGCACCCCTCTTTCCACAACATCCATATCCTCATCTCCCAGAGAAAGCCAATGGGCGAGTTGCAAAGACTCACCAGATTTTTTAGTAATGGTAATCTCTGCTCTAAATTCGCCCCAACCGCTAGATTCTATCTTAAAGTTGGTCGATGGGTCTGTAAATTTTTGAACTCTATTTTTAAAAGTACTGTGCAAAAGGTAAACAACAGATTCAATTTCTGATAGGTCACTTTGGCCACTTTCAATCCAAATGGCCCAATTGTAATAATCCTTTTTAGTAGGACTCTTTGTCGAGCTCTGGGCTGTTATATATTCTTTAGAAAACATCATGATACTAATATTCTTAAATCCCTATTAATTACATCGGAATTCCATATCCGATTGTTCGTTGTCACTTTTATCTGCAGTTCTGACTTTTTAGTCACCCCATTTAGGAGCAAGCTAACACCTCCGGGCCTAGGAATCACTACCGCTTTCTTCCATTTTCCCCACTTCCCTCTTTTTCCTAAAAGTCGATATTGCACCACTCCCTCTCTGTCTGCATTCTCTCTTACAGTGGTCACTATGTCCTCTGGTTCCAATAGCGCTTCTATTTGCTCACCGAGCTGTAACTTCCACCCAAAAATACTTTCAGAAATATCTAATAAGGTATCTGCTAACTTAGCCGGATCGTATTGTAAAGACTCAAAACCACCAAAGGGCGCGGCATTAGTCAATCCTTGTTCAATAATTGCTAGCAAAGGTTTTCCAAGAGTCTGGGCCGCAGATCGCTCATGAGATACCCACTCGTTGGTCTTTCCTGCTTCTCGTTTTGAGAGGAACACAATAACGGCATCTGCCTCTTCAATTCGGCTCTTAACCTCATCGATTACCAAACGTCCTTCCAGTCGTCTGCCATCAATTACCTCCAAATCATGACTCTCAATGAGTCGCTTGAAGCTTTCTACAACAGGTGCAATTTCATTATCAAAATGATGCGAAAGAAAAATACTCTCCATATCTCTTAACTTTATAATTTTATTTGATACAGATTAGTGTTAATTAAAAACACCACCAATTAGCACAAGGGGGAGATAGCTAATAATTCTGTAGTATGAATCTATTATTTTCACCTAAAATTAGTCTATTTTTTTTGAAATGAAAAGAAAATGTGCTGACAGATTTATGATTGATGAGGAAATTTCCTAAATTTAAACAAAATAACCTCCCCCTTATTTTTTTAACATGCGAATACAACAGTTTTTATGCGGTTCTATCACTATACCCTAAAAGCAATTAAACTTTTAATCAAAAAATAAAACATCATGAGTGGATTAGCTAAAAGTTACGAAAAAGCAATATATAAAGAGCTCCGAGCACATGCGGCATGGCTGCCTGTAACTAATACCTTGAAAGTAGGAGATTATGGATTTTTTGAAGGAGGTGTATTTCGCTCTATCGGAAACTTAACAGACAAGTACCCCGAACTTTCGCTTAAAGTCGAGCAAGGTCCTAGTACCAAGATTGATTTTACCACGGAAGGAACAAAAACGGTAAAACTAAACGCGAGCGGAGAAACAACCGATTCTTTTGCAAGACTCGGAGATGCCAAGGCCTCCTTAAAATTTGAGTTCACTAAAAAAAATTCGGTGGTCGTAAAAATCAATGAAATAAATGTCGAACAGCTTCAAAATATTGAAGAAGTTGCCGATTTTCTAGTTTCAAAAGACAATTGGAAGAAAAAATATAAAGTGATTTCTGCAACTTACTCAGGTAATGACTGCTTAGTGGTTTGTGCAAGAGAGGCAGGAACAGAATTTCAAATTAGCGGAAGTGCCAATTTATTGAAGGCGGTTGAAAGTGGTAAAGCTGAAGCGGGTTTGGAAATCTCTTCGTCTAAGTCTAGTGCCTTTAACTCTGTTGGTGAATCTGGTGTCGTAGCGCTGAGAATGTTTAAACTGAATTGGCGTGGAAGCCTCAAACTGCTGAAGGATGACCAACAACCAGACTACAGCATAGATGACAAATTTGGCATTCGCATTGATGGCGGAATGGACAATGATTTTTAGCCGCTATGCAATCTGATAAGGTAGAGTACATTCGTTTTGACACTTTAGAAACGGGAATCTTGATGGGAGGAAAACCATACCTTCTCTCTCATGGAACACATAACTCCTATTTGGAAGTGCGCACCCCACTAAGCCAGATGGACCTTCTTAATGAGCTGGGAGAGCAGCTGAGATATGATAACGGATCTGATGCTTCGGAAGAAGAAAAATGGAAGGCAATTCAAAACTTTAGTGATCGAATACATAGTTTTTTTATCGATTTCGATTCCATTCCTGAAAAGACCTCACATCTTGAGGTTTTTTTAAATCCTTCTGAATTGGCCTTGATTCCATTTGAATTGATGCTGAATAAACAAGGAATTCCCCGGTTTATTAAAAAGGAGGAGGAGCATTTTGTAATCACCCGTAATTTCCGAAGAGATGAAATAAGACATAGTGGGGAAATACCTGAAAAACCGCGAGTTTTATACGTACACACCAAACCGACACATAAAAATTACGTCAACCTTCCCTTTCCAGATGTTCCGCATAAAAATCACGAGCAGTCTATAAAATATGCCATGAAATACATGGATATCGAAAAGCAGCTTACGGTTTTAGCTAATCCAAGTTTTGAGAAATTTAAAACCTGCATTGCGGAAGCTGTTGATGAGAAACGTCCGTATACGCACATCCATATTTTAGCACATGGTTCGTTAATATTTGACTATAAAAAACCTTCCAATTTTGAATATGGTATCGCATTTTATTCTGAAGCCCCTTTAGACACGGCATATCAAGCCACTTCAGCACAAGAAATAAGAGCACTTTTTGATAGTTTATCGAATGAAGACCTGCCCTACTTGGTAAATTATATGATATGTGATGGCGCCAATTTTACCAACGGGTTTAAGCCCAATCGGAATCCCGTTCAGGCCACTTTTTCGGCTGGAGTTCCCATTGTAATTGGATCTCAATTTCCGCTGTCAATGAACGGGTCTAACCTCATCACTAAAAACTTGTATAAGCATTTGTTTAGAGGAGACGACTGTCGAGAAATCTTAGGAGATATTCGTACCGCGCTGTATACCAATAAACAGGACTACGGCCATGATTGGATAAGTTTAGTTAACTATGTTGAATTACCGGTGGATTATGAATTTCAACTATTAAAGCAAAAGACGGCCTTGCAATTGGCCATACTCAATCACATTCGAGACAAGGCTGCTCAAAATTTAAATGACAGTGAAGATCGCGACGATTTTATTATGGTTAAGGTTCAAATTGAACAAACTATTGATGTTCTAAGCCAACAGGCTAAGGACTTGGAAGATAAAGCAGCTAGCCAATCCGATTTTCTTGAGTCCAATGGACTCCTAGGAAGTGCATACAAACGCTTAGCGGAGGTCGAATGGAAAGAAGCTACCGAGTTTGGCGATGACACTAGCGTTAAGCAACAGGAGTATTTAGAACAGGCGAAAATATGGTATAAGAAAGCAGCGGATAGGAATCAATCACATCATTGGAGCTTGATCCAATACCTATCGCTTAAAACCATCCTCGACGGCGCTTTGAATGAACTAGAAATGGATTATTGGTATGCCACTAGGAGTGCTGCCCTATTTGAGATAAATAAGAACCCAGGCAGTATTTGGCCCTACGGAACCCTAATAGAACTATACCTTTTATCGCCAAAAAAGAATGCGGAAGAAGCAAAAAAGAACATTTTAGGCTATGTAGATATGTTGGTTACAAATTCTAAATCTGAAGGAAACTTGGAGCCTATAACATCTACAAACGCCCAGATTACGCGCTATACCAAATGGTGGAATCAAGAGGGGTTTAAAATTCCTAATCATCTTTTAGCAGCAGACCAGAAGTTTTTAGAGAAGGTCATTGAGGGTTTGTCTTAAAGCACTCAAAAATTTAAAGGGGTATTATTACCGTGTTATTCAGTAATACTAAATCAAACTACCCGTATATGTACAGTACTATATAGTAGCAAAAAAGGCTACCCATAGGATAGCCTTTTTTAAATTGTTTGATTAAAATTCTAGTTAATTGTTTCCAATCCTTCTTGTTGCCAGGAAGTAAGTCCGCCCTGAAGGTCGTAAACTTTGGTAAAGCCCATTTCCTTTAAGATAGTGGCCGCTTTCGCACTTCTTCCACCCTTTTTACAATAAACATATACAGGCTTCTCTTTGTCCAAGCCCGCAACTTTTTCTTTAAAATCATCGCTGGTTACACAAATGTTCTGCGCATTTTTTAAATGACTCACCTCGTACTCATCTGCTGTCCTCACATCAACAAGCTGCAAGCTATCTTCACCATACACGGCTTCATATACTTGAACTGCCGACACCATTTGCACTTGTTCCTTATTATTCGAATTATTGCATGAAGAGCAAATACCAACAAGGGCAATGGTCATCACTAAAATTAATTTTTTCATAGGGTATCGTTTTAGGACGTCGTTTCTCCATCCCACTCTAACATACCTCCTAAAAGGTTGTAGGTCTTCGGAAGGCCCAACGAATTTAAAATCATACAAGCTTGCGCACTTCTTCCTCCAGATCTACAATACACATAATAATTTTTGGAAGCATCCAATTCTTTTGCTTTATCCATAAAACCAGCCGCATTCTGAATATCGATCTGTTGGGCATTGGGAATCATTCCCTCTTCCACCTCCATATCGGTCCGAACGTCCAGTATTAAAGCATTGTCATCCTGTGTAATTTGTTCACGCCATTGGGTTTGCGTTAGGTCTTGCATAGTGTTAATTTTTTCTTAAAATTACAAAATCTCTTCTCAATAGACGCAAAATATTATGAAATGTTACAGGAA
>Ga0256847_1000448_pt1 | contig 26361 bp, 29 predicted proteins | sample TeddybearmetaG_FD_189099 | JGI IMG/M metagenome (GOLD analysis project Ga0256847, IMG submission 189099) | Hydrothermal vent microbial communities from East Pacific Rise, Pacific Ocean - Teddybear | ecosystem: Environmental > Aquatic > Marine > Hydrothermal vents | place: Pacific Ocean: East... | reverse complement strand
ATTCGCGCGGAGCTAATAGACATGAAAATAGAACTGGAAGATTCCAAAGACGGTACACGGTGGAAAAAACTCTAAACTTTCTATGAGCATGCATATTGGTATTGTCGGTGGTGGAATCGGTGGTCTCTGCACCGCTATAGCACTGCGTAAAATCGGACTGACAGTGAGCGTGTATGAACAATCCTGCAATCCGGGTGAACACGGGGCTGGCATACAATTGTCACCAAACACGACTAGAATACTTAGAGCCCTGGGTATGCTTGACGCACTGGAGGCGGTTAGTTTTAAACCACTAAGCGTGCAGTTTCGGTCATGGAAAAACGCCCGGCTAATAGCCCAGCTACCTTTGGGGCAAACCTCGCTTGATCGGCATGGTGCGCCGTATCTGCACATTCACAGGCAGGACCTTCACAATATACTGACAGAAACTGCACAGGCCAGTGGAGCAGACATCCACTACAACCACCAGCTTAAAAAACTGTCCCAGAACAATAGCAAGGTACTACTGGAATTCAACGCTGGAGACCCGGTTTCGCACGATCTGGTCATTGGCTGTGATGGCATCAAATCTATCGTTCGCCAACAATTATTTAGCACCGAAGGCGCGCAGTTTACGGGACATGTTGCGTGGCGTGGGCTGGTTAAAACCGCAAACCTGCCAAAGCGCGCAATTGCACCTGCGGCCACCGTCTGGCTAGGACCGCATCGCCATTTTGTAAACTATTACGTAAATTCTGGAGACACCGTTAACTACATAGCCATTCTGGAAAACCAGAACTGGAAAGAGGAGTCCTGGGCAGTACCAGCAGACAAAAACGAGCTGTCCGAAGCATTTAGTGGCTGGAACAAAAAGGTACACACACTAATTGAACAAAGCCATGTTTGTTACAAATGGGCGCTGTACCAACATGCTCCATTAAAAAGTTGGTGTAATGCCCGCGTGACCCTGTTGGGAGATGCCTGTCACGCCATGTTACCCTACCTGGCGCAGGGTGCTGCCATGGCCATCGAAGATGCCTGGGTTTTAAGTCGCATGCTTGACCAACAGGAAGACAATCCATTGCTGGCATTTACAGAATATGAAAAATTTCGACATGCTCGAACAACAAAAATGCAGTCAGCCTCAGCGGAACAGGGCGCAATGTTTCACCTTGAGAACTATTGGGACATAACCATGCGAAATTTGAAATTGGGATTGGGAAGCAGATACCTTCCAGAACTGGCCTTGCAAAAACTGGATTGGATACACGCCTATGATGCAGTCAAAGGTTTTCACTAACAAAAGGGATTAGTTTAACAGGACAAATATTTTGGAAGAAATACGCAGTTTTATCAATCGAACCTGGGACACATCAATAGTTCCAACGCTTTGTGAATACATAAAAATACCAAACAAATCCCCTATGTTTGACCCGGACTGGCAGGAACATGGGTATATGCAAAGTGCCATAGAATTACTCAACACATGGTGTGAAAATTCAGGTTTACAAAACCTGACCCACCGAATCGTAAAGATAGAAGGCAGAACCCCACTGCTGCTGTGCGAAATTCCAGCGAACACAGAAAAACCGGGCGATACACCCACGGTTCTGTTGTACGGGCATTACGACAAACAACCTGAATTTTCAGGGTGGAGGGATGGCCTGGAACCCTGGAAACCGGTGATACAGGACGGTCGCCTTTACGGACGAGGCGGGGCAGACGACGGTTATGCCCTGTTTGGCAGTTTGACCGCCATTCAATCCCTGCAAAATGCAAATCTACCACACCCAAGATGCGTTATTCTAATTGAAGGCTGCGAGGAAAGTGGCAGTTACGATCTGCCATATTATGTTGAGTTACTAAGCGAGGAGATCGGTACTCCGGAACTGGTGATTTGCCTGGATGCCGAATGCGCCAACTACGATCAGCTGTGGATCACCACTTCGCTGCGCGGCACCATTGCTGGCACATTGAAAGTCCGTGTACTTAACGAAGGCGTTCACTCGGGTTCAGCCAGTGGTATCGTACCCTCTAGTTTCAGAGTGGCGCGCCACTTGCTTGAAAGGCTCGAGAATTCCAACACGGGATTGATGCATGAGGAACTGTACGTTCCTGTTCCGGCCAGGGTTAAAGAACAAACACGGGCCATGGCAAGGTCTCTGGGGAAGCAGATTTACGAGCGTTTTCCATGGAGCAATAATACCGGCCCTATGAATGAAACCCCATTTGCAATGATTATCAACAATACCTGGGAACCTACTTTGAGCGTTACCGGTTTTAGCGGCGCCCCGGAGGTTGGAGATGCAGGCAACACACTGCGCCCCGAAACCGAACTAAAACTGTCGGTGCGACTCCCCCCTACCCTGGATGCCCAGGCAGCTACAACTCTGGTGAAAAATCTTCTCGAATCAGACCCACCGTACCAGGCTGATGTAGAATTTTACGTCGAAAATGCGCAATCCGGTTGGGCCGGACCTGAAATTGAAGAACAACTCGCCGGTTATTTTGAACAGGCGTCGCAAAATAATTTTGATGCGCCTGTGCAGTACATGCCTATGGGTGGAACAATCCCCTTTATGAAAATGCTAGGTGAGAGCTTCCCAGGTGTGCAATTTATGGTTACGGGTGTGTTAGGTCCAGCGTCCAATGCACACGGTCCAAACGAGTTTCTTCACATCGAAACAGGCAAACGCTTAACCGCGTGCGTTGCAGATGTACTTACAAATATTGCGCTGGCCAGCCAGAAAAGCCCGGACTAATGTAACAAGCGGCTATTTTTGCCAAACTGCTGCTTCAGAAAATCCATCTGGTCGCCTAATATTCTACCGCTGTTGGTCAAAGCCAGATACTCGGCAATATTTGGTACATAAGGCAGAGCATGCAGCTGCATATGGCATTCGTGTACCAGGCGATTACCTTTTCGATGATTACACTTGCGACAGGCAGACACTACATTGTCCCAACAATCACTTCCCCCGCGGGAGCTGGGAACAACGTGATCTCGGGTTAAAGCCGAGTCTTTGTAGGTATTTCCGCAGTACAGACACAAATTCTGGTCACGCTGAAACAGTGCGGTATTGTTTAGTGGTGGCTGAATGTTGCCCTGATAGTGAACCCTGCCCTGACAGGCAATGATGCTATGCAAACCAAATAAGGTGGGTTCTCCATTGCGCTTGCAGGTGCCACCGCGGATTTCTAAAAAGGCAGAACCCAAAGACCAGAGTACCAGCCCTCGCGAATGTAAACACACTGCCTCTTGCCATTTCAGCCATTCAACAGGCTGGCCCGCAACGTTCAATCGCAAAATTTTTGGGTTGCGCTGAAAATCATCGAGCGTTGCCAACATATGGGCTCCATTCTCACAGTACGGATTACTCCTATAATCACGAATACCTGCGTTTGAATCAACCACTACCGGAGTGATACCTGAAATACCCCCGGAGATTAGTATTTCCTTTTTGTCCGAGGCCATTCAACACATACCGGAAACAAGGGATGGGCAGAAAGGTTTTTACCCGAATCATAATAGTCGAGCCTGTGGTCTGTTAGACAGGCCATGTAGGACATCAACCAGCGATCGTCCAGTAAAGATTGTCCGTCAACACTCATATTTTTCATTTCATTCATATCTGTTAAGACCACTCTCCAAAATCCACCATTGTGGAACTTTGACAGAGATAGCTTAAGGAGGCAAAGTAGCGCCCGATCGATAAATAAGTAATTAGACCAGACACCATGAAAAACCTTATCATTTTTACTATTAATATGGGTTTCCTGCTGGCATTTACCAATACGCTGGCCGCAGCAAACCCCGTAGAACAGCCGGATGGAGATGGATGGTTTTGTGAACAGGGCAAACAAACCAAGGAGTGGGTGTGCCTTCAAAGCGAAAGCATTGGCAGCAGCGCTGAAACCAGAGAGACTGATCCAGAAGATTCTCTAAATCCTGCTTTAAACCTTTCATTAGACGTTCTGGAACCGGTAAAACGCGATGTACGGCCCCTAATAGAACTAATTGAAAGCGCAGAACCGGTTGTCGAACCTGCTATCAAACCGAGGCCCACTCCAGTACCCGCACACTCTGTAGACCCCGACCTGCCACTGTATGTGCGGCTGTCCTACAAACCCGGACAGGCAATAAATATTTCCCAAATTTCGCCAACGTTTTATGTCGTGCAGCTTATGAGTCTGTCGAACAAGGAAAATCTTGAAGCCTATTTTAGCAACCACAAATTGCTGGGTCTGTCCGCCGCACGTGTTGAGAGCAACGAAGAAGTTTTATTCGTTCTTTTACTTGGAATTTATGAAAACTATGCCAACGCACAGCAGGCTTCGGTAAATATGCCCATTGAACTTGAAAACATAACGCCATGGATACGCAGCCTGGATTCTCTGCAAAAGGCCATGGTGAGAGCAGACGAGCTAACAGGCACCATGGACTATTAGGCTACGCTCAGCTAAGAACGTTGTGCACTTTTACGTTGATGAAACATCATTTCCAGCGAAAATAATATAACCGCTGCCAGTATAAAACCAAAGGTAACTGCACGATCCATTGTAAATGGCTCTCCATACCATGTTATAGCCAGCACCAGAACCATTGTTGGAGCCAGATATTGAAAAAATCCAAGAACGGTTAGTGTCAGCCGCAAAGCGGCTGCGCCAAATAACAACAACGGCATTGTGGTTAGCAAGCCAAGCCCAACAATCAATATATCCAGTTCAATAGAACCGTTACCAAAAACGTGTTTCTGCTCCATAAACAGATAGACAAAATACATAACCACGAACGGTAGAAGTATTAAGGTCTCGATCAACAACCCGACCACCGCGTCGACGGCAACTTTTTTACGTGCTAAACCATACCCACCAAATGTTGAAGCAAGAATGAGTGCAACTGCAGGCAATCTACCGATTACAAATATTTCGTGTATTACACCAAGAGCAGCTATGCAAACCGCAGCCAGTTGTAAGGGCCTTAGCCGCTCGCCCAGAAATATCATTCCAAGACAAACGCTGATCATGGGGTTAATGAAATAGCCCAGGCTTGTATCAAGCACCTGGTTATTCTGCAGAGCCCAAATGTAGGTGAGCCAGTTTACGGCAATGAGAAGACTGCTTAGTAGCAGCCAGCGCATCGTGCTCTTGTCTCTAAAAAGCTTGCCTAACAAGACCCATTTTTTGCCAGCAAACACCAAAATCAGCAAAAAAACCACAGACCAGATTATTCGATGAGCAAGAATCTCACCCGGTACCAGAGCATCTACCAGACTAAAATAGAGTGGGATAAAGCCCCAGATGAAATAGGCTCCAAGCGCAAATAAAGCACCCTTACCTGTTTCACTCATTAGAAATTAACACGTGTTCTATGTCGCTGACTGAATGTCCAGAGTTTCTCGCAACTCACGTTTCAAAAACTTACCACTGGCATTGCGTGGTAGAGCCTCATCCATGAACCAGAAATATCGCGGAATTTTATGTCGTGCTATATAGGGCTCGCAATGTGCTCTCAGCACATCAGCGGTAACTGATGTCCCTGTCTTGCAGTGCACAGCAATTCCAACTTCTTCACCCAGACGGTCATCAGGAACGCCAAAAACAGAGCACTCTGCAATTGCTTCATGTTCGTACATAGCGCTCTCCACCTCTGCGCAATATACATTTTCGCCCCCTCGCAGCACCATATCCTTCAGGCGGTCTACAATAAAAATAAAGCCGTCTGAATCTATGTAGGCAATGTCGCCGGTGCGCAGCCAACCGTCCACAATATCTTCAGCCGTTTCTTTTTCGCGATTCAAATATCCACGAATTACCTGCGACCCTTTAACCCACAGCTCTCCAGTTTCCCCAACCGCAACTGTTCGCCCCTCCAAATCTACACATTTGGCTTCATAACAAGGCATGGCAGGACCACAGGATGCCGGTTTATCTATAAAATAATCTCCAGAAATAGATGTGATGATTCCACAGGTTTCTGTCATACCGTAGCCGGTGTTGGGACGCGCGTTCTGAACACTGGCATCGATTTTTCCAACCAAGTCTGGCTGAAGTTGCGCACCGCCTCCTCCCAGGCTTAGTAAACTTGAAGTATCGGTGTTGGCAAAATCAGGATGGCTTATCACCTCTCGTGCCATAACCGGAACACCGGTTAAACCAGTAATACTCTCCTGTTCAATCAGCCGCAGTGCCTCTCCTGCGTCCCAGCGATATAAATGCACCAACTTACCACCCGCAAGAGTGGTGCCCTGGGCAACACAGTTATTGGCTGTTACGTGGAAAAGTGGGGTAGTCACCAAAGACGTGGGAATTATCGGGTCTGCATCTACCTCTAGCAATCCTTTACGTACCTGCAAGGCCGTTTGGGTCGCCCCCCAGAATGCAATACTCATTACGTTGGCAATACACCCTCTGTGGGTCAGTTGGGCGCCTTTTGGTCTGCCCGTCGTGCCGGAGGTATAAAATATACAGGCATCATCATCTGAATCTACGGTAACGTCCGGTAGCGAACCACCCGTCTGCATAACACTTGCCCAGGAAGTTATCCCTGCAGTGTCATCCATTCGCACACCTACAATCTTTAGTTCACTAACAATATCCTGCACACGCGCGTAACGCTCAACATCCAGAATAATAACCTTTGGTTTGGAATCCTTCAGGGCATATTCCATCTCTGCGGTTACCCACCAGGCGTTCATGCCAACCACCGTTGCCCCAATACTAAGAATGGCCCAGTAGCTCAACATCCATTCAGGATAATTACGCATAGCAATAGCAACTGTATCACCGGGTTTAACACCCTGCTGGACCAACCAGTTCGCAAGACTTGCAACCTGCTGATGCGCTTCCTTGTATGTCCAGCGTTCTTCCTGATAAATCAGGTACTCTCTCTCAGAAAAAGCGACACTGGCCAACCATAAATCGCGCAGACTGCCAGGCGCCAATGCATAGTTTTTTAGAGTGATTCCACGCACATCTATTTCGTTTATCTCAAACTGTGCGCCTGGAGCCGTTAATGCTCCCCATACTTCTTGTAACTGCGTATACATGACGGATCCTGTTGCTTGGCTTTTTTTACAAAATGTCCAACATAGTTTCTGCGTTGCTTACTTCAAATTTGCCAGGGTCTTCAATATTAAGCTTTGTCACCACACCATCATCCACCAGCATTGCATAGCGCTGAGACCGGGTGCCCAGTCCAAAAGACGAACCATCCATTTCCAGTCCCAGTGCTTTGGTAAACTCTCCATTGCCATCCGCAATCATCTTGATGGCGTCTGCATTAGCGGATTCTCCCCAGCTACCCATCACAAAAGGATCGTTCACCGACAAACACACCAGCTCAGCACCTTTCTCGGCAAAAGCATCCGCGTTTACCACATAACCTGGCAAGTGCGCCTGGGAACAGGTAGGTGTATACGCGCCGGGCACAGCAAACAGGACTACCTTTTTACCTGCAAATATTTCGTCGCTCATAATAGGGGTGGGACGGCCATCGGCCATAGTAAACAACTGAATACTGGGTAATTTCTGACCTTCCTGAATGGGCATGGCGTAAGTCTCTATAGTCATTAACGGGGGTATGATTCTGGGCAAAACAGTGCGTTTCGTCAACGACTGCATGTGCCCTGCGTAATTTAAATCACACTGCCTACTTCCAGGCAAACTTGGGTTGTTCGTAATGTGAAACACGGGTTGATTTTCCGCGAATACAGACCTCCACAAACTGGTATAACAGGGCGGCTGTAGGTGCCGCTATCCAGGTGTCTCCCACTGGCATACGCAAAACCGGATGTGAGGAATCCAGCTCATCATGATCCAGCATTGGAGCCTCGCTTCGCATAAATTCCGTGAGCGGTATTCTGTGAATCCTTTCTACCTCGTCCACATTGGCCACAAGCTTGCTGTCCGGTGTGGGTCCACCCCAAATGACAACCGGTGTCATCACATAACCAGAGCGTGTTACAAAATCGTCCAGACGACCAATCACCTGGTCTTCAGAAAGTTTTAAGCCCACTTCTTCTTCCAGTTCCCGCAATGCTGTCTGTTCCAGTGATTCACCTTCATCCACCCGACCACCGGGTAATGCCCATTGGCCCGCGTGACTGCGCAACTTGCCAGAGCGACGAGTGAGTACCAGACTAGCCGAAGTTTGCCATTGCCTGTGAGACGGCAAACCTTCAAGCTCAGCCCCGTATCCAGCGTCCACCACCACCAGACCCACGGCAGCTTTACGGTAGCCTTCACCAGATCGGGGTACGCGTTCAAATTTTCCAAGGTTATTTGAAAACAAACCTCGCAGGGCTTCATCACATTGCATAAATTCTCTTTTCGCCAAATTCCATCTTCCGCAAAAATACATTACCTTTGATGCCCTATGATATCCAATGAATCAAGAGCGATCGTTTACGCACTTATCTGTGTTGCTCTATGGTCTACAGTAGCCACTGCTTTTAAGCTGGGTCTTGAAAGCCTGAATCCAGCGCAGCTACTATTCGCCGGTTCGCTTGTCTCATCCGTATTTTTTGCCGTATATATTACCGCCACCAGGGGCTGGCACGCATACAGAAGACTCTCTAGCCAGCATGTCAAAACATTGATACTGCTCGGCATTATGAACCCCTTTCTGTATTACCTGATGTTGTTTGAGGCATATGATCGATTACCTGCGCAGATTGCCCAACCACTTAACTATACCTGGGCAATAGTCTATTCATTGCTGGCTGTGGTTTTTCTCAAACAAAAGATCGCTCCTTTGGGGTATCTGGGTATGGCGCTCAGTTATTTTGGAGTTCTCATTCTTATTACCCGCGGCGAGTTTACCGACCCTGGCCTGTTTGATACGCAGGGGCTGGTTTTGGCACTAGGCAGTACTTTTTTATGGGCAAGTTTCTGGTTAATCACCGTTAAACTACCCTATCCACCTGAAATAAAGATGGGCACCTGTTTTTTTGTCAGTACGCCGCTTATTGGTCTGGTTTGTTGGTTCACAGGTGGATCGCCAGAACTAAATTTCGGCAATTTTGTCTATGTAATCTGGGTGGGTATCGTTGAAATGGGTCTTACGTTTCTGCTCTGGCAGCTCGCTCTGTCGTTAACTCAGCACAGCGCGCGTTTAAGCCAACTTATTTTTCTTTCTCCGGTGGTATCCCTGTTTCTCATTCAGAATGTACTGGGAGAACAGGTTCACAGCTCCAGCCTTGTTGCACTATTGCTAATAATTGCAGGCTTGCTGCTAAGCGCCAGAAGTAGCACACAGGCACAGAGCAGCAACTGAGCGCTACAAATTTACCAGCCATTCATCAATAGCTGCCGCTATTTCATCAGGAGAATCTTCCTGAATAAAATGATTACCCGCAACGGTAACTTCCTGCTGATTTGCCCAGCTTCTGCAAAACTCGCGCATATCTCCGGTTATTATTGCTCCAGGCTCTGCGTTAACAAACAGCTTGGGAATTTCACTGTTTTTCAACCACTGACCGTAATCCTCAACGCAGCTAATAACGTCCAGCGGCTCACCGGCTAAAGGAATCTGCCGAGGCCAGGTTAACGTAGGTCGGCGATCTTCACCGGTATTAAGAAAGGGGCGCCGATACACATCCATTTCAGCATCACTTAGACCACGCAGAACCGAACCTGGCAGGACGTTTTCAACAAAAACATTACCTTCTAGCACCATTTTTTCACCCGCGTCAGAACGAAAACCTCTAAATACCTCCGTCGCGGCATCAGGCCACTGTTCCCATGTCATAGGCATTACTATCGCTTCCATATAACAAATGCCCTTAACAGCGTCCGGGTGATTTTTGGCCCAGGCAAAGCCCAAAGCCGAACCCCAATCATGTATTACCAGGGTTACGTTTTTAGTCACGCCCAAAGCTTCAAATGCAGCATATAAATACTTCTGGTGTTCTTTAAAGGTATAACTGCCTGGCCCGGGATTATCCAGCTTGTCAGAATCACCCATTCCTATCAGGTCAATCGCTATACAGCGTCCAAGATGTTGTACCTGGGGCATAATGTTGCGCCACAAATAGGAAGAGGTTGGGTTGCCATGCTGAAAAATAATCGGGTCACCCTCGCCCATTTCAACATAAGCCATGGTTTTTCCGAGTACTTCAATGGTTTTTTTTTCGTGTTCACGAGTTGGAATATTATCGCTCATGCGCTTTCTCTCTTTATTCTTAAAGTAGCTTCGAGTGTACCCAATCAAACATTCCCGCGCACTGCATTCCACGCAGCATCAGAAAATACGGTGTTCAAACTCTCTGGTGACCTATCTACTTGTTTGGCGAGCCAGCGACGGGCATATTCCTGGGCAGGGCCTACGATCAAGGGCACATAGGTATCCAGGGGAAGTGATTTCATACTTCCGTCTTCAACAAAGGGCGTAAACCAATGGAAGTACCCCCGCATGATTTCTGCATACTCCTGTTTGAGCTCGCGGCGCTTTTCCTGGGTAAACTGTATATCCCGCGACTGCAGCAAAAAACACGCAGAATCGGTGTTTTCAGACACCCATTGGCAAATTTGTGACACCACCGTTTGCACGCCGGTGCGAGCGTCGCTACACAAGTGAAGCTCTTTAAGCACAACCGCATTCAAACTCTTAAATGTTTCAATAAACAGACAAGCCGCAACCCCATCTTTGCTGCCAAAATGGTGATACAGGCTACCCGTACTACATTTCGCTATCTGCTGAATGTCCTGAACGGTGGTGTTTTCTATCCCGTATTCATCAAAGCACTGCAATGCAGCTGCAAGAATTGCACTACGGCGTGCTTCGGTACCTGATCTGCTGGAAATTTTACGGGGCATGCAAACATCATAATCTAGAATCTTGTTCTAGTAAATGATTCCACTATTAGTTAAGCTGGACTACATTAGTCGAGGACAAACCATAGAATGGATATAGAACTAAGCAAAAGCGACCTGAAATTTCAGGCTGAAGTTCGACAGTTTTTAGGCGATAACGCCTTAAAGGCAGGAGAAGACTACAACGAATGGCGTACAAAATGGTTCGCCACAGCTGCTGCAAAAGGTGGGTGGGACGTTCCAAAGTGGCCCGAGAAATTTGGCGGTCCTGGCTGGAGCCCCAATCAACACTATATCTGGGAAAGGGAAAAGGCCGGTAAAAACCTGCCCTGGGACCTGCCATTTGGCATAGGTATGCTTGCACCGGTACTAATGGCGCATGCTAACCAGGAACAACTCGATCGTTTTATGCCTGATATCCGGGCGCGTAAAGTTAACTGGTGTCAGGGCTACTCTGAGCCGGGTGCAGGTTCAGATCTGGCAAATTTACAAACTAAAGCCGAACTTACAGAAGACGGTAAACACTACATTGTAAATGGCACAAAAATCTGGACGACAGTGGCGCACATGGCAGACTGGATATTCTGCCTTACACGTACCAGTAGTGCGGGCAGAAAACAGGAAGGCATTACCTTTTTACTCTTTCCCATGAAACAAAAAGGTGTAGAGGTACAACCTATAATAACCCTGGGTGGCGCTCACACCGTTAATACGGTTTTTCTCACCGACGTTAAAGTTCCAGTAGAAAATCGCATAGGTGAAGAAGGCAAAGGCTGGACCTACGCAAAAGGTCTGTTACAACACGAACGCACCGGGCTTGCCGGAATTTCCAATTCACTGGTTGCACTGGCCAAACTGAAAAAAAATGCCCGTTCTATAGTTCGTGGAAACGCAACACTAATGGATGACCCGGCATTTCGAATTAAAGTAGCAGAACTGGAAGTCGATCTACATGCTCTGGAATTTACTGAACTAAGAAGCCTTGCAAGCGCCTCCGCTGGCTCGGATCCGGGACCTGAGTCCTCCATTCTCAAATTAAAAGGCACTGAAATACAACAGCGCCTCGCTAAGCTAACAGTTGAAGCCGGTGGCCTGCACGCCGCTGCCTGGGGGCAGCCCGTGGGGCCAGCTTTCGCACATTCTGGCATGCAAAGTTACCTTGGCAGCCGCGCTTACACTATTTATGGTGGTGCGAGTGAAGTACAGCGCGATGTTATTGCAAAAAATGTTCTGGGACTTAAGAAAAAGTCCAGCAAAAAGGAAGGTTAGGCAGCTATGAATTTTGACTTAAGTGAAGAACGAACCTTACTAAAAGACAGCATTACGCGTTTTGTACGTGATAACTACGAACTGGAAACACGTATTAAAAATAGCCAGTCTGACACCGGGTTTAGTGCAGACTACTGGAAAACCATAGCTGAGCTGGGTTGGCTGGCCCTGCCATTTTCAGAAGAGGAAGGCGGCATTGGCGGCAACCAGATAGATACCATGCTGATTATGGAAGAATTTGGTAAGGGCATGGTTCTGGAACCCTATTTTGCCAGCATTGTTCTGGGCGCAGGCGCTTTACGAAGAGGCGCGCCAGAAAAAATGCAAAAGGCTATGTTTGAAGGAATTATTGATGGCAGTAAACAACTGGCATTGGCGTATGCAGAAACGCAGGCGCGTTTTGATTTACACAATGTTGTAACCAGCGCCAAACAGGAAGGTGACCAGTTTGTTCTCAATGGCACAAAGTGCGTGGTTCAAAACGCCGAGACAGCAAGCCATATTGTAGTTTCTGCCCGATCCAGTGGTGGCCAGATCGATACTAACGGTATCACCCTGTTCTTAATTGACGCGAACAGTGACGGCGTTGAACTGCTTAACTATCCCACTGTAGATGGCCTGCGGGCATCCGAGGTCACACTTAAAAATGTAAAAGTGAGTAAAGAAGCAATAATAGGCGAACTTGATGCGGGCTTTGGAATATTACAGGCAGTTGCCAACGACGCTATTCTTGCACTCGCAGCAGAAGCCATCGGCACGATGGAAGTGTTGTACACCGACACCATCGAATACACCAAGCAACGTGTTCAATTTGACCAGGCACTGTCAGAGTTTCAGGTTCTACAACACCGAATGGTAGACATGTTTGTTGAATACGAACAATGTAAGTCCCTGCTCTTCAGGGCAACACTGGAAGTAACAGATAACAGCGAAGGGGCACAGCGCTCAGTTCACGCGCTAAAGCACCTGATTGGAAAAGCGGGAACCTTTATTGCTGAGAATGCAGTGCAGCTTCATGGCGGCATGGGCATGACAGAAGAGCTGCGTATAGGCCATTTGTTCAAGCGACTGGCCGTTATAGATATGCAGTTTGGCAACTCTGACTACCATCTTGAGAAATTTGCAGCCTAGCGGAGCCCTGACTTAGTCCTGACCAAGAATAGCCTCGATCAGGTAAGGACCTTCGGTATTCTCTGCTTCAACTAGAGCAGCAGCAAGTTCTGGCCCGGTGTGTACTCTCACGCCGGGTACACCATACCCTCTGGCAAGATCTACCCAGTTAATATCCGGGTTGGACAGATCAAACAGGCTGGCTGCTTTGTCTCCTACATCGTTTATGCCCAGGCGACGGTATTCTACATCCAGAATTCCATACACTCGATTGGAATATATAATGCTCGTTATGTTGAGTTTTTCTCGCGCAGCAGTCCACAGGTACTGAATAGTGTACCCGGCCCCACCGTCGCCTAATAAAGCAAATACGGGCCTCTCCGGGCAAGCCACAGCAGCACCCACAGCAACAGGGCCTCCCCCGCCGATGGAACCACCAGTTAGATTTAACCAACTATGAGAAACACAGGTTTGTAGTACCGGGTAGGCAGCACCACCCCCACCCGAGTCAGTGGTAATAATGCTCATTTCAGGGATTTTCGCCCCCAGAGTCAACGCGACGGTACGCGCATTCAACGGCCCCTCCGGAACTTCAGGGCGAGCCTGAGCATTTACCTGCCCCGGCTCAACATTCGCCCCAACTGCATCTGCAAGATCTGTAAGCGCAGCTACAACGTCCATGTGCCGGTGTACCAGCAGATCAACCTTGCAGTGTTCGGGAACCAGGTCGCTGGGTAGGTTTTGATAAGCAAAAAAGCTCACGGGAGATCGTGCACCAGCCAGTACCAAATGATCCACACCCGCCAGCAATTCTATTATCTGTTCTGGAAAATATGGCAGACGGCCAATATTCGGTAAACCTGGCCCGCTTTCCACCCTGGCTGGAAAAGTTACGGTTATGGCACGACATCCACAGTGCTCGGCAATACGCCCTGCCTGCTGCACACCCTCTTCGCTCATACCGGCACCGTCGATAAGAATTAGCGAGCGCTCACCCAGGCGACTGGCAATATCAGACACTACTTCGCCAGAAGCGCGTGCGCGCTCAACTGGTAATACTGTAGCGGGAATCTCCCTGCCATCACCCCATGCACAATCAACAGGGATTATAAGAGTTGCTACATTACCCAGGTGATCCGAATTCGCGGCCAGACTTGCCTGTATGGCATCTCTTGTGTCAAGTGATAGTCCAGCTGCGCTGCTTGCAGTGCGTACCCATGCAGACATTGGGGCGGCAACACCCGCCACATCTGATGTAAGCGGCGCATCGTAAGCTACATGATGAATTGCGTGCTCCCCAACAAGGTTAATTAGTGGGGAGGAGGCTCTGCGCGCATTATGCATATTGGCAACTCCATTAGCCAAACCAGCTCCCAGATGAAGCAGCGTTGTTGCGGGCATACCCGTCATTCGCGCATAACCGTCCGCAGCGCCTGTACAAACACCTTCAAACAGACAAAGAATCGCTCTGAAATCATCACGTGCATCAATAGCCTCAACCAAATGCATTTCAGATGTTCCCGGATTGGCAAAACAGCAGTTCACACCCGCATTCAGCAAAGTTTGAACCAGACTCTCGGCACCATTCATTACAAGCTCCAGATATTCGACAGGAAGATCCTAACAGCTTAACAAATAATTGGAATGTGCAAAGACTTCTATTAGGATGCAAGATCTGCTTCCAAAAAAAGTGTGAAAATATTGAGTATGAAATGGCTAAATTTGCTGGAACGTGCAGACTACCAGGAAGCAACTGACCACTCTTTAAGCAGCCTTGCAGCCATCCAGCGACAATGCATGCTAAACATACCATTTGAGAATCTGGACATACATCTGGGCATCCCCATAAAACTGGATTCCGCCAGGGTGTATAAAAAAGTGGTGAAGAACAACCGGGGCGGGTTCTGTTACGAACTCAACGAGCTTTTACTGCAATGCCTCACTGAAATAGGTTTTTCATGTACACGGGTGGAAGCAGAGGTAAACCTTCCTGGTAATGAGTCTGACAAACCTCAACCGTTCAGCCATCAGACATGCCTGATTCAACTGGACGACTTATGGTTGTCTGATATCGCTTTTGGAGATTCCTCACTCATCCCGCTTAATTTAGATATCACAACAAACCAATATGATGGAGAAAAATATTATCGGGTGAAACAACGCAGCAATGGCATGTTCGAAATACTGTGCTCTGACACAGCGACGGATGATCAGGACTTGTGGACATCTTTAATTACAGTAAACCCGACTCCGCAACCCTGGATGGCATTTAGCGAGATGTGCAGCTACCATCAAACTTCACCCTTCTCATTATTTCCAAAAAAACGCCTGTGCACAAAAAAAACAGAAGGCGGCAGAATTACGCTAACGGGCAACACTCTAATTACACAAATAAATGGAGTGAGCACAAAAGAGCCCGTTGAAGAAGCACTCTATACACAGGTTCTGGCAGACCTATTTGCTATTCACCTGGACAAGCCTGACTGGATTCGACCGCTTTCGTAAAAGAACTAGCGAGATCACAGGCCGACACTGCAAAAACGCCATGGCCAAAGACCAGGTTAGTTCAATCCAGGTGATGAAAGCCCTGAACAGTCATAGCTACGTAATGTCGATAGTAGCGTTGCCGCAAACTTGCCTCGGTTTTACTCTCAATACTGTCAAGCCATAGATCAAGCGATTGTCTGTTAACAAAGCCTGTCATTCTCACATGCTGCCAGTTTTGACCCTCGGCATTCGAAAGCGGGTTTAGACTGGCGATCCACACATTTTGCACTCCAGGTATCAGTAGTGCCTCTGTGCCTGCAGTGTTTGTAATTTGGCTATTTTCGTTTGTGGAATTTAGCTGAAACAATTCCAGAAAATACACCTCAGAACTATTATCAAATTTCCCCTCCGGGCTTGCAGCAAGCATCATGGAAGAACCCTGATTCGACAGAGTTCTTCCAAACGGAGGGATAAAGCTTTTTTTTGTGTATTGTTTAATAAATGCAGAACGGTTTGGATACAGAGAAAGCACTATGGCGGACCAGTTGTCCTGTTCCCGACCTTTCAAAACGCTAACTACCTTGCCACTCCATAAAACTTCGCCTTCAGCTTCCTGCATAAGAACATCGAGCTCTGACTGAAAACCAGTGATATCGCCCACATCTTCTGTATGCGCAACTCCCAGCATCACAAACGGTTCGGTGCTGCGATCTGGATGAAAAAGAAATTCCAGCTTGTTAAAGCCCAGTAGCAGCGCACCGGCAGATGTGACCATCAATAAAATGACACAAAAGATCAGAAAGCGAAAAGGCCCCCGACTCATACAGATTACCTAATTAGAAATGCAGCTTGCATGTTAGCTGAATATGCTCACAGCTAAAATAGCTGAGACTTGCAAATTTTGCCCGTGCTGTGCAGTCTGAATTTATATTGGTCAAAACAGTAACCACGAGGATCTATGTATGAATTCAGGTAATATTATTTCCAGCGATATTTCTCAGTACGACTGGCCCGCTTTGGTAGCAGAGCTCAACACCTTTCTTAGACTGCGTACCACTCCCATTGGCATGAAAATGTTTGAGTCCGTGGAAGAAATGGAAAGTATTCCCAGATTAAGACGCCCAAGTGCTATACACACAACCGATCAGATCGTTGGTCAGGCATCCCGCAACGGGTGGACGGTGGGAATAACCATGGATGATCTGGTGGGAGCCCAGTGCGGAACTGTAATTGGCCTGCACCCTCGAGACGAGGGCTGGTTGTCCGGGGATAAAATGGCGGGAGTCTGGTACGCAGACCAGGAAGAGGCCAGTAAACATCAGCATGCTATGGACGTTGTTCCTTTTGGCAAATATAGCGGCATGGTGGTGAGCCCACTCGCCAGTGGTAGACTCACACCTCCTGACATTTGTTTAATCTATGCCACCCCTGCCCAAATGATTCTGTTTATTAACGGGCTGCAATGGACGGGATACAAGAAACTTGAATGGGGCTGTGTCGGCGAATCATCCTGCGCAGATTCCTGGGGGCGCGCCTTGTCAAAAGATGAACCCAGCCTGTCTATCCCTTGTTTTGCCGAGCGGCGTTATGGCGGTGTTATGGAAGATGAGTTACTTATGGCAATTCCGCCAAGATTTATTCCCGGAGTTATCGATGGCCTGGCGCACCTCTCCAGAAACGGATTACGTTACCCCATCGCCGGTTATGGCGTAAATAATGATGTGCGTGCGGGTATGGGAGTTACCTACTAGACACACGTTAGTCTTTTAGGTCTGCCAGAGCGTTAAAGCTTTTCAGAATACGGGCGCTGTGCTCGTGTTCTGATATGCGACGAATCAGTATCTTGTGTGTTTCGCGAGCGGCCAGAATTGGCTGGTCAAGGGTAGCCCACTGCACTAAACCGTCCCAGAAAGGATCTATGAGGTCTGCGCCAGAAATTTCCGCACCCGACTCGCCAATAAGCGTAAGGGAGCGTAGTTCTCCAAGATACAGGCGCAACGAAAGCACATGAATCTCTTCATCGCTTCGAATACGTTCTATTATTTCGGCACCCAGCTCAGCTTCATCTCGTCTGTTGGTAAACAGCGTAGGTGTATTGAATATCTTCTGTGTGTCTGCAAAGCCGTTCTCGGCGCGAAATTCAATCATCAACAGATTCATCAAAAAGCTCAATAAACCTTCATACTCCTGAGTCAGTTGCGGCATCCATCGTTTTCCAGATTCCGGGCGTGCGATATTTTCAGGCGGTTCTACATCGGGGTAGGCTGAATCACCAAAGGCCAGGTCGCGCGCAACAAACCACATAAGGTCATGCCCACCTGTACCTTTGTCGGGATCACCACCCTCGTCTATTCCATGGGCAGCAAGTAAGCCCGTGTTCAAATGACCAATCGCCATCATCGAAATATCTTCTTTAACAATTTTTTGCAGGTCTGGAAATTTGATCTCGGCCAGCACCCGACCTCGCCCCTCTATCTTTCCGGTAATCGTCAATGTATTCCAGAATGGTTGATCCAGCCCTTCGCTGATTAAAAGGGTTTGTTGATCAACGTTTGGAACGCGCGGCCCTGTTAGCAAGGAAGCATCCGCCTGAAAAAGTTCACCACCGCGACCCTGCAGAGCCTGCGACCACGCTTCTATAGCCTGCACTCGTAATTTAGCCCGGGGAGGCAGGTAGGCACCATTTTCATCAAGCCCACCGTGGAGTCTTTGGCCAGATATTACGTGTGGAGATACAAAATCCAGATCACTGAATAGTTCCTGCTCACTATAAACCAACTGCATTTATGTCTCCTGCTACCTAACGGTAATATTTAGTCACGGATTAACGCATCTACTACGTCAATCATAATCATGGTGCCACGCTGCATATTCTCTATGGATACCCGTTCGTTATTCCCATGAACCGTTCGAGCATCTGCTTCACCAAGTAAAAACGGTGCAAAGCCATAGCTAACAATCCCCATATCCCTGAAAAAATGACTGTCTGTAAACCCGGTAGAAACAGCGGGGATTACTTTGGCTCCTACATAAAATCGGGTAAGTACACTCTGCAAAGATTCAAAAAGCAGGGTGTTAGTACTGCTGATGGCTGGCGTAAAACTCATTATCGATTCTATTTCTATGTTTGAGTCATCTATCAATTCTGTAAGCTCCTTCAGGAACTCAGCCGGTTCCTGGTCTGGCAACAAGCGACAGTCCAGTTCCAGAACGGCTTCAGGCGGCACTACATTTATCTTGCTACTACCAACCAGAGTGGTAACCGAACAGGTATTACGCAATAGTGCATTACTACCCGGCAACTTATGCTGAAGGGACAACATAAATTCTGGCGAATCCACATATTTTTCAATATCCGCAAAAGCATCGCTAAACTCCGGATCCTGATACTTTGCCAGACCCGCAAACATATCTTTAACCGGTCCTACGACATGTGGTGCAAATTGAGCAGAAGCTATCTTGTTTCCGGCACGCAATAGACGCGTTACCGAGGTTTCTACCTGGGGCCGTGAACCATGTCCTGGCTCACCCAGTGCTTTTAATCGCAACCAAAGCGGAACTTTCTGAGTCGCCTCCACCATAAACACAGTGTCGTTCTGATACTGGCCACCAGAACCACCTTCGTTGAGCAAAAACCCAGCGTTTTCAAATATTTCCGGGTGTTTTTCCTTTAGCCATCCCGCACCATAAATACCTCCTGCCTCTTCATCCGCAGTGGCTACAAACCAGACATCTCTATTTGGCACAATTCCCGATGCGTGTAGGGCCAGAAAGGCCTGCAGATGCAAAATACCCAAACCTTTAGTATCGAGTGCGCCCCGACCATATATATAACCATCCTTTTCCAGCCCGGCAAAGGCGTCCACATCCCAGTATTTTTCGTTCACCGGCACCACATCCATATGGTGTAGCAAAACCAGGCCAGGCTTATCTCCACCTCTAATACGCGCCCAGATATTGCCTCTGCCGGGAGCAGATTCTCCAGACTCAAATTCTATACCGGCTGCGTCAAGTATCGCCGCGAAAAATTTCACACCCCGACTTTCGTTTCCAGGCGGATTACGGGTATCAACTCGAATGTAGTCCTGCAACAGACCCGCAGCAGACTTAGAATACTTACTGTCGTTCCACTCTGCTTTTGAATTAGCAGATGCACCCTGCACTCCACACAACAAACTACAAACGGCGAACAGGCAAATCAAATTTCTAGGCAGCATAAAATTAAACTCTAAAACGGATAAACCAGTTGTATCACAACGGCTAAATTGGGTCACGTTCAATCCGTAATGACAGAACTATTTAGGTGGCTGCTGTTCAATTTTGAAATCAACCGCCAAATTGGCTTCATATTTAATTTCATCAAAGGAAGGTTCCGCTTTAGGGGCGCGAAATTCTGTAATAGATGAATTGCTATCTCTTTCCCTTCTAACCGCGCTCACCATTACATTCTCGAGCATCATCGCACCGCGTGTTGCTCTTCTACGCAAGTTTGAGTCTCTTATTCCGATAGGCGCAAGCTTTACGCCCAATGACTTTTCATAAAATTCTTTCTGCTCGATAATTTTTGCCAGGGCATCCGCTTTAACCTTTTTGTTAAACTCGTCCTTTTTTGTATGTTCAAACGCCGTGTCGGACAATTCTATTTCCTGGTACTTGTCAGCAGCTTTCGCGATTTCGTTAAGATGCGCTTCCTGCTCAATCGTGACGGCCATACGATTGACAACTTGAAAGCTTGATGGTTTTTTGCCCAGCCAGCCATATTGTGGAGAAGAAGAAAATTTTGAACTCTTGATAGCTCCCGCAGAAATTCCTGAATCCCTAAGGGACCTGGTGAGCGCCAGGCGCAACGCACTGTTTTCAGAGATGGCCACCGAAAGCAGTTTATTTTTTGTCGTTATCACAAGGCTCACGATCGCTTGATCGGAATATGCCTTTTTTTCTGCCTGGCCGTTTATGGTTACCACGTGGTCTGTCGGGTACAGAAAACCTTTAAGCTCCTGGGGGCTTCCCTTAATCTCTGGCGCAGCGGCCAATCCGCCCGAAAACAACCCAAAGACTACTACTAAAGACCATTTATTCATTGTTCACTCCATCAGCTTGCTGACATGTTCGGTAAATCTTCGCATGTTTGCAAACACCTTTTACAGTACCAAGCGCGAACCACTGTTGCTTTGTAATTTTGTAAAATACATGTTCTTGAAGTGGACTGCCCTCTGCAACTTTAGGATGCAAAAAATTGTTGTTAGTGTTTTGCATATCAATACGCTTCATTACGTTCTGTGATTTATGGTTTGTTGTACTTGTAAACGAAACAATTTCATCAAGGGATAATTGGCTGAATGCAAAATTCAGCACCATTTGCGCAGACTCAGTTGCGTAGCCTTTCCCCCAAACCCTGTCACTTAAACGCCAACCTATTTCTACAGCTGGGTAAAACGATAGCACGGGTGGCACTTCATGCAGCCCACAATAGCCAACAAACGCGCCACTCGGTTTTTCTTCAATTACCCATAAACCCCAACCTCTGCGAGATATAAGATCTTTTAGTTTGAAGGCAAATTCATTGCTTTCCCTTTCATTTAAAGTGCTGGGAAAATGCTCCATAACTTTACTGCTGGCATTTATTTCGGCAAACGCCGAATAGTCCTTTTCAGTCCACTGCCTCAAAATTAGTCTTTCGGATTTTAGCTCTACCGGGTACTCCAACTTCATATTAGTTTCCCACCTGTTAAAACACTGCTACTCAGACCGACCGTTCCAGACTAAGTATTTTCAACTTCCTTCTCCAACCATTGGATCTCATTCGAGGGCAGCCTTTCTTTAAGTCGCCTTGTATAGTTATCAAGCTCGGTCTCATTCAGAATACCCTGCCATTGATTGTTTTTGCCACTACTAAAAAACACCTCATCGCTTTTAAAAGGCTGTTTACCGGTACCTGGAGAAAATGCAGACGCGTTCTTCTTCTTTCCGTCAAAACTAACGGCTTTATCATTTCTGGCGACTTCGTTCTGGGCCAATTTCATCCCAAATTTCTCTGCAATTCGACATACCACAGCATCGAGTTTGGTTTTCACGTCGCTATAGTGAAAAAAATGAAAATTCTCCAGATGCTGATAATTCCGAAAGCTGCAGAAATGTTGAATAAAGGCTTCTAAAGATCGTTGCCCACCTGCTCCAGGTTCAAATAGCTCTTCGACCCAGGCACGAAAGCCTTCGTTAAAGTCCGCAGCTAACTGTGGCAGATCCGGTGGATTTTGCATGTTAAGCAGGTGGTTTCGTCTGGAGAAACAGGCACCCTTTGGACCTCTGTACGCCAACAGATACTCACAGGAAGGGAAATAGGAAATGCCGTCCAGCGGCGTGTGCGTTTTGATAAAGCGACGATGCACTTGAGACTCCCGCGTATCCGTACAAACTTTTAGCGATTCAAGTTTGCTGTCTACCTAGGGAGAAATGTCCGCAAACCTGCCTTCAAAACCATCTGTTCCAAAAACCAGATTGGCGCATATAGCTTGCATCCAGATTGTTCCACATTTTGGTGGCGTCCAGATAAATACATCATCCTTTCGATGCTCAAATGAATTCCAACGCGTTGTGTCGGTGAGCTGCCCCAGATAACTTTCAGTACGCTCTGGAGATTTATTAATTTTGATTGATGAAGTATTTTTCATGATGAATCTTCCAGACTTTCTGTCCAGTTAGCGTAAATTCGGCCTGCTTATCTGCAACACGGCTGCAGATAAGGCGCCGTCAAAATAATAGACCAATCACAAGCAGAGCAAAAATAAACAGCAACGAAATTCCAAAAACTGTTGATCTAAGCAATTTCAAATTAGAGTAATAGAAAGCAGCGTACATAATTCGAGAAACTACAAAACCCCACGCGGCGTACGCCGTAAGTAAGGAGGATGCCTCAGCGAGAACACAAAAGAACACGGCAAGGATAAAAACAGCAATACTCTCATTGGTATTCGCGACCGTGCGACCCGCGCGAAAGAAAAGGCTGTTATGGTTCGCATCAACCGGAGTTCCGGGCACATGTTTGTTGCGTATACCCAGTATATCGACAACCAGAATTTGTATTAGCATCAAAAGGGCCATTCCACCCAATGCCGCAACCACCAGTTGAAACTCCTCTAATGTGTCCATTGGGGGCCACGGGGTAAAACGAAATTCAACTGTTTGTTAGACACCTGCATTTAATGTCACTCCTTGATTACGCAAAATCCATGACCGAAAGGGTCGGCACAATATGCGATAGAACCCCAGTCACCTGATTCAGTTCCTTCCACAGACCCACCAAATTTCGTTATCAGTTTAACTGCAGAATCAACGTCATCAACAACAAAATCCAGATGTACGGGCGTCCAGTGACGATCATAGGCACGCTCGTTTTCAGAATTTTGTAAGGGTTTCGATCCACTGGCTCTCTTGAGAAGAAAGATTTCAACGGAGCCATTCGAAATAACCGACATATTGCCCTGGTCTCTGAGTTTTGTGCAGGCAAGCGCCCTGCAGTAAAAATCAACTGCCTGGTCTAAATCCGGTACATCAATGCTTATAGATACGTGCGTCATAATATTTGCCTACTTATTGATTGGCAGGTCGTGGCTTAACTCTGCGATGTGAGAGTGTGACCGTGGCATGGAATTGATATCCACTGCCAGAACGGTCGAAGATATGATGCAACAGACAATGACCAGTAATAGCTACAAGTTAAGCCATTTTTAATGGTTTCAAATCAATGTCAACGCGAACCCCGGGAGTCCGGGGTAGTGCCCGTACCTGGTATTGACGCATAACATTTTTACAACGGGTGCACTGGGGCGCTCGCTGATAAAATTGTTATGCGTCTATATTGCTACAGTGGTAAGACTTTATTTGCACAAGGTCCTTTTTGACCCTGACCCACTTCGTACTCTACTTCCTGACCGTCATTCAATGTAGCATAACCACCACCCGCCTGAATTTCAGAATGATGAACAAACAAATCTTTGCCACCGTCTTCTGGGGTGATAAAGCCGAAGCCTTTATCTGCATTGAACCACTTAACTGTACCTTTACTCATTTCATTTACTCATAATTGTTGGTGAATTAAAAAACATATATCCGAGTTCACCAGTTCGAATATAAAGTAATAATTTTCAGCCAGGGCCCCAAAACAACCAGCGTATCGGCGCCTGGCTGGCGAAAGCGCGATATTAACTGCATATTATACGTTTATCACCTCTTTCGTTGAGTCAATTTCCAGTACGAACGCCCCGGGAAGTGATTCTTTATGCCAGGTTCACCAATTAGTACCGCCCGTAGAGCTAGCATATCCCCCATATAAGGAGACCTTGTTGGCGCATATTGATTAGCTATGTTGCTTCGAATGACTGAAAGGACCGCTTTCAACTGCATATTATGTGCTTTTTATTAGTTGCAGGCCGGGACTACAAAAACCCCAAAAACCAGAAAACGCTCCTAGTCTGACACAATATTGCCCTGCGTAGAAGGAGCAAGGCTTCACATAGCCTGAATAGGTTGCAATTTCAGCTGAAATTCTCACCAAAACGCATTTTGAACCCCTTACTGGATCTAATTTAGCAGAAAACATGGTTAGGGGCTGGTTTCTCTTCACGGTGCCCCTTAAAAATGAAAACTATAGCTTCAACGGACCCAGGCATCCAACCCGGAGCGCGCAGTACTAATTACTCTCTCTGAGAATTGATGCAAATATGACTATATCCGCCAGTAAGCAGACAAGCAGGTTAATCACGAAAATCCAACTACAGCAATCAAGATCTCTGAGTAGCTGTGCAAGAAAGGGATAGCATCCATCAAGTGTCTGGCATTTCATTGTGTCTGGGATGATCTCCAGCAAAGTCATACCACGCCGGTTTCTCAGAACAAAATATTTCTCCATCCAGGCTGAAAGGCTGTTCGTCAAATGCTCCGGCCCACATTATGTATCTGTCAGGCTTGAGAAAATAGAAGAGATTGCTTCCACATTGTTTACAGAACCCGCGTTCTGCCCAATCTGACGAGGGATAACGGGTTATGTTTTCCTCCCCCTCGAAGCTGACCGAGCCAACTGAAGCTGCCATCGCCGGACCTCCGTTCCACCTTCGGCACATTGAACAATGACATGCGTGAATATGGCTTTCGATATCCAACGCACTAAATTGCACGGCTCCACAGAGGCACTTACCAGTTCCATTCATCTTGTATCTCCCTTAACGGTCTCGATATATCTCAACAAATCCGGATGTTTCGACAACCGGCTCATTCTCTAACATTTGATTGACATAAACTGTAAATTCACTATCAAACTCAACGTGACCAATCGTATTCCAAAACATTCTTCCATTACGGCTACTCAGGATCGATCCCCTCTGTGTCAGGATAGTTGTCGCGTCATTTGATTCACCCTGATAACAGACAGAGGGCGATAGGAATGATAGATGAAGCGTTACTCAGAGGAAAGAAAACAAGCGGTCATTAGAAAAATGATGCCGCCATTAAACACACCAATAGCACAACTCATTGAAGATACAGGTATCTCAGATTGCACCCTGTATACTTGGCGCAAAGCAGCCAGACAGAAGGGGTTAGTGGTGCCGGGAGATGGTAGAAATGCAGATGGCGGTCGGAGTGACTGAACTTGCGAAGGAATGACTTGAGCATCATGTTAAGCGGGGCATTACACGTCCTCATTTCAACTTTGTCATTTAATCGCAACCCGGATCTCGCCAGTCGCGAAACAGCATGGTTCATCTTTGCCGTTGTAGAGTGTGGATTCTACGAACAGTCGCCGTCCAATTTTATGCCGACACTCAGCGATTGCGTAAACACCACCTTTCTCTACTGGCCTCAACAGTTTGATGTTGACGTTCGACGTGGCGAAATTGCCCTGCGACGCATACTTTAACGCCGTTAAACCAATCACGAAATCAAACATAGCCGAGATAATTGCTCCATTGATAAAATGTTGGCCGACACCTCCAAGATGAAAAGGCATTTCTTCGCGAATTACGCATCTCGGGCGCACAGGCTCATCCAAAACCACCATCAGACCCATATGCCGAGAGAACGGTGCCTCATTAAAGTGTCGTTCTATCGCATTCCAATCTCCATCCTCGATACGAGAAGCAATCCATTCCTTAAAATTTTTTTTATCCAAGAGAATGATCCATACTCAAAGACATCAGAACCATACCGGGTTCGCACTCCCCTCTGAGTGCTTCATCACTACTCACTCGAGGTAGACATTTTTGCGCATAACAACTAGTTAGGCCGACGACAGAAGTGGTGCTGGTTTTGCGCAGGCAAAACGAGTGACGCTTATGGCGGTCGGAGCGACTGAGCTTGCGAAGAAGCGGCTTCAACTGCATGTTATACAGCTGATCTGGCACTACAAATCTCCATCGAAAATATAGGCTGTACTTTTTTTGAGGCCCAGCGATTCATATAGTTTGTTTGCAGGTTCATTGTCTGGTTCGGTTGCAATCCATACCTGCTTGCAGCCCTCTCGCTTTCCAATTTCAATTGCCTCCTTTACGAGAAGAGAGGCAACTCCTTGACGAAGGTAATTGTTTGATACAGCCAAATCATCAATGTACAACTCGGTGGGCTTGTCTATGTGTTTGTGTACATCGCAGAGAATTTGACCAATCACACCATCTTTCCTTACAGCGAGTAACATGATGTGACTTCGAT
>Ga0256847_1000447_pt1 | contig 26372 bp, 27 predicted proteins | sample TeddybearmetaG_FD_189099 | JGI IMG/M metagenome (GOLD analysis project Ga0256847, IMG submission 189099) | Hydrothermal vent microbial communities from East Pacific Rise, Pacific Ocean - Teddybear | ecosystem: Environmental > Aquatic > Marine > Hydrothermal vents | place: Pacific Ocean: East... | reverse complement strand
TGTAAGTATGATTCGGAAACGCCAATTTGCATTGATAAAACCAGCAACCAAAACTCGAATTGATCTTGGGTTAAAATTAAAAGACAAACCTACAACCGCGCGACTTGAAAATTCAGGTCCATTTGGTACTATGTGTACCCATAGAGTACAATTGACTTCAGTAAATGATGTCGATTCTGAATTGATTAATTGGTTGAAAGAAGCATATAAAAAAGCTATTTAAGAAGTGTGTCTATTTTTGCTTTTAAACGACTTGCATCCAAATTTCTAGGGTCGATTTTAGTTGCTTTATCCGCATGTACTTTTGCTGTTTTATAATCTTCCATTTTAAAATAAATATCTGCTAAAATAGCATCAGGTCTTGCCACATTTTTATCCTTTAATATTTCTGCTAATGTATTTGCGTAGATTAGTGCTTCCTTATAATTTTTACTTTCAGCTGTCAAAATTGCCTTGTACCCCAAAATAAACGGATTTAATTTTTGAGAATTTGAAGTTAAGAAATTGAGAGAATCCAAAGCCGTTTCAGCTCCATACAAAGAGTGAAGCACTTCAATATATTCTGATTTTAGGTAAATTTCTTGAGGATATTTATGAACTATATGACCAAAGTTTTTTTCACTCAACTTAAAGGCCTCTTGCAATGCTTCCTTCGCTTGAGGAAATTCTTGGTCTCTTAGGTTTGTATATTTTGTTAAAGCAATATAAACGTCTAATATCAAACGTTCATCATTTTTTATTTCATGCTTTCTATTTTCTAATAACTTATAAAGTTCCAAACGTTCTTCTAAATTCAATGTAAGCCTAGCTAACACACTCTTTCCAATCAAAAAATTGGAATCAAATGTTAATGCTTTTCTATATGATTTTTCAGCAGCAGTATAATCACCAAAATCTAGTATTTGCTCCCATCCTTTCTTATAATAAAATAATGTTGAATCAGAATTGGTAGAATATTTCACCCTGTTTTCTCCTATATTCCTCGCACATGAACTCAAAAAAATAACAATGAAGACGGTTAAAAAGTAATATTTCATCATTTGTTCTTAATTTATAATAGTATTGAGTATAATTCGAAAATCAATCAATTTCTCAACTTACCTCTTAACAAACTGACCTTTGAGTTAAACGGATTTCCAGATGCCCGTCTCAGCAGAACCACTTGACCAGTATGCCAAAGAGCATCTCCAATAGGACCATTTAAGTTATTCCAAAAAGGATACTCACTTATCCCATTTTTACTTTTAAAAATTATTATGAATTTTTCGATTTCTTCAGCACTACTCGTTTTTAGTATATCACTTGCTAGTTTTATATTTTCTAATGTTTTTTTCCGTTTCTCTTTGTAAGTTAGAACGGACTGCTCAATAGTAAAATCATTTACGGTTTTAGTTGTAGCATTCACAATTACTTTAGACAATCCGTAAATATGATTAATCGTTTCTAAAGTAGTTCTGGCCGAATCATTTGGTTTATAGTTCAAATCTTCATTCCGCAACCCTTCGGTTGCCCAGTAATAGCGAAATCCAAGTCCATCTATAACCCTAGCAGCTACTGTACCTGCAGTGAACTTTTCAGAAGTATCAGGGATTTGATAATAAGGTAAATCTGTCGTATTAACATCTTGCCCTTGTACAGTGGTTGAAATAAAAATAAGAAACATAAAAAGTAACGTAAAAATTCTCATAATGGCATCGTTTTAATAAAACATAAATATACTATCAAATTTTGTAAATTTAGCTTTCTAAATATTTAGATATTAAAAATGCTTGACAAACCTGAAATCTATTTTAAAACTGATATAGAATGGCGTTCTTGGTTAGAGATAAATCACAACATCTCAAACGGTATTTATCTTATTTTGTATAAAGTAGAAAGTAACAAACCTAGTATGCGTTGGGAAGAAGCTGTACAAGTTGCTCTTTGTTTTGGATGGATTGATTCTACCGTAAAAAAACTAGACCACGAACGTAGACGCCAATATTTTTGCCCCCGAAACCCTAAAAGTGCATGGAGCAAATTGAATAAAGCCTATATACAGCAATTAATTACGACTAATTTAATGCATCAAAGTGGTCTAATCAAAATTGAAGCGGCGAAAAAAGATGGTTCATGGTCTGCTTTAGATGCTGTTGAAAATTTAATAATTCCTAAAGATTTACAAACACTATTTAATAAAAATAATATTGCTTATAAAAATTATCGAAATTTTGCGCCAAGCTATAGAAAAAGTTACTTATACTGGTTAAATCAAGCAAAACGAAAAGACACAAGATTAAAAAGAATACAACAGATTATTGAACTTTGTCAAAAAAATATAAAACATAGGTAATAATTGTTGATAAATAAGCTACGCTAAGACCCAACAAAATTCTATATTTGTATAACCCAATTTGACAAACTACCCAACTAATAAAATAGTTTGATATGAAAAATTACGCTACTTTGCTATTCGCATTGTTTTTTGTCGTTGTAATAACTGCACAAAACAGAAAGTTAGAACCAGAATCTTCAGTAACAACAAAACATACGGTTACTATTAAAAATAAACTAATTCCCTATGCTGCTACTGCTGGGACACAGCCTGTTTGGGATAAAGATGGTAACGTTATTGCATCATTATTTTACACCTACTATAAACGTTCTGATGTTAAAAATGATGCTAGCAGACCTTTAATCATTTCATTTAATGGAGGCCCCGGTTCAGCATCCGTTTGGATGCATATAGCCTATACCGGACCTCAGATTTTAAAAATTGACAACGAAGGATATCCTATACAGCCTTATGGTATTAAGGAAAACCCCTTTTCAATTTTAGACGTAGCGGATATTGTATTTATAAATCCTGTCAATACAGGATATTCTAGAATTATCAATTTTGACAAGGATAAAAAAATAGACCGTAAACAATTTTTTGGAATCAATGCAGATATAAAATATTTAGCAGAATGGGTAAATACTTTTGTTACCAAAAATAATAGATGGAGATCTCCAAAATATTTAATTGGCGAAAGTTATGGTGGCACGCGTGTCTCTGGATTGGCATTAGAATTACAAAATAGACAATGGATGTACTTAAATGGTGTTATTTTAGTTTCACCAGCCGATTATAAAGTACTGAGAACTGGAGGTCCTGTTTCATCTGCATTAAACTTACCTTATTTTACCGCAGCAGCATGGTATCAAAAAGCGTTGACACCTGATTTACAACAAAAAGATTTATTAGAAATACTACCTGAAGTAGAAAAATATACTATTGAAGAAGTAATACCAGCACTTACCAAAGGAGGTTTTATTAATGAAGCAAAGAAGAAAGAAGTAGCCGCTAAAATGTCTTATTATTCTGGCATCTCAGAAGAAGCAATACTACAGAATAATTTAGTGGTACCAACTTCCTTTTTTTGGAAAGAATTAAAACGAGATAAAGGTTTTACCATTGGAAGATTAGATTCACGTTATTTGGGTATTGACAAAAAGGATGTAGGCACACGTCCAGATTACAGCCCCGAACTCACATCTTGGTTACATTCATTTACGCCTGCTATTAACTATTACCTTAGAGAACATCTAAATTATAAAACAGACATAAAATACAATATGTTTGGAGACGTACATCCCTGGGATAATAGTAAAGATAATACCAGAGATAATTTACGTCAGGCTATGGCTCAAAACCCATATTTAAACGTATTATTTCAATCTGGATATTATGATGGAGCCACCACATATTTTAATGCTAAATATACCATGTGGCAAATTGACCCTAGTGGTAAATTAAAAGACCGTTTAAATTTTAAAGGATATAGAAGTGGGCATATGATGTATTTACGTAATAAAGATTTAGAAGCGGCTAATGAACATTTAAGAGAATTTATTAAAAAAACAATTCCTAATAAAGGTACGCCTGCCAAATATTAAATTAGACTATGAAACAAGTATGATAACTTCTCCTTACTATTTTAGGAAAGGAAATCATCCTATAAAATGGTTATTAGCCATCTGTCTGCAGCAGATAACCATCAAAACAATAAAGAAAACGCATGAAAAGAAAATTATTATTCATTACATTTTTTGTAACGAGCTTTATCTTTAGTCAACCCGCGACAGAAGTTTATCTTTTTGATTTTATTCAGAATGACAGTATTTTTACTATTGAAAATCCTGTTAATATTTCTGCTAATATAGGTTACGACAATCAACCTTCTTTTTTAAACGATGGCACAGGTGTATTGTTTGCCTCTACAAGATTCAATCAGACAGATATTGTTTTATACAATTTAGAAAATAAAACCAAAGCTTGGCTAACCAACACGTTGGGAAGTGAATATTCACCTATTCAGACTCCAAATAGAAAATTTTTTACTGCCATTTATTTAGAAAAAGATGAAACTCAATTATTATGGGTGTACCCTTTTAGCAGAAGAAAATCAAAAGTATTAATAGAAAATTTAAAAGTTGGATATCACACATGGTTTAATAAAAAAATGATTGTTTCATTTGTGTTAGGTGACCCTCCCACATTAGAAGTTTCTAATTTAAAATTCAAAATCAAATACCCTATTGATAAAAATATTGGACGATCTATTCATAAAATTCCTGGAACTGAATTAATTAGTTTTATTAGTAATGAGCACGGTGAGCCAGAAATCTATTCAATCAGCCCTGTGAATAGTGAAAAAAAGTTTATTGCAGACCCGCTAATTGGCTCTCAAGATATGGCTTGGACACCTAATGGAACCATGATTATGGGGAAAAAAGATAAGTTATACAAATTGAAACCTGGAGTTGATAAAGAGTGGATTGAGTTTGCATCTCTAAAAGGTTTTGAACTTAGTGGAGTTACGCGATTAGCTGTGAGTCCATTAGGAAATAAAATTGCGATAGTTGTTAATGAAAATTCAAGTAAAAAAGAAGAATAATAGAAAGTGAATTTGAAAATGATTGTTTAAAAATTTGAATTAAATTACGATAAGGCAACATAATTTACCGCAACCTCAGCTGCCAATTTTGCATTATTATAAACCAATTCAATATTAGCATCTAAGCTTTTGCCTTCGGTCAATTCTTTTACTTTGGCCAATATAAAAGGAGTACTTTCTTTTCCTTTTATTTTATTTATTTCAGCTTCTAAAATTGCTTTATCAATAGTTTTTGTAATGATATTATAATCTAATTGATGCGATGCAGGTACTGGGTTTGCAATTACAACGCCTCCTTTCAAATTCATGCCCCACTTAGCTTGTAAAAATTCTGCAATTTCAGTTGCTGAATCCAACCTATAATCCACCTCAAACCCGCTTTTCTGTGTATAAAAAGCAGGTAATTCTTTTGTTCTATATCCTAAGACGGGTACGCCATGTGTTTCTAAGTATTCAAGTGTTAAACCCAAATCTAAAATCGATTTAATTCCTGCACAAACTACGGCAACATTGGTATTTGCTAATTCTTGTAAATCCGCAGAAACATCAAATGAGGTAGAAGCACCTCTATGTACTCCTCCTATTCCACCTGTAGCAAACACTTTAATCCCTGCTATATTAGCAGCTATCATAGTAGAAGCTACGGTTGTAGCACCATCTACTTTTTTAGATATCAAATACGGAATATCACGTCTACTCGCTTTTACAATTTTTTGACCTGCTTTTCCTAGGTATTCTATTTCATCTTTTGTTAAACCCACCTTGAATTTTCCATTGATAATGGCAATGGTTGCTGGAATTGCTCCATGAGTCCTCACTATTTCTTCAACTTTCAATGCCGTTTCTACGTTTTGAGGATACGGCATTCCATGTGAAATAATCGTAGATTCTAAGGCAACAATTGGTACCTTTCTTTTTAAGGCATCTTCAATTATAGAATTTATTTCAACGTATTTTATCATTCTAGCGTATCTAAAACCATTTGTTCAGAAATATCTGGATGAACTGCATTCTTATGTTGTATTGTAATCTGGGCACATGCTGAACCAAATTTTGCCATATCATATAGTTCCATTTTTTTAATTTCACCATATAGTATTCCAGCCGTAAAAGCATCGCCAGCACCATTTGTATTTACAGGTGAAATAATATTGTTTTTTGAAATGAATATTTCATTTTCATCACCACAGGCAACACCATCACTACCTAATGTTATAAATACTTTCTTTACACCTAATTCTAAAAAGTGTTCAACCAGTTTTTCATAGTCACTTTCATTCTCAACTTCAATACCACTTAGCAATTCTGCTTCTAAAGAATTACATTTTAAAATATATACTCTGTCAAGAATAGATTTTGCTTTTAACGCTTTTTTTGCCGTAACTGCTTCCAAAATAAATCTAGTATTGGGTAAACGTTCAGTAACCAATTCTAAAATTGATGTAGGTAAATTTGTTTCTAACAAACAATACTCATTTTGAGCAATAACATCTAAACTGTTTAAAATAAAAGAATCAGGAATATCATCATAGATATCCATTGCTGCCAACCCTAAAGCCAAATCATTAAAACGATCCATTATCGCTACATATAGCGATGTTGCACTATTTTCTTTCGTTAAAGAATGTTTAATAGAAATACTTAAATCATTACAAGAATCAATCAACGTTTTTGAAAATTCATCCGTAGCAAAAACACTTAGAAATTCAACATCAAAATTCAATCGTTTTAAGTTTTCGGCAATATTTCTGCCAACACCACCAAGTATGGTTTCAATGGTACCAGCGTTGGAATCTTCAAAGATTAACTTTTCTTTTGAAAAGCCAATCAAATCAATAATGGAAGCACCAATTACTGTAACTTTAGGAGTATCTGCCATCTAATATAAGATTAAGTAAAATCCTTTGTGTATTTTATGCAAAATTCGTTAATTCGAGTGAATTTTACAGATTAAAAATTAGTAAAATTAGTATCGAGAATAGAATTTTATGATTTAAAATAGTTCTCGATACGATTTTCTATCGAAAATCACTCGAACAGACATTTACTTATTATCAAATTATTCAAAATACACAATGGGTTAAGTAAAAAACTTTCTTAAATTTAAGTAATTTTACAAGATAAAGCAAAAAACACATGCAAAATTTAAAGTCTATATTCAAAGTTGACAAACCAATCATTGGTATGATTCATTTAAAGGCATTGCCTGGAACGCCAAAATTTAATGATAATATCAATGAAATTATAGATTCAGCATTGAATGAAGTTGAAATTTACAAAAGTGCACAGATTGATGGGTTGGCCATTGAAAATATGCATGATGTGCCTTATTTAAAAAATGATGTTGGACATGAAATCAGTTCCATAATGAGTATTATCGCATATGAGGTTAAAAAATTAAGCAATTTACCCTGCGGAATTCAAGTGTTGTCTTCAGCGAATAAAACCGCATTGGCTATTGCAAAAAATGCAAACCTAGATTTTATCAGAGCTGAAGGTTTTGTTTTCGGTCATTTAGCCGATGAAGGTTATATTGATGCCAACGCTGGTGAATTACTACGCTATAGAAAAACTATAGATGCCGAACATATCGCTGTTTTTACAGATATCAAAAAGAAACACAGTTCACATACTATTACTTCAGATGTTGATATTGTCGAAACTGCAAAAGCAGCAGAATACTTTTTAAGTGACGGTCTGATTATTACAGGAATTAGTACTGGGAAATCGGCAAATATGGATGAAATTAATGCTATAAAAAAAGCATGTGAAATTCCTGTAATTGTAGGTTCAGGTGTTACTATTGATAATGTAAGCGAATACCTCTCAAATAGTGATGCTCTTATTGTTGGCTCATATTTTAAAAAAGATGGATTCTGGGCAAATGCGTTAGAACAAGATAAAATTGCTCGCTTTATGGATGAAGTAAACGGTTTAAGAAATTAATAAAAATTTGTATCTTGCCATCAATATCTTTAGTTACCTATTTTTAGAACAAAAGATTGAGCTGTAACGTACGCCTATGGATCTCTTTTTCGCATACGTTTTTAAAACAAGTAGTACTTCTATTTTAACAGCTAGAGGAGATATAAATTAAACTATTTAATTTTTTATAACTTCCTTCTTATTATGATAGAATTTATCCTAAACAATAAACTCATCAAAACCGCTGAACACAACGGGATAACTTTATTAGATTTTATTAGAGAAAATCAACAACTTAAAGGTACTAAAATTGGTTGTAGGGAAGGTGATTGTGGTGCCTGTACAGTTTTAACAGGAACATTACAAGAAGACAATACTATTAACTATCAAAGTATTACCTCTTGTATCTCACCTTTAGGAAATGCTCAAAACAAACATATTGTAACTGTTGATGGCACTAATTTACAAAACAAATTAACTACAGCTCAACAAGCGATGACCGATAATTATGCAACCCAGTGCGGATTTTGTACTCCGGGGTTTGTAGTATCACTTACGGGACTAGCATTAAAAAACACGCTGAATTCTTATGATGACGGACGCAATGCTATCAGTGGAAATATTTGTAGATGTACAGGCTATAAGTCTATCGAAAAAGCTACAAAACAAGTAGTTGATTCATTGAAAAAAAAGGATACTTCTAATTCCATTCAATGGTTAGTAGACAATCAATTTATTCCTGAATATTTCGCAACCATTCCTAAAAGACTGAGTAAAATTAAATCCAAAAATAAAGCAATTAAAAACGTAAACTATATAGCTGGAGGAACCGATATATATGTTAGGCATGCAGATACATTAGCCGAAGAAAACATAAACCTTTTAACTCCAAACAGTGAACTAACAGGCATTTCTTTTTACAAAGATAGTTGTGTAATTGGAGCTGCAACTACAATAACCGACTTAATGTATAATAATGCGCTACAGGTTTATTTTCCAGAGATACAATCCTTTTTAAAACTAGTCTCTTCTGAACAAATTAGAAACATGGCTACCCTTGCCGGAAATTTTGTAAATGCTTCTCCAATAGGAGATATGACAATCTTATTTTTAGCATTGAATTCTAATATAACCATTAAAAATAATGGAGGTAAGCTAAGAACGATAGCCTTAAAAGATTTTTATATCTCTTACAAAGTATATGATTTACAAAAGGATGAAATTATTGTAAATATTACTTTTGAAGTGCCAGACAGTTCACATTATTTCAATTTTGAAAAAGTTAGTAAACGTACTCATTTAGACATTGCAAGTGTTAATTCTGCTATTAATATTAAAACCAATGGTACTACCATTGAAAATGTGCATTTAGCTGTTGGTGGTGTAGCTCCTATTCCGAAATATTTACATAAAACAGCCGCCTTTTTACTAAATAAAGAAATTAGTATTGAAGTTCTTAGAGAAGCAAATTTGGTGATGCAAGAAGAAATTTCGCCCATCAGTGATGTAAGAGGTTCGAGTGATTATAAACGCTTATTAGCAAGACAATTATTCTTTGCCCATTTTACCCAATTGTTTCCTAAAAAAATAAGTTTAACCGAATTAGTTGCCTGATGAATAGTATAAAAAACATAGATTCTTTTGGGCATGTAAGAGGCGAATCGCTTTTTGTAGACGATATTATTGTACAGCAAAATACTTTGTGTGGGTTGGTGTATGATTCTCCAAAAGCACATGGTATCATAAAAAATTTAGACCTCTCCAAAGCAGCAGCAATTGAAGGTGTTATTAAAATTTTCACTTATAAAGATATTCCTGGCGAGAATCAAATTGGAGGCATTATTCCTGATGAACCTCTATTAGCAGAAAATGAAGCCCATTTTGTAGGACAGCCTATCGCCTTAATTGTTGCAACTTCAGATAGCATTGCAAAAAAAGCTCGTGCCTTAATAGAAATTAAAATAGAGGAGCTTCCTATAATAACTGGAGCTAAAGAAGCAGCCTCGAAAAAACAATTTATCAATACACCCAGAACTTTTAGTTTAGGAAATACAGATAATGCTTTTATCGAGTGCGACTATGTCTTTGAAGATGAAGTATTCACTAACGGACAAGAACATTTGTATTTAGAAACACAAGGTGCTTATGCTGTACCTATGGAAAATGGCAGTATTAAAGTTACTTCTTCAACACAAGGACCAACACAAGTACAAAAGGGAATTGCCAAGATATTAGGCATAGGTATGCATCGTATTGAAGTAGATGTTATCCGTTTGGGTGGTGGTTTTGGTGGCAAAGAAGACCAAGCAACACCATGGGCTGCACTCACTGCTTTGGCAACATATCTATTGAAAAAACCTGTAAAATTGATATTAAATCGTCATGATGATTTACGAATGACAGGCAAACGCCATCCTTATGAAAGCAACTTCAAAATAGGTCTTACTAAGGAGTTGAAAATTATTGCTTTTGAAGCTGATTTTTACCAAAACTCTGGTGCGGCAGCAGACTTATCTCCAGCAGTTGCTGAAAGAACATTGTTCCATGCGACCAATAGTTATTTTGTTAAAAATGTCAAAACCACAGTATATAGTTGCAAGACAAATTTACCACCCAATACAGCCTTTAGAGGTTTTGGAGGTCCTCAAGGTATGTTTGTTATTGAAGCGGCCATTGCAAAAGCAGCCTCTGAAATTGGTGTTACTACAACACAAATTCAAGAGACCAATTTAATACAAGAAAATGATGAGTTAGCATACGGGCAACTCATGACACAGACTGAAGCAATCAATTCATGGCAATCAGCATTTAAAAAATTCAACTATAAAAAGTTAGCTACAGAAATTGAAGTTTTCAATACTAAAAATAAAAACTTTAAAAAAGGGATTTCGGTAATGCCCATTTGTTTTGGTATTTCGTTTACCAATACACCAATGAATCATGCCAGAGCTTTGGTGCATGTCTATCAAGACGGAACCGTAGGTGTCAGCACCGGAGCTGTAGAAATGGGGCAAAGTGTAAACACCAAGATGTTGCAAATTGCTGCACAGACCTTTGCCATTCAACCTGATAAAATTAAACTGGAAACTACCAATACAACACGTGTTGCTAACACCTCACCTACTGCCGCAAGTTCAACTGCTGACCTCAACGGAAAGGCACTATTAAAGGCTTGTTCTGCAATTTTAGAACGATTAAAAACTGTGGCTGCACAAGAACTTAAAGTTAGGCAGGAAGAAGTTTCTTTACAAAATGAGTGGATATATGTGAATTCAAAAAAATCTTCACTTTCGTGGAAAGAATTGGTTGCGAATGCAATGTTAGCAAGAGTGGCATTATCAGAAAAATCACATTATGCCACTCCCAAAATTCATTTTGATAAAACCAAAGAAAAAGGACATCCGTTTGCCTATCATGTGTACGGAACTGCCATTATAACAACCACTGTTGATTGTACAAGAGGTACCTATATATTTGATTCGATAAAAATTATACATGACTATGGCAAAAGCATGAATAAAGGTATTGATTTGGGGCAAGTTGAAGGTGCTTTGGCACAAGGTATAGGCTGGATGACTATGGAAGAAATTGCCTATGATAAAAAAGGAAACTTACTTTCTAATGCCTTATCTACCTATAAAATTCCTGATATTTTTTCTATTGCAGAAAATATTGAAGTAATTCCATTAGAAACTGAAGGTAATGAAATGGCCATTTTAAAATCGAAAGCTGTGGGTGAACCTCCTTTAATGTATGGTATTGGGGCTTATTTTGCTATTCAAAATGCAATCAAGGCCTATAATCCTAGTTATAAACTGAAGTTTCATGCACCAATGACCCCCGAAAAGGTCTTAATGAGTTTATATCAAAAATAATTTTTATGAATGATTTTTTGATATATAGTAAACGTTGCTGGATTGACCGACAATTTATCGAAGCAACTCTGCACATCAGTAAGGGTAAAATAACAGCAATATATCCTAAAAAGTATCATGATGATGCTATTGAATTTCTAAATTGCAATAATTCAATAATAATGCCGGGAATTATCGATGCCCATGTACATATTAATGAACCAGGAAGAACACATTGGGAAGGTTTCAACTCAGCCACCAAAGCTGCAGCATTAGGTGGAGCGACCACATTGATAGAAATGCCGTTAAATGCGAATCCCGTAACAACGAATATAAAAGCATTTGAACAAAAAAAACAAGCCTCAAAAAATAAGTTACATGTCAATTGTGGATTTTATGGAGGAGCCATTCCTGGTAATGAAAAAGATATAGAACCCTTAATAAAAGCCGGTGTTTTTGGCATTAAAGGATTTTTAACACATTCAGGTATTGATGAATTTCCCAATGTAACAAAAGATGATTTAGAAAAAATTGGACCAATTTTAGCTAAATATGATGTACCGTTGCTGTTACACTGCGAGTTTGGGGAGGAAAAAAACATTCCGCAGGTTGAACCAAAAAGCTATAGAGCGTATTTAGCATCAAGACCCACGGAATGGGAATTAAATGCACTTAGGATAACGCAGGATATTCAAGAAAAGTATAGCATTAAAACCCATATTGTCCACCTTTCTGCAGCAAAAGGCTTGCAATCAATTAATTATCACAGAAAACAGACTAAAAAATTAACCGTAGAAACCTGTCCACACTACCTTTATTTTACCGCTGAAGACATCCCCGATGCCTCACCGATATATAAATGCGCACCTCCAATACGAGAAAAGGAAAATAATGATGCACTTTGGGAAGGAATCTTAAATGATGAATTCGATTTTTTAGCCTCAGACCACTCACCTGCTCCTCCAGAAATGAAAAAGCTAAAAGATGGTAATTTGTTTGAAGCTTGGGGTGGTATTGCTGGATTACAATTTACGCTACCCGTAGTTTGGACAGCAGGTCAGAAAAAAGGTTTGACACTAGAAAAATTAATTCCGTTATTAACCATAAACCCGGCTAAATTTTTAGGCTTAGATTATAAAAAAGGGCTGCTAAAAAAAGATTTTGATGCTGATATAACTGTTTGGAATGATACTGAAGAATTTACAGTTACCAAAAATAGTATTGCTCACAAACACAAGGCAACACCCTATATGGATCACGTCTTAAAAGGTAAAATAATTCATACATTTGTGAATGGCATTCAGGTTGTGAAAAATAAAGAGTTAAATACACTGAATGCTGGTAAATTATTATTAAAAACAAACTAACCCTTGGAACACAATTTATTAAAATACATTGATTTAGCATCAGAAAAAATAGGTGGAAAAGTCGTTTATGCAACTGATGATTTTTTTGCTGAAAAAGAAAACCTAATCAAAGAAGGTAAAGGTATTTTTATTGCTGATAAATATACTGACCAAGGCAAGTGGATGGACGGTTGGGAATCTCGAAGAAAACGAACTCCTGGGCATGATTGGGCAATCATTGAATTAGGTGCACATGGCAGTATCAAAGGTTTTGACATAGATACTGATCATTTTTTAGGGAATCACCCTCCTTTTGCCTCTGTAGAAGCTATTAATTTAGGAGATACTAATCTATATTGGAGTAAAGCGGATGAATTAGAATGGGATGAAGTATTGAAAAAATCGTCTTTAGAACCCGGAAGTCAACATTATTTTGAAATTACCTCTGAAAAAGTGTATACACATGTTCGTCTACACATTTATCCTGATGGAGGCGTTGCACGATTTAGAGTCTATGGCGAAGTCTATAAAGATTGGAAATCAGTCAATAAAGATGAATTAATAGACTTGGTATTAGCAACGAATTGTGGTAAAGCGTTAGCATGTAATGATATGTTTTTTAGTGCTATGGATAACTTGATTTCTCCTACAAAAGGGAAAGATATGGGTGATGGCTGGGAAACAAAACGCAACAGAACCCCAAATAATGAAGATTGGGTAATACTACGCTTAGGACATCAAGGAATCGTTAAAAAAATACTTGTTGATACTCATCACTTCAAAGGTAATTATCCTGATAGTTGTGCAATAGATGCCTGTAACTGTACTAATGATGAGGGAATTATGAATGCTAATTGGCAACCTTTGCTTCATCAACAAAAATTAGAAGCACATAGAGAACATTCTTTTGAAGATAATCTAATTGAGAATCATCAACCTATTACGCATATTAAATTAAAAATTTATCCCGATGGTGGCATCAGCAGATTACGAATTTTAGGAACCATCAAATAATAAAGTATGACAGGAATAATTGCACTCATTTGTTGGTTTGTAGCATTGATAGTGGTGAGTAAATATACATATACACTACATCATAAAAGAAAAGAAGCCAACGCTAACGAAGATGAAACAACAATTCATAAAGTAGCTAAACAACAAAACATAGCGTATACGCTCGTTGTTACCTTAAGTATTATTGGCGCACTGATACTCTACTATTTCTTTATAAAAAATACCATTTATGAAAGTCATTTTTTCGAATGGATGAATCTTGTTATTCGTTGGATGCACATTACTTTTGGTATCGCATGGATTGGAGCATCCTTTTATTTTGTCTTTCTTGAAAATGCTTTGAATAGAACCCATAATGTTCGTGATGAATTGGCCGGAAATCTTTGGGCGGTTCATGGTGGTGGATTTTATTACTTGGAAAAATATAAACTAGCTCCAAAAAAAATACCAAAAGACTTACATTGGTTTAAATACGAAGCATATTTTACATGGCTTACTGGATTTAGTTTGCTAATTGTTGTCTATTATTTCAATGCTAAATCCTATTTAATAGATACTGCTGTTTTAGATATCAATGCGGCAACTGCCATTAGTATTAGTGTTGCGTCTTTAATTGTGGGATGGATACTATACGACCAGATGTGTAAAAAGCTAATTCACAACAAACTGGTTTTTACCATTGCTATGACGGTGTTTTTAATCTTTTTTGCTTGGTTTTATGCACAAGTATTTAGCGGAAGGGCAGCTTATATCCACTTCGGGGCGTTATTGGGTACCTTAATGGCGGCAAATGTATTTTATATTATTATTCCTGGGCAAAAAAGAATGGTTGCCGCTGCACAGAAAGGATTAACTCCAAATCCTGAAGATGGAAAAGCCGCATTTATACGATCCTATTCTAATAATTATTTTACACTTCCTGTTTTATTTGTAATGATAAGCAGTCATTTTCCAAGTACCTTTGGTAACAACTATCAATGGATTGTTTTGATTGCCATTACCTTGGGGAGTGCAGGAATTAAACACTATTTAAATGCGCGTGAAAAAGAGCAACTTTCTATTTGGGTATTACCAATATCAATCCTATTATTACTTTCAGTTGCTTTTGTAACTTCTCCTACTCCCAAATTAGAAGGCTGTAAAGAAGAAGTAACATTCGCTCAGGTAAATACAATTGTTCAAAATAGATGTGTATCTTGTCATTCAGCCACGCCAACAGACAAGGTTTGGAAAGTAGCACCAACTGGAGTTAAATATGATACCAAAGAACAAATACTAAATTTAAAAGATAAAATTTTCCAACGCGTTGTGGTAAGCAAAGACATGCCTTTTGCCAATCAAACAGGCATGACCGCGGAAGAACGAGATGTCATTGAATGTTGGATTAATCAAAATGCCAAAGAATAGAATGCGGATGACGCTAATTTTTTATGATTTTCGCAGTTATCAGTGTAAATTTACATCATCTGTGTTCCAATTTATAAAATTATGAACTTAAAAGAATTTAACAACTTATCTCTGCAAGACGCTACAACTGAACTTGAAAAATGTTGTGTTTCTAAATGCTGGGCTCAACATATGATAGAAAATATGCCTTTCGCTTCCGCGGATGAATTGGTTCAAAAAACATCCCATATTTGGTATTATCAATGTAGAGAGTTAGATTGGCAAGCAGCTTTTGAAGGACATCCTAAAATTGGTGACGTCACAAGTCTAAAGGAGAAATTTTCAAATACTAAAAATTGGGCAACCAATGAACAGTCTAATATAACCGAAGCGGATGACACTGTATTAAAAGCATTGGCAAAAGCAAATGATGATTATTTGAATAAATTCGGATATATTTTTATTGTGAGTGCCAGTGGTAAATCTGCCAAAGAAATGTTGCGTATTATTAATGCTAGAATAAAGAATAACAAAGAAGATGAGTTACATGTGGCAATGGGCGAACAACATAAAATAACAGTCATCAGATTGGCAAAACTAATCGATGATGTAAATGATACCGCCGATTTACGAAGCCACATCACAACACATGTATTAGATACAACAACTGGAATTCCGGGCAAGGGTCTGCAAATAAGCTTAAACGAACTTACCGAGAGTGGTTGGAAACCAATTACCGCAGGTATTACTAATAATGATGGTAGAATTGCCGACCTATTACCTCCGGGTAAAAACCTTAAGGCTGGTAGCTATCAACTCTTATTTAATACGGCTGATTATTACAAAGAACAGCAACAAAAAGGATTTTATCCAGAAGTAAGTATCCAATTTATAGTGACAAATCATGACCATTATCATGTGCCTTTGTTATTGAATCCTTATGGGTATACAACTTATAGAGGGAGTTAGGTTTGTTATGAATTAAAAGTATCCATATTTTGTCATTGCGAGGACGAAGGACGTGGCAATTTGTCCAGTTGATGAGATTGCTTTGTCGTTATGATTCCTCGCAATGACGTTTAAAATTAATATATGAAAATAACAATATCAGAAAATAAAAAAATAGCCATTTTTGGCGAACTAAAAACCGCTAATCAAGCCTTTAATACTATCTATAAAGGTGATCGAGAAGATAGACAACCCATTCATACCGTATATGGCGGTGCCAATTTATTCAAATCTAGTACCGCTGAAGCTCTAGGGAAAGTAGCCTTAAAATCACTGCTAGCCGATGCTCCCAATTGTATTGAATTTGGGAAAGCATTTCAATTGCAAGGTTCTGAATTCTTATCAGATGATAAAAAGATTCAGGAACTATTAATTCATGAACTGGAAAAATTATCTCCAGCTGATTTAAAAAAACATCCCGCTGGGTTTTCTTATACCATCTATAAGAAAGTAATTGCAAAATTACAAAGAGAAGCTGTTGAAGATTTTAGAATTGATTTTGAAGACGGATTCGGTAATCGTCCTGATAAAGAAGAAGATGAAACAGCTCAAAATGCTGCGAAAGAAGTAGCCAAAGGGATGCAAGAAAATTCATTACCTCCTTTTATAGGGATTAGAATAAAACCTTTTACAGAAGAATTAAAGGAACGTGGTTTACGAACACTTGATATTTTTCTAACTACTTTATTATCCGAAACCCAAGGAAAGTTGCCTCAAAATTTTGTGGTGATGCTTCCTAAAGTGACAATCACCGAACAAATAACTGCGTTGATTTCCTTTTTTGAAATTATTGAAGAGACGTTTCAACTCCCGAAAAATAGTCTTAAAATGGAAATTATGGTAGAGACTACCCAATCTATCATTGATGAAAATGGCGTAAATCCGTTGCGAAAATTTATATTGGCAAGTAAAGGACGTTGTATTGCCACACATTTTGGAACCTATGACTATACCGCTTCCAATAACATCACAGCTAAGTATCAGGAAATGGATCATGACGTATGCGATTTTGCACACTATATGACCAAAGTGTCGCTGGCTCATACGGGTGTTTGGCTTTCTGATGGGGCAACAAATACGATGCCTATTGGTCCGCATAGAGGTGAACTGACTCCTGAACAGGAAGAAGAAAATAAAGCAGTGGTACAAAAAGCATGGCTAAAAGGCTACCAACATATCAGACATTCCTTGTACAAAGGGTTGTATCAGGGTTGGGATTTGAATCCTGCTCAATTACCCATGCGTTATACTGCCGTTTATGCCTTCTTTTTAGAGAGTTATGACGATGCTGTACTTCGCTTAAAAACGTTTGTAGAAAAAGCAGCCAGAGCCACATTGATAGGTGATGTTTTTGATGATGCTGCGACCGGACAAGGTTTATTGAATTATTTTTTAAAAGCATTGAATAGTGGCGCCATTACCGAGGAAGAAGTATTGGCAACAGGCCTGACAATAGATGAAATTAGGACACGTTCTTTTGCGGAGATTTTAAAAGGAAGAAGGGCTAATACTTAGCAAATTCTCAAAAAAACGCCTGTCATTCCTGCGTAGGCAGGAATCCATAAATAGGTAAAATCTAGATTCCTGCCTTCGCAGGAATGACAAATTATCATAAATAAAAGAAGAAACAGAAGAAAATAATGAAACTCTGGAAATTCATTCATACAAAACTAAGCCAAGATAAAACGGTTTATCTTATGACTGTTATACAGCATAAAGGCAGTTCTCCTGGTAGACAAGGATTTAAAATGGCTGTAGCTGATGATTCCGAAATCTCTGGTTCTATTGGAGGTGGTGTCATGGAATTTAATTTAGTGGAACTTTGTAAAGAATTATTACTAGCGAAAACTTCAATGCCATTTATCAAACATCAAATTCATAAAGGAACTATTGTTGATGGTTCTGGTATGATTTGTTCAGGAGAACAGACGGTAATTTTTTATCCGTTAAACAAATCTAAGCTATCCTCAATTGAAAGCATTTTAAATGCCTATGCTGAAAATAAAAGTGGAATTTTATCAATTCACCCAGAAGATTTTACTTTTGCTATAAATAATGAATCAAGTACTACATATAATTATATGCATACTAGCGAATCAAACTGGTCATATCATGAGTTTCTCAATAAAAAAGACATTGTTTATATTATTGGGGGGGGTCATGTAGGATTAGCAACCTCAAAACTATTAAAGCAATTAGGGTTTTATATTATCGTATTTGATGACAGAACCCACCTCAACACTTTCGAAGAAAACTGCTACGCTGATGAAAAATCAATCATTGATTATAATGATGTATCAGAATCGATTCCTGAAAGTAGTTCGGCTTATGTAGCAATAATGACCAATAAATATACTAATGATAAATTAGCACTAAGTAAACTCATTAATAAAGAATATAAATTTATTGGGGTTTTGGGTAGTAAAGCCAAATTAAAATTAATGTTTGAGGTCTTACAAAATGAAGGAGTTACTCTAAACCAACTTGATAAAGTTCATGCACCCATAGGTTTACACATTTACAGTCAAACTCCTGAAGAAATAGCCGTGAGTATTGCTGCTCAGATTATTGGGATTAAGAATAATGTATAAATTCTTTTAGGGTACTTCTAATTGTTAATCCATTTTTAATAATTAGCATGAGTTTGGTATAATAATTTGTTTTAATTACTGATAATCACTCTTTTAAATTTAAAATAAAAATTTAATGTCTCCTTGAGCGCAGTCGAAAGGTTTAAAATAGTTCTCGACTGCGCTCGAACAGACAAAACTCTGATAATCAATTTAATTAGTTTAATTCTGCTTTACCAAAACCAACCGTATCTCGATACATTTGTGGAGAAACAGCGGTATTTGTTTTAAACAGTCTACTAAAATAATATTCATCATTATAACCCAATGACCAAGCTATCTCTTTTATGGTTTTGCTAGTCATATACAATTCTCGTTTCGCTTCAATAATTATTCTTTCCGTTATGAGTTCTGTGAGAGTTTTGTTATAGTGTGATTTTACAAGTTTAGCCAAGGCATTTGAAGATATATTCAATAAATCTGCATAATTGCTTGCAGAATGTTTTTCTTTAAAATTCGCTTCTATTTCATTCTTTAGATTTAGTAATACAAAAGGTGTTTTGGTATCTACGATGTCAGGTTTTAAAATTTGATATTTTTCTTTAATTCTCGATGCATTTCCTAAAAATACTTTTAAATTAGGAATTAATAATTCATAATTCTGATTTTCAGTATCTGATAATTCTGATTTTAATTGTTCTACTAAAAAATTAAACTTTTTTTCTGTTGCTGCATCCACACTAAAAAAAGGTGCTTGATAAATATTATTAAAAAGTACAGTATCACAATTTGTTTCGGTTGGATTTCTATGAATACAATAAAAGTCAGAATGAAACTGAATGGCAGTTCCTTTTAAATCTTTATCTGTTGAAAACATAAAAGGCTGAAATGGTGAAAACGCAAAAAATGTATTTTTTTGAAATGGGTATTCTGAAAAATCAACTTTTAACAATCCGTTTCCGTCTTTTACCCAAATAACTGTATAAAAATTATTACGTTGTAAATGGTCAAAGTGGCTATTATCATCAAATGAGAATATTTTAAACGCTAAATTTCCATCTTGCTGATTGATTAATGTAAATACATTTTGGTCACTCATACTACAAAGATAATTAGTTTTTTTCTTTTCTTCTTTCCGAGACTTGCTCTCCTGCGATTCCCCAATTACCTATTTCAACTTCATCAATAATTACAACTATTGTTGCGGGGTTTTTATTTAACACACTCTCTAACAAATTAGTAACACCATTAATAAGTTGGGCTTTCTGTTTTGATGAAACTTTCTCTTTTGTTATTTTTATATTAACATATGGCATAGTTAAGATTTTAATGTTTTTTTTTATGAAAATTTGTTTATTGCCTTAAATGTTTTCTACTGCTATTCTCCAAAGCAATATCTACCGCATCATTCATATCTCCAAACCAAGGAGTACCATGTCCTGACAACATGGTTACCTTTCCTATTTCGCGTAATAAATCTAACGTTCGATATGCTTGTTTATAATTGTTTGTTAAGATTGGATTCACAATTTGTGGTTCTCCAACTTCACCAGTCAATAAATTTCTTGTTACAATCGTATCCCCTGTAATGATTACTTTTTTATCTTCTAAGAGTAGAGAAATTTCTCCGTCTGTATGCCCTGGCGTGTGTAATATTCTAGGTTTTCCCGGAATATCAAGGACTTGTCCATCTTCAATAGTTTGGACTTTTGTTAAATGTGGAAAAGTGAATACGCCATTTACAATTGCAACCCCTAACATCTTTGCGGTATACGCTCTCCATGCATTAGATAATAATCCAAGCCAAGGAAGTTGCAAACTCTTTTGAGCCATTTTTGCATCTTCTTTGTGTACAAATACAGGTACACCTGTTTCTTTTCTCACTTTTTCTGCAAAACCAATATGATCTGCGTGCGCATGGGTGAGTACTATGGCTTCAATATCCTTACTTGTTTTACCTAGACTTTTTAGTCCTTTTTTATAGACACTATAATGCCCCAGAAACCCTGCATCTACTAATGTCAATCTACCTTCCTCTTCAATTAAATACCAATTGAATGGGCCACAATCAAAATGATGTATTCCTTTTATTATTTCCAAAATTTTTATACTTAATTAACTAATTAGAAACCTCCATCGCTATAAGCATATCTACTTATTATTTTACCATTTTCGACATGGTATAATGTCAAATAATTTATTTCAACACCAGCATTTTTATCATATAGTTTAACTTTTACAGTAACTTTATCTCCGCTTGAAACCAATGTTTCTACTTTTACATTTAATTCAGGTAGTTTAGTAAATGTATCGGTTAAAAATGTTTTAAATTCTTGGAAATTTATTAATTTATTACCCATTCCTCCCAATTGATAAAAAGAAATATCAAAGTGTGCATCGTAAACTGAAGCAATATGCTCAGAACGTATAACGTTTAGTGGTTTTAAGTCTAATTGACTATAAAAGTTAGCCACAGTTGAAATTGCTGTTTCTGGGAAATTTAATTGTGTATTCATGTTTATCTGGTTATTATTATTTATTGTTTTTTTATAAAGATTTCATCATTGGAAAGTCAATAGGTACTTTGACCAATGCAAATAAATAATTGGTCATTATTTTATCACCTATTGTCATCACGACATCTACTAAGTTTTCTGTAGTATATCCTTCATTAAAAAAGGCAGATTTGATTTTTTCAGACACTTCTCCCTTATACACTACAATTTCTTTTGTCAATTGAACAAGTACATTTAGCTTAACGTTGAAAGGAATATTACCACTTCTTATTTCTAAGGTTTGTTCTTCTGTAAAACCTACCATCTTGCCTATTACAGTATGGGCTGCTTTACAATAATTACATCCATTTAATTGACTTACGATTAAATTAATCACTTCTTTTTCTTTATTATTTAATGAGCTATTTCGGTTTTGAAGTGTTAAATAATCACCTAATGCAGTAGGTGAGTGTGCAAAAAATGCATACATATTTGGTACAAAACCTACTGCTTTCTCTAAATTATCAAAAAGGGCTTGATTGCTTTCTGATATGTTTTCTCTTGTTGGCACTATTAAATTCTCCATCTTAATCTTCGTTTTTTAAAAGTTTATAAATCGATACAAAATGTATCCAAAGAAACACTACACCTCCAAAGAACACCACGTATTGCATATTGTGATTGGGACCAATATCTTTCCAAACCCAAAAGCATATACTCGTAACAATTATTAAAATATCTGTTACTCCTATGATATTGGCAATCCACAACACTGTTCTTTTCAATGATGAATTCTTTACATATAGTACTGCCGCTATCAATGCAGAAAAAGCAGATGCTGCGTGCATAAACCCATCCATAATTCCGAACTCAAGTGGAATTATACCTAGTGCTGCTTCTGTAAAGAATCCTGCTGAAACAAAAACACGTAAGCCTTGTGTCATTTGTAAATGTTCTTGTGACAGGTTGAAAAAGGGTTTTCTTAAGGTTAGAAATATCAATCCTACACCCAACGTTGCTCCAACTAATATGATGATATAATAAGTTGCTCCTGAAATGTCTTTGGGGAAAATATTCCCTCCTCCAATCCCCCAATGTTCGAGAATTATATACAGAAATGCTATTATTCCTGTTATTGTAATTGTACGATTCGTTGCTTTCCCAATTTTAAGAAGTGCTAAAAAAACGATAGCTAATATTCCGTTGAGTAATAATACATAATAGGTTGTTGCTAAATATGCTGTTGTTTCCATTTCTTTCTATAATAAGGTTCATCAAGATTGTATGCCATTATTGACATTGCAAAGATGTTATGACATTATTAATAGAAGCATGGATTATTTATGCTTTGAAATGGATGATTTTGTTTATTTTTTATTGCAGTTCCTTGTTGGTAGTAGTTTTATTGTTCTGCCAATTTTTTTATTTGTTCAAGCATTGTTTTTAGACCTTGTTCGGTATGACATTGTCCATCTTTATTTGCAAATCCTTTTTGGGTCCAAGTAAATTTAACCTTGTTTATTGAAATGACTTCAATTTTGTAAGTAACTAACGAATAGTTTTCAAGTTTGTCTTCAAGTCCAGAAAAACCACTCCAATAATTATATGATAAAACCTTATACTCTGAATTTTCAAGAACATTTCCTTTATCTTTATATTGCTGTCCGTTATAGTTGCCTTGAAATATAATTGCACTACCAACCTTCCAATCAGTTATTGTTTCTGTACCGAATAAATAAATTTTAACTTTTTCAGGATTGGTCAATGTTTCCCAAACATTTTCGGCTTTTGCGTTTATTTCTATGCTTTGTGAGGCAATTAAATTTTTATCCATTTTTATTTGAAAGTTTTCGTTTTTCTCTTGTTTCACCTATTTACTAAATTGCCTGTCTATAACTTGGTAAAACATACATATTTCTTAATTTTACAAGTGGCAACAATATCAAGTAAGACGAGTTGAGAAAAACCGGCTATATTTTTCTACTGTAACTCAAAGATAATTAATTCAAGTGAATTTCCTGCGAGGAAATTCCGTAGCAATTAATTATACACGTTCTAGAATTAGTAAAATGGGAAATAGAAAATTAAGAAACTTATTGTTTATGTGTAGCTTTACAGCGTGTAAAAACAACAAAGCTTGTAAAGCACTTTATGATAGAATCGTGGCAAAAGGAAAAAGCAAGAAACTAGCACTTATTGCAGTTTGTAACAAACTATTAAAACAAGCTTTTGCTATTGCTAAATCAGGATTAATATATGATGAAACTTATAGAAGCACTTTAGTTGAAAATTAATGAAAATTCATTTGTTTTTTACCACAGTTCTTTGTTAGCGGGTCGTTATTAATTCCTGCACGCACATTCGTGGTGTTCGTTGAGATATTCAATGGTTGCTTTGGATATTTTTTCCAATGTCAATATACTGATGTCAGAGAGTTTTTTTACATAAATACACGCTTTTCCCATTTTGAATTTTCCCAATTTGTCCAAAAAATGTTTATGTTCATCAATTGGCGAATATACATAGAGAGAAAACGCAGTCTTTCGTGGAGAAAAACCAATTAGTGGAGCATCTCCTTCGTGTCCGCTCGAATATTTATAGTGATAACTACCAAAGCCAATAATTGATGTTCCCCACATTTTAGGTTCAAATTCCGTCCATTTGCTCATTAATTCAATTAATTTAATACTATCGGCTTTCTTTTGCTCATTATCCACATAAGAATTAATGAAATCAATGACACTCAATTCTGTTTCAGTTGTTTTATTCTTTGCCATAATTCATTTGTTTTTTCTAACGTTATTATGTACTTCTGCTAATTTCTTACTTATTCAACTCTAATTTTCATTAAATCTCAAGAGATTACCGAATGGGTCTTCAATCTCCAATTGTTTTGTGTTCCAATTAGTTGTTAAAATCTCGGGAATTAAATTTCCGCTTTTAGTATTTAAAATATTATTACGAAACTGTTCTATTCCTTTTGTCTCAACAAAAATGATAACACCATTTTTAAATCTCACATTTTCAGAAAGGTGAAGTACTAATCCGTTTTTAGATATTTGCATATAGATAGGTTCCGTTTCACCAAATTTATGCTCCCAATCAATCTTGAATCCAAGTAAATCAATATAAAACTCTATTGCTTTTTCATAATCAGTAATTCGAAATGTTGGTATTCCTTTGAATCTATAGTCTTCCATTTTTCGTTGATTTTTTTAATGCCCGCTAACGGTATTGTGTATGAAACGTAGCGTGTATAAAGACGCTAATTTTTGGGTTTAACACAGAGCCGAATTTTCATATTTTGTTTTTAACTTATCAATTTTAAAAGCCAAATTTAAAAATTTGGTGTCTTTGTAAATAAGAACAAACTTACAGTTTAGCACTTTTTAGCTATGTTTTATACACTTTGTTGTGCCTAGTTATTTAATTTATTCCCGGTAAAAATATTGATAATCAGAAATATGGTAATACCAGAAACTCCAATAAAATGAATAATTCCAATTATTTTTACATATATGTCATCGGATTTAATTCGATTCTCTATCGTATATGGAACTTGAGCCCATAAAAGAGCAAGAATAAGTCCAATAGGATACATATAAATTTGTAAGGAATCAGTACTTGTTTTATTAACTAATTTTTCAAGGAAAACAAAAACTACTCCACTAAAGGCAGCACCAAAAATTGTTGTTATAATTTTAGCAAATGAGTTATCATCTTTTATTTTTGATAATCCGTAGTTGAGAACTCCTCCTACAAACGCTCCCATACATAGCATTCCAACAAATTCAATATTTTTAAATACATCCATAATCTTAATTTTAATTAGGCACAACGGCTCCGGCTAAGAAGCGTTTTTTATTTTGAAAGATACGAAGTATTTCAAAATAAAAAATGATTTTTAGCCATTGTTGCTGTGAGTTCGTAGCGTAGCGGAGGCCTCTCAGCGACAAGGCGAAGGCGGAGCCATTGCAGATGAGTATGTAGCGATAGCGGAGTATTCATCTGCAACGGTTAGTATAAGAATATGTAGCCGACTGCGTGACTCTTTCCTGTTAAATTACAAGAAAGTTGAGGCGGGCTACAACTCTTGATTTCACTGTTGTTTCGGCTATTATTTTTATACATTGTTGTGCGTTCGTTATTCTTTTAATTTTTAAACTATATGATTATATTTCCTTGTTTAAATTATTTTAATCTAATTAATCGCAGGTAGAATGTATTCCTCAAGGAGTTCAATCATCTTTACTTTACGAATATAATTTCCACCTGTAAAAACAACTACGGTATTTAATTTAGGGAGTATGATGATTTCCTGTCCTCCCCAACCTACTGCATGATACAAGTTAATTTCTTCCCCTGACTTTGAGTGTGATTTTAACCACCATGAATATGAATAATCATGACTTCCGGAATCATGCCCTGATATGTTTATATTCGTGTTATTTGAATATGAGGTAGAACTTTTTTCAATCCATTGTTTGGATATAATTTGGGTATCATTATAAATTCCATTATTTAAGTACGTAACACCAATTTTTACCATATCTCTTGGTGTCATCTCCAAACCACCGCCTGCTTCAATAACGCCATTATCAAATCGAAGAGACCAATTGGAAGAGTCAATTTCTAATGGTTTGAATATATTTTCTTTAGAGAATTCATCAAGTTCCATATTAGATGCATTTTTGATGATTTCTCCTAATATTATTGTATTTCCACCTGAATAATTGAAAGTAGTTCCAGGATTATGTATCAGAGGTTTCTCTAAAATAAATGTAATAGGATCTTTATCCTGATACCAAATACCAACAATATCATTTGATGTATTGCCTAAATCAGCCCATTCTAA
>Ga0256847_1000446_pt1 | contig 26387 bp, 24 predicted proteins | sample TeddybearmetaG_FD_189099 | JGI IMG/M metagenome (GOLD analysis project Ga0256847, IMG submission 189099) | Hydrothermal vent microbial communities from East Pacific Rise, Pacific Ocean - Teddybear | ecosystem: Environmental > Aquatic > Marine > Hydrothermal vents | place: Pacific Ocean: East... | reverse complement strand
AGGACAAAACGTCTGAATCGATCGCAGCGGATGATGTTAGAGCGATATCAGAGTATGGAACTTTGTGGTGAACGCTTAGCGAATACCTGTCTGGATGTTACTCTGTTTGCCTCTTGCCAGGGCGTTTTTGTGAGGCGATTGACTTGAGTACTGCGTACATCCTGTCATGAATTTACCTACCCGGCAGAGCTACTTTCGCGGCTTGTTGAAAATTCGGGTTGTTGACAATATTTACTCCAACTAATCAAAAGATTAGTTCAACCATACAATTATCAGGAGAAACAGGATGCAGGAGTTAACGTTAACAGAGCTCGCAGAAGTGAGTGGTGGTGGGCCAGATGCAGTGTACGCAGCAGGATTAGGTGCTGCGGTGGGCTTTTTAGCCATGGGCCTGGTTTTAGCTGCCGGGCCTCTATCGATAGGAGCAGCGGTCTTTTATGGAGCTTCAATATTTAGTTCGGGAACATCCATTTTCAGGGCCACTCAGTAATAGTGTGGGGTCCCGTCGAACGGGGCCCTTCAATTTTTCCAAAGGAGTATTGTGATGTTTGAACAAATAGAAGAGGAAAGACAGACTATGAATTCCGAATTTCGAAAAATTGCATTACTTTTTGCAGTTTCCGGGGTTGCACCTGTCGTATTGTTAGCACTTGGTCTAATTAGTGCAAATGTGCTGATCTGGGTTTATCTGGCGGTATATGGCACAGTGCTGTCCTGTTGGTGGATTGAGCGAATATAACGCGTATCTATCGTTCAAGCCCACCGCTTTGCTCGATAAAAGTGCGAATCTGTTCGACACCTGCGCCCCTTTTAAGGTCGGTAAACAGGTAAGGCCTGCTTTCGCCGCGCATCCGCTTCGAGTCCCGGTCCATCACACCAAGATCCGCGCCAACCATAGGTGCGAGATCTATTTTGTTTATAACCAGAAGATCAGATTTAGTAATTCCGGGCCCACCTTTTCGGGGTATTTTGTCGCCCGCTGAAACATCAATTACGTATATCGTTATGTCGGCAAGTTCCGGGGAGAACGTTGCAGCGAGATTATCACCACCGGATTCAATAAAAATTAGATCAAGGTCTGGAATCAACTTGTTCATATCGGCAATAGCCGCCAGATTCATAGAGGCGTCTTCCCTGATTGCCGTGTGTGGGCAGCCGCCGGTTTCCACACCAACTATGCGCTTAGCTTCCAGTGCGCCAGAGTGTTGTAAAAATTCTGCATCTTCCTGTGTATAAATATCATTGGTAATGACAGCAAGCGACCAGTCACTGCGCATACTTTTGCACAGTGCGTCAGTGAGTGCTGTTTTACCTGATCCCACCGGACCACCAATTCCTACCCTCAGGGGGCCGTGAGTAATCATGAGCGAAATAAGCGTGTGTACTGGGTTTCGTGATGCATAGAGCAAATGTCTGCCATTAATGTTGATGTGCTTAGTTGTTCCGGACCGGTTTCCAGAGCATGCACGATGGTATCAGACAGCGTTTGTTGAAGGGCGACAATTATAGCCTGCCCGTTTGTCTGTCCCAATGGAACAAGCCGTATTGCAGCAGAAACAAGATTGGCAAGCCAGGCATGCCCATAGGCTGAGAGTGTTGCAGACTTGTCTATATTGTGTCCTCGTGCCGCAAGACCAACCACTACTGGATAAAGAGGCGAATCAGTGTCGTTTTTCTGAAGTGCATCAAGGGGCTGACATGGCCAGGTTTTAGCGGTGATGTTAAGAAAAGCAGCGCCTTGCGCGCTGGATTCCAAAAAATATTCCGAAGTTGCCTGATAGGACTTTGCCAGTTCAAGAAGCTTGTTCACCTGTGTGGTTTCGTAGGCACAGTCCCACGCAGCTGAAAGAAAAACCAGGTCGCTATAGCCGTTACCAAACTGCAAAAGGTTGGCGAGCCAGTCGGTAGTGTCATTTACGGTTTTAATGATTTCGGTTTCGATGGCGTTTTCCAGGCCCTGTGAAAATGTAAATGAACCCACCGGGTAAGAAGGTGACATCCAGGTAAACAGGGGAAACAAGTTGGGGTCAATGCCCGTGTTCATAAGCGCCCCCTTCTGGTTGAAAAGGCGCGTCGCAAAGTTTTACGGTTGCGCCAAGCCCCCGGGCGAGCTCCACAATTACATGGTCTTCCAAAATTCGTAAACAGTTAGGCAATATCTGAGTTGGCAGGTGGCGATTGCCTAAATGCCATGCTATTTGCACAAGATGTTGTGGACTGTTAGCTGTGATTTCAGCGACGCGTTCGGCTTTTGCACGAACGGTAACCTTACTGCCATTGTCCAGCGCCAGTTGATCTCCGTCTATTAGTGCCGTGGTTTTTTCGAGATCCAGAAGAAAACGTAAACCTGACTTGCTGGTAAGCACCAGCCGTCTTCGGTGGCGTAAATCAAAATCCAGTTCTATTTCGTCTCCGACTTGATCAGAACTGCTGTTTGTTTCTAGCAGGTGGGTTGCTCGAATCATAGATCTAGTACAAAAAGTATCGCTGCGCCATCGGCAACACAGTTGCTGGCTCGCAGGTAAGCAGGTTTCCGTCTGCGCGTACTTCATAGGTTTCCGGGTCAACTTCAATATTGGGACAGTAGTTGTTGAACACCATGTCTTTTTTTCCGATTCCCGAACGGGTGTTATTAACAGCGAGGGTCTGTTTGGCCAGTCCGAGTGTTTTGCCAATATCTGCGTCCTGCGCAGCTTTGGAAACAAAGGTTACTGCGCTCTCGGTTAGTGCTTTACCAAAGGAGGCAAACATGGGGCGGTAATGCACTGGCTGCGGTGTTGGAATAGAGGCGTTCGCATCACCCATAGGAGCGGCAGCGATACTGCCCATCTTCAGCACTAAATCGGGCTTGACGCCAAAAAATGCCGGTGACCACAATACCAGGTCGGCGAGTTTACCTTCTTCTACTGAACCAATATGGTCCGCCATACCGTGGGCAATTGCTGGATTGATGGTGTATTTTGCGATGTAGCGTTTTACCCGGAAATTATCGTTTGCGCCATTGTCTTCTGGCAGATGACCGCGTTGTTTTTTCATTTTGTCAGCGGTTTGCCAGGTTCGAATCAATACTTCTCCAACTCGCCCCATAGCCTGGCTGTCTGACGCAATTATTGAGAAGGCGCCCAGGTCGTGCAGTATGTCTTCAGCTGCAATGGTCTCCTTGCGTATCCGGCTTTCGGCAAAGGCAATATCTTCTGCTATTGAAGGGTCGAGGTGGTGACACACCATTAACATGTCCAGATGTTCATCTATAGTATTTATAGTGTACGGTCGCGTGGGGTTGGTAGACGAGGGTATAACATTTGGGTACCCACAAACTTTCATTATGTCTGGTGCATGTCCGCCACCCGCACCTTCTGTGTGATAGGCATGAATGGTGCGGTTTTTGAGCGCAGCTATGGTGTTTTCTACATATCCGCTTTCGTTGAGTGTATCGCTATGAATCATCACCTGAACATCCATAGCATCGGCAACGCTTAAACAACAGTCGATGCTGGCGGGTGTTGTGCCCCAGTCTTCATGCAATTTTAATGAGCAGGCACCAGCCAGTACCTGTTCTTCGAGCGCCAGTGGCAGGGATGCATTGCCTTTTCCTGCGAACGCCAGATTCATTGGAAAAGCGTCCGCGGCCTGCAACATGCGCCCGATATGCCATGCACCTGGCGTACAGGTAGTTGCGTTGGTACCCGTTGCCGGGCCTGTTCCGCCCCCGAGCATAGTAGTTACGCCTGACATTAAGGCCGTTTCTATTTGTTGTGGACAGATAAAATGAATGTGTGCGTCAAAGGCGCCCGCGGTTAATATTTTTCCTTCTCCAGCTATTATTTCTGTTGTGGGACCAATAATAATGTTGACCGCATTTTGCACATCAGGGTTTCCTGCTTTGCCGATTTCGTGTATTCGACCGTCCCTTATTCCTACATCTGCTTTGTAAATTCCAGTAACGTCCAGAATAAGTGCGTTGGTGATTACAGTGTCTGCCGCGCCTTCACTTCTTCCAAGCTGAGACTGCCCCATTCCATCGCGAATGACCTTGCCACCACCAAATTTAACTTCATCTCCGTACCGGGTACAGTCGTGCTCTACTTCGATGAATAGTTCTGTGTCAGCCAAGCGCACGCGATCTCCGGTAGTGGGGCCGTACATTGCTGCATATACACTGCGTTTTATTCGAGCAGGCATTACAGTTTCCCCATTACTTTCTGGTTGAAACCATAAATGGCGCGTTTGCCGGTAAATGGAATGAGTGAAACTTCCCGTTCCTGCCCGGGCTCGAACCGTAAAGCAGTTCCGGCGGCAATATCCAGACGCTGACCGCGGGCAATTTCACGATCAAATTCAAGCGCCTCATTCACTTCATAAAAGTGATAGTGGGAGCCAACCTGTATTGGTCTGTCTCCTGTATTTGAAACTGAAATTTGTGTTACCTTCAAACCGGCATTCAGCTCTATTTCACCGTCAGCTGTTATTATCTCACCTGGAATCATTGCTGGGTATTCTCTATTTTCTGTTCTTAAAAAAGGGGGTTAGCGTATGGGTTTATGTACCGTTACCAGTTTGCTTCCATCTGGAAAAGTTGCTTCTACCTGAACATCGTGAATCATTTCAGAAATTCCTTCCATAACCTGATTCTGGCTGATGACGTGAGCGCCAGCCTCCATCAATGCAGCTACTGTCTCGCCATCACGGGCACCTTCCACGACAAAGTCTGAAATCAGCGCGATGCACTCTGGATGGTTCAGCTTTACCCCACGCTCCAGTCGGTTGCGGGCAACCATTGCGGCAAGGGATATTAGCAGTTTGTCTTTTTCTCTTGGGGTGAGGCGCACCTTTGCTCTCCGGTTAATATGGGTTGGTTAACAATTCCAGACGCGGGGAATGGTAGTATTATGAACTACATTGAAAAGCCGTATCAGCGTTTTTCGAAGTTCCATGCTGCTTTTTGACAGCAATCGTATTACCACCAATTGTCCCAGACAGGTGGCACCGCCTGTGAGACTGGAATTTTCAATGGTTGCCCGAAGCTCGGTCAGCCGATCGCTGCAATTTTGATTAACATAAACAAGCGTTGCAATAGCGGAGGCTCCGTTTGCTATAGCAGGTTGATTAAGGTGCTTTTGAATGTCGCCGTGCTGTTTGTCGTTTATATGAATGGCGTCGGTGAATACCCGTTTGCCATCTACATGTATTTTCCAAATTTCTTGTACGCTTCCCTTGTTAACGCTTTCGCCCATGGCGGATCGGCCAAATACCAGGCTTTCCATTCCAAAAAAACTGGCGTTATGGGCCAGGTATACACTCGTTTCTTTGCGATAACGCCCGCCGTTAAAAAGTATGGTTTCCTGGGGAATCCAGCAGGCCGCTGCTCCTTCGGCAATGTTCAGTTCTGTTACCAGGTGCGCCTTTGCGTGGCGGGATTTGTAGATGCGTTCAGCCGCCTGAGTGGTCACAATGGCCTGTGTGTCTGCCTGCCAATCCAGTGAGGTGCTGATACGGTCTCCGTCTGTCAGACCACCAGCGGTATTTATTAGCACCGCTTCAAATGTTTGCTCATTCTCGGGCTGCGGAAATCGTACTTTACTGCAGCCATCCTGGTAGAGCTTGTCGAGTACGGTATTAGGCTGGCTGGGTCCTATTTTAAATCGCATACGCACGTTTCCGCTGGCGCGCTGCAAGATAGGATTTGCTTTGTCTGTCACAGTGTTCATTTATGTGATGGTCGGACTGTCTAAATTCATGGGTTTTGGGCTGTTCCCGGCAATGCTGGCTTGTTATATTTTCTATTCTTACATTAAACCCTGGGGCAGCTCCGATCAATTACTCGATTTCTCAAAAAGAGCCTGTGGCGCGTCAACCTTCTTTCTTACAATCCCTTGTATGCTGCATCGGCATACTGGTTTTGATTTCCACAGGCCTGTTTCTTCTTGGGCTCAGTTTGCACGTAATAATGCTATTGGCAATCATCTGGGTTGCGCTACATGCCCATGCGGTCGGCTATTCCTTTGAAGATATTCGCCGCATGATGAATGACGGCATTTCTTCTGCTTTGCCGGCCATCTACATTTTTATCCTCATTGGCATGGTAATAGCCAGTTTTATGCAGAGTGGCACCGTTGCGAGTTTGATTTATTACGGCCTGGAATTGCTAAGCCCGTCGCTGTTTCTGGTGGTTGGTCTGATTATGTGCAGTCTTATGTCTGTCGCTACCGGTACCTCCTGGGGTACGGCGGGGACGATCGGTGTGGTATTGATGGGTATTGGTGCTGCCATGCACATTCCTTTACCGCTTGTCGCGGGCATGGTGGTTGCCGGAGCTACCTTTGGGGACAAATTATCCCCGGTGTCAGATACTACCAACCTTGCAGCTATGAGTGCCGGTACTGATCTTTATCGCCACATTCGTTCTATGTTGTACACAACCGTGCCCACCTATGTACTGTCGATTATGATCCTCGGTTATCTGGGATTGCAGTATTCAGGTGGGCATGTACCCGAGCAGGATATAACTCAGGTTCAAATGGCTTTGTCAGGTGCGTTTGAGCTAAATCCATTGTTAACTTTAAGCCCCCTTCTTGTATTGCTGGGAATGGGTGTGCTGCGTTTTTCCCCGGAAGTTACCATGATCACCAGTATTTTTACTGCAGTAGCTGTTGCTATTTTGGTACAGGACGTAAGCTTTGTAGCGGCTATGAATGCTCTGTGGAATAATTCACCCGGAACTACCGGTGATGCCAAACTGGACCTTATGTTAGGGCGGGGAGGCATGCTTAGTATGGCCTGGACTTTGTTTCTTTCGTTGATGGCGCTTGCCATGGGAGGCATACTTTCTACCAGCGGTTTTTTACGCGTATTGCTACAACGAAGCATCTCGCGCCTTAAAAGTATCACCGCCCTGGTAGCTGCGACAATAGCCTCGGGTATTGCCGGTAATCTTGCGATGGGTGAAGCCTATATATCCATTATCCTGAATTGCCAGTTATTCAATCAGGCTTATGAAGACCAAAAACTTGATAAAGCTGTGCTGTCCCGTTCTGTTGAAGAGGGAGCAACCTTAAGCACCGGCCTAATTCCCTGGACTACTGCTGGAGCATTTTATGCGGTGACACTCGGCGTTCCGACATTGGAATATGCACCATATGCATTTTTGAATTACTTGAACCCCCTGGTATCTGTTGTTATAGCGAGCCTGGGATGGGGGCTATTTAGAGGTACTTCCCGTAGGGGTGATTTCCGGGCTCGCGAGATGACTGATTAGAAGTGTCGCGACCCTTGAAACGCGCGGTACATACTGCATGCTTTTTGCACATACAATAAAAAATGAAGATACCGGAATGTTGAAACCCATATCAATTTCTACCAGATCGTTGTCCTGCGCAGAACTTGTGGGCAAGGTGTCTGCTAATGCGGTCAATTTGGGTGGACGCTCCATAATCATAGCGCCTAGCCCAGCTTTTACAGCTGCTTTTTGTACCAGGTAGTCATCTGAGGCAAATACAGGGTTAAAGTCTGGAATAAGTTTTTCAAGCATTGGTCTGGGTGCTACATCCAGATACGGGCTGGCCCAGCTAATCCAGTCCAGGTCTATCCAGGTGCAGGGTTGATTTAATTTCGCGGCATAAGCACGTGTCGAAAAAACGCCAATATTGCTGAATTTTTCATGCAGTGCGTATAACTCCGGTTCTGTCGGTGCACGGGTGCGGATTGCCAGGTCTGCCTCGCCCCGGGACAGATCCAGATGATCTACACTGGACAGAATTTCCAGTCTAATTTGTGGTTCCAGCTTGCGTAAGCGCATCGCGAAAGGCGCCATCAGGTCTACCGCGATTCCGGGAGGAGCAGCGATTCTCACTGTGCCCGAAATGCTCTGTTCTACTCCCATTGCCGCCCGGTCAAATTCGCCAGCCCATCTGGCCATTTGTTCTGCTGCCGGAATAAGTTTTAAAGCGGCAGCGGTAGGGTGCGCGCCCTGCCGCCCGCGAATAAAGAGCTGGGAGTTTAATTCGGTTTCGAGTTTTCGCATGCGTCTGCTTATGGTGGGTTGTCCGACTGAAAGCGACTTTGCGGCGGCGCTGAAACTTTGATGTTCGCTAACCGCCAGGAATGTTTGTGCATCTTCCCAGGACAGATTCATGTTATTTATTATGCTTTTATGCATGGATATATGCAAATTTAGGTAATTTACATCAACAAATAGAAGGACGGATAATGCTTCCCACTACTTAGAACGGGTTTTTATTATGAATGCTTCATTTCGTATCAGTTTGGTATTTTTTCTGCTTCTGACGGCGGGCTGTAATGTGACCAGTCTGGAAGTCAGTCCCTCCAATTTGGGTGTTGCCTCACAGGTAGACACAATGATTTCTCTGATTGAAGCTCCGGGCCCTATCCGGTTTACAAAGCATCTGGCTGCGAGATGGCAGGTGGGGCTCGATGGGCTGGTTAATCTAAATCATCCAGCGGCAATCGAGGCCGGGCTTACGGCGCGACAGGAACCTATAGAGTTGTATGTTTATACGCTGGAACATCCTGAGTACGGTACTTACATAGTGGATTCCGGCATTTCAGAGCGCTTCATTAAACCCATGGAAAACACAGACATGAGCTGGCTGGTGCGGCAATTTTTCAAGGGCAATATGCCAATTGTAGTTAAAACTACAAAAAGCATAGTCGATTCTTATGAAACTGGAATTAAGGGGGCATTTTTGACCCATATTCATCTTGATCATATTTTTGGCCTGAAAGATCTACCTCCCGGAACCCCGGTGTATCTGGGGCCGAATGATACAGGCATGCGATCTATGGAGAACATGGCCACCCAGGGTACGATGGATAATCTGTTGGGTCATGTAGACAGCTTACAGGAGTGGCAATATTCCGAGTTACTGGAAGGGCAGTTCTCCGTGATCGACATCTTCGGAGACGGGTCTGTGTGGGCTATTCACTCTCCGGGGCATACGCCAGGAAGCACGGCCTACCTTGTAAGAACGACACAGGGCACGCAACTACTATTAGGGGATGTATGCCATACGCGTTGGGGGTGGGAGCATGGAGTTGAGCCGGGGACATTTTCCAATGATCCGCCTAAAAGTGTTGAGAGTCTGGCCCGATTGATTAGTCTGGTTAACGCGCATCCGTCCATCGGCGTCCATCCGGGGCACCAGTCGCTTAACTAGGGTGTTGGACAGCTTTTTAATTGCACAGGCTGTCTGTATGATGGACGCCCGATTTTCCAGTGCAAATTGATGTCTGCAATTACACAAATAAGCAAAAGTGATAGAACAGCAAGCCCGAAACGAATCTATGATTATCGTTTGTTTTGGGCTGAGTGTTTTGGTGTGGCTCCTTTTCTGCCCACCAGCCGCAAAGAAATGGATCAACTGGGTTGGGACAGCTGTGACATCATAATTGTTACCGGAGATGCCTACGTGGATCATGCCAGTTTCGGTATGGCAGTAATTGGCCGGGTACTGGAAGCCCAGGGCTTCCGGGTAGGGATAATTGCCCAGCCGGACTGGACATCCAAAGCCGAGTTTCAAAAGCTGGGTCGCCCTAACCTTTATTTTGGGGTGGCAGCGGGCAACATGGATTCCATGATAAATCGTTACACCGCAGAAAAACGTATCCGCCATGATGATGCTTACACACCTGGCAATATTGGTGGCAAGCGGCCAGACAGGTCCGTTATCGTTTACTCCCAGCGATGTCAGGAAGCTTTTAAGGGTGTTCCCGTGGTTATTGGCAGCATAGAAGCAAGTTTGCGCCGAATAGCACATTATGATTACTGGAGCGAAAAGGTACGTCGCTCCATATTGATGGATTCCAAAGCAGACATTCTGTTATACGGTAATGCCGAACGCGCCATTGTAGAACTGTCGCACCGACTGGCTTCTGGTGAAAAGATAAACCAGATCAGAGATATTCGTGGTACCGCTTTTGTACTAAACGAACTGCCCACAGATCTTAGATGTATTGATGCATCTACTCTGGTAGATGAGAGGAGTGATTTTAAGGAACCTGATGCAAAGCAGGTAGTACGCATCCTTGAGCCGGAACCCAAGGCTAAAGCAAACAGTACAGAATATATACGTTTGCCCAGTTACGAGGCTGTACGCAAAGACAAAATTTTATACGGCCACACTTCCCGAATTTTACATCGCGAAACAAACCCCGGAAACGCGCGACCACTTGTGCAAAAACACGGTGATCGGTATGTATGGCTAAACGAACCGCCCATTCCGCTGACAACCCCGGAAATGGACTGGGTTTTTGGTTTGCCTTATCAACGCGTGCCCCATCCAGAATATGGCGATGCTCGCATACCGGCTTATGAGATGATTCGTTTTTCGGTAAACATTATGCGCGGATGTTTTGGCGGATGTACCTTTTGCTCTATAACAGAACATGAAGGGCGAATTATTCAAAGCCGCTCCAAAGAATCTATTGTCAGGGAAATTGAAGATATTCGCGACAAGACGCCCGGATTCACCGGCGTGATTTCCGATCTGGGTGGTCCAACTGCAAACATGTGGCGGCTCGCCTGTAAAAGCAAAGTGATTGAAAGCAAGTGTCGGCGATTGTCCTGCGTACACCCCACAATTTGCAAAAATCTGGACACCGACCAGACGCCGCTTATTGAGTTGTACCGTGAGGCGCGAAATGTAGACGGTGTTAAAAAAGTATTGATCGCCTCGGGCCTGCGTTATGACCTTGCCATCGAAACACCCGCATATGTGAAAGAGCTGGTGAGCGAACATGTGGGCGGCTATCTGAAAATAGCACCCGAACATACAGAAAATGCCCCGCTGTCCAAAATGATGAAACCCGGTATGGGCGCGTACAACGAATTTAAAGCCATGTTTGAGAAATTCTCCAAAGAGGCCGGCAAAGAACAATATCTGATTCCCTATTTTATCGCTGCACATCCGGGAACTACGGATACAGATATGATGCATTTGGCCATATGGTTAAAACGTAACAAGTTCAGGGCAGACCAGGTACAAAATTTTTACCCATCGCCCATGTCCACGGCAACAGCAATGTATCACTCCGGAAAAAACCCGCTTAAGCGTATTGATCGCTCCAGCGAAACGGTGATTACGCCCAAGGGCATAAGGCAGCGTCGTTTGCACAAGGCTTTTTTGAGGTATCACGACCCCGAAAATTGGCCTTTGTTAAGGGACACTCTGAAAAACATGGGGCGCAAGGATCTTATTGGTAGTGGCAAGAAACACCTTATACCTGCAACTCAACCACATGGCTCGTTAACGAGAAAAACCAGTGGTAGTGGAAAGGGACAAAAAGGGCGCCTGATAAAAACGCAGCACACCGGCCTGCCTCATAACCCGGGGCAGGCACCCGGGCGTAGCAGAAAAAAACGCAACTAGTCTGCGCGTTTTAGAACAGGCTGTAACTGAATACCAGGTAGAGCAGCGCTGATATTGTAGCTGCAATTGCAGCCAGGGGCAGTTGGGTGGATACATGGTCCATAAGATCTGATCCACAGGCAAGTGATGACAATATTGTGGTGTCTGAAATAGGCGAGCATTGATCGCCAAATACAGCGCCTCCCAGAATTGCGCCGAAGTTAAGCAGTATAAAGGTTGGATCTTGCGATAGGGCAAAGGCGAGAGGCAGTGCTACCGGAAACACCACTGCGTAGGTACCCCAGGACGACCCAATAGAAAATGACACAACCATACAGATCAAAAGTAACAGACTCGGCAAAATAAACGGTACGGTTTCCAGCCAGGATGCCGTTGCTGCAATTACATAGTGCGAGGTGCCAAGTATTTCGGACACAGTGGCCAGAGTAACCGCCAGACCCAGAACAATGGCACCAATAGTCACCCCCTTGATACCTGTAACTACTGCATCAAAAGCGGTTGCTACCGACATGCCGCGTATCACACTTAAGACAAGTGCCACGACCACTGCCAGACCGAATCCTTCAAATACCAGTGGTGAATCGCCCATAGCCCAGGGAATTATGCAAAAACCCATTAGTACTCCAATAGGTGCGAGAAAATCTATCATCGAGGGCGTATAACCTTCTGCGATATGAGACTCTGTGAGTTCGGCAGCCATCATGGGTACTGCAGTTCCCGCATCCAGCTCACCCGTCTCAATTACCCGGTCTACAGCCTTTTGCATTGGCGTATTTAGCAGCGGCAGTCGGTCGAATGAAAATAACAAGGTCATGGCAACTGCAATCCAGGCATAAAAGTTGTAAGGGATAGCCTGCATAAACAGACTAATGCCGTCTGCTTCACTCCCTATCAGGCCGGATAACGGTTCTATGACCAGTAAACCGGCAATGTAAATTGGCCAGACATTAAAGGGGATGATAGTGGCAATAGGCGAAGCGGTTGAGTCTACGACGTAGGCCAGCTCCTCGTGTGCAACTCTGTGTTTGTCTGCCACCGGCTTCACCGTTGTGCCGGTTAACACCGTGCTGATGGTGCCACCCTGATGAAAAACGATACCCATAACCCAGGCGAAAAACTTGGCAGAAATTCGGGAATTAACAAACTTGGCAGCCATAGTGGTGGCAAAATGTCGCGCACCACCATTTTTGTTCCATAAACCCAGCAAGCCACCCAGTGCCCACAAATAGACCAATAAAATTTGGGCGTACTTTTCGCTGCCCAGACTCGGAATGAGAAAGGCGTCGATTATGTTCAGGTGACCAATAACCAGCCCACCGCAAAAAATTCCTACGATCAGCGCCAGCAGAACGTTTCTGGTGATAAAGCAGATGGCGATGGTTGCCCCTGCAGGAAGCAGGGACCACAAACCGTAATGCAGTTCCACTTCGTTAGGTGATGCGTACCAAATTAGTACAAATACCAGACAGGCTACAAACAGGCTGATTAGAGTGGATTTTTTTTGCGGGACATAGTCGCTCATCTTGGCTTATCCATTAATTATTTTTTTGAGAAAATTTGCTCCGGGCACCCACCGCGTCATCAAGCGCTGCAGTTAACTGGCTTTGGTCAAAATCTGCATAACTTACCGCTTTGTGTAAGGCGCCAGCGGTGGCGTTTATTGCCTCTTTTACTACCCGCACTGCAACCGCAGGCATGCTCGCCGCACTTGCTGCGAGCTCAAGGGCGCATTCCACAGTTTTTCCATCTTCTGCGATTTCTTCCACCAGACCCCAGTCCAGAGCCATTTGTGAGGGCATTTTTTCACACAAAATACAGATGCGTTTAGCTCTGGCTGGACCAACCAGGCTGATCAGGCGTGGTAAGGCACCCCACTGCAGGTTTAATCCGATCTTTACCTCAGGTACATAGAGATACGCGCCTTTGCCCATCACTCTCCAGTCGAGTGCAATGGCCAATGCCACGCCGGCACCTACGGCAAGCTTCTCCATTGCTGCAATAGTAATCTGGGGCATGGCCTCCCAGGCATCGCATAGCCGTCCTCCGCGAGCGAAGCTATCCCGTCGTTCGACATCGCTTACCTTGGCCGCATTCCGGGCTGACATGTCCTGAATGTCAGCCCCGGCGGAAAAATACTGTTCGCTTCCTGTGAGTACCACCGCGCGGGTTTCAAAGTCCCCATGAAATGAGTGCGCTACCTCAGTGAGTTCCTGTATAAGTTGTGCATCAAAAGCGTTGAGGTTACGACCACGGTCGAATCGTACTATGGCTATTTCTCCCCGGCGTTCTACGTTTACGTACTTATCATTCATTGCGGCATTCTCAAGATTTAATCGCTTTAGTGTATGTCACGAGCGGGCGCTGGCCAAATTCAGAATGTTTGGTGTCTTATTCAGGTTATCTATGAACCTGTAATTTAGCTATGATAATTGCGACGTTTCCCCCGTGAGCCTCCGCGGTAACTATAATAATAAGTGGCAGGTGCCTAAAACTATGAGTCCTCAGGAAATTATTGATCAACAACCCATGAGCCGAATGCAGGTTGTTGCTGTGATTATGTGCATATTTATTTTTGCACTGGACGGCTTTGATGTGCTTGCCATCAGCTTTGCAGCTCCGGGAATAGCGACAGAGTGGAACGTTGATCGGGCAGCGCTGGGTGTAATACTGGCCATGGAGTTAATCGGCATGGGCGTGGGCTCTGTCGTGCTGGGCAATTTGGCCGATCGCATAGGCCGCAGGCCGGTTTCTCTAATATGTCTGTCCATCATGTCGCTGGGTATGTTGTTGGCTGGCACAGCGGGCGATGTGACCACACTTTCTGCGTATCGTCTGTTTACCGGGTTCGGCATAGGCGGAATGTTGGCTACCGCAAATGCAATGGTTGCTGAATATGCTAATTTACGGCGCCGCAACCTGGCAGTTATTTGTCTGGGCACCGGTTTTCCAATCGGAGCGATACTGGGGGGCTCTGTAGCTTCTGTGTTGCTACAGACTCAGGACTGGCGTTCGGTATTCATGTTTGGTGCGGCTATTACCCTGGCTTTTATCCCCCTCGTGTGGTTTTTTCTGCCGGAAACGGTGCTGTTTCTGGCACGCAAGCGCGGTGCGGGAGCATTGGAGAAAATTAACAAGACCTTAAAACGCATGGGGCATACAGGCGTAGACAAGCTGGACGAAGTAGTAAAAACAGCGTCCGGTTTTAATAAAATGCAGTTGTTCTCACCCGCGTTGAGGCGCACCACTTTATTGCTGACTGCGGGTTATTTCTGCCACGTTATGACCTTCTATTTTATTATCAAGTGGATACCAAAAATTGTAGTAGATATGGGCTTTGCGGCTTCTACGGCAGGAAGCGTACTGGTTTGGGCAAACGTCGGAGGTTTGTTGGGCACCATTTTGCTGGCCATTCTGTCAGGAAGGTTTTCGCTACGCTATCTAGTAACAATAGCCATGCTTGGGTCTTTTCTCATGGTGGGGTTGTTTGGCCAGGGCTTTGAAACGATACGGGATTTATCGCTGATAGCAGCAGCAGCGGGATTCTTTGCCAGTACCGGCATCGTAGGATTCTATGCATTGAACGCGCGTGTGTTTCCCACTGAGGTGCGAGCAGGTGGTACGGGTTTTGTAATCGGTATTGGGCGGGGTGGTTCTGCACTAGGGCCGATATTGGCGGGCTTGTTGTTTGCTTCTGGTCAGGGGCTGCAGTCGGTGTCATTGATTATTTCGGTTGGTTCATTGTTGGCTGCGGGCTTTGTTCTAATGTTATCTGCACAGAAAAGTGAACAGGAAGCGCCTGTTCAAAATTAGTCTGTTGTATTCCACGTACGCTCCTTCTAGGAAGAACCCTTTTTAAGCGCACGCCAAGTGGAGAATTTAAGACCCACTACAGTGATTACGCCATAGATGACCAGGGCCCCTGCTGAGCACACGTAGATAAAATTCAGTCCAAGGTTAAACAGGTACACTCCAGAAGCAGATACAAACACTGCGATAAATACCCTGCAAAAAGTAGCGATAATCGGCCAGACTATTTTTCCAGCACCCTGGGCAGCAAAGTACAGTGATAATCCGAGCCCAAGAAAGGCAAACGCGGGGCCTACTATACGCAAATACATGGAGGCAGCTTCAACAGTAACCGGGTCACTGGTGAAAATATCGACCCAAAGCCAGGGGAATATTGAAAGGATTACACCTACCAATCCAGCGATGAGTGCAGCGATGCCGCCGCCCATCCAGCTGATTTGCTCTGCGCGTTTAATATTCCCAGCACCTATATTGATGCCTACCATCGCCGTCATGGAAACCCCCACACCAAAAACCAGGGGAATAATTAGAAATTCGACGCGGGATCCAATGCCGTACCCGGCCAGGTTTGCTTCTCCGAATTCGCTAATAAGAAAGTTGAGGGAGGTAACCGAGAAAACTATCAGAAGTGGCGAGAGTGAAGCCAGCAATCCTACTGAGTAAATAGATCGGAACAATTCGATACTTAATTTTAGACGATTGATATGCAGTTTTACGGGTGCGTTCTGCAGTTTGTACAAGAGCACCAGTGTCATAATAAAAGAGGTAGTAACAATTGATATCGCGGCACCCGTTATGCCCAGGCTCTGCATACCGAACCACCCCAGTATCAAAGTGCCTGACAAGGGGATTTGAATGCACGCCGTTGCAACCATGAGTGTAGCGGGTAATACCATGTTTCCCATGCCTCTGAATATGGAACTTAACAATGCCATTAACCAGATTGTGACGCTTCCGCAGAATAATATGGTCGCGTAGGTATTTGCCTGTTCCAGCACGACCGTACTTGCGCCAAAGGTTGAGAGTAAACTTTTGCCAAATAGTAGATACAGACTCATAAAACCCAGGCCTGCCACTACTGCTATAACAATGGCATGCCAGATCAGGCGCTCTGCTGTTTCGATGTTGCCCCGACCAATGGCTTGTGCAACCGCTCCGGCAACAGAACCCCCGACTGATCCGTTGGCCAGCATTTGCATTAACATAAGTCCTGGAAACACCAATGCCATAGACGCCAAAGAAGCAGTTCCCAATTGGCCCACATACCAGACCTCAGTCATGCTTACACTGGCCTGTACAACAAAAGCCATGGCATTGGGTGTTGCCATGCGCAATAAAACAGGCAGGGCAGGGGCCTGTAAAATTTCACGTGTGCGCGCATTTGGTTGGCTGGATGCTTCTGTCATGGCGTGTTTCTATTTTCTGTTTAGATACCAAGTTGTAGTTTAATGCCGACCTGATCGCGGTTTTCATACTGGCCAAACAACTCATCAGCACTACCGCTAAACATGTCTGCGTACAGGCCAATTTGCAGCGTTGATGTTAACTCGTAAGTTGCGCTTAACCTAAGCAAATTGTCCCGGTCGTCAAGGTGATAAAGCCATAGTATTTGAGTGCTCAGGCTTTCATTCATAAAGCTGCGTCGCATAAGCAAGGTAAAATTTGTGTCTGTATTGTCTCGTGTTCTGGACTGGAAAACCTGCATGCTGATGAAGGTATCTGTTAAACCAGACCAGTCCAGACCTAGTACGTAGGCGAGCTCACCGCTGCTTGAGTTTGCCGAGTCAATATATGTATCGGTATTAACCACGATTTCGGTGCGCACTACAAACTCACCAAATGCGTTGGTAGCACTCGCGCCAAAGGTATGCGTGCGTTTAAATATAGGTGTCAGCCGTAGGCCATCTGACAAAAGCTGTGTGCGAATAACAGGAAAATCGTCGTAGTGGTAAAGATAGTTCAGGCTTAGATCCCACCCGGCTTTGAAAAGAGAAAAGCGCAGCCCGACATCGCTGTCTATAAAAAATCGCTTGGGGCGGTCTATAGGGTCGAATTGCAACGGTACATCGGAGGGCAGGGCGGCAAAGGGTGCCGTTAACGCATAGGTCGACCCGAATGCCGGCAGACTATGCTTTGAGGAATCCGGTATCCACAAAAACTGTAACTCTCCGATGTCAAAGAACATTTCGACATTTACCATCCAGGTCGGGATGCGGGAACTGTCGAAATCGTCCAGAATAAACTCGCGAAAGTCCTGCGGGTTGATAAGGTCCAGCAGTTTTAGTCCATCTGCCTGTCCCCAGACGACCTGTTGCTTTCCGAGCCGCAAGTGTGCTTTTTCCAGATCCAGGTCCCAATAAAATTCCCTGAGTTCCAGCTCCAGAGAATTGCTGATATTCAGGCGTCTTGAAAGTGGAGCAACGGCCGGTTGGTTAAACTGCCCCGGCTCAAGCGAATTCGGCCCTATAAACTGCGCACGCACAATGGCAGTAAAGGAGGTATTTTCTGAAAGTTTCTGAGCGTTTTCTATAACTGCACTAAATCTGGATTTTTGCAGCCCATCTTTGCTCCAGCTATGATCGGTGCTAATTATTCCCGTCGTTGTGAGATCACTGGCCTGTATTAGACCTACGTACAATACAGATAGCAGTGCAGCGATTTTCCAGGGTCTGTTCCGCACTAAAGACCTCGTTTAAGCTGGCGTGTTTCAAACCAGCTGTTCTTCACCGGGGTTTGGTAATCTACCTTCGAGAAGGTGAAGCGCGTTTTATGACCGGTTTTCAGGTTCTCTGCGTAAATTTCGTGGGTGGTCCATATTTCGTCCACCAGACGAATATCCCTGTTGAGTACAAATTTTAAGGGGTTGCCTTTTATATCCCAAAACTCACTTTTGCGTGCCATCCAGATTTCCGGATCTATGCGTGATACTACGCGACCGTAGCCAAGTTCGCGGGCCACCTTGTCTGAAACGGGAGTGGCTTCCAGTACATAACATTCCACTCCATCCACCACCTCCTTTCCGGTAAGTTGATAGGTATAGTCAGCCAGGTTTGGTTTGTTCTCATTCTTGATATCTTCATAACTCAAATCTGTTCCGAGAAAATAGTCGCCTCTGTCCGAAGAGGATATACGACGTATTTTTCTGGCTGCGGGCAGGTACAACCATTGGTCGTCATCTACATTGGTATCTTTGTAGTCATACGTGAGAAATCCGGTGTCTTTAACATTAGCCGGACTAATGTAAAAAAGTACCGTGCGCTTGTCCTGCCCAAAATATTTTCTGAATCCGCGAGTTTCACGAATACGGGTTTTTCCGCGGCGGTCAATCAGTTCCATTTTTAGATCGCGGGAAACAAACGCTCCATCGTCCCGGTTGACGACGCGGGTCATAATATCCAGAGCGCTCAATTCATTTGCAACTGCAGGTTTTGAGAGACCCGCTACTCCAATAACCGCAAGTAGCAGTAAGCCCGCAACAGCATTTCCGGGCTGTCTGACTTTTTGCTCAGAACGATAGATGAATTTGGGCCTTAGCAGTATGATCAAAGCCGGTAGCAGGGTAAGACTGAAAATGAACGCAGTACTCACCGAAAGCGCAACAATTGCCCCAAAACGCATCAGAGGTACCACGTCCGAAGACATAAGAACTCCGAACCCGCAGGCTATGGCAAGCAAGTTAAAAAACAAAGCACGCCCGGTTGAGGGAAACAGGCTGTGCATCAACTGACTTTCATCCTCTTTTGTGTAGGGTGCCTCGAACAGGGTGCGTACTCTGTCGATAGTATGAATTGCAAAGTCGACACCCAGCCCTATGGCTACCGAGGCAAACATTGAGGTACCAATACCAATGGTGATCCCAAATACGACCATCACGGCGTAGACAAACAATATGGATATAGCCACTGGTGCCAGTGACAGAAGCCCGGCCGTTACAGACCTGAAAACCAGGCAGGCCATTAGCAGAACCAGAGCCAAAGAAACCAGTACGCTGTTGAAATGGCTTGTACCGACGGAATCTACCCATTCGTAGGTGACCATGGCCCGGCCGCTAAGAGTCGCTTTTAGACCAGGCTCATTAAAGGTTTGTTCAATGTATGCATTCAAGGCTGCAATTACCGGCTTTATTTTTTGATAACTGGAGTCGTTTATTCCTACCCGTATGTTGGCTTTTTGATAGTCGTAGTCTATTTCTTCTTCAAAATCGGTGGGGTCGGCCGAAGCCGTGTACAACAAGAACAACTGCGCTATTAAAAGCTCGTTGTCTACCAGACGATATTCATCGGGCTTGCCTTCGTTAAGTGCCCGGTTCATTTGCTTGAGGTAATCTACAATAGAAGTGGTACCACCAACGATCGCGTGTTTCTCGATTTCTATTTGAAAGGCTTCCATTTTTTTCAGATAAACAGGGTTAAACAAACCCTCCGCTTTGTCTGTTTCGATGACAATATCGAATACGCTGGTTCCGTCGAAATGTTGGTTAATAATTTTGTCCGCCTGGTATACGGGCTCCTTTTTGTTAAATACGTCAATTCGACGATCATCTACCTCTATATTCATAGCGCCCAACAGGCCAGCGAACACCAGTACTGCACCCAGAGAAACGATTGTGAGGGGGTTGTTTATAACCACCTTGCCCAGGCGGGACATAAACCGGCTGGCAAAGTCATCCCCTTTGCTGCGTGAGATATAGTTGTTTCTCTGAGCTTTAAAAAAACTCATAGAGGCCGGTAGAAATAACATGGAGTAGGTCCATGCTATCGCCACACCCAAAGCTGTGAAAAGTCCCATAAACTGCATCGGGGGTTGTACTGACGAAATATACATACCCATAAAGCCAGCAATAGTTGTAAGCGACGTGAGGGTTATGGGGCGCCACATTTCACACATGGCTTCTACAATTGCGTCATTGTTTTCTATTTCAGGGTTTCTGCTCAGGGATTCATAGTAAGCAGTAAATATGTGGATAGAATCGGCTACGGCAATTCCTATCAGCACAACTGGCATTCCGTTTGTGATGACAAAAAACGACACCCCGGACGCCGCCATTAAACCAACAGCGCCCACCACCGTTGCCACAACGATAAAGTTTGGTAACACAGCGCCCGCCAGTGTTCGAAAAGCGAGAAACAGAATAATAGTGATTATTACGCCTGCCAGCGGATTCAGTTTTTGAGCATCGCTGTCAATATAGGTGCCCATGTAACCCGTTATAGACGCTTCCCCTGCTACGTGCAGGCTCACGCCGGGTGGCAGTTTCGTTTCGTTAGCCAGTTGGCTTATTGCTGCATAGGTAGCTTCAGACTCCTGCTCGTTAAGTACTTCGGCAACAATAAGCGTAGCACTGCCATCGCGAGCCACAAGGCTACCGAGGTACAGTGGAAAATCGCTAACTTTGTCCCACATTGCCTGAGCTGCTTCTGCGGAATCGGGATAGTTGTCGTAGAACGGTTCTACGTTCATGCCAAACTCGCGACCTTCGATATTTTTCTCAGTAGCCAGGCTAACTACCCGTTCCGGATCGATATTTGGCAGGTCCTGTAGTTTTAGGGTTAGTGACTCTACAAGTTGTAGTGCCTCGGGTGTAAAGACACCATGTTCGCCTTCCTGAAACACGGCAATTATTATCGGATCAGCCAGACCAAAGGATTCCTTAACCTGCTCTCGGTACACCCGCGCCGGGTTATCCTTTGGAATAAAGGCATCGGATGTTGTGTCACGTGTCAGTCCTGGCAGATAACTGCCCGCCCCAATGATGCCCAGGATACCGGCCAACAAAATGAGTATACGAAATCGCAGTACTTGCTGAAAAACAGTTTTAGTCATGGGAGGGGTTTCCATATAGTAGGTGTATATACACCTATAATGACACACAATCCTACTAATGCAAGTTCAATTACGTGCCAGAACTTTTACGGATTTTATGGCGCAACTCAAGTAAACTGGATTCAAGTGCAATCCACTGCTGTGTACCAAAGGTTTCCAAAACGCGGTTCTGTGCTTTGCGCCACAGTTTTCTGGCTTCAAGAAATTTACTTTTGCCCTCACGCGTAAGACTAATCTCCCGGGATCGCGCATCACTTGCGGAGATACTAATCGTAATGTACCCAGCTTTTTCGAGCGGTTTGAGATTTCGTGTAAGGGTGGTACGTTCCATATAGAGAATATTGGCCAGATCGGAAATATTTCGCGTTCCGGTTTTACCCAGATAGCCCAATATTGCAAATTGTGAGCGTTTTAGGCCAGAGGGTCGCATCTCCTCGCTATAGATGCGGGTTACTGCCCTGGCGGTTTGGTGTAGATTATTACTTACGCAGTGAGCGGGGCTTAGCAAGTCGTCCATGTTACATCCGAGTTTGACATACATCACATATTATATGTATATACACCTAAGTTCCAGGCCTTAAAATGGAGGAAGTAATATTATGGAGATCGTCTGGTTCATTTTCTCTGGCGTTCCTTCGTTAAACCCAAGATAATTGTCATATCGCCAATTTGGCAAAGCCTTCATCAACAGGAAGTATTTATTTTGCATAAACCTCATCAAAAAAACATTGTTGTCTTCTTTTATCTGTTCATGTTGCTACCTGGATCTGCGTTTGCACAGGAGACTGTTTCTGCTGTTGTGCATACTGCCATTGGCGGATATAGCCCGGTGTCCTATTTTACTGAAAACAAAGCCGAGCTTGGGCTTCCTGAATTTTTGGTGAAACATAAAGGCAGTGTGTATTTTCTAACCTCCAATGAGCAGGTAGAATTGTTTAATCAAAATCCAGGTAAATATGTGCCTCGTTATCGCACGTGCCCTTTCAGTCTGGCGCTCGGCAAGACCACACCACTTGACCCTACCAATTTTAAAATTGTTGGAGGCAGCTTGTTGTTGTTCCACCTAAGCAAGCAGGAAGATGGGCTGGCGCAATGGAATTCTTCAGAGCTTAGTGAAGCAGAATTGTTACGAAGAGCGGATGCAAATATTGTTTTACACAAGTTTTAGATCTAAACCAAATTGAAACGCGTTTATCGGAATATATCGAATGATATCCAGAGCCTGTCTGTTATTTAAGCCATTTCTACTGGGCATGATTATCCTGTCTGCTGGTTTTTTGTTTGCCGAAGAAAAAAAGGATGAAACAGACAAGAAAGAAGAAAAACCAAAAACCATTGCCGAACTTACTGAGGACAGCACCCGGAAGGATGGTCTGTTCACCTTGTTTCAAAATGACAAAACGGGTGAGGGGCATATGCTGCTTAAACCTGAGCAACTGGACAAAGAGTATATTTACTTTGCCCATCTATCCAATGGTGTACCGGCCCTGGGCTTCTCACGGGGTAGCTATAGAGATACTGGTGTAATTACCTTTCGTCGTTTTTATGACAGAGTAGAAATTGTGCGGATAAATACCGCTTATTACTTTGATCCTGAAAACGCACTTTCCAGAGCTGCGGATGCCAATATTTCAGAAGCGATTTTGGCGGTGGAAAAAATAGCTGCAGAAGATGAGAAGACCGGTGATCTGTTGATTGGCATCGACAAAATATTTTTAACTGAGGCACTCCTGCAGATAAAAGCTTCTGCGCATCCGGATGCGGACTCGAAAAAAACCTTTAAGTTGGGCGCGTTGTCCGATAGTAAAAGTAAGATTACCAGTATGCGTAGTTATCCTGAAAATATGGATATTGAAGTGGAATATGTGTACAGCAGTGAGGCTCCAGCTGTTAGAGCGGGTGACGATGTTACTGATTCGCGCACGGTGGCTATCAGGGTTAAACACACATTTTTGGCCATGCCCGAGAACGATTATCAGCCACGCAGGGATGATCCGCGCATAGGGTATTTTCGCGCTGAGAGCACAGAGCTTACTTCTTTAAGTCTTACTCCGTATCGAGATTTTATCAAGCGCTGGAATCTGGTTAAGAAGGACCCGAACTTGGCGATATCCGAAGTAAAAGTGCCGATAACCTGGTGGATTGAAAATACCACACCGGTGGAACTTCGCGGGTTGATAAAATCAGCAGTGCTCGCGTGGAATCCGGCGTTTGAAAAGGCCGGGTTTAAAAATGCTGTGGTGGTGAAGATACAACCGGATGACGCAGATTGGGATGCGGGTGACATTCGCTACAATGTACTGCGCTGGATAGCATCTCCAAACCCTCTTTTTGGTGGCTCGGGCCCCAGCTTTATGAATCCGCGTACAGGGGAAATTCTGGGTGCAGATATTATGCTGGAATACAGTTTTTTGGGTGGAAATATACTCGCTCAAAAGATGTTCTCCCGCGAGCAACAGCTGCAGGTTTCTGATGCTGCCTCCTTCTGTAATCTCGCCCAGGGTATGCAGAACAACATGTTGTTTGGGATGGCCGCTGCACGTGGCGCAGGCTACAACGCTGAACAAAAGGAACAGCTGTTACATGACACTATGTACTACCTTATTTTGCATGAGGTTGGCCATACCCTTGGCTTGAATCACAATATGAAGGGCACTCATTATCTGAGTATCGATCAGGCATTTGACGCCGAAGTAGTAGCTGAACGTGGTTTGGCAGGTTCGGTGATGGATTACCCAACGCTTAACTTTGCACCTCCAGGGGAGACCCAGACCAGTTATTATCCAACCCGGGCCGGACCCTACGACGATTGGGCTATTGAATACGGGTACTCAACAGCATTGGATGACCCAAACGCCGAAGAAAAACGCCTTACTGCTATTTTACAACGCTCTACAGAACCAGAGCTGGCATTTGGCAATGACGCCGACGATATGCGCTCTCCCGGAGTAGCAATAGACCCCCGCGTAAATTTGTTTGATATGTCATCAGACGCAGTTGCTTATGCCTCGCGTCGGATCGACCTGGTAAATAGTACGGTTAAAAAATTGCCGGAAAACTATCCGGACGACGGAAATTCCTTTCAGGAAACCTATATTAGCTACCTTGTGTTAATGAGCCAGGTGAGATCTTCGGCGGCTGTCGTTTCGCGCTACATTGGAGGAATTTATCTGGACAGGGGTATGTCTGGCCAGAAAGGCGCCGGTGCACCTTACACGCCCGTTCCCCTTGAAGAACAGCAGGCAGCAATGTCGGTTTTAAAACATCAGGTTTTTGCACCTGCAGCTTTTGATGCACCACAGGATTTATATCAGCATCTTGCCAGACAACGCCGGGGCTTCAATTTTTTTGGGACAACCGAGGACCCAAAAATACACGATCTGGTACTTAATATTCAAAAGCGTGTTCTCGACCACCTGTTGCATCCGGTAGTGATGAAACGCATAAGCGACAGCCGTCTGTATGGAAACAAATATGACCTTGCAACGTTTATTGACGAATTGAGCGATGCAATTTTTACTGTTGATGCGCGGTCTAACGTAAATACGCTACGACAAAATTTGCAGATGGAATACACCAAACGACTGGCTGCTATTGTTAAAGGTGGGGGAAAGGCAAAATATGATACTCCCTCTCAAAACATGGCAGTATATGCGCTTAATGAGATTCTGAAGATCCAGGATCGTCGGCGCGGGGGTAACGTTGAGACCAGGGCGCATGCACAAAATCTTCAACGGGTAATTGCCAGGGCGCTGGAGACACACAGTTAAGGCTGGAGCATGAATTGTTGGATATCCGGTGCCCTGTTATTGGGTTTTAGCATACAGGTGTGTGCCCAAACGGAAACGCAGCTTATAGATCAAACCATAGCTGCTGACCTGGAAGCAGAGAAGTTTCGCGCCTGCATGTTTGAACAGGTTGGTTCTGCTCGCGACGAGCAGACCATGGGTGAGCTGCGCAAGATCTGTAAAAACACTGGAATTGGCCTGGTACAGTCTCGAAGAACCCTGGAACGTGCGGTAAGTGATAACCCCTTTGCGATACTGCCTTATCGACCCAACTATATACTGCCCTTCACGTCTTCCAAAGTGAACGAGAACCCCTATAGAAACACACTGCAGGGTGAGCATTTTGAGAACATAGAGGCAAAATTTCAGATTTCACTCAAGTACAAATTTGCCAGTAATGTGCTGGTTAAAGATCTGGATTTGCAGGTTGCCTTTACTACGGTCAGTTGGTGGCAGTCGTACAACCATGAGATTTCCGCGCCCTTTAGAGAAAGCAATTATGAACCCGAGCTGATACTCAGTTATGAGCGATCCTGGTCACTGTTTGGTTTACCCGTTAAGAATACATTTTTGTCACTAACACATCAGTCCAACGGCAGGGGAGGTGAGCTGTCTCGCAGCTGGAATCGTATAATTGGTGGCTTGGTTGTGGATCAGGGGGATTTTGTCTGGACAGCAACCGCATGGTGGCGCATCCCGGAAAAAAAGAAGAAAGACGATGCGCAAGCGCGTGGCGACGACAACCCTGATATTGAAGCCTTTTTAGGCTATGGTGAACTGGGGGCCGTCTGGAAGCTGCCGCGCAACCATAATCTCGAATTCAAGCTTAGAAATAATTTGCGTAGTGACAACAGGGGTTCCATAGAGCTGGGTTGGTCGTTTCCACTTACTAAACGTTTACGCGCATATGTGCAATACTTTAATGGATACGGTGACGGGCTTATTTATTATAACGAGTCTGTGGAACGTATCGGCATTGGCGTAAAACTTACTGACTGGTTGTAGACCACACTGGAGACTTAGCATGGTAGCAAACGAGAAATTTGATATACGGGGTATTAATCACCTGGCACTGGTTTGCAAGGATATGCAGGCTACGGTAGATTTTTACACCGGGATTCTGGGCATGCCCCTAATCAAAACCATTGATTTGCCAATGAATTCAGGAAAACATTTTTTCTTCGATATTGGTAATAATGACGCCCTGGCATTTTTCTGGTTTCCCAATGCGCCTGTTAGCCAGCCTGGCGTTACACATTCAGCTTCAATTGTTGGCCAGGGAGATATTACCTCTGCCCACGCCAGTATGAATCACGTGGCTTTTGATGTTCCCCAGGAAAAAATTGAGGAGTACCAAAGTGTACTGGAAGCCGCCGGTGTTGACGTAACGCCGGTTTATAACCACGATGAGAGTGAATACCAGGCCAGCCTTACAGTTACCGATACGACCTTTGTTCGATCTATTTATTTTAAGGACCCGGACGGAATACTGCTTGAATTTGCCGGTTGGACGCGTGAACTGGATGAAAATGATGTGAATCTTGAGATGCTTAAGATAGAAAGATAGAAAGATAGAAATAGAAAG
>Ga0256847_1000445_pt1 | contig 26467 bp, 20 predicted proteins | sample TeddybearmetaG_FD_189099 | JGI IMG/M metagenome (GOLD analysis project Ga0256847, IMG submission 189099) | Hydrothermal vent microbial communities from East Pacific Rise, Pacific Ocean - Teddybear | ecosystem: Environmental > Aquatic > Marine > Hydrothermal vents | place: Pacific Ocean: East... | reverse complement strand
CAATTAATAATCTTTCCAATCTTTTATAGATGGTGGATTTTAACTAATCACTCTTTCCAATTAATAATCTTTCCAATCTTTTATAGATGGTGGATTTTAACTAATCACTCTTTCCAATTAATAATCTTTCCAATCTTTTATAGATGGTGGATTTTAACTAATCACTCTTTCCAATTAATAATCTTTCCAATCTTTAAAGAGATATACTTAAATTGCACTCAGCAAATAAATACCTGTGCTTCGATATATCATCAAAAGGCTGCTTTTATTCATTCCAACGCTAATTTTAGTGTCTTGTCTTACTTTTTTCCTTGGCAAACAGGTGCCAGCTGATCAGGTAGCGATGTTATTAAACATACAGGGCATCGACGATTCGAATGATTTATGGATTTCAGAATATGACAAAATCTATAAAAAGATGAATTTGCATCTACCAGAATTCTATTTTTCGGTAAGGCCTAATTATTTGATTAATACCGTGAATCGGAATTTTGAGATTTATGAGCGGAAGTTTGTTTCAAAGATATCTAGTCAAAAATATTCAAAAGAATATGTCTATCAACTTCAAGGTCTTATTAATCAAACTCCTGAAGTACCTAGAAAAAAACTATTCAATAGTGTTGGTTTTTCCCATTTAAGCGCTAAGCTTTTCGCAATGGGTAATGAGCTTCCAGAAAGCCTCAAAAAGTCAATAATTGAACTCATTGATAAAAGTGAAAACCATAAAGTCAAATGGCACTATCCAATTATAAGTTACAATGGCTTTCAAAACCAATACCATAAATGGATACAGAATATATTTAAAGGAGATTTGGGGATTTCCTTATTAGATACTCGACCAGTGACGGACAAGTTATGGGAGGCATTAAGATGGTCCTTAGTTTTGGTTACTTTGAATCTTGTTTTTGCTTTGATGCTTGCATTTCCTATCGGAGTATACAATGGAATGAGGCCTAATTCATTATTTGACAATATCTCAAATAGTACCTTATTTGCATTTTTTGCAATTCCGAAATTTTGGCTTGCTACCTTATTTCTTATTTTCTTTACCACGGAAGAATATGGTACTTGGACCAATATTTTTCCAAGTGTTGGCATATGGTATTCCCAAGGGGCTCAAAGTTTCACCTCAATGCTGGCTAGTTCATGGCACAAACTTATACTTCCTATCCTCATGCTGGTTATACCTGATGCTGCGTATATAGCAAGACTCATTCGAGCAAGTGTTAAAGAAGAAAGCAATAAAGAATACATCAAAACTGCTCTTAGTAAAGGGATGTCTGTAAAAAATATAACAATAAAACATATTTTACCAAACTCTTTGATACCTACGATTTCATTATTAGTAAGTACACTTCCTGGTGCCTTAGCTAGTGCGTTGATCATAGAAGTGATATTCAATATACCTGGAATTGGTAGATTGATGTTCATCAGTATCAATTCTGCGGATTGGGCAATGGTCTATCCAATAGTTTTGATTATCAGTGTTGTTACAGTTATAATATTTCTATTGGGTGATATTTTGATAGCTTACTTGAATCCTAAAATCAAATTTAAATGATTAGTAAGATTTTTAAAACATATGTAGCGTATTTGCCTGCTTCGAGGATGGGAAAAATATCAGTTTTTACATTGTCTATTTGGGTTTTCATAGCAATGTTCAGCCCTTTTTTAGCCAATGACAAGCCTATTCTAGCCAAAAATCACAATGGCTGGTTTATGCCTATATTTTCAAAAGCAGAAATCACAAAAGATACCAAGTTCAGTTTCAAAATAAACCCCCTAATTCCTTACAGATTTGATAATCTAGATCTTAAAAAAATTAACCAACCTCCATTCACTATTGGAAAAAATGGGATGCATATTTTAGGAACTGACCTACTAGGCAGAGATATCACAGCAGGCATGGTCAATGGTGCGAGAGTTGCATTTATAATTGCTACATCTTCTATTTTACTTTCCGTGGTTTTTGGAATATTCATTGGACTGATCATTGGCTTTTATGGTGACAATGGTATTAAGAGGAATTTATTACAACAGTTGTTGTTTTTGGGATTATTTATATTTTTCATCTATTATTTTTCTCATTTACTGGGAGATGGTTTTTCATTTTATACGATAGTACCGTTCATTACTATTGGGATCTTAGGTTTTGTTATAAATAAGGCTTTAAGTTTTTTGCCTTTAAAAAAATATGGTTTGCCGATTGATATGTTTGTACAACGGATTTTTGAAATTAATGAGAGTGTGCCTGGGCTATTCATTATTCTTGCTTTTGTGGCTGTTGTGGTAAAAACATCTCTGTTTACGATCTCGATGATATTGACTTTTTTAATGTGGATGACATTCGCCTTGCACGCAAGATCAGAGGCCAGACAAATAAGGGAGGAAGATTATATCCAATCTGCCAAAGCAAGTGGCCTTGGTGATTTCAATATTCTGATCAGACATATCCTTCCCAATGCTTTACCTTCTTTGCTGGTTGTAGTAGCATTTTCATTTAGTGGTGTCATTCTAGTAGAAGCTACACTCTCATTTTTAGGTATTGGACTTCCTCTTGAAGAAATAAGTTGGGGTAAAATATTGGCTGAGGCAAGGAGATCGCCAAAATCTTGGTGGCTTGCTGTATTCCCAGGTTTAGCAATTTTCCTCGTTTTATTTTCTTTTAATACATTAGGAGATATATTAGCTAATTATCAACGAAAAGAATCTTAGTCATGAAATTTTCCGAGCTCTAAAAATATGCTAATAGGTATACATCAACCAAATTTTCTTCCCTGGATGGGCTATTTTTATAAAATGGCTCAAAGTGATGTATTTGTATTTTTAGATCACATAGAATTCACCAAAAAATCATATACCAAACGCATTAAAATTCATAAACCGAATGAATTGGAGGAAGAACAATATATTACGATTCCTTTGAAAAAGCATTCTGATCAGGCTGCGATTAATACCCTTCAAATAGTTGATGGTGATAAATGGCAGAAAAAAATAAGTGCGCAGATATATCAGGCTTATCATAAGGCTCCTTATTATTATCAAATAGAACCGTTAGTAGAGACATTCTTTAACAGCCGATTGGAAACAAATTCATTCTCTGAATTCAATATTGAAATTATAAAGTATGTAGCTGGTCTATTACAAATAAAACCAAAATGGATTTCATCGAGCGATTTAGATATTGCGTATTCTGAGAAAGGTGTTAATCTGGACATCATTTCTTCGCTAAAAGGGAAAACTTATATTTCTGGTATGGGTGCAAAAAAGTATCAAGATGAAAACTTGTTTATTGATAGGGGTATTCAATTACAATATTCTGATTATCCTAAGCTTTTTAAAATTTTAGAATTACCTAAGCATTTTTTGAATAAGTCGGTTTTGAGTTATTTAGCGTTTTATGAGATTGATAAAATTGTAAATAGTTTAATTTGATTTTTGGCGATAAACTTATTTTTTTTAACACTAGGATCACGAAGGTGACACGAAGAGAAATACTAAATCAGATGTGATTATAGACACGCTAATCAAATCAGTATAAATCAAAGTTCAAAAGCATTACGGATTAGGAGAAATTGAATGATAAATAGAAATTAGATCTAGGCGATGTTAGTCATTCATTATTTTGTTGTATTCTCTTGACATCCAAGAATCATTAGGCCATGACTCATATATTTCTTTTGCTTTACCATCTTCGTTAAGCAATTGAAAGTTTAACGCTCTATAAAGCTGTAGCTCAGGATAAAACTTATCCCCTACACCAATCATTTTATTTAATGCCCTAAAATTTATTTCTGCTTCATTATAATTGCCAACATAGAAATTTGACATTGAAAGATAGAAGCTATCTTGAAGGTTCATTTCTACACTTTTCCAGCTATTAATTGCTTCTACGTAATTTCCTAATTGATATTCATTGTATGCATTGTCGCTGGCATCACCTCGTGTAATATCGTAATTATGAATTTTGTTGTCTTCTATGTAAGATGCTATGATATTGGAATCATTCTGCTGATGCTGAAGAAATACATTGGTCGCAAATAACAAATAACCAAGTGCGATTATCATTGAGATCAAAAGGCCAATAAGAACAATTTTCCTGATTTTTTTTGATTGATATCTCTCCTTCGAAACATCATAAGACTTTCGCAATTTTTGTTCATAGTCTTTTCTTTTACGCTCCATCCGCAGTTTGGTAATTTTTTCCATGAACAGATCATCTTGATCTTCTGGCAACTTATTATTCAAAAATTCCTCTAAATTGCTCATAATTTAAATCAGTTGTTTCTATTTGATCTCCTATTAATGTTTTTAATTTATTTAAACACCTCTCTTTCCTTTTTCTGACTGCTTGATTTGATATTGCTTCTTCTTTTGCTATTGCTTCATACGATATACCTAGAAAATAAAACTTGTCTAACAAAATCCTACAACCTACTTCAAGTTTTTTAAAAGCTATTTCAAGTAGCTTCTGCATTTTCGCTTCATTGCTTTGTAAAGCTTCGTCTCCTCTCGTGCCTAATGGTGGGATTTTTTCCAACTTTTTATTTTCTCTAACAGTTTTCACAAAATTATGATATGCCATTTGTGTAAATAAATATTTCAAGTTTCCATAAATTATTTTATCATCCAACAATCGAAGGCGATATTCTAGTAAGGTATTCATTGTCACATCATAGGCTCTATCATAGTCGATTTTGCACTTATTTTTTATGTAAAGGCATGTACTTTGAAAGTTATTTAAGAAAATTTCTTCGAATAGTGTCTCATTACCATTCTTTAGTTCTTGTAATAACACTATGAACTTCTCCTTACTTAATCCAAAATTTTTATCCAGACTCATAGCTTTCCTATTGTATTAAAAGCAAAATAATCTCAATTGTGACAATATAATTAAGATTATTTTTTGGTGTCTCTAATAGAGGATTTTTATTATTTTTATTTATTTCCATCAAAGTTCAAGTAAAATATAGGGTTCATATATGAGAAAAAAACCAATAACCCTCTTTTAACATGTCACAAAATAAGTTGTTTTTCTTTATCCTATATGATAAAACATTTTTTAATTGAAACTAATGTCCATGAAAAATTTAATCAATTCATCCTTATTCATCTTTGTATTTTCATTTTTAAATGCTCAAAATACATATGATCCACTTCGCTACTTAGTCGTATTCGAAGAAGATACTCCACTTTCAGAAATCGAAGATATAAGACAAGAGCATCAAGCCGAAGAAATTTGGGTGAGCCCTTTTAGTGAGATTCGCTATTGGAGATCCAGTGGCTATCCACATTATGTAGGTAATGATCTCATTGGAGATGTAAAAGAAGAAGTAAAAAAATTAAAAGGTAGACCTAAGGTAACTGGTGGTGGTCTAAATTATCGAGTTATAACTTTTGTTGAACCTGCTGGATCCGGCGGAGTCCTTCCAATTTCTTGTTATGCAAATTTTGAACCTGAATCCAGAGCACATTCAAATAGCACCATCGTAAGTATCTTGGATACTGGTCTTACTCCATATGGTAATTATGGCCCAGAATTTACTTTCTCATATGGATCTTATACTGGTCACAATTATATCTCAGACGATAATGGTGTACAGGATGATCAAGGTCATGGCACACATATCGCAGGAATCATTTCAAATGTAAGTCAACATTTAGATTTTAATGGGTTAAATCAAAGCGATATCAATTTTGACGTTCGAAAGGTATTTGACGCTAATGGAACAGGAAGTATATCTGATATTATTCTGGGATTCGATGATGCAGTCCTTTTGGGTGCAAAAGTTATTAATATGAGTTTTGCTTATAATGGCGAAAGACCTGAAATAAAGCCTGATCCACTTGAATATAGTATTATGAAAGCTGCTGAAGAAGAAGTTCTTGTGATATGTGCCGCAGGAAATGATGAAACCAACAATGATTTATCTTCACTCCCTGCTTTTCCAGCAAGTTATGATTGTGATAATATTCTTAGTGTAGGATCGGTAAGTTGTATCTCTCTATTATCTGACTTTTCAAATTATGGGAAAAATTCAGTAGATATAACATACTTAGGAGAGTTCATTCCAGGGCCTTCTCCTGTAGGTATGCTTGTTGAGAAAAACGGAACTTCGCAGTCAACTGCTGTAGTTTCTGGTATTGCAACTGCTACAGCCTCATATTTAGACGAACCCGATTATGCTAAAGTAAAATGTGCAATAATGAATACTGCTACGTACAATTCAAATCTTCAAGGATTAATATTAAGTTCAGGGGTAGCTGATGCTTTAGAAGCTGCAACATTTCAAGCATTAGGTTTATGTGACGAAGAACATGATAATGTGAGCAGATCTCTTACACAAAGTAATAAAACCAATGTTGATTGGAACATAAATCCGAATCTTATTGTAAATGGAGCATCAATAAATATCGATGCATCAATAGATGGCAACTTTGAAATCCAAATCTTGAATTTAAGCGGTGAGGTCTTCATGAATAAAAGTATTATGTGTAATAAAGGCACAAATTCGATATTCTTAGATAATATCTCCTACCTATCAAAAGGTACGTATATCATCAAAATTAGTAATGACAAAATAATCGAACATAAGATGTTTGTTAAGCTTTAACAGGCTTCTGCAAGTAGTAGGTATTACAAAAAATATATCTTTAAGGGTTTTAAAGGTTGTCACTATGAAATTTATTTTTTCTCTACTACTTGCCTTTTTCTTTTTTGCATCATTAAATGCTCAATTTAATTTTGATAAAAGTGAGCGTGACATTGAAGAATTTAACGATAATGGCAAAGAAGATCTTGCTTTTAAAATGCTCAACGGTTTGCGGTCTGAAAGATGGGACAGCTTAAATTGTAGAGAAAAAGCCATTGTTTACAAATTATATGGAAACACTCACTACTCGCGGTACGAAGATGATAAAGCTTTAGTTTACTATGTCGACAGCTTTTATAATAGAGTAATAGAATGTAACCTGAAATCACTAGAGAATGACCTCCTAAACAACGTTGGTCTGATATATAATTCTGCCGGCAAGCAATTATTGGCGAACAAATATTACAATAAATTAAGAGTAAACTATCTATCCAAAGAACTTTTACCAACCCAAAAATCCTTTGACCATCTCACTAATTTAGCTTCATTCTATGATGATTACGGCAACTTATACAATTCATTTTTATGTGCATGGAAAGCGAAAGAAATTGGTGAAAATTTAAAGCTTAATCTTGATGAAGTTTACAATTTATTGGGGATTTACTTTGAGGCAACAAGGCAATATGATGAGGCAATTCGAAATTATTCTGAAGCAATACGATATTCTTCAAAGGGCAAAAATTCGCTAATGTCATCATTCATTGTCAATCAAGCGTCTGCGTATAGAGGAATGAAGGATTATAATAAGGCTTTGGAAACTTTGAACCTTGCAAAACTTAATAAGAATTCAGATGAGCAACACTACGCAATATTAAATCTTGAGGCTTTGATCTATGCAGAACAAGGGGATTTTGAAAAATCAGAACTCATTTATTCACAAATGGACAAGATGGGATCTGCGAATATTGACAACATCTACCATGTTGAAAATAGAGCCGATCTCAAATTTAAAATGGGTGATTATAAAAATGCAATTAAAATTTATAAATCACTCATTTCGGACATAGAGCAAAGTTGGGCTCATATCAATTATGTCCCTGCATCGTCTCCAGATCTTATGAAACTTATAGATTTGAGATGTCTTCTTTCCGAAGCTCTTTATTTAGATTCAAGAAAAGAAAATCCAATATCCAGAACAGAAGTTATTGAGGACTATAAACTTCTACGCTCTAATGTCAATCAGATAGTCAAGTCCAATTGGGAATCTACAAGTAGTAGCTTCTTATTAGATGAGATTTATCCAAAGCTATATTCTATAATCTTAAGCCATCTTGACGAACATGAAGATACAGGCAATTCGACTTATCTTGAAAAAGCATACCAGATATTATCAGAGTTTAAAAATCAAATTTTAGAACGTGATATTCAATCTCGAATACATTTGAGAGAAAATATTGCAGATAGTGTGCTTACTCAATTTTATAAGCTAAAGTCAGACCTTAACATTAAATTTGCTGATGTAGATAGTTCTAAGAATTCTCAAATTAGTTTGATCCAAGAATTTGAAAGATATCAGTTAAAATTTGATTCTATACTGTCTAGAGAAGATTCACTTTTAACCTTGAACCCTAAAACACTTACAGAAATCCAACAAGATTTAAGTGCAAATGATGCATTTCTTGATCTATATTATGCCAATGAAAAATTAATTCGTTTTTGGATTACAAATGACGAAATCAAAGTTACGTCTGCTAATTTAGCCAATGATCTTCTTTTTGAGTTTTTAAACAAAGTCAAATCTGGTGACCCTATTAATAAACCTTCCAACGATTCAATCTTTAATGCTCTATTTTTTGATGTCAACCTGAATAATATAAAAAATGTAATTGTCCACGCCGATGGCCTTTTTCATAAATTACCGCTTGGAGCAATAACAAACCCGATCTCGAATAAATTTTTAATAGAAGATTTTAGTTTTCGATACTTGTTGAGCACGGACTCCATATATACTGAAGACTACATGTGGAAAGGAAATCTTTGTCTTGGAGTAGCATCTGATTATAATTTGGATCTTAACCATCAACATCAAGTTGACTCATTCACTATAAATATTAGCAAATTAACTGGTACCACTGACGAGCTATCAAATCTCTTCGAGTATTATAAAACTGATTCATTGATTAATAGAAATGCATCTTTCGACAACTTATATAATCAAACATCAAAACAAAATTACAACATTGTTCAACTATCTATGCACGGCATGATGGATGATCGATATCCAGCGCTATCAGGGTTAGTTTTTGAAGCTCAAAGTGGAATTGAATTAGTCGATATGAATAAGATGACTGGACTTAATCTCAATACTGATTTGACAATTATCAATTCCTGTCATTCTGGAGATGGGAAACACATTTCTGGAGAAGCAATATCTAATTTAAATACAAGTCTTTTTATCAGTGGAAGCAAGGCCAACATTGTGAATCTTTGGAGTAGTTCGGACGTAGCCTCTTCAGATATACTTAAGAATTTTCATAAAGAACTAGCTAAAGGTAAATCAAAATCTAAAGCATTACAATTGGCAAAAAAAGAATATTTGACCACCACAAGCCCCTCTTTTAGACACCCGAAATATTGGAGTTCGTTGGTTCTTTTTGGCAATGATTCTCCATTACATAAGAATAACTTCAATCTACATTATCTTCTTTTGTTCCTTCTCTTTAGCTCAGTAGCAATCTTTTTTACAAAAAATATTTCTAAAAAAAGATCATAACATAGCATACTGTTAATCAACACATTAAAGCCATTTTTCCATCAAGAGTATTGGTAGTTTTAAAATAAATTAGGAGCAACGTGTCACAAAACATATCCTACTGCTTTCAATAAGTACCTAGAAAATATTAGCTAATATCCACTCAAGGTTTTTATTAAAAAAAATTACTTACAAATGAAAAAGTTTACGAAAATTTTGTTACTAATTTTTCTTCTTGGAGAATTAAACGCACAAGAAGTTTCTGTCCCTGATCTCTCAATAGTTGAGGACGCCACACTTCAAAATTGCAAAACTGAAAAAGTAGAGTCCGTTTCCACGACTCGGTACGAAAATGAAGCAAAATCATTTCTTCGATTTGCTCCCTCACCCTCGGAAAACATTAATGTTTATCTGAATAATTCAGAGGGAGAAATTATTTCAGAATATCTAGCAGTCAATTCTACAGTCTTAATAGAAGGACTTGCACTAAACTCTGAATATATTGTCAAAGGAGTGGATAATTGCGACAATGAGTATTTAATTGCAAATATTACTACTTTTTCTCCCTCCGATGATTTTATTAATGTGCCTCCAAATTTGTTTACAGCGCTTATTGACAGAACAAAAATGGAAGATCCACCTAATTTATGCGAATATCTTCAAACGATTGAAAATGTAGATTTTCACGAGAAAACTGCTTATTTACAACAGTTTTCTTATCAAAACGCCCTTCTTCCACCTGGTTTCGAAATTTGTGTCGTACCACCTCCTCCACCACCAGCTTGTAATTGCAAATTTGTCATTAGAGGATTTTACAATGTTTCAAGTGGAAATCGCCCCTCAATGGGAACAGAAATAATCCCTGCAAATAATTCGGAATATCCTCGGAAATATAATTATTCCGAACTTGCTTGGGGACCTTCAAGGTATAACTTTTTAGAATTTGGTGATAGATGTGTTCACAGCGGCAACCCTGTCAGATTCGGAGTTGAAAACGGTAATGCCTCAACATACGACGCTTTTATTCGAGTAATGCTTCAATGTGAGAACAGGTTAGAATTACCTGAAGATTGTGGGTGCAATAGAACATTTAATCTCGATTATGAATATGAAGCAGCGCTTTTTGCTCAAGCAAGATCAAGGACTCATTTTTGGTGTGGCTGGGGAGGCCATTTAGCTAGGGCTCATGTAGAAGACTGGGTCATTTTAACCTTAGAAAAACCTGGAGATGTACAAGTACTGAATGCAGCAAGAGCAGGTGCTGAATCCAGATGTAATTCAAGTGCTAATCCTGAATTTTTCCTATCTCTGATTCAAATTGCTTCTGGAATTGCAGCTGCTATAGGAAATCCTACTATTGGACAAATTGATACAATCGCTCAAAATATTGCCAATATTCTGGATGATTCTGGATTTACTCAAAACGGATCTTGTGGTAGTATAAACAACCAATATGCCATGAGAAGTAATAATAATATTGAAATTTCGCCAAATGAACTTACATGTGTCTATTTATCAAGTTTTTTCGTAGTTGAAGGCGATGGAGCGACAAAATTTCATACTGAGTCTAAAATAGGAAGTAATTTCAGAATGTCATTAGCGCACCCAGGTGGTTCGAAAAATGAAGATCCGTTTTGTTGTGCCGACACCCATGCTTGGTGGTTAAGTGCTGCTGCACATGGAGTAGATGAACATAATTTAAATTTACCTCCTAGTTCTGGAAATACTTTTTCTCCAGGAACACAACAGAATATGATTACGGGAATTAACTCTCATTTATTTCCAGTTCTTGGTGCCATAGTAAATACTCCTTGTGGAGAACTATTTGAAGATGTTGTCTGCCCAATAGATGGTGGAAACGAAGAAAATAATGATGAGGATTGGATTATTACTAACGAAAAATTTAATCCCGTTTCAAATCAAGTTATAGGTCAAACGAATTCACTTAGCATTGAGTCAGACGAATTTAATGAGTCGAAAACATTGATAGAGGACATCAAGCTATTCCCTAATCCATTTGGAGATATACTCCATATTCAAGTACCTCAAAGTGATGATAATTACAATTTGAAAATTTTCAATACATATGGTCAGATGATATATAATTCAAATCTAAAGTCGGACAAACTCAGTCAAGTAGATTTGAGAGATTTATCCAACGGCTTATATATTGTTAAATTATTGAATAATAAAACACTGGAGAGTGTATCACATAAAGTAATGAAGTTAACTAACAAGTAATTTTATTTTGATTAAATTACTTCAGGACGAGGATGGGCTTTTTCGAAAGTTCATCCTTTTTTTGTATTCTAGATTATCAATAATTATTCAAAACTATCTAGGAAAAGCATTTTTCTTCTACAACTCAAGGGAACCCTATTGCCATTTTTCAGGACGATTTCGCCATCGCTGGTATAGCTATCTACATATCGGAAAATTGCCAAATGAGATTTATGATTAGCGAAAAAATTATATTTAATAAGAATACTACTAACCAAGATAAATAACTAATCTTCATCTTCTTTATCTTCTTCATTTAATTTGGAATAAACCTTTTTCAACATTAATTCTCTAACTAGATTTCCAAAAGCTTTATTCTCAATAATCTTATCAAATATCTCTTGATTTTGATCCATCCGTTCAATAAGTTTATTTAAAAACATATCCTCAAAAGCGTATTTAAAAGTATCAATTTTATTTGCCTTTGCCTGCGATTGAAGTTTTTCATCTTGAATCATTTCAGCTTCAATTTGCTCGAAAAACAATCGATCTGCTTCCTCGAATTCTGTCCCAAACCTATCATTGAGTACAGTTATAATTTCAGAAAGCAAGGCCTTTTCTTCTTTAGCTTTTTTTATACCAGCTTCTGTCAGACCGTCCAGCTCTCCATCTTCTCCTTTTACAAGTTCGATCGCCCCTTCCTTCACTTTTTGCAAGCGATAATATTCCATTACTATTTCGTCAGCGAGTTGTAAGTTTTCTGCCAATTCTTTCTTCGGCAACTTTGTCTGCAATAATTTAGAATAAGCGTAAAATTTCTCAAATTCCGGTTCTTGAAAAGGCATAATCTGAGCCAAGAAAGAATACAAATTTGTCCAGGTTCGCAAGCTCTTTTTGAATTCGTTTTTTTCGTCATCAGACTCTATAGCATTGTATCTATCCACTGCCGAGTCAATAAATATATACAATCGTGATTGATCTTTCGTGTTGAGTTTTCCCGTCGGTTTGAAGTATACATTTGCAAAAGCATTCACTTCTGACTTTTGGATGATTTGTTTTTCATCTATTTTATGTTTCAAATCAAACAAGTGATTTATATCAGGCTCATCCGCAACCAAGGTTTTTTCATAATAGGGCTGAAATGAATCAAAGATTGTCTGTCTATCATTCACAAAATCCAAAACAAAAGTATCGTCCTTACCCGTAGTCTTTCGATTTAATCTCGAAAGCGTTTGCACAGCTTTCACTCCTGATAGTTTTTTATCTACATACATGGTATGCAATAGCGGTTGATCAAATCCTGTCTGATATTTATCAGCCACAATTAATATTCTGTATTCTTCCTTATCAAATGCTTTTGGCAATTCTTTTTCACCATAGCTCGTCAATTGAGGTTCTGAAACACCATCTGGATAATTATCATCAATCACTTTGCCAGAAAAAGCTACCAAAACTTTCAATTCATCCTCGTAATTATTTATTAGGATGTATTTATTGAATTCTTCAAAATATCTCTTTGCCAATTTTCTCGAAGAGGTGACAAACATAGCCTTAGCTCTACCTCCAATTTTTGAAGCGACTACTTGACGAAAATGCTCAATGACAATTTCCGTTTTTTGAGACAAATTATGAGGATGGAGGTTCACATATCGACCGATAGCTCTCGCTGCTTTCTTTTTGTTAAGATTTGGATCATCTTCAATCGCCTTCGATAGTTTAAAATACAATTCGTAACTGGTATAGTTTTGCAACACATCTAAAATGAATCCTTCTTCTATAGCTTGTCGCATAGAATATAAGTGCGAAGGTTCTGGCTTACCATCTTTACCAATTTTACCGAATATGGCAAGTGTCTTATATTTTGGTGTAGCTGTAAAAGCAAAAAACGATATGTTGTTTTGTTTCCCTCTCGCCGCTGCAGATTTTTCTACTTGCTCTCTGATGTAGTCTTCTGCTGAATAATCGCCCTCTTCATCACTTTCAAGCTCGGCAGCACCTAAGACTTCTTTCATTTTCTTGTGCGCTTCACCACCTTGAGAACTATGCGCCTCATCTATCACCACTGCAAACTTTCGTCCCGAAAACTCTTCAACTTTTTCGATCACATAAGGAAATTTTTGTAAGGTAGTAATGATGATATGAAGCCCAGAATTCAAAGCCAAAGCCAACTGTGTACTGTCTTTGTCTATTTTCTGAACTACTCCCGTCTTATGTTCAAATTGGTAGATGGTATTTTGCAATTGTTGGTCCAACACCCTTCGATCAGTCACAACAACGACACTGTCAAATATCCTTTCATCATCGACATTGTGCAAACTCGACAAGCGATAAGACAACCATGCAATCGAATTACTTTTACCTGATCCCGCTGAATGCTGAACCAAATAGTTCTTACCTACTCCATTTGCTTTCACGTCTTGGGTGATATCTCTCACTACATCCAATTGATGATATCGCGGAAAAATCATCTTTTCCTTTTTGAAGGTCCTTCCTGCTATTTCTATCTCTTCTACTTGAAGATGGATAAAACGATGGACAATATCTAACCAACTGTCTTTGGCCAATATCTTTTTCCACAAATAATCTGTTTTATATCCAGCATTATTAGGAGGATTGCCTTTGCCTTTTTTATACCCTTTATTAAATGGCAGCCAAGATGTACGGCTGCCTTCTAACTTTGTAGTCATAAAGACCTCTTCATCATCTACAGCAAAATGAACCAATGCTCTTTTTTTGAAAGCAAAGAGCAATTCTCTATTGTCTCTTGTGGTGGCATACTGCTTCTTGGCATCATCCGTAGATTGTCCAGTAAAATGATTTTTCAATTCTATAGTAGCCAACGGAATCCCATTCAACGACAATACTAGGTCTACTGAGTTTTTATTTTTCTGAGAATAATAGACTTGACGGATTACCTTGAGTCTGTTTTGCTCATATAATGCTTTAGTCTCAGGATTCAAACTGGTTTCAGGCTTAAAAAATGCCAACCTAAAACGTACGCCATAATCTGTAAACCCATTACGAACCACATCTAAAGCACCTCTCAAATCCATTTCCTTATAAATGCGCTGGATAATCCGATTATCCACTTGATCTCCATGAATGGATGCTATTTTTTTCCAATTTTTAGCTTGTGTCTCCTGAAGAAAATTTAAAATCTCGTATTTAAACATGCCCAATTCGGGACTATAATCAGTGGAATTACCCTCTGTGTATCCTCCATTTTCAAGCAAAGACTCGACTATAGCAGACTCAAATGTATTTTCTGATGTGATCTTTGCCATAATTATTCTGCTATTTCTGTTTGTTCTTGTTTTTTAATAAACAGTCTATAAGCTACATCCTTAAAAATCAATTTCAACTTCAGTTTTTCTTTTTCACTTATTGCCGAAAGAAGAAAGCCATCAGGATAATAACTTTCAATTAATGATTTGTTGTCTCCAAAAATCTCATCTGTTATCTCTTTTAATTCGTTTGGTAGATCAGATTCTAAAAGTTCGAATGTATCAGGGTTAAAATATCGAACTAATGGTTTGTTGATCTCTGTATATTTTCTTCCTTGAAAGTATGGTAAACCTTTACTTGAATGCCAATAAGTACCAAAAAACTCTGTTTTATTAGATTTATAGACTTTTGCTACTTGAAGACTTCCTCCAACTCCTATTATCCCTGTATCTAAAGTTATGTCTCTTAGTATCTCAATAGGCTCCATATCCAATCTCATATGCAACTTATTTTCCTCCATTAGTTTTAAAGTCAAATCATCTTGTGCTTTTTGTTCAATGTCTATATCAGCTGCTTCACCAATGAATACATAAAAGTTAGTACGATTATCATCATCAGTTAATTCGTTTGCTATAAATTTTTCTGTTTCCTTATCATATTTAAATAACCATATTCTAAATTTATTAGCTTCCCAATCCCAACCGCCAAATAACAACCTGGCTTCTCCTCTTAATAAATGAATATCCTCAACGTTCTCCGAAATTGTTTTTATCAATACTGAAAATAAATCATTTACATGATCTTTTAAATCACCTAATGTATATGTCCTCTTAAAAAATAAATCTTCATAACTTATTGAGGATATTAAATTTAATATCAGAGGATAGGCACGAGCTGTGTTTCCTGTGAAACAGATAAGCGCATCCTTGTTAGGCATCTCAAATAGTTTTACACCTTTGTCCCATGCTTCTCCGCCACCTCTTAACTGGCTATCCGTTGCGAAGATTAATTCTTCCGTATCATTTACTTTCCTTATTCATGAAACACATAATGTCATTTTCCGATCTTTTTAATTCACCTTAATTTTTCCTGTTACTACTTCGCTGATTAATGCTGTTTTATATTCTTTTAGTAAATCAATATGTTTTTTTGTTGCCACATATTTTTCATTTACTTTTTTGTTTTCAATTTCCAAATAATCAATAATTTGATATTGTTCATTAATAGGTGGTATAGCAATATCTGTTGATTTAACAATTTCAGTATTAAGATTTGGCTACCCATTTCCTTTCATTTTCTCTCGATATATTTGAGTATGTGAAACAAAAAACCAATATAGAAAATCTCTTAAAAGATTACTTTCAAAATTAATAAAAGCACCCGAACCATCATTAATACAACCTTCAATTTTAGCTATTTTGGGGACTCCCAAAGTAGCCCCACTATTTGAAAGCAATAGAGTTTCTGGTTGTATTATTCTACTTAATTTGCTTCCTTCTTCAGTTAAAAATGTTTCTGTCGATTTAATATTCTTGCCAATCGCATTTGTTACTTCTTTAACGGTAATCCAAGGCATAAAATCACCATTAAAATAACGTGGACTTCCAGCTGGCCTAGGACTAGCTCCTCTCACTATTGTGGTACTATATCCTATTTTGGTTAATTTCCAATGTTCAGGAATCTCCCCTAACCATGCAATTCCACTATCTTTTAACCTCACATCTGGATCAATCCCTTTGGTCACAGCTTGATTGATAATGACTTCTTTTTCCTTTTCATAAAGTTCTAGCAAGCACACTTTCTGGGCAATTAATTCATCTATTTCTTTTGTTTTTATTTTAAGGTAATTGGATATTTTAAATTGTTCAATGATTGAAGGAAGTGTATATGAAAAATCTACAAATACATTCTGATAGAGATGTTGTATTGTTGAACCATATGTTGTGTATCCGTTAAATTTTTTGAATACGTCAGAATATAGTACCCAATATAAATACTGAGTTGACAATTGTTGATCTAATGATCTAACTACAAAAATACCACTATTCAAACAAGCTGGTTTATCTAACTTATCTACAATAGCGAGTTTTCCAATTGTACCATCCTTAGTAATTAATAAGTCATCATTTTTTAATTGTATATATGGGTCTTCTTCATATCTTTTTTGATCAATATTATAGCATTTCTCCCAATTAATTCGATTTGTTTTGAAGTCAGTTCCAGTTACCAAATATGCATAACCTTTCTGTAAAAAATCGCTAGATTTTAATCCTTTCCAGCCAACTCTTCCCTTTACATAACAAAAGTGTTTTATCTTCTTCACTTCCCAATGCTCAGGAATCTCACCAACCCATTCAATGTCACTCTCCTTATATTTTTCGTATCGCTCCATTAATTGTTCTCTTCTAATTGATCTAGTATTTCTTGCCACTTTTGCTTTAATAGCAGCTTGTCTGGCAATTGTGTTTTATAATCTGCTACTAATGTGGGTGATAGACTGCGATTCATTGCATACTCTACCACCATATCATCTTTTCCTTTGCAGAGTAGTATGCCGATACTTGGATTTTCATTTGCAGTTTTGATGTCTCTGTCCAGTGCTTCCAGATAAAAATTAAGCTGTCCTAAAAACTCTGGTTTAAACTTTTCGATTTTGAGTTCGATGGCTACCATACATTGCAATGTCCTATGGTAAAACAATAAATCGATGGCAAAATCCTGAGTCCCAACTTGTAGCGGATACTCCTCACCCATAAAGGCATAATCTCTTCCAAACTCCAATAAAAACGCACTTATATTTTGAGCAATTTTTAGTTTCAGTTCTTTTTCCGAATGCGGAATGGGCAGCTGAAGCATTTCTAATACATAGGTGTCTTTAAATATATTGGAAATGTCTTCTGGAAATTCTCTCGACAGTGGTGAGAGTTTTGTATTGCCCAGCATTACTCGCTCGAAGTAGGAGCTATTTATCTGCCGCTCTAATTCTCTGAAAGAAAGCCGTTCTTTGACTACTAATTTGAAATAAAATTCTTTCTCTTCATCACTTTTCCCGCCAGAGATTATAGCCATATTATGCGACCAAGGTATTTCTCTCGACAGTGTTGAGAGTTTTTCATTGTCTTTGTAGGTTTCATAGAATTGCTTCATACGCCACAGGTTCTGCGACGAAAATCCTTTGGTATTCGGTTGACTTACTTTTATGTAAGTAGCGAGTTCATTCACTATTGATTTGCCCCAATTATCTAGTGATATTTGTTCATGCAAGTAAGCTCCAATATTCCAATACAAGTCAATAACCTCCGTATTTACTTTTTGAAAAGCACGTCGTTTTGCCTTTTGAATTAATTGGGAGATATGTTCAAATTGGGATTGAATGTCCATTACTTCAATACCTTTTGCTCTAGAATCAATGAGCTCTGCTCCAATGCCAAAATCTCCGCTTTTATCTCAGACAAAGAACGTAGTGGTTTGAATTCATAGAAGTACTTGGTAAAGTTGATTTCATACCCAATTTTAGTCTTATTCGTATCGACCCAAGCATCTTTAAGGTGAGGCTTTACTTCTCGATCAAAATATTCATCTATGGTTTGAGGTGTCAATTTATTATCCGCATCCTTTTTTAGGAATGGAATATTTTCATAGTCACGTGATTTAGAATTAGGCTTAGGTTCATTTTTATTATTGGTCACTACTTTCCCTTCCTTATCTTTAAGAGGCTGCTCGATTGTAGCACGCCAATACCCAAAGAAGTTATTCGGATATATTTTACTGAATTCATTCTCTTCGAAATCGCCATACAGTTTTGTAATAAAATCAATCCCTTTTCCATTACCTTCTCTATCTTCTTTTTCAATGATCTTTTTCCGCTTATTCCCTAAACTTTTAGTCATTTTCTTATAGAATCTATTAGAGTCAATTTTGCCGTCAGCAATGAGTTCATCATCTTTTGTACCTGTTGCATTTATAAGTTGGACCTTTCCTTTTCTCTCTGCATTCTTTTTGTTACATATTATCCATATATAAGTAGATATCCCTGTATTGTAGAATAATTGATCAGGCATAGCCACTATGGCTTCTAGCCAATCATTTTCTATAATCCATTGTCTAATGTTGCTTTCTCCACTACCTGCACTACCAGAAAACAGAGGAGACCCATTAAAAACTACAGCTACTCTAGAGCCATCTGGCTTCATTTTAGAAATCATATGCTGCAGGAATAAAAAAGAACCATCATTGATCCTTGGCAGTCCTGCTCCAAAACGCCCCGAATGACCTTTATTATCATGCTCGTCCTTTATGATTTTTTGTGCTTTTTTCCAATCTACACCAAATGGAGGATTAGAAAGCATATAGTCAAACTCTTCATCTTCCAGCCCATCAATCGTAAATGTATTGCCAAACTTAATGTTAGATGGATTTTGCCCTTTGATCAGCATATCAGATTTACAGATTGCATAGGATTCAGGATTTATTTCTTGCCCAAATACTTCCAGCTTTGCATTTTTGTTGAAACTTTTTAGATGTTGTTCACCGATTGAGAGCATTCCCCCTGTACCACAAGCAGGATCATATAATGTCTTTACGATCCCATCTACGGTTAAAGCTTCATTATCAGAAATAAACAATAGATTTACCATGAGTTTTATGACCTCTCTCGGGGTGAAATGTTCTCCTGCGGTCGCATTGGATTGTTCTGCAAATCTTCGGATTAAATCCTCAAAAGTGTATCCCATATCCATACTATCCATATCGGATAAGTCGATCTCAGAGAATTTATTGACCACTTGAAATAGTATATCAGCCTTAGGATCATCCATCTTATCGATCTGATCATCAAAGTTGAAATATTAGATTATTTCTCTGGCACTTGAGGAAAATCCGTTGACATAATTTCGTAAATTGGAAGCCACCTTATCAGGTTCTGCTATCAACTTAGCAAAGTCATATTTACTTCTATTGTGAAAATTGTGACCTGCAATTTTATTCAAGATTATGTCCTTTGACTTATCTGGTTTGTCTTTTACTTTAGGTAGATATTTCAATACTTTTTCTTTCGTAGGAATAAGAACACAATCCAAACGTCTCAAAACAGTCAACGGTAATATCACTTTGCCATAATCGGACTGCAAATAATCTCCTCTCAATAAGTCAGCAACTTCCCAAATTAGATTTGCTTTTTCTTTAAAATCCATAAATTTTCTCTAATTCTATTTTCCCATATCGTAAACCTGAGTTTTCAATGATAAAAGGAGACATTGATCATAACCCTGTCCAATCGATAATTGATATGTAATTATACAATAATGATTTGAAGAAAGTATATAGTGACTCTATAAATTGTATTTAAATAAACCTGAATTATATTCTCTTGCCTTAGGAATGGTTCAATAATAAAGTTGCATTCTTCTGCTTGCTATTTTCCTTTCTACTACGTTAAAAAGTCTCAACGATACGCTGCATCGCCTACGTTTTTTTGTCTTGTAGAAAAAAATATCAACCCATAAAAACGTACTTTATTAATGTACCATTCCTAAGTCCGTATTGAGCTATATGGCTTGTTATAATATTCAAAATATTAAGCGATGGCTCGAACTCCTTCAAGCTCAAATTGATAGATACATTTAGAGCTTGTTGCGATTTTTATGTTAAGTCTGAACGGCTCGTTAGAAAACCACTCATTTAGAAAGCTAAACTCGTAAATCTCCGACTTGCTCAGACTCAAAATATTTTCAAACTCAACCCCTCACTTATCCATTGGCACAGTACTAGCCCTAGTGCTGTACCAAAGTCCAATTGGTTCTCCAATATTTCCAAATTTCAATCATTTCAATTGTCCGTTCTGATTCTTGCACATTCTTCAAATTCATTAAAGGTATTTCAATTAAATATTCATGCATATCGATATCGACTTTTAAATCAAATAATGCCTCAAAATTTGAAGAATCTTCTGATAATTTCACAACCTCAATTCTCTTCAGCTCCTTTTGTCCATTGCGTCTATGCAATTCAATTTCAGCTGTAAAAGGAAATTGTAACTCATCATCGACATAATTATACCAACTCATATTCTGCTCATAATAGTCTTTACAGTCAACTAAAATTTCATTATGAATTTTTTCCTCGTAAACTTCATTTTTTTTACCCATTTCTCTCTTTATTTTATTCTGATTTCCCTTGTTTTGATCTCTTGTTCTACTCGTATTAACTGTTCCTTAGTTGAGTTCTTTTTGATTTTGTCATAAATCTTATCGCTTAAAGATTCTTGGCTATCCCTCCTCAATAAAGGAATCACTTTTTCTACATATGTTTCTGGATCTTTCACTTTTGCTAATGATTTAATGTAGGATTCAGTGTAACTAAATTTGCATACAATCATCCATGTTCCATACTCATCGGCAAAAATAATATCCTCCCCATTTTCCATATGATCTATAAGGTCGAATAATAGATCAAAGCAATTAATTGCCAAATCATATTTTTCTTTCTCCACCAGTCTCGAACTCTCGTCTAAATAATAGGATACCTCAGAAAACCACTCATCCGTTTCTGGTGGAACATCCATGAAATTTTTTGAATTTATCATAAATGGGGCGAAATAGTCTCCTTTAACTGATTTCTTATGAAAATTCTCAATTTCGGAATAAAGATCTACAGGCTTCCTGTCCTTTCTTAATTTATCTCCATACATTTCACCAAACACTCCTCTTCTCTGAACATCATCCATTTCATAAAACGACATTTTCAAATACTCTATCAATTCGTCCTTTTTGATCTTATCCAGTAACGAAAATAACTTTTCTTCCTTAATTTCCATAAGACTATATTTTCAACTTTTTACATGCTTAAAACTAAGTAATAATAATATCAATCTCCTCAACATTTCACATCATTTTTAATTGCAAATCAAAACGGAGCGAGTAATTTATAACTGGTAACTATTCGAGTTCTTAAATTCAACACACAAATCCAAATTCTAAGGGTGCATTTCAAAATGACGCTTTTGTATTACATTTCATGAATTGTAACAAATATTTTAGCGATCCGCAAAATCGCCTTATTATGTTGACATCCTATAATTTTTTTCAATATGCGACAACTTAGGAATGATTCAATAATAAAGTAACATTCCTTAGATGAACCGGCATGCAAAGCGATTAGGCGATTCAAGCGGTTTGGCGATTTAGCAAAAACAATTTTTCAATATAACCCAATATGAAATTAAAACATGCGACATTTTGAAATGCCCCCAATTTTAATGAGGATACAAAAATAAATATTTTTCAAAAAAAAAAGGAGCCAATCCTCTACTTCATTTATTCCAATCTATATTTCCCTTATCTTTGTACATTGTATCCAGAGTTTCACTAGAGTATGATCTCTTTATGAATCTTAAATTCCATAATCATGACAACACAAAGAAGACCTGTAACAGATTGGTTGCCCATCACCAAGAAAGAAGTAGAAATGAGAGGTTGGGGAGAATTGGATGTCATTTTGATATCTGGCGATGCCTATGTCGATCATCCAGCTTTTGGAACTGCTGTGATAGGGAGGATTATGGAAAGCGAAGGATTCAGAATAGCTATCGTTCCTCAACCAAATTGGCAAGATGATCTCAGGGATTTCAAAAAGATGGGAAAGCCGAGATTATTTTTTGGTGTGACTTCTGGCTGTATGGATTCTATGGTCAACCATTATACTGCTGGACGTAGAAAAAGATCCACTGATGCTTACACTCCAGGTGGAAAATCTGGATTTAGACCTGATTATGCTTCTGTAAAATATACTCAAATCTTAAAAGAATTATATCCAGATGTACCTGTTTTGTTAGGTGGTATTGAAGCAAGTTTGCGACGTGTCACTCATTATGATTATTGGGAAGATAAGCTTTGGCCAAATATTTTGAGCAAGAGTGGTGCTGACATGTTGGTTTATGGTATGGGCGAGATGCCTTTGAGAGCAATCATGCAATTGGCAGATGTCGGAGTGCCACTATCATCTATGACACACATTCCCCAAACTGCTTTTTTAGTCCCTAGAGGAAGTGAGTTGCCCGATGCTGATCTATGGAAGACATTGCAACTCAATTCGCATGAAAAATGCTTGAGAGATAAAGTATCATTTGCCGCTAACTTCAAACATGTAGAACAAGAATCAAATAAAGTCAATGCAAATAGACTGACTCAAGATGTTGGAGATCATACATTGGTGATCAATCCGCCTTATCCTCCAATGACAGAAAATCAGATTGATACTTCTTTTGATCTTCCATATACTAGACTTCCTCATCCTAAATATTACAAAAGAGGAAAATTGCCTGCATTCGAAATGATTAAATTTTCGATCAATATGCATCGGGGTTGTTTTGGAGGATGTAGTTTTTGTACTATATCGGCTCACCAAGGAAAGTTTGTGTCCAGCAGATCTGAAGAATCTATCTTAAAAGAAGTAGATGAGGTCGTGAAAATGCCTGATTTCAAGGGATACATTTCAGACTTGGGTGGACCGTCAGGGAATATGTACAAAATGAAAGGTAAAGTACAATCGATTTGTGATCGTTGTGTAGCACCATCTTGCATTCATCCTGTAATTTGCAGCAATCTTGACACCAGTCACCAAGGAATGATTGACATCTATCGCAAAGTCGATGAACATCCAGAGATAAAGAAAGCCTTCGTCAGCAGTGGAATCCGTTACGATTTATTGACCAAGAGCTATAACAAAAATGCAGATGAAAGCATAGACGAATACATGGACCAATTGGTCTCAAGACATGTATCAGGCAGACTCAAAGTAGCTCCAGAACACACTTCTGATGACACCTTGAAAATCATGAGAAAGCCAAGTTTCAAACATTTTCATGAATTCAAAAAAAGCTATGAAGCTGCCAACAAACGTCATGGCCTAAATCAACCTTTGATCCCCTATTTTATATCCAGTCATCCTGGATGTGAGGAAAAAGATATGGCAAATCTTGCAGCAGAGACAAAAGATATGGGATTCAGATTGGAGCAGGTACAGGATTTTACGCCTACTCCTATGACTGTGGCAACGATTATCTATTATACAGGTGTTCATCCTTATACTCTGCGTCCAGTTTACACAGCAAAATCAGCAAAACAAAAGAAAAATCAGCACCTCTACTTCTTCTGGTACAAGAAAGAAAATCATAGCGTAATTCGTGATAAATTGAAGAATATGGGCAGGGAAGATATGATTGAAAAATTAATTGGAGACCGCAAAAAGGCCAATAAAAACGAGATTATCAAGAATAGGAAGTTTGATAAAAGTAAATCAAGGAATTCAAAGAAAAGGAGATAATTATTTTTCATTAAAGTTCTAAATTTAAAAAAGCGATTCTGCGATTCAAGGTTGCCAGTATATAAAGAAGAAGATTTATCCAACTGGGTGAAATTTGTGGTTTATTGCTTGTTTGGATGTTGACAGGTTACACGGAGATTCGCGGAGGAGAAACTGAGATTCACGAAGTTTTGGTTTTGAATAATTGTAATCCCTCTAACATTCTATATTTTTTTTAACATTTCCGAAAACCTATATCCAAATTCATAGTTTACATTGTGTAAATTCGTTAAGTCATTTAAAATTTAAGCGTGATGAAAATAGGAATAGTGTGTTATCCAACATATGGCGGAAGTGGAGTTGTCGCAACTGAAATAGGACTTGGTCTAGCAAAAAAAGGGCATGAAGTACATTTCATTACTTATAAACGTCCAGCACGATTGGGTCACTTTAATACAAATGTATATCTGCATGAAGTCAGCTCATTTGACTATCCGCTTTTCGAATATACGCCATACGAAACGGCTTTAGCGAGTAAAATGGTGGATGTGGTGAAATATGAAAATCTGGATATCCTTCATGTACATTATGCGATTCCCCATGCTGCTGTAGCTTATATGGCAAAGCAAATTTTGCTGACTCATGGCATCAACATTCCTGTAATCACTACCTTACACGGAACAGATATAACCTTAGTTGGTTCTAACAAGTCGTTTTTCCCAGTTGCTGAATTTAGTATTAATTCTAGTGATGGTGTGACTACCGTTTCAAATCAATTAAAAAAGCAAACGGAAGAAACTTTTGATGTCAAAAAAGACATTAGAGTCATCTATAACTTTATTGACTTCGAACGATTCCGAAAGACAGATAAGGACCATTTCAAGAAAGCGATAGCTCCAGATGGAGAGAAGATAATGGTGCATGTCTCAAATTTCAGAAAAGTAAAACGAGTCGAAGATGTCATCCATGTCTATGAAAAAGTCCAAGCTAAAATGCCTTGTAAACTTATGCTCATTGGAGATGGACCAGAGAGAGAGAAAATGGAAGAGTTATGCCGAAAAATTGGACTCTGTGATGAAATTAGATTTTTAGGAAAGCAAGATGCAGTGGAGGAATTATTAGCTGTAGCAGATATCTTTGTACTTCCATCTCAAAATGAAAGTTTTGGTCTTGCTGCATTAGAGGCAATGGCTTGCGAAGTACCTGTAGTCTCAACAAACATCGGCGGACTTCCAGAAGTAAACATCGAAGGCAAAACAGGTTACCTCTGCGATGTAGGAGATATTCAAGGCATGGCGGATAGAGTAATTTCTATTCTTGAAAATCCAGAGACACACCAAAAATTCAGAAAAGCTGCTTTTGAGCATGCTAAGACTTTTGATATTGAAAATATTTTACCTGTCTATGAGGATTATTATAAGGAAATCATTCAGAAGGTCAATGGGAAAGTGAAGGTATAATTCCTACTCAAATTTTAGACGTTTTAATAACATGAACTCGGCAATAGGAATTATTTTTTGGCAGTATATCTTATTTTCAATGCCCATTATCTTCTTTGCTTCTTTCATTTTCTCTTATAGATTTTTGAATCAAATAGAAGTCTCAAAATCCTATAGAGGCAAATTTCTTTATTCTGTAGTTTCAATTGGTGTAGGATTGATAGTAACTAGTTTAGTAGTTTGCTTTTTATTAATAATTTTATGATCGAATAAAATCGTGTGTATCACAAATTGCACAAAAAGTAAATCATAATTGTTTGTATAGTTTTTAACATTGTCATCCTGAGCGCAGTCGAAGGAAGACAATGCTACTATTGAAGTAATTTCGACCGAAGTGGAGAAATCTAGCTCTTGATGTAATAAAATGGTGGATTTCTCCACTTCGCATACGCGTCAACCTAATAATATAATATAATATCATATACATGTTTTTGTTATGTATAAGTGTCTATTAAATAGTTATTTAAGCCTAATGTGTGTAGTTTATTTAGTTGAAAGCACAACTTAAAAAAGAGTATAGCCATGCCGCTAAACTGTGGGTGGAGGGAGCAGCATTCGCAGTATAGCCTTTTTAGCGGCTTGATTTCTTTGGTTCGTTTCTTCATCAAGGAAGAAATGAACGCCTGTCGCGGCGAGCGACCATACTTGTTTAAAAGTGAAAACTTCGTTATTAACTTACAATTTGTACACGAAATGTATGACTTATACATATGAAATTATCATATATTAATATGTTAGGTTGACGCGTATGTCCACTTCGGTCGAAATTAAAGTAAAGGCAAACTCCTTGATTCTTCGACTTCGATGAATCTTCGCTCAGAATGACAAGGAGTGCCCGACTGCGCTGGCGCTTCGCTCAAGATGACAAGGAGCTTATT
>Ga0256847_1000444_pt1 | contig 26498 bp, 24 predicted proteins | sample TeddybearmetaG_FD_189099 | JGI IMG/M metagenome (GOLD analysis project Ga0256847, IMG submission 189099) | Hydrothermal vent microbial communities from East Pacific Rise, Pacific Ocean - Teddybear | ecosystem: Environmental > Aquatic > Marine > Hydrothermal vents | place: Pacific Ocean: East... | reverse complement strand
GCTAAATATAGATTTGAAATGGTCTGAGCCTGAATACTTTGAGCGGCATCAACAATTAGCAAAGCACCTTCACAAGCAGCAATAGAACGAGAAACTTCATAAGAAAAATCAACATGTCCCGGAGTATCGATAAGGTTCAGGGTATATTTTTCCCCTTCATATTCATAGTCCATTTGTATGGCATGACTTTTAATGGTAATACCACGCTCACGCTCCAGATCCATACTATCTAATAACTGATCTTGTTTTTCACGATCGGTAATAGTGCCTGTAAATTCTAATAGCCTATCTGCCAGAGTACTTTTACCATGGTCTATATGTGCAATAATGCAGAAGTTCCTTATGTTTTTCATTCGTCGTTGTCGTCGTCTTTTAGGAGACAAAGGTACTTAGTGTTTTCTTAGAAAACACATCAAAATTAAAAATGTTTCTTTTTGCAATCTTTAAATTTATTTTTAATCATTTGATGCTAAGGCATCACCTCATAAAAATAGAATTCAAATCTTATCAAAAATACTTCATTTTATAAAATATGGTTTGTTGTCTAAGAAAACACTAAAATAAGCTGTTAGGATACTAATTAATAAAATATGTATTTTTGAATTATAGAAATTATCTAGGTCATGGAATTTAATAGGATTAGAAAACGAAGAAAACCAAACTATATGAAATCAATAATACTTATTATAGTATTGTTAATTATAATTTATTTATGGTTGAATGCTGATGGAATTATGGAACGATTTTTTGGAGAGTAAGAATTGAACAACCAATTATTCATAATTTAAAATAAACGAACTAATACATGACAACTCTAAATTGTCAAGGTATATTTTAAAGCAATTATAATGCTCCTACAAGGTTTTTGAAACCTTGCAGGAAATACATTTACGAGATTGAACAAGTCATTTCCAATAATTTGTTTGTAGTCCTCCAATTACGAGCAGTAGCTTTTACTTTGAGTTTGTTTTCAAAAAAATTAGTATTCAATTTTGTTCTACCAGCACCAAAAGCCGCGTAGAAATAGATGATTTTATCATTGAAAACTAACTCTTCAGGACTATAATTTACTTCTTTTAATTTTTCAATATGTTCTTGTAGAGGTTGGTTCTGTAAGAAAACTACGCACAATTTTTTTATATCTTTTGAACCGTCTTTTTCAAACGGATTATTACTTACAACAGCTTGTATCTGCTCAGGAGTCAAAATGACAACTGTAATATCAAAACCATAATCATCCAATAACATTTTGTGAATTTTATTTTCAAGACTTTTTGTATCATTTTTATCCGATTTAAAAACAATATTTCCACTTTGAATGTAAGTTATAACATTTTCAAAGCCCAAGCCTTCAAAAGAGGCTTTTAGTTTGACCATTTTTATTAGTTTTTGACCACTAACATTGATGCCACGTAGTAAACAAATATAGGTTCGCATTATTCTTTTTTTCTAAATTTTTCAAACCATGCCAATACATGATCAACCTTCGTAATCAACTGACTTGGTCTGTTTGAAATATTATGATAAGAACCGGGTATTTCTACCAGAGCGGTTTCTATTTTTCTAATTTTTAAGGCACTATATAATTGTTTTGCTTCTGATAAGGGTGTGCGCATATCAGCCGTACCAACCATAACCAATGTTGGGGTTTGGATATTCCCTACTAATGAAATGGGTGAAAATTTCATATAGGTTTCTATATTTTCCCATGGTTGCCCCGGATAGCGATAATTGGCATAATAAAAATAATTATCAGCAGTCAATGTTTTACTTATCCAGTTCATTACAGGCTTTACTACGGCAGCAGCCTTAAAGCGATTGTTTTTACCAATCATCCAAGCGGTCATGATTCCACCGGCGCTTCCTCCTGTTACATATAATTCTTCACTGTCAATATATCCTTTTGCAAGGACTGCGTCTACACCATCCATTACATCGTCATAATCATTACCAGGATAGTTATGATATAATAAATTACCAAATTTTTCACCATAACTTGTACTGCCTCTAGGGTTCGGATAAAAAACCACATAACCAGCAGCTGCATATAATTGTATTTCGGGTGAAAATCGGTCTCCATAATTTGAAATCGGTCCGCCATGATTCTCAACCAATAGTGGATATTTTTTTGAAGTATCAAAATCAAATGGTTTTACTATCCATCCCTGAATGTCATTTCCATCTATGGACGATTTATACCAAATTTCTTCAGCGGTTGCCAAGTTTCGATACTCCAGTAAATCACTATTTAAGTTTGAGGTTAACTGTTCTTTTTTTACTCCTTTTTGAACGATAGCAACTTCAGAAGGATGATTAGGAGTTGTATGTGTATAAGCAATTTTCCCTGTATTTGATATTGAATAAGAACCACCACCATAAGGTCTGCCTATGGAAGTGCCACCAACATTATTTGCAACGCGCAATGTTTTCCCTGAAAGAGAAGTGTAACCTATTTTTGTATTCCCTTTGTTATCGTATTGAAAGTACAAACCCTTTCCGTCTGGACTCCATTTTAAGTTTGATTTTCCTCTATCTAATTTCGCGTTGATTTCTTTTTTATTGGAACCGTCGAGATTCATCAAATATATTTTGTTTACCTGATATGTTTGAATCTTATCATCATAACCCAAATAGGCAATTTGTTTTCCGTTCGGTGAAATTGTCAATCCGTAATCCGGGCCATCTCTATCAGTCAAAGCGCTTGTTTTACCATCATTGATATTTATAGCATAAATTTCAGAATTACGGGTTTTATATTCCCAATCATCGTTGAGGTTGCTGCTGAAGTATAAAGATTTACCATTGTTAGACCATTGCGGAGCACCAAAATTAAGATCTCCACTGGAAATTTGTCTGGCAGTACCACCTTCGGCAGAAATCACAAATAAATGTCTGAATCCGGGTTCAATATATCCTGAACCATCTGCTTCATATTTTAAACGTGTTGTCACTCTTGGATGGTCTGCCCATTTTGCCCCTTTTGGTTTCTGTGGAGGTTTCACTAAAGTCGGATTTGATTGCCCTACTTTTTTTATAAAAGCAAGTTGTTTTCCGTCAGGTGACCAATGCAATCCGTTTGGCGATTTATCCAACTGTGTCAATCGTGCTATTTTATTGGTCTTCAGCCAGTATATAAAAATCTCTGAACCATTATCGGTACTGCTAGTAAAGGCAATTCGGGTACCATCAGGTGACCAAACCGGGCTGGATTCATTGACATCTTGATTGGTTAATTTTGTATGATTTTTACCATCAGCACTCAACAACCAAAGTCTTGATTGTTTTCTATCTTTCATAATATCCATACTTCTACGCTGGTACACTATCCAATTGCCATCTGGTGAAATTTGCGGATTTTGCGCCCATTCTAATTCGAAGACATCCATTCTTGAAAATGAGGTTTTTTGTTGACTAAAAAGGGTAGTGCTAACTATAAAAAAAGTACAAATAAATAAGAGATATTTTGATTTCATTACTGCTAATTTTAGTAACCTTAAAATTAGTGAAAACTATGCACTTTTAAGGTGTTTTATTTTTCTATCATCCTTAATTGAATAATAATTGATGATAGTATGGTTATTATTCCTATAGAAATAATGGCGTATGGTATGCCAAACATATCTGCAATAATTCCTGATAGTAATGCACCTATTGCATAGCCTAAATCTCTCCATAATCTAAATACACCGATACTTTCAGCACGTTGATTTGGGCTGCTGTTGTTTGCGATAACCACTAAAAAAGTAGGATATACCAATGCTGTTCCAATTCCTAAAATTACACATAGTAAAATATAGATACTCTTTGTACTTGTATACGCTAATAATATTATGGCAACTCCTTGTAAGAGCATTCCCCAAAACAATATTTTTTTATTGGAATAGATATCGGCAAATCTTCCTGTAAATAATTGACTCAAACCCCAAACTGTTGGATAGATACCCACGATAATTCCGATATCTTGCAATGAAAAATTTTGACCTAACAATAATACAGGTAACAAGCCCCAAATCATTCCATCATTTAAATTATTTACCAAACCGGCTTGTGTAGTAGCACTTAAATTAAGGTTTGTAAATGTGGTGTCTAAAAACACATTTTCAATTTTTTTAGAAGTGTCTTTTTTTTGTTCTATGGCAACATGAGTTCGGGTATCTTTTACAATAAAAATGGAAAATAATAATCCCAGTATTGAAAGACCAATTCCCAAATAAAAAGGATAAGGTCTTAAGCCATAGTTTTCAGCAATAATTGAGGTTAAAAAGGCAATCAATCCAACAGCGAAATATCCTGAAAATTCATTGAGCCCCATTGCTAGACCTCTGTCTTTTTCACCCACTAAATCAATTTTCATTACTACAGTGCTTGACCAACATAAACCTTGATTGATACCTAGTAATATATTAGCAAAGATTACGATATTCCAACTTTCGGCATATATTAATAAAAACGGAATAGGAATTGCGATGACCCAACCTAATATTAATAGGTTTTTTCTACCAAAAGAGTTGGCTAATTTACCCGTAAAATAATTTGTGATTGCTTTTGTAATACCAAAAGCAATGATAAAAGATAAGATGGCAGTCTTACTATCAATACCCAATTCTTTTTCTGCTATTTCTGGTAAAATGGAGCGTTCTAATCCTACCATTCCGCCAACAAAAGCATTGACCAAAAGAAGTATACTAAACTGAAACCAGTTTTGTTTTAAACCAAGAGTTATTTGGTTTTGAGATTTATTCATTTTAAAGATTTTATAGTATTGGCAATTTCAATAATCTCTTTAAGTAGCGCCTTGATATGCCTCTCTTTTGTTAGATTATTCATTACTGTTAAACGCAAGTATCTGATATTATTTAATTCGGTGGAGGTGATATAAAAATTTCCTCTTTGTATGAGTTCATTGCGAATTTGTAATTGAAAATTATTGTCAGTTCCAAATTTAGTGTATTGAAAACATAGAATATTTGATTCAGGCACATATGGGCAATAAAAATCTATTTGTTTATTAATGAGTTCGTAAAATTGAAGTGTACTGCTATAAGTATCTTCAATATAGGTCGCTATTCCATTTTCTCCTTCTGCGGCCAAGACCCAAAAGAGTTTTGTTCCGATAGCTGCCTTGGTACATTCAATAGTATAAGGTAATGTATCAAAACCCATTTCTTCTTTGTCATGAAATATATAACTTCCCTTTTGTTGAAAAGTTCTTTCCATCATTTCATAATCTTTAAATAATACAGCAGCGCAAAGCGAAGAAGTACGCATCATTTTATGAGCATCCCAAATTATTGAATCTGCATGTTCAAGACCTTTTAACAGGTGTTTTTTTGTATCAGAAACCAAGGCGCTAGCACCATGAGCTCCATCTATATGATACCATAAGTTATGTTCTTGACAGAAATGTCCAATCTCATCTAAAGGGTCGTACAAACCGGTAGCAGTAGTACAAGCATTTGCAACAACAGCCATGACTCTTTTGCCCTCATCTTTAATTTTTTGAAGAGCCGGAAGTAAGGATTCCGGTTTCATTACTTTTAGTTTATCAACTGCTACTGGAATAACAGCATTTTGTCCTATACCCATAATTGAAATAGAACGTGCAATAGAATAATGTGCTTCTTCAGGAGCTAAAATTACTAGGTCATTGGGTGTGCCATTTGTCCAGGCCTCAGGAGCGATTACTGCCCTTGCTGCTGACAAAGCAGTTAAATTGGCCAGAGAACCACCATGAGTTAAAACACCACCGCCATTACCATTAATTTTATTAAAATCACTTAAATTGTCTCCTTTAAACCAGCCGACTTTATCTAACATCCAATTGATTAGAAAGCGTTCAATAACCGCGGCCGACGGCCCCATTTCATAAATAGCCATCGGATTATTAATAATACCATGTATAAAATCAGCAATTCCGGAAGCAATATGAGGAACGGCAACCTGATGGCCCATATAATGAGGGTGATGAATGTGTTGTGTGTTATCTAAATAGGCATCTATGAATGTATTTGAAGATGCAGGATCAAGTCCTCCTTCTTTAACCCATTTTTCCAGTTGAAGTAGCTGTGCTATTTCTTCAGCAGGTTTTTGAATGAGTATTTTTTTATTTCCTTTTTGACTTTCAGATAAATAAGTACATAGTTTGTCTAAAACAATATCGGTGATAACTTTTAAATTCTGTGAATTACTTTTCATATCAACAGGGGTACTTTTTATATTAAATTCGGAAGTAAAAACATGACATAAATTTGTGTTTTCTTTAACAAAAATTAGAATTAACGGGTTAATAGATAAGTAGTCAACTTAATTGTCATAAATAACTTGTTGGATTTGACCCCATGTAACCAATTTAATATTTTCTTTTTCAATGATTTTTTGACATCTTTCACTTGTAAAGAAATCAAAATCATCTTGGCGCCATTTGGCTCCCCAATTAGGATGGTTTATAGTGAGTGCCTGCATTTCAGCATCATTAAATGCCGTATGAATCAGGAGAATTTGAACTCCAGAGGCAAGACTTGTCAAAACCGTTTCATAATAGTTTATCATACCAGATTCAAAATCTGTAGGCATAGCAGTAAATATTTTTTCAACAACCATACTTTTATCATCAATCAAATCCTTTGTTTCTTGTGAAGCAGATTGAAGAGAAACTCTATCAATCATAGCAGGTATTTTATATTCTTTACCCAATTTTATATAGAGATTCACCAGATCTTGAGAATAACTTAAACAGCCCATATGAGTATCTAAATGTGTCGGTTTAATACCCATTTTATAAGCTTGTTCTATTTGAGCACGGAGTTCAATTTCCACTTCTTCTATGGTAGCATTTTTTTCAAAATCTGCACAATCTGCATAAAAAAATCCATTACTGTTTACTAAACTCGTAACCTTGTTTTTTGAAGCAACTGGGCTCCATTTCATTGTTTCCCATTCACTGGTTAAAGTAAGATGTAATCCGAAATCTGCTTTAGGATTATTTTTTGCATATTCGGCAATTTCAGATACCCACGGGCAAGGAATCATAATACTTGCTGAATTCACCATACCTGATTTCATGGCCAAGATACTTCCCAAATTTTCTGAATGCGATACCCCAAGGTCATCTGAATGAATAATCAATAGTTTTGCATCAGCCTCATAACCTAGTTTTTCGGCTAGTGTATTTTGAGCAAAAGAACTAAATAAAGAAATTGTAAGTATGAGAAAAAAGCAAATTTTTGTAGGGTTCATGTTTCTTGAAGTTTTTATTTGATGATTGACAAGCAATTGTAATTTTCTAAAAATACAGCACTCTAAAAGTATTAAATTTTTTAATACTTTTTTCTAAAAATTAATTTTACCTTTAAAGGTTTGGTACCGAAAAGATTATCTATTTAATAGGTCAAAAGTGTCTTTTTAGAGTTGATTTAATGTTCTTTGTAGAAATAGTTTACCAGTTAAGTGATAAACATAGTATCTTAGTGATATCTTTAAATAATTATTGTTACAAGATTTCATAATCGTTTTAAAATAAAAAACATGTTAAATATAACCGGAAAACAAAGATATTTACATTTAGTAACTAAATTAGTACGCGAATCTTTAATTTGTTCTAAAGAATTTTTTCAAAAAAAGACATCCCATACTTATATTGCTTCTCTGGTTATTTTTACTATGCTCTCTATGAGTTGTTCATCGCAAAAAACTTCCCTTTTTAATGGTAGTAACCTTGACGGATGGAAAATTTACGGCACAGAAAAATGGTATGTAGAAAATAAGGAACTAATCTGTGAAAGTGGTTCTGAAGCTAAATATGGTTATTTAGGAACCGAAAAACATTATAAAAATTTTATTTTAACACTAGAATTCAAACAAGAAGCAAATGGAAATAGTGGTGTTTTTTTCAGATCTACCATAGACGGAATAAAAGTTAGTGGATGGCAAGTAGAGGTTGCTCCTCCAGAAAAACATACAGGAGGTATCTACGAATCATATGGTAGAGGTTGGCTCATTAAACCAGATTCTGAAAAGGATAAAGCCCTGAAAATGGGTGAATGGAATCAAATGAAGATCAAAGTTAAAGGATCTTCGGTTACAACATGGTTAAATGGTGTGGAGATGGTTAGTATAATCGATGATAAAATTGGTGCGGGTGAAGGCTCAATAGCTCTACAAATTCATGACGGAGGTGGTATTAAAGTAAGATGGCGTAATATTTATTTAGAAGAATTATAATTATACAATTATGAGTGATAATAACAGAAGAACATTTATTAAAAAAGCAGGATTGGCAGGATTAGGATTACTTTCTGTTCCCGCAATTGCATCTAAGACTGCTACAACGTTTCAGCTAATGAAACGAAACCACCAACTATCTGACAAAAAAGAGCTAAATTATGCATTGATAGGTGCTGGTGGTATGGGTACGGAAGATATGAAAACAGCACTGAAACACGAAGGAGTTAATATTGTGGCAGTTTGTGACCTGTATTCAGGAAGAATTGAGCAAGCTAAAAAAACGTTTGGTAGTACATTATTTTCTACTGATAATTACAAAGAGATATTGCGGCGAAAGGATGTCGATGTTGTGATTATAGGAACACCCGATCATTGGCATAAACAAATTTCTATTGATGCATTAAATGCTGGTAAGCATGTATATTGTGAGAAACCGATGATCCATAGTGTTGATGAAGGACATCAACTGATTAATGCCTGGAAAAAGTCCGGAAAAATATTCATGGTGGGTAGTCAGGGAATATCATCACTAGGAAATGAAAAAGCAAGAGAATTATTAGCCGCAGGTGCAATAGGTGATATTAATTATGCTGAAGGATTTTGGGCAAGACACTCTCCTACAGGAGCCTGGCAATATGCCATTCCTAAAGACGCTTCTGAAAAAACGGTTAGTTGGAAACGGTATTTGTCAAATACAAAACAACGAGATTTTGATCCGCTTCGTTTTTTTAGATGGCGGAATTATTTAGATTATGGAACCGGAATGTCAGGAGATTTGTTTGTGCATTTATTTTCTAGTCTGCATTTTATTACAAATTCTAAAGGTCCGGATAGAATAAGTGCTCTTGGAGGCCTTCGTTATTGGAAAGATGGAAGAGAGGTACCCGATGTATTATTAGGCACATTTAGTTATCCAAATGCCAAAGAACATCCTGGTTTTAATCTTTCATTGCGTTGTAATTTTGTTGACGGAACAAGTGGTACTACCTATCTTAGAATTGTTGGAAGTAAAGGCTCGATGGATGTAAAATGGCAGGAAGTAGTTTTGAGGACCAACAAGATATCTGTTGATGATCCTTTTGAACTGGCAAAGATGAAAGAACAGGGCAAAACGGTTTCTGAACGTAAAAAAATAGTAGCACCTAATGAAGTAGTTTATAAAGCAGAAAAGGGATATAAAGGAGCTCATTACGACCATCATGGAAATCTTATCAATGCAATAAGAAATAATGGAACAGTTATGGAAGATCCTATTTTCGGATTTCGTGCTGCGGCTCCAGCCTTGTTGTGTAATGATAGTTATTCACAAAATAAATTCTTTCATTGGGATCCCGTAAATATGAAGATTATTTAAACAGAAAAGGATTAATAAATATTAGTAGATGAAAAGATTGACATATTTTTTAATAGTAGGAATTTTGGTTGCCTTAATTTCTTGTCAAAAGAAGCCAAAAAAAGAAAATATTAAAACTGTAGAAAAAGAAACTGAAGAAGTTTCTAAATGGATTTATCTTTTTGATGGTACCAGTACCACAGGATGGAGGGCTTACAATGGAGATGCATTGCCTCCCGGATGGATCGCAAAAGATGGCGAATTGACTTTTGATACTGAATTGGGATTAGAACAAAACTATACTGGAGGAAAGGATATTATTTATAGTCTTGAAGAGTTTGATAATTTTGAACTTTATTTAGAGTGGAAACTTCCTAAAGGTGGGAATAGTGGTATTTTTTATCACCTTAAAGAAGGTTATAATGCTCCATATGAAGTTTCTCCAGAGTATCAATTGATTGATGATGCTAATTATGCGAAAATTCATGACCTCACAGCTTACAACACAAGTATTGGTTATACAGAAAACCCCTCCGAACTGAAACCGTTGCAGCAAACAGCTTCAGACTATGCGATGCATCCTGCTGATTCCAAAAAAATATTGAATCCGATAGGTGAATGGAATACCAGCCGAATTATTTTCACCCCAAAACTAGTAGAACACTGGTTAAATGGTAAAAAGATGCTATCTTTTGTACCTTGGTCCAAGGAATGGTATGAAAAAAAGAATTCTGATAAATGGAAAAACAGTCCGGACTATGGGAAGTTTAAAACTGGTTTTATTGGATTGCAAGATCATTCGAGCCCTATATGGTTTAAAAATATAAAGATTAGAAAACTTTAGTTTAATAACCCATCTTTTAAAAGATAGGTTTATTAAACCCTAATATATATTTTCCTTTTATGTTCGTTAAGACACCTAGTTTACAAAGTTAAAGGGACATTGTTTACACCATATTTTGACTTAACCTTATTGATACTTGTTTATCTCTATCTTTATTTACAAGCACTAACTTTGGTTTAATCACTTACTAACCAATGATTTATATACATTGTTATCTGCAAACTATTTTCTTTTATACACGTCTTAAGTTTACAATCTCTTATATTTAATAAATAACAAGAAAGAACAAAAGAGTGGAATAAGGTAATGATACACGTAGAGACTATAGACCTCGTCAATCCCGAGGCTTCGGGAATAATCCCTTCTCTTTTCTACACAGATTTCGTACAGTTCTTTGTTGCCAGTAGTTATTACTCGTTTCACATTATTATTCAAGACTTATTCGTGTCATTGTTGTAAAAATTAGTAGAAGTGTTATTATTCCGACAATGGTTGTAAATATTCCTATTTTTTTTGATTTTGTCCATCCAGATAATGAAATCATAACTGTCAAGGAAAAAAGTCCAATCATAAAAGTAATCATTCCAATTACTCTTGAGATTATAAAGTCTTTTGCAACAACATCTTTCAAATATCCGCCTGGTGTCGTCATCATTGAGATTTGTATCATAGCAAATACAGATACAAGAAAAAATCCAGCAGATAAGGTTGCAGATTTTAAAATTTGGTTTGTTAGTTTATCGTTTTTATCAGAAACTAATATATTCGCTACTACTGTAATTGAAAATCCACTCAGTAATGAACTTATTAGAATAGTTTGTTTAGCTAATTCATTCCAATATTCTAATGTTATTTCCATTTTTTATTCAAGGGTTTTTTAATTACTGGCAACGTGTTTGTATATGGTTTGTTGCGTGGTTAAGCAACTAATTTACCAAAAAGAAACGAACCGTAGGAAAATCCGTAGGATTTTCCTAGTAGGCAAGAACCGAGCAATTAATTATACACGTTGTTATACTCAGTTTTTATTTTTTAAAATGTTCAGCTCTCCGAAATCAACGTCAAGTAAATTTTCTTGGTCGATGGAGAATCCTAATATTTCTCTTTTTGAATTAAAATTGAAAGTTAAAAACCCATCAGGAACACGTATGTCATACCAGTCGATTTTAAAGGTGTCAAAATGCCAATGTTTCAATTTTCCTCTGAATACTTTAGTATGAGAAAATGAAATCTCTAATTCGCCTTCATTGGATTTGTTTATTAATATGTCACCATACATCTTATCAGTATATTTTCCAGAATATTCGCTAATTGCTAATGAAGGTTTTGTATTCTCTGTTTTTAAAAGACTTTTGGAAGATTCTTTCTTCTCTTTTATTCGATTTTCTCTCCATTCTTTCACTCTAGAATAAAAATTGTCAGGTAGATTATCTTCATCTTCAAGAAGTTTTTCTAACAGTAATGCTCTCAAAATAAATGTTGCGGGTTCTTTCGATGCGTTAGTAAGTATAACAAACCCTAAGTTCAAATCCTTTATCATTACAAGTTGGGCTGACATACCGTCAATACCACCACTATGTTCAATTACCTTATGCCCATTTACGGGTGTAAGCCACCAACCGAAACCATAGGACGAAAATTCATTATTGAAAGGACTTCCAATAGGATAAATAATTTGAGGTTTAAAAATTTCCTTGATTATCGTTGAACTAACAATAGTGTCATTTTCAAATACTCCGTTATTCAGCATTAATCTCATATAATTTGACATTTCATTTGCTGACGAATAGATAAATCCTCCTGGAGCAAGATTATCTCCTTTCTCTTGAATTATTGCAACCTTTTTGTAATCTTTATTCCAAATATGCGGTTGCGCTAGATTCATATTAGCTTCTCTTTCTGTTGATAGCGAAGTGGTGTTATTCATTTTTAGTTGATTAAACACTCTAGCATTAATGAACTCATCCCATGATTTTCCCACAACTGTTTTCACGATTTCTGAAGCAACAACGTACATTACATTTTGATACGCTGGCTTTTCTCTATAGCTAGAAGCAGGCTCCAAATATTTGAGTCGTTTTATTATTTCTTCTCTTGAGTAATCTGAGTGATACCAAAGTGTTCCACCACTAACATCCTTCAAACCACTTCTATGAGTGAGTAGATCTCTAATCGTAAAATTATCGGTAACATAAGGAGCGTACAATTCAAAATACGGTAGATACTCTTTAACTTTATCATCCCAATCAATTTTCCCTTCATCTACTAAAATTCCCAATGTTAGAGCTGTAAATGATTTAGAAATTGAACCAATACCAAAAATTGTATTTTCATCAACTTTTCTTTCTTTATGTATTTCCAAGTTTCCATATCCTTTGGAAAATATGATAGAATCATTCCGAACAATACCAATCGAAAGTCCGGGTATTTCAAAGTCTTTTATTAGTTGATGGATTTGTAAATCAAGTGAATCTAATTGTATTTGTTGAGAGAATGAATTGGAGAATAATAATAATCCAATTATAGTAAAGAATATTTTGATTTTCATTTTTTTCAATTGAGTATAACGTGTTTGTATAAGATTAGTTGCGTTGTTTAAGTAACAAATTTAGTAAATACAAACCGAATAGAAAATCCGCGAGGATTTTAGTAAGTAGGCTCGTACCAAGCAATTAATTTTATACGTTGTTGTGCGGTCGTATTTGTCTTTTGTAATTCGTTTGTATTCAAGAATATTAAATCCATCGTCTTACTTTTTGGCAGTACAAATTATACTCCTCTCCAAAATCTTTTCTTAACCGAGGTTCTTCAACGAGTATTGTGAAAATGTTGAAAGTTATAAAGACAAAAAGTGAATAAATCCATAACTCAACTGATTGAAAAAAAATAGCTTCACCAATTAGAATAAGTATCACACCAACATACATTGGATTTCTTGAGAAATAATAAAGTCCTGATATAACCAATTTTTTTGTCGGATCTACAGGAGAAAGCGTACCTCGTCCTTTGACGGCAAAACTTATGATGCACCAAAGCATTATTACAAAACCAATCAGAAATGCAATTGTCCCGATATAATGATGCAATTGCCAAACTTCGTCAAATATATTATTTATCCTGAAACCTGTAATCCATAATGGTATCAGTCCTGCTACTAATCCAGGTTGCAGAATTGTGAAAAGTAGATTTCGTATAAATAATGATAACATTTATAGTTGAATTTGTCCGCCTCGCTGATTATATGCCGCACAACGACAAGGCGAAGGCGGAGCCGTTGCAGATGAGTATGTAGCGATAGCGGAGTATTCATCTGCAACGGTTTGTGTAAGATTTCGTTCCGTGAATTTAGCGATAAACTTCACAAGTACAAAACAAACTTGAAAATCCGATAGGATTTTCCTAAGTAAACCAAAACTTAGCAATGAATTTTACACGGTGTTGTAAAGCGTATTTTCATTCCAATTTTGCAATTAAACCCCAACCGTTTGCTTTGTCAATGACTACACAATGAATAGTGTTCTCTCCCTTTTTTAGTGGTATAAATAGTTTATTGGTATTAATGTCAATATGCCCCATATATTGCACGCCTTTTGTTCTAAAAGCATTATTGCCTTTAAATAGAACTTCGCCATTTAAATAGACAATTATTTTATCACTATAATCAAATGAAAAAAGTTTTGTTTCGTCATTGCTGGTATATACTGATGTAGAAGCAACGATATAGTCCTCTTCATTCTGTTCAAAGTTACCAGTAGAAGACTTTTTTATGTATTTAGAAATAGGTAAAAGACCTGACGTTTCAGTTTCAACCGTGATGTATTCTTCCTTTAAAAAGTTTTCAAAATGTAACTCTTCTCCTTTGTAGGGTTTTGATTTCGTGATTTCCCATTTCGTAATAATAGTAGAATCAACAGGAAGATTGTTATTTTTTTTGGTATTCTCTATTGCATCCTTGGGCGTAATTCTAAAGTTTGAAAACCTATTTGAGAACAAAGCAAAAAGTCCAATTTCTCCAGTATTTTGGACTGTTCTTAGTTTGTCTATAGTCATGACTTTTTCGTCGTTTACAAAAACCTCGGCACTTTGATTGCTGACCTCAATTCGCAAGCTATTCCAACCTGTTTTTTTAAATGAAACATTTGCTTGGCTTTCTCTAAATAATTGCCAATTCGACTCATTATTAAAAATGGGAGTATATTGAACTGCATCTGCTTGGTTCGATTTATGGAGTCTCATATATACCTCCTCCATATTGTTATTTTGCTTTCTAAAAGTAATACCTGCAAAACTTCTGATTGAGTTGGCATACACATCTACTTCAATGGTTCCGTTTGTGAATTTCAGATTTTTAACGGCAATCCTTCCACTATTTAGAAGTAGGGTTTCCCTATTGTCAAATCTTTCAAATGTAGTTTCTTGTGAAACATTCCAATGAGAAGCGATCATGTCGATTTTTGTTTCGGAACTTTGAGCGATAGATAGTTGAAAACTCAATAAAGCAATGATTGAATAAATAATTTTTGTCATGATTTTTTATTTTTAATTATTTACAAAAATCCGATTTAATAACTTTATCATCGTATCACTTTATCATTAATTACTATCATTTTGGTAATTATCCCTAAAAACGGAAGGATTGATTTTTTCCATTTTTATAAAAAACCTTGTCAAATTATTAGGTTCGCTGAAATTTAAGCCATGTGCTATTTCGGATATTGTTTTATGAGAATAGCGAAGTTCCGTTTTTATCTCAAGTAGTAGTCTATTATTGATAATTTCCTTTGTAGTGTGTCTAGTATTTTTTTTCACCATTGCATTAAGCTGATGACGGGTTACATGTAATAAATTACAATACTCTTCTACCGAATGCGAGCTGCGAATATTTAGTTCGAGTAGTTCCTTAAATTTATAAATTATTGAATTTGATTGCGTGTCGGGTGAAATGTTGTACCACTTTGAATACAATCTATTAAGCTTTGACAAAGAGAAATATAGAAGTGAACGTAATATGTGAGGGCTATCATTTTGATAATTTTTTATCTCAGCGATAATTTCATTTAAAGCCAATCGTATAATATTGTATTCTTCATTTTTCAGTCGCAAATATTGAGGGTGTTGAGAATTATAAAAGTATTGCAGCCGGTAAGTGAACAATTTATCATCAAAGAAATCTGATAAAAAATCATTCTGAAATACAAGATGAAACCCTTTTAGTTTGTTAAGTGAGATTTTGCAACTTTTGATTTGAAAAGGGGAGATAAAGAAAAAGCTGTTATCGTGGATTTCTATTTGATGTCCGTTTAGTTCAATGGTTCCACTTGCCTTTTCAAAAACCATGATTTCAAAAAAATCAGTTGTTTGTGGCTTAGGCTCAAAAAATACATTTCGATTATTTTCGAACCTGTGTAAATCCATCAGAAGTTCGAATCCATACTTTTTTTTTTCAAAAATGAATTTTCGCAAATTTTAATTTTATATGCTTTACAACGGCTCCGGCTAAGAAGCGTTTTTTATTTTGAAAGATACGAAGTATTTCAAAATAAAAAATGATTTTTAGCCATTGTTGCTGTGAGTTCGTAGCGTAGCGGAGGCCTCTCAGCGACAAGGCGAAGGCGGAGCCGTTGCAGATGAGTATGTAGCGATAGCGGAGTATTCATCTGCAACAACTGTATAAACGTATTGCGTTTATACAGCTTATGTAAGCAAGTTAGTGTTTTTCTATAAAATCAAAGCTAATTATAACCTTTTGAGCAATAATAATTAGCTAAAACAATATTAGCTGAGTATTTTAAGAATTTGGCAATTGGCCAAACATATATATTATAGAGTCACATAAATTATTGTAACAGTTTCTTTATTTTAGATGTATACAATTTAAAATTTGCCAAATCATGATGTGTACCATTATCTATGGATACAAATTCTTTGTGTTGAACGGTTGCTTTTTCAAATAACTTTCTACCACCTCTATGAGGAGTCACATCATCTTTAGTCCCATGAAAAATGATTATGGGACACTTTACTTTTGTAATATACTCGTCTGAACGGAATTTATATTTTAATAAAAATGTTGGTGAAAACGGATAATGAAAATTAGCAGTATTTGCTAAATTATAAAAAGGAGATTCTAACAACAATTTTTTAGGATTGTTCTGTGAAGCTACATAAGTTGCAAAAGTACCACCTAATGACCTTCCATATAGAATGATATTATTTTCAGAATACAATTTCTTTATATAATCATAACACAACAACGCATCATTATATAAATTTTGTTCTTTACGCTTGCCTGTACTTTTACCATAACCGCGGTAATCCATTACAAAAACATCATATCCATAATCTGTAAATTTAGAAGTAATGGTACCCCAACGTTCTAGACTTCCTCTATTCCCATGAAAATAGAGGATAACACCTTTGGAATTTTTGACTTTAAAATGCAAGGCATTTATAATTGCATTGTCTTCAGTTGTAAGGTTTATTTCTTCAAATTCTTTATTGAAAGTATAGGTAAAATTTTTGTCCAACTTTTTAGATTGAAAAATGAGTTTTTCCTGAAAAAAATAGAGTCCAACCAAAATTAATAGATAAAGTGTAACAACTGTTAATATAAATTTTTTAAGCATTTAATTACTTTTCTTTCTTTTTTTTCTGATAAAACCGATACTGGTATGTTCTTTATCAATTTCTTTTAATTCTTTTGAATTTAGAATTTCTTTTAATGCTCGGTGATAACTTTCGTAGTTGTGAAGGTTTTTATGACCTCCATCAATTATTGGATATACGCGTGTGAGTTTTGGATTGATTTTCGAGAGTTTAAAACTCGATTTCATCGGAATTACTTTATCATTTGTACCGTGAATAATTTTTATAGGGCATTTTACATATTTAATCCACTTATAGGTTGGCATTGAATAGCGCATTACTAATCCTAAAGGAATAAAAGGTAAATAACGCTTTACATTTTTTGACATACTATAATAAGGACAAGCTAATATTAACATTCTAGGGTTATTTGTAGAAGCAATTTTTGTAGCGAGTCCGGTACCCAATGAGCGCCCATAAACAATGATATATTTTTCGTCTACATTTTCCTTTATCTTATTGTAAATAGCTTGTACATCATCTTTCATAGTTTGTTGGGTTCGTTTACCCGTACTTTTACCAAATCCTCTATAATCCATCATAATTACATCCCAACTATGAAAGGTAAAATCTACCGCGAATTTACCCCAACCTTTGATACTTCTTGAATTTCCTTTTAAGTAGAAAACAACACCTTTCGGATTCTTTGTTTTAAAATGTAGTCCATTTATGAGTACTTTATCACTCAGTTGCACATTATATTCTTCCACTTCTTGATTTTCGTATTGAAATACAAAATCTTCTGATAATTTTTCTGGATGGAATAAAAAACGTTCTTGAAAAAAATAAACAAGAATACTTATTGTAACTACAATTGCAATAAATAGTAAGAAGATGTTGGGCCAGCTCATGTAGTTGATTTAATCTGGGTTCAAGCTACTCATTTTTTTAGAAATAGAAAAAACACATGTCGATGTTAGAATCTGATAGCCAACTTTTTCATCAATCGTAATACTTCAACATATAACCAAATGAGTGTAACTAACAAACCCCAAGTAGCAACCCATTCGTAATATTTTGGCGCTTTGTGGAGTTTTCTGTCAATAAAGTCAAAATCTAATAATAATGAAAATGATGCTACGATAGCGGCAATGATATTAAAACTGATTGCAAACCACGAAGTACCCCAAATAAAAGGTAAACTCAAACCAAAAACACGTAATATCCAATTGATAATATAAATAAGCATAATGGTTATTATAGCACTAATAACTACACTTCTAAACTGTTTGGTTACAATAACAATTCTGGCTTTGTACAAAAGAAGCATCACAAAAAATGTGAGTATGGTAATGCTAACAGCCTTCATTGGCATACCAGGAAATCGGGCTTCTGCATAAGCAGAAATACCACCTAGGAAAAACCCTTTTGATAATGCATATAATGGCGTAGTGATAGGCGCCCATTTACGTTTGAAAGAAGTGAGTAAACTAAAAAATATGGCAGCTAATAGTCCACCAGAAATATACCATTTAACATTGACACCTTTTGCTACCAAATCCCAAACATACCAAGTGGTTAGTCCAACTAAAGTGATACTCAATAATGATTTAAAAAAAATACCATTCAAGGTCATTTTTGAATCTGAACGAGCACTTTTCCAAACATAATCGCTAAAAGCAGGGTTTGAAGTGCGATAATTAAAAAGGGACATATATTTTATAGATTGTTTTTGGGTTATTTGTTTGATTTATCTTCAGTCTTCAGTCCTATTTTTTATATGTTCTTCCTTTCCAAGAATAGTTTGAAGTAAAGGAGGATAGCACAATAAATGTAATAAAAATTGGATATACAAGACTACTCCAAAAATAATGCTTTAATACAGATTGCTGCTTAAAGAATATTGCCGTTTTAAATAAAATGATAAAATCAAGACAAAATTTAATAGGAAAGACAATCATAAAAAGAAGCCAAGAATAATAACCAACAATGCTTCCTAAAAATAATACAATAAGTAGCACATTCATGCTAAAAACAGAGAGGCTTACGAGTTTGCTAAAGTTATTTTTATAAGATGTTGCTTTTGATGCCCAACGCACACGTTGTGAAATCAATTTTTTAAGTGTTGGTTCAGGTTTGGTCGTTATTATTACTTTGTCAGATTTTAAAAAGTGTACATTTTCAGGATATTTAGCTACCATTTTTTCTAATAAAAATAAGTCATCACCACTTGCAATATGTTTATTCCCTTCAAAACCATTTATGTCTAAAAAAGCTTGTTTTTTGTAACAAAGATTTGCACCGTTACACATAAAAGGATAACCTATACCAAAACCACCCATGGTTGACCCTTGCAAACTCAACAAGTCTAATAATTGGAACTGTTTTAATAATGAATTTGCAGTATTATAGGTGACAGGAGCTGCAATTAACTTAGGTTGGTACTGTTGAATGTAAGCATCAAAAACTTGTAACCAGTTTTGTGGAACATTACAATCAGCATCCGTAGTTAGAATCCAATCAAACTTAGCTTGTGCAATAGCAGTTTCAACAGCGTCTTTTTTAGGAGAACCTGACTTACGGTTGTTTGTTAAAATTTGAATGTCAGGTCGAGTATCACGTCCTAGACGTGATGTATCGAGACCCTTTTCAATAATACTAACCGAATTATCCTTAGAATCATCATCTACAAAGATGATTTCAAATTTATCTGACGAATATTTAAGTTGTTGTAAACTTTTTAGTAAAATAGGCAAAACCCGTGCTTCATTCCGAAAAGGAATCACAATAGAAAAGCTGGTTTTAGAAACGGTATTTATCGGCTTAGGTTTTTCAAGGCTATCAAAACCAATGATAAATGCAATGATTAAAATACTGTAAAGCGATATTATGATAACAGCGACTAAAATCATTTGTGATTGGAATAATTAAAATTCAACACAAAGTAACTTCCTAGGACTGCTGGTAATCCGAAATTTAATATCCACATCAATAATGTGATAGTGACGATAATGAGTTCGTTTACATCAATAAAACTAAACACCCAAATGGCAACCGAACCTTTGATTAGCCAGTCTAATAATGCTAAACTTGGCACAATCGATGCTATTAAATACATTGATGTTATTAGGCTCATTAGGGTAATATAATCGGTTTCAACATCAAATAAACGCAGTAAAAAATAAAATTGATGCGAGAAGATTAAGTATCTTACAATTGAGAATAACGCGTTTTTAAAATGTATTTCAAAGGGCAAATTTTTAATAAAAGAAATGATTTTATCAATATAAAAACCTCTTATTTTTTTATAACCTTTAATACCTCCAGTTATAACAAACACTAGTAATATAGCTAATAAATAAGCAACTCTTCTAAAACGATATAAATCAATATCAACCTCAAAATGGGTGATAAAATAGAGGAGTCCGATACAACCAAGAATGACGGTTGTTGTCATTTGCATCATATTACTTAATAAGTTTAGTAACATAATTTTTTTTCGAGTCCCTTTTTGAAAATAAATTGCTTTTGCACCATATTCACCTATTCTATTTGGTGTGAATAGCGATGCTGTTAATGAGCCTAGGCTTTGTTGAAGTGCATCATAAAAGGATATTTTTTTTACAAATGAAGCCAGCGCCTCCCATTTTAAAATTTCAAAAAACCAATTGGTCAATGTAAAGCCAATTAAAATAAATACAGTTGTATAATTGGTAAAAATAGTACGCTCCAATTGCAGTATAAATTCTTTAAATTTAACGCTCTCATTATGTACAGTTTTATTGTAAATAAAATAAAAAGCACCAATTACAATCGTAATTTTTATTAGAAAGAATAAGAATTGCTTAGTTTTGTGTTGTAGTGAACTATACATTACTGCAAAGTAACAAATATTCGTCATTACGAGGAGTAAAACGACGAAGTAATCTTATAAATATAAGCAGATTGCCACATCTTGTTTTACAGGATTCGCAATGACGTTAAAAATAAAACTTGAATACAGAAAAAATCATATTAGGTATTGACCCAGGAACCACTATTATGGGATTCGGACTCATAAAAGTAGTCAATAAAAACATGCAGTTTATGCAATTAAACGAATTGAATTTAAAAAAATACGATGACCATTATGTGAAGCTAAAACTCATTTTTGAGCGTACTATTGAGTTAATTGATAATTATCATCCTGATGAGATTGCCATTGAAGCGCCTTTTTTTGGTAAAAATGTACAAAGTATGTTAAAGTTAGGTCGTGCTCAAGGTGTTGCTATGGCTGCAGGTTTATCACGTGAAGTACCAATTACCGAATATTCTCCAAAAAAAATAAAAATGGCAATAACAGGTAATGGTAATGCCAGTAAAGAACAAGTAGCAAAAATGTTACAGAATACGCTGGGATTAAAAGAATTACCGAAAAATTTAGATGCCACGGATGGTTTAGCAGCAGCTGTTTGTCATTTTTATAATGCAGGAAGAATAAGCATTGGTAAAAACTATACAGGGTGGAATGCTTTTGTAAAACAAAACCCTAAAAAAGTTAATAAATAGTAGTTTTGGAAAAGAATAATGGTGTTAAATATTGTAAAAATTGTGAAAAGATCTTAAGTGGTGATTATTGCAACAAATGTGGACAAAAAGCATCAATTGATAAAGTAACATTTAAAGAAACCTTTCATGATTTCACGCATACCGTTTTTTCGGTAAACGCTCCATTGTGGTCGACTTTAAAATTGCTCGCTGTAAACCCTGGAAAATTATTTAGAGAATATTTAAGTGGTAGACGTAAAAATTATTATAAGCCAGTTGCGTTTTTTATTATTACTACGCTGACCTATCTTGTATTGAGATCATTAATAAAATATGATCCGATGGAAAATCAGGCAATAAGGCAAGAAAGGGTTATAGATGCAACATTGTTCAATGACGCAGGGAAGTTTATGGTGGCAAACATTAATAATATTATGTTTTTGCTGGTTTTTACTTTGGGAGTATTCTTTAAGTTGTTCTTTTATAAAAGAAATAGCTTGGCCGAATTAATGGCTATATCTTTTTATCTGGTCGGTGTCTATACTTTGATAGGAACACTTATAATGTTCTATTTAAAATATGTAAATCAACAATTTAAAATGCTACCTGTTTTAGTATTTTTTGTTTATGTTTTATTTGCTTTCATTTCTTTTTTTAAAACTAAGAGTATAGGTGCTATTGCAAAAATTTTAATTGCTTATTTCTTGTCATATACATTTTATGTTGTATTTGGATATGGACTTTCATTACTAATAGTTTGGTTAAAAACTAAATAATGTCAGGAATTTATATCCACATTCCATTCTGTAAGCAAGCTTGTTTTTATTGTGATTTTCATTTTTCTACTTCGCTAAAACGGAAAGTTGAAATGATTCAGGCTTTGGTAAAAGAATTGATACTTCGTAAGGATGAATTCCAAAACGATACTATAGAAACTATTTATTTTGGAGGAGGAACACCAAGTCTGTTGACGATTGCTGAACTGCGATTGTTGATTGATACGGTCTATGAAAATTATAAAGTTACTGATAATCCTGAAATTACTTTAGAAGCAAATCCTGATGATTTATCAGAAAAACAAATACACGAATTAACAAATACGCGAATTAACCGGCTTAGCATTGGTATCCAATCCTTTTTCGATGACGATTTAAAAGCAATGAATCGTGCACATTCAGCCAAAGAAGCAAAAAAATGCCTATCAGCTGCCATTGGCAGCTTTGATAATATTACGATTGATTTAATCTATGGAATTCCAACGATGAGCAATGAACGTTGGAAAAAAAACTTACAAGTAGCTTTTGATTTTGGAGTCAATCACATTTCTAGTTATGCATTGACGGTTGAACCAAAAACAGCATTGGCTAATTTTATAAAAAAAGGCAACTATCCACCAATTGATGAAGATAAGGCACTAGCCCATTTTAATATATTGCTTGAGGAAACAAAAAAACAGGGCTTGATACAGTACGAAATTTCGAATTTTGGGAAGCTTGAATATTTTTCAAAACATAATACTTCTTATTGGAAAGGAACATCGTATTTAGGAATTGGACCTTCAGCACATTCTTTTAATGGTAAGCAAAGAAGTTGGAATATTTCTAATAATGCAAAGTATATAAAAGCTATTCGAGAGAATGTTTTACCACAAGAAGTTGAAGAGTTATCTATAAATGATAGATTCAATGAAACCATTATGATGGGTTTACGAACTATTTGGGGTGTATCATTAATAACAATTGAACAAAAGTTTGGAACGGAATTTAAAAATCATTTATTGAAAAGATCTGAAAAATTTATAAATCAAGGTTTGCTCGTCATTGCGAGTGAAACGAAGCAATCTGTTTCAAAAAGAGAGAGTACCTACCTGACGGCAAGGCAGGCTTCGTCACAAGCTACAACTACTGACAAAATCATTAAAACTACAAAAAAGGGCAAATTTTTAATTGATGGTATTGCTAGTGATTTGTTTATGGTTTAACCACCTTACCTTCCATCCTGTCAACCTCAATTACTATGCAAACGAATGTTCTTACATTTGGATGGAATCCATCCTTCATTTAAACTCCTTCCTTTTAAGGGAAGGTGGCTTCAGGTGAAACATGAAGTCGGAAGGGTTTTTTAGAATAAGACAAAATGTTTATTTATATTTGAAACATGATTGCTACCATAGAACACAATTCCAAAAAACATCAAATAGATTTATCAAAACCCATAGATATTTCTATGCCATTACGCATGACCAAAGACAATGTAATTGCATGGTACCAAAAAGCACCTACCTTTAAAAGGATAATGAGCGTCAAAAATAAAGATGCTACAAATTTTAATTCTATTTATTTTAATCCACATGCACATGGTACACATACAGAATGTGTAGGACATATTACAAAAGAGTTTCATTCTATAAATAAAAACTTAAAACAATTTTTCTTTTTTGCTGAGGTAATAACCGTAGCTCCGGAAAAATTGGATGATGATTTTGTGATTTCTAAAAAACAATTACAATTTGCATTAGGAAATAAAAAGAGACAAGCTGTAGTTATACGAACCCTACCAAACACTAATGAGAAATTTTCAAAAAATTACTCTCATACAAATCCTCCTTATTTATTAGAAGATGCTGCCATTTATTTAAAGGAAAAAGGAGTGCAACACTTGTTGATTGATTTACCGAGTGTGGATAAAGAAAAAGATAAGGGTAAATTGCTATCGCATAATGCTTTTTGGAATACTAGTGGAAAGGTTCGGTTTGATGCTACCATTACCGAACTAATTTTTGTGCCTAATTCAGTTGAAGACGGAACTTATTTTTTAAATATTCAGATAGCACCATTTGAAAATGACGCCTCTCCAAGTAAACCTGTTTTATATAGAATAAAATAAATGATAGAAATTTCCACAGATAAAAGTAAATTAGATATTGAAGTAATTCATGCTTTTTTAACCGAAAGTTATTGGGGAAAGGGAAGAACGATTGACCAAGTTCAAAAATCGATAGACAATTCTTTGTGTTTTGGTATTTATTTAAATGATGTGCAAATTGGTTTTGCTAGAGCGGTAACAGATTTTACTATTTATGTATATTTAATGGATGTGTTTATTCTGCCAGAAGTCAGAGGTAAAGGTTATTCAAAACAATTGATGAAAGCAATTTTAGAAGAGCCAAGGTTGCAAGGCTGTTGCGATTGGACGCTTAAAACAAAGGATGCTCATGGTTTATATGAGCAGTTTGGTTTTACCAAAGCACAACATTCCGAAAAAATAATGGAAAGAATTTTAAAATAAATAAATCCCTTCCCTTTGGGCGACATTGTGCGAACAATGGGCGAGCTGAAGTGGAGGTGATGGGATTATGAACATAGAAGAATTCAGAGAGTATTGTCTACAGAAAAAAGGAGTTACGGAAGAGTTTCCTTTTGATGAACAAACATTGGTATTTAAAGTATTAGGTAAAATGTTTGCCTTATCAGGATTAGAACGCCAACCACCACAAATTAACTTAAAATGTGACCCTGAACGTTCTGTTCAATTACGCGAACAATATGATGGCCTTATTTATGGGGGTTATCATATGAATAAATTACTTTGGAATACGCTAGAGATAAATAGCTTGCCGTATCAATTACTATTTGAATTGATAGACCATTCTTATGATTTAGTGATAGCAAAAATGCCTAAAAAATTGAGAGAAGAGTTAAAATAAAAGAAGCTGTCTGAAAAGGAATACTTTGTGTCAGTTTGAGCGCAGTCGAAAACCAAAACTAGTTGAAATTAAGAACCTTTCGACTGCGCTCAAGGAGACACTTCATTTAGAAATAGTCTTTTCAGACGACCTCCTTTTACTTATTGTTTGGTTGAAATATGAACTTCCCCTTTTTCCCCTTTCTTTTTTACCACATCAACTTTGACAATACCATCAGTATCTAGTTCTTTAGCTTGCTTATATGTTGCTTTTTTCCCATTAATAAAATAAATGGCATCTTTAGGTAAAGGTGCTGGCGGCGGAGGCGGAGGCAGTAAATTATCATCAGGAATAACTACAACATCAACAACATCACCATCTTTTGTTTTGTGCTTGTAAACATATCCTTTTTTTTGTTTTCTATAATTTTCAATCGTTTTTTTGTATTTCTTTTTTTGCTCAGATGTAGCATTTGCTGGTATTGGAGGGGGGGGAGGTATATCGGCATTTTTAACTACTTTAGGGTCAGAAGCTGGAGGCGGAGGCGGAGGAAAATTGGGAAAAGATTCCGCATTTTTCTTTTGCTCAGCAGTCATTAATCCATAAATATAACTTAAACGTTTCATGTCCTTTAATTTAATAACCATTTTATCTTTTGACTGCGAATTGTAATGTTTTGCTAAATCATTGTACTCAGTAATTTGCTCTGGCGTGGCTTTTTCTTGATTTTCACCTTCAATTTTTAAAGGTTTTAAGATTCTATGAGTTATTCCAGCTTTTACTGCCTCAATAGATATATCAGTAATAAATCCTTTTTCAACACTTCTTTCTGCTTCTATAATTGCTTTTATGGTTGCCAATTGTTCAGGATTATAATCTTTCACAATTTTTTTTATTTCATCTGCAAGAGTTTCTATTGAAACTAAATTTTCTCCATTTAATACTATTTTTTTGTCTTTAGTAATCTGAATCAGAATGTTATCAGTAATGACAGGTTCTTTTTGTGTAATTATTTTATTACTAAAGCCATAAATTAAAGTAGCTAACAATGGTAATAGAATAAGGCTTCTTAACCAGATGCTTTTTTTTGATGTTTGTGTTTTCATAATTGTAAATCGTTTTTTAATAAATGAATAGTTAATAGCATTTGCCAATTGAGGTTGCTCACTATTTAATGAAAATTGAAGTAGTATTTTTTGATACGATGATTTATGAACTCCATGGTTTAAAACAGCCTGATCCGCTAAAAATTCATGATTTAATTTTATAGCATGTTTTAAAAAATTGATGAGTGGATTAAA
>Ga0256847_1000443_pt1 | contig 26560 bp, 26 predicted proteins | sample TeddybearmetaG_FD_189099 | JGI IMG/M metagenome (GOLD analysis project Ga0256847, IMG submission 189099) | Hydrothermal vent microbial communities from East Pacific Rise, Pacific Ocean - Teddybear | ecosystem: Environmental > Aquatic > Marine > Hydrothermal vents | place: Pacific Ocean: East... | reverse complement strand
TCATCTTCATTCATTTTACATTGTTAATAACTTTTGGCTCACTACACTTTTCTTTTCCCAACATCAACAATCCCTAGTTTTAAGGGCTTTCAGTATGCCTAACTCCGTTTTGCTGTCAAACTCAAGAGGGTAATCTTTTTTATCACGGTAGCTCTTTGAGCAACATAAAAAAGATTCTTGGTAATGGATTTAAGGTTATGAATCAATCAAGAAATGGAAATATGATTGGGAATGGGATTTATTTGTCGACAAATCCTAATAAATCTGCTCAATATTCTCTTTCTAAAGAATCTAATTTTGGTTTATTGTTAGGAGTAAATTATAACATCAAAAAGTCAAAAATACTTCATGACTTGAGAAAAGAACAAATTACACAAGACAAAAAGCAATCGATATTTCTACCTAAAAATACAATTTGTAAAAACGGTAAAAAATTGATAGATGATGAGTTATGCATATACTCATTGGAAAATGTGAATTTACATTGTATCATATTCATTAGTTTTAAAAGTAGATATAAATAAGAAACACAGCACACAACAACATGAGATATAATGTAAGCTGGGCTATCGCCACAGTCTCCAGATATCACCGATACGTTAGGTTTAAGCAAAATGAAAAAATATGATCTTTAAAATAGTTTTATTATTTCTTTCAAGTTTATATCCAATAGATAAGCCAACTGATAGGATGCTAATTGAGAGTTCGGACATAATAGTAAGAGCTAAAATTATTAAAACTGAAATGAATCATGATACTTCGGGATGCATAGCACACCTTGAAATAATTGATAACATTTATTCAAATCATAAGCATAAAAGTTCGATTTCGGTGGGCTACAACTGTTTGGATTTTTGTGATTGGCCTGCAATATTTAAAAGTGGAGAAAAGGCTCTAGTGTATATTAGAAAATTGAAATCAGAAAAGTACTATGTTAATGCCTTATCATATGGTGTCAAGTACCCTACCGATCAAAATTATAAAAAAATTAAATCCAGAATAAATGATTATTTTTCATGTGACCAGGATTATAAATTAAAAATAAACTGGATCATTAAAGGACTAGAAGAAGAAATTTTCATAGAGGATGTAAAACATGAAATCAGGTATTATCATGGACAAATGAAAAGAAAAAGGAGAAATAAATATTACTTAGACATATATCAACTTATAGATAAAATTCAATTTGGGAAAATAAAAAATAAAATACCTAAATACTTTAAGGGAAGAGATCTTTCAGTTGATTTATTAAACTATTTTTATAAAGGAGATAAAAAGATTAAAACTGTAATAATTGACAAGATTAAATATTATAGAGACTCTCCACATAAACATATGGCTGAAAAATTTATAAATATCCTTAACTCATATGAAGCAACATTGGAACAAAAAAAGATAGAATCGTTTTTAGAATATAAGTTGGTAAGGAATCAAACAGATGAAAAAACAATTTCTTTAATTAATAGGTACTTAAAAACAGTCGAATAGCCAACACCTAATCGAGTAGAGTGAGGTAATCAATGTTAACTACCTCAGCCCTCTCACACCACCGTACATACGGACCTCGCCTGCCTGCCGGCAGGCAGGTATACAGCGGTTCCCAAAACATCAACATCATCCCTCTTTACACGAATGCTGCCTTGCTTCATCTGATTGTCCGAAACAGTCTCATCATCTATCTTCACAGAGACCAGACTTAAAAACTGTTGGAGTAACCTCAATTTGGCGGTCTTGGGTTCAGCCCTTCAGTTGTGGTCTTCACATACCACTACCTACTATGGCTTCGGCTGGGACTGACCCATCCCAAAGGGTCGAGTACGACAGTACTCGAAGGGAAGGAACCGCGAAAGCGGATGGGTGGCTAATCTATAAGTCGCTTGATGTCGCCTCAATTTACAATTCCATACGCCCGTTCCGGTTCTCTCATCAGAAGTCTATCAGACATCTGCCCTATGGGTATATTCAATCATCTTGGTAAGGTCTACTGACTTTCTACCTATCTCCGCAATCAGCCCACCCGAAAAGTTTGCTTTTGGTTCCTTTCCTATTTTGATTCCATCAAAATTCCTACGGATCGGTCAGTCATATCTTCGGTTGGATTCTAGCCTTCGGTACGATGTGCTACCTCGACAATCCTGCCACCCACCCGAAAGGTTTACTTTCGGTTCACTCCCTATTTAGCTTCCAGCTAAATTCCTTCGGATCAGTTGCTCATCTCATATACAGTTCATGTTCTTCGGTACAGATATTTGCAGTTGCTGACGCATCGGTACAGCATCGTTCCGACCCGCTTACTTCAGACTCACAATCACCTACAGGTCAGCCCTCCCGCTTTGCGGTTTCTTCCTTTCGATGTCTACAAGACATCGCCCTTTCAGGATTAGTCAGTCACCCTTGCGGCTTGCTATATGCCTAGTTTCGTCATCATATGGTATTAGCATTGATGCAAGCCACCCATCCGAAAGATTTACTTTCGGGTCCTTCCCTATTTTGATTCCATCAAAATTCCTGAGGATCGGTCAGTCATCACTAGAATCCTGCATTATCAGGACTTGCACCTGATTAGTAATATTTATTCTTTGTACTTTTACAAAGAATGAGGTAGTAGCCATTCAAGGCACACACATTGCATATCAGAGAAGACTTGCTAATGCTACGTCCTCTCGATATGCTTGAACCGTTAGGGTGCATTAAAAAAGAAACTTCTCATTAAATTTGCAAGATGTTATCTTTTAAGATAACTTTGTGTTATGGTCAGAAAAATAATATTCTATAAAGATCACTTTATAAAATTCTATCAAAAGCAACCACAGAAAGTTAAAAACAAGATTCAATATGTATTTGAGTTAATAAAACAAGTAGACAGAGTTCCTGAAAAGTTTTTAAAACATCTAACAGAAACAAATGGACTTTACGAATTACGCATTGAATTTCAATCTGACATTTATCGAATTTTCTGCTGTTTTGATGAAGGTAGGCTTGTTGTACTTTTTAATGGGTTTCATAAAAAGACTCAAAAGACACCAAAAACCGAACTTGCAAAGGCAAAAAGATTAATGAACGAATATTTTACGAGTAAAAAATAGGTATATGAAAGAATATAAAAATATAAAAACGTTTGAAGAGTTGATAGAACATGAGCATGGAAGAATTGGTACGGAAAGTCGAAACAAATATGAAGAGAACGCTCAAATGTTTATTATAAGTGAAATGCTCAAAGAAGCAAGAAAAGCAGCAAATTTAACACAAGAACAACTGGCAGAAAAAGCAGGAACAAAAAAAAGTTATATCTCGAAGCTTGAGAATGCAAAAGGTAATATACAACTCTCAACATTGATACGCATTTTTGAGCAAGGATTAGAAAGAAGGATTGGATTAACATTTTTATAAACAAACAACATGAACACAGAACTATAAAAGACTTACAAATAGTTAGAAGGAATGGCTCAAACTGAAGAAGTGATTCAAATCAAAAATCAAATCAAAGAATCGCTGTATCATCAATTGAGATTTCATTTTCTTGAATTGTCAGGAATCGGAAGAGTTATTGGATATGATGAACTTCAAAACGAACTTTCAAAAGCTATTGAATTGCTAGAAGTAGAGAAACAGCGTGAAAAATGAGAGTAACGCACCCTAAACACCGAGTGATCATGTCAGACTTCTTTCAGTCGTCCGCCAGATACTCTAAACCGTTATACTCCAGCAAGGCTATCAAAATGTTGACGGTCGTTAAATAATAAAGATCGAATACTGTCTCGACCGACAGAGATGATGTTTTTAGATTTTATGAGAGTTGGGAGCTTTGGTAAAAAAGGTGAAATGATAAACGAGATTGCTTTGACCTTCGAACAGAATACGGTTCACGGAACCTAATTGCAAAATATGAAACCCTGCAAGCGGGTCGTTATCGAGATCTATCAGGTCGCCTCACAATCATGTGACCATCGTCAATAAATGAGAGAAATCGAATACTACCTCGACCGGTAGAGAAAAGGGATTAGAAATATTTTGATATCTTAGATTTGAAAAGAATAAGCATTTACTGGATCAATTAATCGGCTTGTCGTTATTAAAGGACCACAGTTCACCGAACCTAATTGCAGATCAAGAATATCAGAATGGATTAAATAAGATCGAAGTTAGAGTAGGAGTGTGACGATAAAAGAGAAAAGGCCAGAGTATAACAATGGATAAAACAGAATCCATCCCTATCGGGGCTGGTCTCTGTTTATCATGAGCGGTTGCCCCTCATGAAATAGAAAAAGCTCGAAAACTTAAAGAGAAATGATTGTTAATTTATTTTTAATCTTCGATGTATTCCAAAATATCTCCTGGTTGACATTTAAGAACTTCACAAATTGAATTTAAAGTTGAAAATCTAATTGCTTTCCCTTTACTTTGTTTTAATATTGATAGATTAACAACCGAAATTCCGACCTTTTGAGACAATTCTTTCAGTTTAAGTTTCCTTTTAACTAGAAGGATGTCTAAATTTATAACAATTGACATGATTAATCTTGAATTATATTACTAATGAATTCTCAATTTCTTCAACAAACTTGGAATAATTATTTTCATTTTTACCCCAAGCGTAAGTCTGAAAAAGCGTCGTTGAATAAAACTCAATAAAGTGATGATTATTTAATTCTTGTATTTTAAAGTAAAGATTCTCACCACAAGAACTCATGCTCATTGTTGAAATAGCAAGCAGCTCTCGATTCTTTCTATCTACATCTACTACCTTAAATTTTGAATTGTCTAAAACTTCGATTAATTTTTCAAACATTAAATCAGGAACTAGGTCAAAGTCTTTTTGAAATCTTTTTTTTGAAGTAAAGACATTATATTTACTAGTGAAATAGGCTTTAAATTTAAGAGATTTTCGGGCTAAAAGATTGAATAAGAGAACTGAACATAATATGAAAGACAATATACCCAAAACGTAGGAATTGGAATCAAATAATTGCGGTAAAAATATACCAATCGCAATAAGTCCTAGAAATACAAGAATGTGTTTTACAAATTTCATAACTTTTGCTTTTGTTTGGAGATCAAATGTACAAAAAAATATTGATAAACATTAATAAATAATCGATTATCGTTAATATTGAGTAAATTTGAGACAGAAAAAAAGCTCGAGGGGCAACTTTAGATATCAAATCATACTCCCTACCGGTTGTACGATTGATATCATTATCGTTATCTCTCATGAACGACAAAAAATGACAAACAAACCACTATTAATAATAATAATTTCAGCTCTATTTATTGGATGCAAAACACAACAAAAGGTGTACCCTATTAAACAAGTGAAATTATATCCAATCTCCAAAAACGGTTTGTGGGGTTACGCAGATGAAAAAGGAGAATTAGAAATACCTTACCAGTTTGAGAAGGTAACTTTTTACAGTGGAGACAGAGCTTCAGTGAAACTTGATGGGAAATTTGGATTTATAAATGGGGATGGCGAATATCTAATTAAGCCAAAATATGATAGTATTGGATATTTTAATCATACTGAAGCAATTGTTACTAAAAATGGGGAAAATTCAACCATAAACAGAAAAGGTAAAAAGCTCAACAAAGGTATAAGTATCGGAAGATGTGGAGCTGGTATAGAATATGCTTCTAATCCAAATGATTTTTTTGATAAAGTTGGCAATAAATTCATACTTAACAATAGTGATTTCGAAAACCAAAGAAGACTCGATCCAACAGCTAAATTTGAAATTGATGACTTTACTTTTGATGATGTAATCCCATTCTCCTCCAAAAGTGTAATTGTAATCAAGGATGATAAATTTGATATCTACGTTCATTATAATTCAGTTGGATTGAAAGGAATTTGGGCTGAAGAAGTAGTACCAAACTTTGAGAACGAAAGAGAAGGCAATAACTTGATTCAAGCAAATAATGCTAAATTCCGAGTTGGTGAAAAATGGGGTCTAATTTCAATTCTTGGACATATAGAACTTGAGCCTGAATTTTATGAAATTGAAAAGGCTCCTGGAATATTTTATATTGTAGAATACAAACCTAAACATTGGGGATGTATGACATTAAGAAAAAGATACTTTAAACAGTGAATAAATCACGAGAGATAACATAGCTGTGATCAGGGAATGCTTCCTTCGTCAGCACTCCTGACACAGCAGATGCGTTGTGTGTCATTAAAAAATACAAATGAAGAATAGAATATATAGTTTCCTATCTAAACCCTACATAGTAATAATCGTAATGATTATTGCACCAATTTTATCTATTGCGGATAGGAATTTTGGTTACTTTTTTGGGCTTTTTGTTGCACTATTTCTTCTTTGGGGCAGCAATTGGAATTGGGCAAAATTTGGGTTTGGTCAAAAAGTAAATCTTCGAACTGTACTGAGAGGTTTGTTATTATCAATAGCCATATTCGTTTTAATTGATATATGTATTCAACCATTTTTAGAAATTTATTTTGGTAATATTGATTTAAGTTCGGTTGACGAGATAAGAGGCGATTTTGCAAGTTTTTTTATTCTTTTTATTATTATGTGGGTTTTTGCTGCATTTGGAGAAGAATTTTTGTTTAGTGGTTATTATATGAAACACTTAGCCAAATTCTTTGGCGATACCAATAAAGCCTGGCTTATCTCCGCAATCGTACTATCAATTTATTTTGGATTTTCTCATAATTATCAAGGGACTTCTGGAATGATTGCAGTTGGGTTATCAAGTACCATATTCTTCCTAACTTTCTACAAGAATAGAACTAATCTGACTTTACTTGTATTTGCCCACGGCTTTTATGATACTATTGGACTAACTCTTATCTATTTAGAGAAAGATAGAATATTTTATGAATGGGTATTGAATTTGATGAAAAACTAAAACGCCACACAAAAACAAAGTGCAAAACGGCTAGTGCCGCTAAACGCGTCACCATCGTTTGCACAAACCGTTATATCTCATAATAAAAAGAACACCTCCTCAACCAAAAACCGTTATATTTGAAAACTAAATATTAGGAATGGATATAAGAACTGAAAAATTAAGATTAATTGAGTTGCTTTTACATACCAACAATCCTTCTATCATAAGAAAAGTAATGTCTATTTTTCAAACTGAAGAAACTCAGGATATTTGGGAGGAACTTAATGATAATCAACAACAAGAAATAGATAAAGCGTTAGAAGAAGTTAATAATGGACAAACAGTTCCATTTGAATCTTTTATTAAGAAGTATAGATGATGCAAAGGCAAATCGTTTTATCAAAAACTGCCGAAAAAAAGCTTGATAAACTTTTACCTATTTAGAAACCAATTGGTCAGAAAAAGTAAAGTTGAGATTTATTTCAAAGCTTGAACAACGAATACAAATAGTTAAGCAAAAACCAGAGGCATTCCCAAAATCCGAAATTAAAAAGGGGCTTCACAAATGTGTAATCACACGACAAACTACAATGTATTATACTTTCGACGAGAAGGTAATCTGCATATTAACTATTTTTGATAATAGACAAGATCTTGGTAAACTTAAAGAACAGTTGAAATGAAACGAGATATATCATTATGTATGATGTCAGACTAGATTTGCGTAGTCCGCCACATACATTTGGACGTTACCTTACACCAAAAAAGAGAGAATTTTATTAGAAAAAAACTGGATTAAGTTAAAATTCAACAAATAGAGAGATAAACTGAGGATAAGAAGCTAAATTGCTAAAACCCCTAAATGCTGAATCAAATAACAAAATGGACAAAAAGAAAAATCCTGGAAAAAAGCATAGAGGTGTAGCAAAAAAAACTACCCATATATCTAAATGGGAGCTAAGAAAGCAACTATTCACTTTTACTCACTGGCGCTTTATTTAATGGTCGGATTGTTTACAATCTTATTATATTCCAATACTCTTAACCACGGATTTGTACTTGACGACGACCTTGTTTGTACAAAAAACAGTTTTGTACAAGCGGGCTTGCAGGCTTAGCAGATATTTTTTCCAGCTCATGGTATGAAGGGTTTAAAGATGAAAAAGACAGTTATTACCGACCGATGATGCTTGCAGGTTTTGCAATAGAGAAAGGACTTTTCGGACACAGCGCCAAAGTGTATCACGCAATGAATATCTTTTGGTATGGAATGGCAATGGTTGTATTGGTTTTGTTATTACGAAAAATGTTTGCAGAGCGGAAGTCGTGGATTGCTTTAGTTATTGTCCTGTTATATGCAGCACATCCCTTACATGTTGAAGTAGTTGCAAATATTAAAAGCCGAGATGAAATTTTTACATTATTGGGTTTGATTGGAACATTATACGGTTTATTATGCTATGAGGAAAATGGAAAAAAGAAATGGATGGCGCTATCCCTTGGAGCATTCTTTTTTGCCTTATTGTCCAAAGAATCATCGCTCGCCTTTTTCGCTCTGGTTCCTTTAACCCTTCATTTTTTTTCTATTAATACCTTCAAGGATATAGTGATTAAAAGTTTGCCTTACACTGCCATGGCCGGTATTTATCTGTTGATCCGTTCAGCGGTTGTTAGTTCAGAGAACGCGATATTTGGTACGTTAGATAATTCCTTGTTTGCGGCTGGAGGCTTGAGCGAACGAACAGCGACAGTAGTGGCTATGGTTGGTAAATACATCATGTTACTTTTTTTTCCTAACCCACTAGTGTATGATTACTCCTACAGCCAGATGCCTTTAGTCGATTGGGGTGGCTGGCAGGCACTATTAAGCTTAGTATTTATCTTAGTTGCTTTGGCTTATGCAGTGTATGGTTGGAGAAAGAAAGATAAAGTAGCCTATGCGATTTGGTTCTTTACCATTACTTCCGTCATTACCAGCAATCTATTTTTCCTTATTGGGTCTACCTTTGCAGAACGGTTTATGTTCATTCCTTCTTTGGCTTTATGTATGTTTATTGTTTTGATATTTTCACGATTTTTGGAAAGACCATCTCAAGAGAAGATAATTTGGGGAATATTGGGGACATTGTTGCTGTTTTACATAGGGAAAACTGTTATGCACAATCCAGTTTGGGCCAGCAATGAAACTTTGTTTAGCCATGGTGTTCAAGTGTCTCCCAAAAGTGCCCGTGCAAACGCCTATTATGGAATGACAATCTACAATCAGGCACTTGAGACAAAAGATCCCAGTATCCGGTCAACCCGTCTTCAAGAAGCCCTTTCTTATTTTGAAAAATCTATACAAATTTTACCTTCCTTTACACAGGCATACCAAAACATGGGACTTGTTCTGGAAGAACTAAAGCAATTTGACAGGGCCCTGGCCACCTATCAAAAAGGCATTTCCACCAACCCAGAATATTACCCCCTTATTTACAATATTGGGGTAATGTTCTTCAACCACGACATGTATAATGAGGCCTTACCTCACTTACAAAATGCCATAAAAATCGGACCCGACGCCCATATCATTCACAACGTGCTTGGTAAGACCCAACATAGATTACAAAACTACGACGCTGCCATTGCTTCCTACAAGCGTGCCCACGAATTACTGCCTACAAATATCCCTTATCTCGGCAACCTGGTTGCTATTCACTGTGAACTGAATCAGATAGAAACTGCCATTTTTTACGATACTAAAATTAAGGCTTTGCAGTAAAAAAGAAATACGTTTAAATATGAAGGCGAAAAGGTAACAATGCATACATCGGCCAGCCGGGCTAAACGCCACGGTCGTCGTGTATGCTAGCCGTTACTTACCATATAAAACTAAAAAAGAAGACATTAGGTGAATAGACTGAAAATAAAATATTTCAATAACCTTCTTGACTTTGCAAAATGTGATAAGGAGTTCATGCAAAATTCAGGACACAAATACTTACATGAATATAAAGGTGAGCAATTAAAAAGCTTTATGGAATATGAAATTGATGGTGAATTATTGATAACTAAATTTTGGAAAGGTAATCAGAGGGGGTTTCTTGGATTTAATGTTGGTTTACTGGGGCTAATAAATAGAGCATATGACGATCTTATGATTAAGTACTTTTTAAAGGTAAAAATTTCAAAATCTGATATACTAAACATTTATGAAAGATATAAAGTAAAAGTTAGCTCAACTCAAATAGATAATCTGGTAAAAGAGTTTGAAAAGGATGAATTAGTAATCTATGCCTGCAAAGCATGTTTAGATTGTACTAAGGTCAGATTAAATATTGAATCAGATAATAATCAATATTCATGGTCTATTAGTCCTGAGCACAAATACACATTTCAAAAGGAAGAGTATGAGTTAGAATTTACATCTTATAGAACTAAATTACAAGAAAACCGATTCAATGAAATAGAATCTATGAACCTATATCAATTTAAATAAATACGGAAAGTAACACAGGATGATCAGAGAATGGTTTGTACCTTACCACTCTCGATATCCTAGAATCGTTAGCAACAAGACAAAAAAAACATAAATAATGGAAAAATCAGAAACTAAAAAAAATCCAGAATTTTTAGAATATGTTTATAAGTTAAATGAAGGTATTGAACTCACAGAGGCTCTTAAATTAAGTTTGAAAAAAATCGATGACATTGATATCGCTCAATTAAATAGAATTGGTTTGAAAACTTACAAAAAAGATAAATGGACAATTCATAAAATATTACAGCATCTCATAGATTGGGAAAGAATTTGGTGTTTTAGAGCTATAATTTTTGCTCGTGGAGAAGGAACTGTCCCAGATGCACATGACCAAGTAATAATGGGTAAAAATTCGAATGCAGATGAACTGTCAATTGAACAGTTGGTAAATGAGCTTCGAATTGTACGCCAATCAACAATAATGATGTATGAATCTTTTAATAAAAAAATACTTGAAACAAACTGTAAGTTTTTTGAATACGAAATGCCTCTTTTTACAATTGGGCTCACTATTACTGCACATCAAATACATCATTTAAACATAATAAAAGAAAGATATATTCCATTAGATGGGTAAATGATAAATAAATCTTAAATCTTAAATCCTATTGCTAACAAAAGCTACGACGTGTAGCTACACGTTACAAGTAAGTAGAAAGAGGACAGTCGGTACTAAGCTATCTTCATCTAACGGCTTTGACTTTGAGTACCTGTCTCGTTATATGGAATAAGATTAAATATAGAACTATAATACAATCTATTGGAAATCTAGAAGCTTGAATCCATCATCAAAATAAAAGTGGATAATTAAGTTTGTTTTTATATCAAAAAGAGTCTTTTTAGTTTTAAACTTTACTGCAAAATCAATGCTATGAAAAAAACCTTATCTGTTATATGTTCCATATTTATGGTTTTACAATTGTTTGCTCAAAACAATAAAAAAGTACTAATCATTGGAATTGATGGTTGTCGCTCAGATGGATTGATTGCGGCTAATACGCCAACTATTGACCTATTAATTGAAAATGGAATTTACAGTCCAAATGCATTAAATGAAGATGTTACTTCTAGTGGTCCTGGTTGGTCTGCGAATTTATGTGGCGTTTGGTCGGATAAACATCTAGTAAACAGCAATGATTTTACAATCAATGACTACGAGAACTATCCTTCCATTTTTAGATATGTTGAGGAGTTTGATTCCGAATTGAGTACGGTTTCTTTTTGCCACTGGGGACCGATCAATGATTTTATAATCCAAGATTTTGTAGACTTTAAATTGAATGTAGGAACCGATGCGGAAGTATCTTCTTTAGCGGTTCAATATTTAGGAGCCAATGATCCAGATCTTATGTTTTTACATTTTGATGATGTAGATCATGCAGGCCATAGTTTGGGTTTTGATCCTGCAATATCAGGGTATTTATTGGCTATAGAAACGATTGATTTGTTATTAGAACCAATAATTGCAGCCGTAGAAAATAGACCAAGTTTTGATGAAGAGGATTGGGTTATCATAGTAACTACTGATCACGGAGGTAATGGAACTTCACATGGTGGTCCTAGTCTAGGTGAACGAGAAGTTTTTATGGTGGTAAGTGGAAATAGTGTAGAGCAAAAGTTAATAGAAAGGGATAGTACGATAGAAGTAGAAGTGGTTGAGAACTGCTTAAATGAATCTTTAGAATTAAGTTTTGATGGAGAAAATGATGCAGTGATTGTGCCTGCTAATGATTTGTACAATTTTGGTGCAGATCAAGATTTTACGATTGAAGTACGAGTACGAACAGAGACTCCAGGTGATGTAGCTATTCTTGGAAATAAGGATTGGGACTCTGGCGCAAATGCTGGTTTTGTATTCTCATTTAAATATCCATCCGGACCTGAATGGAAAGTAAATATAGGTGATGGAACGAATCGGGTAGATATAGATAATGGTGGTTTAATAGCTGATAACGAATGGCATACTTTAAGTGTGAGTTTCGATCGTGATGGAATGATGACGATGTATGAAGATGGAGTTTTTATTGATGAAGCAGATATTTCTGGAATAGGCGATATTAATGTTGGACAAGGTTTATTTTTGGGAACTGATATACAGAGTGGTTACGATTATGAAGGTAAAATGGCTGAAGTGAGAGTTTGGGATACGGTATTAGAAGCTGAAACAATCGCTAATTGGTTTTGTAGTCCACTAAGTTCAACGCATGAAAATACAGCCAACCTAATTGGCTATTGGCCAATGAACGAAGGTGCAGGCAATGAAGTAATTGACGGTTCTACAAGCAACATAAATGCTGAAATTGTAGATGCTCTATGGACAAATCCCGATTCAATGCTCGTGTATGATTATTCTAAAACACCACGCTTAATTGATGTGCCAGTTACAGCGATGACTCATATGTGTCTTCCAGTAGATGCTAGTTGGGGTTTAGATGGTAAAAGTTGGCTGGTACAATGCGAACCATCAAACACTACTAACTTCGATATATCGAGTGTAAATCTTTATCCAAATCCAGTTCAAGAAACACTACATATAACGACAAACACTGCTAGTTTAGTTGGCTTATTAAGTATTGAAAACATGCAAGGTCAAATCCTACATAAACATACATGGTTTGGAGAAACAACATTGAACCTAAGTCATCTGCAGCCAGGAATGTACATGATTAGCTTATGGAATGGAAATGAACAAGTATCCTATCCGTTTGTGAAGCAGTAATTGAAATGCTGATATCCAATCATCGTTTATCATGAATAGCGTATAATGTTTATGATTAGTTATTGTGACGATTGTTTTGTCGGCAGCTTCCAGCAAGGTTTTCTTTCTCATTCTAGCCATATTTAATCTATTTCGACTGAATTTGCAGTCTGGATTTTTGCATGTAAGTCATGAATTCCTATTTCAGCCAGTAATACTCGAAATTGCTCTTTTTTCTTTACATAACTTTATTATTACCTTGACATAATACCTTAGAGTATTGAGCTAGATTCTTATCATAATTACATTCTAATATGAATTACTTATCAATTAAATTACCTACTTGTAATCGAGTAGAGTGAGGTAGTCAATATTAACTACCTCAGCCCTCTCACATCACTGTACATACGGACCTCGCCTGCCTGCCGGCAGGCAGGTATACAGCGGTTCCCAAGACATCAGCATCCTCCCTCTTTACACGAATGACACCTTGCTTCATCTGATTGTCCGAAACAGTCTCATCATCTATCTTCACAGAGACCAGACTTAAAACTGTTGGAGTAACCTCAATTAGGCGGACTTGGGTTCAGCCCTTCAGTTGTGGTCTTCACATACCACTACCTACTACGGCTTCGGCTGGGACTGACCAATCCCAAAGGGTCGAGTACGACAGTACTCGAAGGGAAGGAACCGAGAAAGTGGATGGGTGGCTAATCTATAAGTCGCTTGATATCGCCTCCATTTACAATCCCATACGCCCGTTCCGGTTCTCTCATCTGATGTCTACGAGACATCTGCCCTACGGGTATATTCGTTCATCTTGGTAAGGTCTACTAACTTTCTACCTATCTCCGCAATCAGCCCACCCGAAAGGTTTGCTTTCGGTTCCTTCTCTATTTTGATTCCATCAAAATTCCTACGGATCGTTCAGTCATATCTTCGGTTGAATTCTAGCCTTCGGTACGATGTGCTACCTCAACAGACCTGCCACCCACCCGAAAGGTTTACTTTCTGTTCACTCCCTATTTAGCTTCCAGCTAAATTCCTTCGGATCAGTTGCTCATCTCATATACAGTTCATGTTCTTCGGTACAGATATTTGCAGTTGCTGACGCATCGGTACAGCATCGTTCCGACCCGCTTACTTCAGACTCGCAGCCACCCACGAAACCCTTGCGGCTTGCTATATGCCTAGTTTCGTCATCATATGGTATTAGCATTGATGCAAGCCACCCATCCGAAAGATTTACTTTCGGGTCCTTCTCTATTTTGATTCCATCTAAACTCCTACGGATCGTTCAGTCATCACTAGAATCCTGCATTATCAGGACTTGCACCTGATTAGTAATATTTATTCTTTGTACTTTTACAAAGAATGAGGTAGTAGCCATTCAAGGCACACACAAGTGATAATGATGTCAGCTGGACTATCGTCACAGCCGCCACATATCCCAGATCCGTTGTACACAAGCTGAATAAAATGAAAAGTTTTGAAATAATATTGATTATGCTGACTACAGGACTTTATTCCTGCGGACAAGGTGGTAAACAAACACCAATTACAAATACTATTGAATTGGAGATAGTTGAATCGCAAAGGAATTTAGAGAAGCAAAAAAAACAGACTCTTCATGATGGAAAATCTATTGACACACAGTATGAATACACTGATTCTGTTGGAAAGAGACTAATAATACAGAACAGCTTTCCTAGAGGCGGTCTAAGATATATTGACCCTAACGGAGTAGATTTTGTCTATGCTATATTTTGGACTCGCATAACAAATGAAACAGCAAATTCACTAGAATTCACAATTAATTTTCCAGCAGATTCAATAGGGCTTCCTTCTTCAACGAATACCTTTTTTTATCTATTACTTCCAACCGATACAATGACAATTGATAAAGAACAAATGTTTGATTATGGACTAGTTGATTTAAAATCTCATTTGGATAGAGACCTTCATAAAACGTCTTCGTTGCAAAGAACTATTAAATCAGGAAAGTCTTATGCATTTTATGTGACAACTCTCTTTAACAAAGGAGTAGATGGTGTGCTGCGAACAGCACTTAGCTCAAAAGACCAGACTCTTTTTTATAAAGTCAACGATAAAGAATTTCAATGTGGACAAATTAGTTTTGGAAAATTGAAGTAATTTTTATGCGTAAGGCTACATGAGAATCTACATACAAAATTAAATTTAGAACTAAATAAAAGCCAGTGTACAACAATGAGTATGATGATCAGATTTGCTATCGCTACATCCGCCACGTACTCGAAGGCGTTAGCACCAATTAATAAAGAATTAAAAAAGTATGTAAATGAAAATAACAGCTGAGCGAACAGCAAAAATGACTTTTAGTTCAATTTACCCTCTTTACGTGAATAGATTGGAGAAAAATAGAAGAACTAAGGAAGAACTACACCAAGTGATAGAGTGGCTTACCGGCTTTGATGAAGATAAACTACAAGAGTTTATTGACAAGAAGGCAACATTTGAAACATTCTTTCAGAAGGCAAAGTTAAATCCAAATACTCACCTAATTAAAGGGATGATCTGCGGTTATAGAATTGAAGAAATTGATAATTTACTAACACGACAGGCAAGATATTTGGACAAGTTGGTAGATGAATTAGCAAAGGGTCGTAAAATGGAGAAAATTTTACGAGAAGAAAAGAAATAAAACTGGTGCTAAACAATGTATAAGCGGATTTAAAAACGACCGCTTATACTCAACGTTCGCTTCCATGAAAAAGAAAAAAATGAAGTTTATTGAAATAGGCAAATTGGTGTTAATTACAAGTCTTCTCATTTTTATTGGTTGTCAAAATATAACAATCGATAAAGAGAATATAAAAGTGCTTAAAAATGATAAGCATCAATTTTTATTGACCATAGCAAATTGATTGTTTTAGAAAACGGAAATAAGAGAATAGATGAAATTAAGGGTTACACAGATACAGGAAAAGGCTGTAATTCACATTTGTTTGAAGATGAAAATAAATTTATTCTTATCGAGTGTAATGGAACAATTTATAACATCCAAAATAATGGTGGTAAAATAGAAAAGGAAGTTTGGAGTTGGATGAACGAATTGCCTAAAAATTATGTGTGGACGTTTGAAAGACAAAAGGGAAAAGATGAATATAAATTAGTCAAAAATGATTATCCAAATAAGGAAGATGTACATAAAACAAAAGACACTAATGATTAAATCAAATGTAAATTAAAAAGAACACGGAAGCGAACAACAAGCGATAATGATGTCAGATTGGCTATCGCCAAATCCGCCACATATCGCCAAACCGTTACTCAATTGCTATAAAAATCTCAGCTATTAACGCTTAGCATCAGCCGCATACCGTAGTGGCTCTTGTTTTATGCTACTAATGCACAAAACAAGCGCCGCGGTTGTATGTCGGCTGGATGCAATTGTTAGCCTGACTTCCTGTTACCTCATTATGTTGACCTCACCATTGATGCACACCATAGAATAGCGATGACGGCGCTTCAAGAGGGAGTCGCGATTTTGCGAGTGTGGCAATACTGAGCGCTTTATCACTAACACTTAATGCAGGGGAGAAGGCTTCGAGACCATCCGGTAAACCTGTTACCAATATTGATTGCTCTGTTTTTTGCGGGGTAACCATAACCACTTCCAGACCCTTTTCTGTTACTGCCGCAATAAATATGCTGTCATTGGCTGCTACTGCGTCATAATCAAATACATTCTTGCCTTTGAACAAAATGTTAGGTAACTCTTCCTTACTTTCCCAAGGCCAATTGAGGGTCAATCCGCCAGGTGGAATATTGGCGACCCCGGCACCTGAGCGTATGGTCTTCTCCACAACGGCAAGACCGTTTGTTGTTTGGATAGCGATCGCATCCAAACAAGTGCAAAGTTCTATGCGGCGTGGTGTATCACCTACTTCAATATAGACTGCTTGTTCGTCATTCTCACTGATGACAATTGCCGTTCCGCCACCCCGTACGAAGCGGGGCCGATGTTCATTAACAAGTGCTATGTGAGCAGGGAGCTTTAACAGCTCTTTTGAGTCAAATGGCTGAACGCAGACTTCGCTGAGGGCACCACCATGGTCTTCATAGGCGATAATCAATTCCTCTTCTTGGTCTGTGGTCATAAGGTCAAAGTCCGGCCTGGAGGGAAGTAGAAGCTCGATATTTGTGAGGGGGCGGGCTGTTTGCCCTTTTACTTCAAACAGCTCTAGAGCTGCCCTATCTTCCACCATTGCACCTAATATCATTCGCGGAGAAGCACCTGTTAATACAACCCGGTGAGCGGTCTCGGCCTCTGCAACCAGTATAGGTTTGAGTGTTATCTGTGTCATTTTTATCTCTTTTATATTTGTATTGCAAGGGGCAACAATCATCAACAGCAGTACTGCCCACTCGAATATCCAATTTTTCTGCAGTTTGTATAGCATCAGTGTCGGTTTCCGGTTTTAAGATCCTCTAACTCCAGCAACTGAGTACTTCTCAGGTAGGATTTCCGGTATCCAGTAAGGTTTCCACTGAGGAGTCCATCGATGGAGTCGTTCTCCCATGCTAGCATTGTTGAAAAAACTTGGCTTCCATATGATGGATCGTAAAACTTACTTCCTCTTACATTTGGTACGATTACGATGAAGTGATTCTTAAATGCCGGTGGCGGATTTGGACTGTTCTGGCCTGCAACTCCGGGAGTCTCTATGCATTCGAGATGTAATTTATAGACAAATTTTTCCGGAACTGCTGGGTGTGGTGGGTAGAAGAGCCAATTCTTAACGAGAAAAAACTGCATGGTCCTTCTTCTTATTCTATGGCGAAAGTCACTGATACTCCTCGAAATCAAAGCTTTATGCCCTCCGTCGTCTCCATGAGACTTCCACATATCCACTAGGAATTCAGCCCAAGCGCCGCACTCCCCTGATCCATTGGCCGAATACAACAGACTTCGTATGCTGCTTGCTGTAGGTCTTCGTGGGTTCCAGTAGGTGAGATCTTGGTTGTCCCGCTTTCGCTTGATATCAAGAGTCCGCAGCGCTGCATAGCTCTTGCTGCGAAGTCCTGTGACAGTTGTCTCAGCCGAGGCCGCTGTACAGGAAACCTCCAGAAGTGTCCAATATAATGCTGAAGTCGTAGGTGTATCGAGGGTAATATAGAATGTGTTGGCGCTCGATCCAGCAGGGCGACGCGCCACATCACAAGGTGTCTGAAACCAGTTAATGGTGAGTGGATCAACCTTCAGGATGGTGTTCGGCAGATTGACATCGCTCATAAGGCTTGATGTTGTCACCTCTGTGTCGGATGGATTCACCGTTACACTGCTGCGGAACCGTAATGTAGTACCTGCGACTACTGCCTCGGCGTCAATCGTGACCGATTCGGAGGCGGTGGGCTGTTGTGTTACATTAAAGACAGCGACTGCTCTCAGCTTCGTCGCAAGCGTGATGGCATAGGGGAACTGCGCCGGGAGTTGCACACGCGGTGAAGCGTCCGCCGCACGACCGACAAGAAAATGCGGTGTTAGAAAGTTTCCATAGGCGTCATTATCGATATCACTTCCACCCGAAAATGTCAATGACTTCAGTTGCAGCCGCGCATGTACCGTAGTCACCGTAGTCGCCGGACAAAGGACCACGGGGCTTGCAGCAGGGCTGCCGCCGTTTCCCGAACTTGGCGAAGTCGTTGACCCTGAGCAACTCATGTTTGTGCCTCCTTTTCGTTTCCTGTGATGACATGATTAAGCCAGGTAAGTGCTTTCTTTTCCAGGCGTGCGGCTCGGGCGACCGGATCAATGATTCGTTGATCCAGCAGTGTCCTTGAAATCCAGGGGTAAAGTGGGTCATTGGTACAGCCGTGCCCAAAAGCAAACATCAATGTCACAATCATGGCTTCGCCCCGAACTGTCGCAAAACCGTATTTTTGGGCTTCAATACGCCCGGCATCGATGAGAGTCGTCAGCTTATCATTACCTACATAGGTAACTTTTTCAGGGAAAAGATTGTTCATTTCCTGAAGCATAACCGTCACAAAATTGTTTGCGGTAAATCTTAACGGCTTCTTAGCAAAGATCGATAGATTCCTTAAGGCATTGTGTACATTCACCGCACCCGGGTCGCTGACCTTTTCAAGATAATCGATGGACACCTCATGCATCCGCTCTGCACGCTGCATCTGATCATCCGAAGCACGCAGTGCATTGCCCAATCCTGGGTACTGAGGGTCGGTATCAAAGGCGCTACCGCGCAAAAACATTAGCTCAATAAAAAGACGGATGGGTCCGCGATTTGTAAAACCGTATGTCATGGCGTGATCTATTGCTAAGCGAACCGCCACACGGAGCTGCTCATCCTCCATCACCTTACAGAGACGTGGTGAGAACTCTTTACTGTGGACGATCATCTCTTCTTCAAATCGATGCAAAGTTGCTTGTTCGAAGGACCTGATCTGTTTATCTCGGATTACTAACATTTGTTCAGAAACTTAAAATATAAATTTTATCACTTCGCACATGAATATATAAAATATAAATCAATATCCGTGGAAAATTAACAAAAAATGACAAAGCCAAAATTGTTAGATTTGCTCAGGGAGCAAATAAGATTGAAACATTATAGCATAAGAACAGAAAAAACTTACAGCTATTGGACAAAACAGTATGTTTATTACTTCAATAAAAAGTACCCAACTGAAATGGGCAGCGATGAAATAAATAAATTCCTATCCCATTTGACCAGTGAATAAAAGTTGCTGCATCCACTCAAAACTAGGCATTAAATGCCCTACTATTTTTATAGAAATGTTTTGAATATGGAAATTGAGATTGTAGATAAATTTGTTCGGGCAAAAAGATCAAAACATATACCCGTTGTATTGACTAAAGAAGAAGTCAATAACGTTTTATCTAACTTGCATGGTGTATACTGGTTGGCTGCAAATTTACTATATGGCTCAGGTTTAAGGCTAATGGAATGTTTAAGGTTAAGGATCAAAGATATTGATTTTAATTAGAATCAGATAGTTGTTAGAGATGGAAAAGGTGAAAAAGACAGGATTACCGTATTGCCCAAATCTTTATATGCGCATTTAAAGAATCATTTGAGGGAAGTAAAAGCATTGCATAATAAAGATATCAATGAAGGTTTTGGAAGTGTTGAGTTGCCATATGCTTTACAAAGGAAATATCCCTATGCAACCAAGGAATTCATTTGGCAGTCGGTTTTTCTAGCTACAACAAGGTATTTCGATAAAGTAAATAAAACAGAAAAAGACATCATCTGCATGAAAGTGCATTACAAAGAGAAGTGAAAACAGCAATAAGACAAACAAATATTCTAAAAAAAGCTAGTTGCCATACCTTTCGGCATAGTTTTGCCACTCATTTATTAGAAAATGGATATGATATTAGATTTGTCCAGAAATTGTCGGGCCATAATGACATAAGGACAACTATGATTTATACGCATTTATTAAACAGCAACAAACTTGGAATAAAAAGTCCACTTGATTATTAAGAAAGAAAAATAGAAGCAACATGGGCCTAACTGCATATCAGAGAAGCCTTGCTATCGCTACATCCGCCACATACTCGAAGCCGTTCACTTTCATTAAAAAAAGAAAAATGACGAAAGTTTATTATATCTCAATACTATTCGCAATTATATTATCATGTAATCCTATTAGCAATCAAAAAGACATTGCTCTTGCCAAAGAAAAGACGGCACCGTTCAGCAAAATAGATTTTAGAGAATTTAAAATTTTTGTAACACTGGATGAAAAGGAATATCAGTGGCTAAAGTTAGACACCTTGGAAGTAGCTGATATAGTAAACCAATTTAAAGAGAATTTTGATGATAAATGGGAAAAAAGATTCTCGGAAGACATTGTCGAGTATTTAAACAAGTTAAATGTTTATCCAAAACATAAAGAATCTTTTACCCTGAAAGGTGAAGAAGGGGAAGTAAAGTCTATAGTATTGACATTTGATAAAATCAAACGCAAACAAGCTAAGCAACATTTTGAGTCTACGTATGAAAAAGAAATTGATATTAATGTTATTCTTTCTAGACAGGAAGCAATTGATGATATAAATCAGTTGCAAATACTCCTTCAGAATAAGTACTCATACGTTTTTTTAAAAGATGTAAACGTCAACGAAGAAATTCAATTGCTAAAAGAAGGACTAGAGGGGCAAGTCACCACTTATGATTTAGCGTTAAGGATAGGGAAATTACTAAATAAATTTGGCGATGGACATTCTAGAATTCATAATGTAAATTTCAAAGAAAATGGAGTCTTACCTTTCTCTGTTAGTTCATTTAATCATAAGGTTATTTGCACAAAAGATGGGAAACTACTCTCTGATGATTACCCTTTTCTTCATTCCATTAATGGCATAGAGGTATCAAAACTATTAGAAACTTCAGAAGAATATCTAACTCCGGATGCTTCTCCTCAGTTTAAGGAAAAGGTAAAGGTATCCCGTCTAAGTAGAATTGGCGAAATTCTTAAACTCAATGGATCAACCGATAATAAACTAAATGTAGAACTAGAATCAGATGATGGAAAAACTACATCTTTCATGCAAGATATGGATGAATACACATCAAGGAAAGATTTGAGTCCGATTCAAAAAGCTAAAATGTTTAAAGAAAGGAACAATTATGAGCCATTCGAGGTCAAGCACTTTGATAACATTGGCTACTTGAGAATTAAATCAATGGAGGCTCTTAGAGGAGATGATTCAAACGAATTGCCTATTAATGAATTAGAAAATTCAGAAGGACTAATCCTAGATGTAAGGGATAATGGAGGAGGCCTAAGAGATATATTGATAGAATTATCACCTCATTTAATAAATAAAAAGCAAGGTTTTGTAGTAGGAAATGTAGCAAGGTTACGTACTGACGATACTTCCAAAAATCACGATTTAAGTGACAGATACCTTTACCAAATCGGAGATGAACATTTTGATGAAGATGTTAAACTTAAATTGAAGTCGTGGTCAAGCAATTTTTCGCAAAGCGTTTCGCTTAGTGATAGCCTTTATTCTCCATACTATTACTTATATATCGAAGGACATCAAAATCCAAAATTCATCCATACCCCAACTGTTGTATTGATGAACGAAGGTTGCTATTCAGCGACAGACATATTCTTATCTGCATTCAAGGAAATAGATGGTGTTACATTGATAGGAACTGCTAGTGGCGGAGGAAGTGGAAGGTCAAGAAGATACCAATTGAATAATTCTCTGATTGAAATTAGACTCTCCTCAATAGTATCATTTCAACCGAATGGTGAATTATATGATGGAATAGGGGTTCATCCAGATATTGTCGTAAAACAATTAGGTATATCTGATATCTTAAAAGAAACAGATAACCAACTGGAGTTTGCATTGAAATTTTTAAGAGGAAAATTAAATAACAGATGATAAAAGTGCAAAATGTCAATAGCCGCTAAACGCGTCTACTGTATTTGAACAGAGCGTTAGCTTCCATGAAAAAATTTAAAAATAAATAAGAGCTATCTTGAAAAATTATTTATTGATTAATATTGCCACTAGTGTAGAAAGACTATCATTACTAGATAAGATCGCATATCCTCCTACGCCGGAGACGACGACTTATCATTATCCGTTAGTGACAATAACAAAGAAGAAATGAGAAAAATAAGTCATATCTCAATACTGATAATACTGATAATACTGATTTCGTGTAACGGAATTGAAAACTCGAATGATTTGAATACGAATCGCACGACCGAAGATATTTACCAAATGCTAGATGCTTACCATAGAGACATTCGTAAAGAGGGGTTAACTGCGGAGTTTAAGTATTTGGATAAGTCCTCTGACTTTTTTTGGGTTCCACCAGGGTATAATACAGCATTGTCTTACGATTCAATTAAGAACATTTTGGAAATTAATTCAAAAGCATTTCGTTCAGTTGAATTTCAATGGGATACATTACAAATATTTCCTTTGACAAACGAAATTGCGAATTATTCTGGAATTGTTAACGGGCTCATGATTGACACTTCAGGAATCAAATCAACCGTATCAATAATAGAATCTGGAACAATTATAAAACGAGAAGACGGATGGAAACTATTAAGTGGTCAATCAAGATTATTAGCAACTGATTCCGAAAGAAAAAGCCACTAAACACCGCATGACCATGCCAGAGCCGACTATCGGTAGGCTCCGTCAGGTATGTTTAATCCGTTAGCAATAATTAAAATTAGACAACATAAATATTTATTTTAGTCACTAAAATTCTTGATTTCAACAAGCGCAGATTTTGCAGCTTGATAATCTAACTTAACACTAACTAGTGAAAAATAAAAAAAGCAACTATAAGAATACCCATCGGAAATATTAGAAATACAGTTAAGTCTTCAAAGGGAATATAACTTCTTTTGTAGAAGATATAAGACCCTGACATAAATGATATAAGCAGAGCAGCAAGCTTAAATAGTATATTGATTCCCCCCAGATATCCATTCTTTAATGATTCGTATCTATGTTGCTTATAATTTTCAAAACCAATTACATTTTTAAAAATCGGACTAATTAATAATTCTATCTCCTCATCCATATGATCGTAGAAATAACGTCCCTTTAAAACAAATGAGTGGCCTTTTTCTGTTTTTAAATGATTGTAAAAATACTTTGGCCCATAGGGTCTATTTTCTTGAGCCACCACAATATCTTTTACATAAGTATTGGAAAGCAAATTGCTGTCTAGCAAATGTAGAGCAATATTAGTAGTTAAATAAAGAAATACTAAAGTGAGTAATTGCAAGAATTTTAAATACAAATACGAACTTGTCAACTTTTCATCCAAGGTATTAGATTGATGTTTTTCTTTTATATCTATATCATATCCACCCTCCTTTTCAAGAATTTTAATTACGGTTTCTAGATTTTGGATATTCTCAAAGGTCAACGCATTAAAAAATAATTCTTTTGAAAATCCATAATCCCCATTCTTTATCTTGAGCGAATTTTCAAAAACCAATGCATTTCTTTTGTTACTATTTCCACGAATAGCAGAAATTTTTACAATCTCCTCAAAAGGTACTAACAATTCATGACTTCTAAATACACCCCAATTATAAACTATGCCCTGCTTAGTAATATGATATTCAAGATTTACACCAGTCCAAAAAACATTAAATGCATCCGAGATTAAGTAATAAAGAAATAGTACTATCCCAAAGGTTAATATTTCATCAAAAAAGCTTAATCCAATGGCAGCAAAATTAAATAGTCCTATAAAGGCGATAAGAGTAAATCGCGCACCTACAAACTCATAAATAAAATTACCAAAATGCCTAATAGTATTTGCTTTGGCATATGCTCTTTGGGTCCAAAGTAGCTCGTACTTACTCATAGAGGAAATATAAGCTTATTACTTTCAATCTGTCCTACTATTAAACAAATAATTTTATCTTTCAATCCTTAAGAAACCTAATACTCTTAAAATCACTTTACTTATAAATCTTTTACGAGTGAAACTAATCGACAAATTAATACAGTATTTGAAAGGTAGCACAAGATTGCTTGTAATACATTTAACTTTCAAATTTGGTTATGAGAATATTAAAGACGAAATTAGAAAACACATTTTGGTGTTAAGTAATTCACAGATTATGACGTTTGTTAAGACCATCAGAAACCTATTACATTTGAAAGGAACTCTAGATACGGACCTAAACGAACTTAAATGGAAAAATTGCTAACAGTAAATAAGATCGCATATCTCTTCACTTCGTTTGAGTGACGCAACTTATCCAAATCGTTGGGTATAATTTAACTAAATAATACACAAATGAAAATAATCAGAATACTAATTGTTGCCATCTTATTTTGTAGTTGGCCGCAATTCTTAATTGCACAGGACAGCCTTTTGCTCGATCTAATAAATCAAAATCATAAATTTTTCGGATTAGAAAATAATCAATTTAGTGGTAAGGGGTGGGATCATATAAAGGATAAAATAATCAGTAGTAAAAATATCTTGGTAGGAGAAGATCATTTTACCAATGAAATTCCAGTTTTTGTAAAGGCGATAAGCAACGTTACATCATTTGATAATTTCTACATCGAGGTAGACCCTTACAGTACTAGACTCATTGAGAAGTCGTTAAAAGAATATTCGAAGGAGAAGCGTCAAGAATTCAATAATAAATATGGTGAATTGTTTTCATTTTACTCATTTCAACCAGAATATGACTTATTACAACATATATCTAATTCGGGTACTAAAATATTAGGGTCGGATCAAATAGTTATGTTCGCAGATCAACTGATATTCCAAGATTTAGTTTCTAGAACTAAAAGTCCCGAGGCAAAAAAGATCTACACCAGCATAATGGAGAAGTCGATGTTAGAATTGGCTAGGTTTCATGAGGAAACCAAGAACCCAATGACCATGTATTTTATGACACCTGCGTTTAGTGAAGATCTAAAGTGGCTAGAAAAATTAGATTTAAGCGAAACCGAAGATCTTATTTTCGAAGATATGAAAAGGTCAATTACGATTTACAGAAAACAAAGTCATAGCACACGAGTGAAGCTCCTCCTAAACCAATTAATGAAAGATTATCCGTTATGGAAAGATTCTAAAAATCTCTTTAAATATGGAGCAAATCATATGACAAGAGGCGAAAGTTTTCTGACCGTATATGACATTGGCAACATGGTGGCTAATGTGACCAAAAGCAATTATGAAGAATCTTTTCATATTATGATTGTTGGTGAAAGTGGTATGGTAGGTTCTATTTTCAAGTCTTTCCCTCCTAGCCCGGTGGATGCGGAAAACGGATTTTACCTAAGCTATCTTAAGCCATTCTTTAAAATCACGGAGGGAGAGAAATGGCACATGTTTAATTTAGTTCCTCTTCGTAAAATGGTAGAACGGGGCAAGCTTAAAATTGATAATCTCAATTTACTAAGAGCTATTAAAGGGTTTGATATTTTGGTTATTATACCAAAAGTTACACCCGCACAATTATTAACTATACCCAACAATAAATAAACGTTATTAAAACGACCGTTTATTAAGACCGTTCTCGGTAATAGTGTGTCCATAGATAAATCAGGCACTGAAAAAATAGATTTATCGTAACTTTAAATGAGATGAGAGAGCATAAAAAGTTATGTGGCCTCTCGTTAAGTTTTACTGGAAGCTTTTGAATCCACCTCACGGTGCTTCCCTTTCACGGGTTGGTATTGAGCGGTTGAGGAAAAGGGGGTATTAAAACCTTCAGGAGAAGGTAAAGGAGTTGAACGAAAGTAAACCACTGATGAAGTACCGTGAAAACGAACCTGGTACTGAGAATTGAGTTAAGGGCATCTCTAAAAACTGGCAATTCTACTAAAATATACTTGTCTCATTATTTTTTTTCATTTCTCTTATTCAACTAAAAATTTAGTCGATTTTTAAATAGTACATAACTATCTCATTATCATCGCT
>Ga0256847_1000442_pt1 | contig 26604 bp, 23 predicted proteins | sample TeddybearmetaG_FD_189099 | JGI IMG/M metagenome (GOLD analysis project Ga0256847, IMG submission 189099) | Hydrothermal vent microbial communities from East Pacific Rise, Pacific Ocean - Teddybear | ecosystem: Environmental > Aquatic > Marine > Hydrothermal vents | place: Pacific Ocean: East... | reverse complement strand
GGACGTTCTTCTTTAAATTCTTCTAAATCCCAACTTCCAATAAACATAACCGTATCTAATGGAAATTTAGAAGGGCGGAAGTGATTATTAAAGAAATGCACCACAAATAACGTCATTACAGCTAAGAAAGCTTCTAAACCATGTGCTAAAGTTGCTAAATTAAACACCCAACCTGGCAAAAAGCGACTAAAGAAGGGCGAGAACCAAAGAATTAAGCCTGATAGACCAATCACAAAAGCCCCCCAATAAACAGCCCAATAATCAAATTTTTCCCAATAAGTCCAGCGATCAAAACGCGGCATTTCACCTTTACCAAAGAACCATTTAAATTGTCCTTTCATATCTGCCCAGTCTTTTTTACGAGGTAATAAAGAATCAGGACCAAACCATTTAAAGTCTTTAGCTTTTAATAACTTGGTTAATACCACTGCTGCATGTCCAAAGACGGAAATAAGGAAAATAACCGCCGCCGTCCGATGCACATAGCCAAATCCTGTTGTACCGCCTAATAATTTAATAATAAACATCGCCCAATCGGTACTTGGAAACATAACAACCATGCCCGTTAAGGTTAAAGTCATTACAGATAAAGCCAATGCCCAATGATTTAAACGCCATTGCCAAGAGAAACGGCGGAAATGTTTCCCGCTATCATGTTTAACCCGTTTGGCACGAACTCTAAAGCGTTTACCATCAACTGTAATCCATTCATAAGGGCGGGACTTTAATTCACGCCAAAACCATAACATTGAATGAGTATAGAAAAAGATTAGGGTCATTATGATAATAATAATCATAATTTGCCCTAATACCCAAAGCTCAGGATTACGTTCAAAATCACCCAAATCTGCATGGGCACGGAAATGAACAAAATCTTCTCCCGCTTCTTTATGACATTTTTGACAAGTATCTAAAATATGATCAGGTGCAACCATTGCTTTAGGATTGTCTATTTTATGAGTGCTATGCGGATTATGGCAATCTTTGCATTGTGCAACGTCTTTATCACCCAGCCAAGCTAATTGTCCGTGTGTGGTGGCTTTATAACTGCGTACTTCTTTACTATGACAGGTGCCGCATTGTTCAATAATAACGCGGTTTGCGGTCATTGCACCTTTTTTACCAATTTCATGAGCAGAATGACAATCTGTACAGGTCGCACTATCGCCTTTCCAAGGGGTTTTTAAACTAGCGCCATGAATTGATTGTTGATATTCTTTTAATTCGGCTTGATGACAAGTACCACAAGTTTTAGGTGAGTTTAATTTATGGGTGGTTGCTAAAGTATCCGTTGATTTAAAAACATAATGGGCGGTATGACAATCAGCACAACTTGCATTATTTTCTTGTGCATGAACCGATTTTTCATATTGTTTGGTTTTAATGACAATATTAACATCATCATTATGCAACCAATGAGTCCGTTCTGGTGCGCTTCCTTCGCCTTGTTGGATATGACAAGAAACACAATCAACCGTTTTTAAATCTTTATCATGAGGTAATTCTTTAATATCAGAATGACAATTTAAACAACGATATTGACCATGCACACTTTGATGTAAAGCATTTGCATTAACATCTAAATGTCGATAAGGCGGCTCACCTTTATCACCGATGGGAACAGCAAATCCTTTTTGCCCATGACAATCTAAACAATCTGCCTCAGTTAGCGGTTTAGGTAAATTTTTTTTTACCTGTTCCGCAAAACTAAGTTGTCCAAACCCAATCAGTAATAAACCAATAGAACAATATTTTAAAAACAGTTTCATAACTTTTGGGTAAATTCAGGATAAGCTTCTAAGCCAATTTCAGAAATATCAGCGCCATTATATTCTTCAAGTTCAGAAAGGCGGATCCCCATAGTTTTTTTCAATACAAACCAAACAAGATAACTCACCCCAAATGACCAAGCAAAAATAAGAAAAATTCCTTTTAACTGAACTAAAAATAACGCTTCAGGGTTAGAAAAAACAACCGCAATTAATCCCCAAATCCCTGAAATTCCATGAACTGAAATAGCCCCGACAGGATCATCAAGATGGGCATAACGATCAATCACAACAATAGAAACAACGACCATTAAGCCCGCAATAAAACCAATAACAGTGGCTAATCCCGCTGTGGGTGCTAAAGGTTCAGCGGTAATAGCAACCAATCCTGCTAATACGCCATTAAGCCCCATCGTTAAATCCGTTTTTCCAAACCAAAAACGCGATAATATTAAAGCGCCCATACAACCACCCGCCGCTGATAAATTGGTATTAACAAAAATCAAAGCAACCGCATTGGCATTACTCACCGAACTAATACTCATTTGTGAGCCGCCATTAAAACCAAACCAGCCCATCCATAAAATAATCGTACCGAGGGTTGCAAAAGCCATATTTGAACCAGGTATTGCCATTGCTTGTAAACCACCATTGGGTTTTTTAATATATTTACCTTTACGTGCGCCTAATAAGATAACACCCGCTAAAGCAGCTGAAGCACCTGCTAAGTGAACCACGCCACTACCCGCAAAATCTAAAAATCCAATTTCTTTTAAAATTCCACCGCCCCAAAGCCAATAACCTTCAACAGGATAAATAAAGCCCGTCATAACGACACTAAAGGCAAGAAATGCCCATAATTTCATGCGTTCCGCAACACTGCCCGAAATAATAGACATGGTCGTTGCCACAAAAACCATTTGGAAAAAGAAATCAACATATTTGGAATGACCTAAACTTCCGCCTGAATTAACCACTTGTGCCAAGCTATGATCTAAACCTAAGAAATAGTAAACATTTGGAATCCAGTTATTATGACTTAAACCGTACATAATATTATAGCCAACAAACATATACATAATGCTGGCAATAGAATATAAAGCCAGATTTTTAGTTAGAATTTCAGCCACACTCTTAGTGCGAACCATGCCCGCTTCTAGCATGGCAAAACCTGCCGCCATCCACATGACCAGTACACCAGACATTAAAAGAAAAAAAGTGTCTTGCGAATAAATTAATTCAATCAGTTTTGTTTCCATAACAACAGACTCGGATTAGGATTGATAAAAAAGAAAGGAAAAGGCGGGAAAATCCCGCCTTTGAGCATTAATTAATGCCCTTTATCTGCTTTTGCTTTGGCTTTCATTTGCTCTTTCATTAAATTAAAGCCGTGATTATCATCATCACTCGGACGCCATGCTTTAGGAGGCGTGCCACCATTAAACCAACGATGCATTGGAGAAGCTAGAATCTCATTAAGTAATTTTTCAACGGTATCTGCGCCTGCTTTATTATTATGTTTACGAGCATGTTCAATTAATTCTCTGATTTCAGGCACCATTTCAATATAAAAACGATGAGCGACTTCAAAAACACCTTCCCAATGAACATAATCAGGGGCAAACATCGCCGCGCCATGACGTGCTCTACGACCTTCATGATGCCATAAGTAGAAATATAACCATTCAACGGATTCATTAAATTTCACTTTATCACGTAATTTATTTTTCAATAATGCGGCACTGAGTTTTCTGGCAGGAATTAAGAATTTATCATTAAAAGTCACTACAAAGATATCTAGCTGTTCAAAATGAGCATCTACAATATTATTACCATGACAAGAACGACAAACGGATTTCATATCTTGACGACGTTCTAACCAAGGTTTCACTTTTTTGCCTTGTTTAATGGCTTTAGCATCAATACGAACCGAAACAGGCGCGCGTAAATTCCAAGCAATGCGATCTCCCACATCATGAGTAATCGATAAATCTTTAGTACGGGACATATGGCAAGTTGCACAGGTTGGAGCGGCGGTATAATCTTCGCCTACAATCCATTTATTAGAGTCTAAATTCATTTTATTTTGATGGGCGCGATAAGCAATACCATGAGCTGATTCTTCATAAATTTCTTTTTGTGGATGATCAGGACCTAAATGACAACGTCCACAAGCTTCAGGACGACGGGCTTGTTCAGCAGAAAAAGTATGACGTAAATGACAAGCAGAACAAGCGCCTTTTGAACCATCAGGATTGATTCGACCAATGCCCGTATTAGGCCAGCTTGATTTATCTAAAGAACCGTCTGAATTAACCCTGACGATAGAACCATGACAAGCGCCACAACCCATTGCGGTAATGGGAGAAGTACCCGATAAAGTCGGCGCACCTTCAACCACTTCGGCTAAAACATTATCTAAAGAACCTAAAATATCACCCGCAGTGGCATGATGACTGCGATCAAATTCCTCAGTTTCTTTTTTATGACATTCTGCACAATCTTTAGGAGAAACAATTACCGAAATAATAAAGTCTTTATGCATAATGGCATCTTTATCGCTTTTATCGGCTTGATGACATTCATAACAACCGACATTCGCGGCAAAATGTCGAGAATGTCCCCATTGATCATAAATTCCTGGGGTTTTTTCACGATGGCAAGACATACAAGTCGCGCTTTCACGGCTTAGATTATCAAAACCAGATAAAATATGAACGGCTTTTTTATTGTCCATTTTAATTGCAGTGGGGTGATTTTGTACCGCAGAAGCGGGGCGAATGGGTTGTTGATTGGTTAAACGTTGCGGAGGATTATTATCCCACCAACCATTTTCAGCTGAATATACGGTTGAAACAAAAATAAGGGGCAGAATACCCAAAAATAACATCAGTCTTTTCATTAAATACTTCTCTTTAATTAAATGGCAGGGTGATAATTTTTTTTGATAAGCAGTTTTTATGCCATCTTTTTATTATCTTATAAAAAGTGAATTATATAATGGTAAGGGGAATATTGAAAAATTATTTTATTAAAATTTAGATTTATTTTGGTGCATTAGAATCATCATTGCACTGATTTAAGGCTTAATTTAAATAATGGGCGGGATTAACCGCTTTACCATTTTTGTGAACTTCAAAATGAACATGAGGACCTGTTGATTTTCCTGTTGATCCAACATAAGCAATGACTTGATCTTTGTGTACTATGTCACCTTTATTAACTAGATTTTTTTGATTATGGGCATAACGGGTGGTATAACCATCAGGATGGCGAATTTCAACGATATTACCATAACCCCGTTGTTTTTCTGAATAAATAACAACACCTGATGCAACTGCAATAACAGGATCACCTATGGCATTTCCAGCAAAATCAATGCCGTGATGATAAGCCCCTTTTCCTGTTTTTGGATCAGGACGACGCCCATATTTTGATGAAATAAACCCTTTTAAAACGGGGCGTCCTGATGGATAACTGGCTGCTTCTAGTTTATGATGCATTAAAACTTGTTGTAAAATATTTAATTGCACTTCTCGATCTTGCATTTTTTGTTCTAATTCAAATAGTTGATTAATTTCTTTTTTAGTATGAGATTGTTGAAGGGTTTCTGACCGAGCGCCTCCAATAGCAGGCGTACTTGAAAAATTAAATTCTTTACTATCTAAGTGTCCCATTTCCGTTAATTGTTTACCTAAAGCTTCAAGACGGAAAAGTTGAGCTTGTTGTTTACCTGTTTGTAATGCTAATGCATTTAAGTTATTTTGAGTTTTTTCCCGAATCATTATCAAATCAATTTTAGCAATTTCCAATTGTTTTGATAATTCATTAAATGCTTGATTGTTTACTTTTGAAACAGATAGAATCCCTTGTTGATAAGCATAGTTTGTGATAAAAGAAAGAACACCCAATAAACTTAACATTCCAAAAATAAGGAAAATGAGTTGTTGTTTTTTAGTTATTGTAATCAAAATAATTTCTCATTTATCAAGGGTTAATGGGCGAAACCTCTATTTTACATTATTTATCGCTTATAATAAAGATCTTAGTCTCTTTTATTTTTTTAATTATGAAAAAAACCCATCGTCCCAAAATTGCCAGTGACTTTTTAACTCGCCGTTTAAAATCTCGCCAATTAATTCAAAAAGCCCAACAGCATACACAATTATTAGAACTTGTTAAAAGTCTGTCTCCCGAAAACTTTAGATCTCATTTAGTGGTGGCAGAACAAAAACAAAATATTTTAGTTTTAGTCGCCGATTCTCCTATTTGGGCTTCTCGGTATCGTTTTTCATCTCCTGCTTTATTAAGTAAATTAAAAGCTCAAAATTATTTTTTTATTAAAGTGATTGTGTCAGTCAGTTTATATAAACAAGCTAGTTTAGCCACTTCTGAAAAAAAGAAGATTGAACGCTCGCCCATTCCCAAAAAAGAAGCACAGGCTTTAGAAGCAATGGCACAAAATATTGAGAATCCTGCATTAAAAGCGGCTTTATTAAATTTAACCAAACACAGTGAAAAATAATGAGTAAAAAACAAAAAAATCAAATAGGTAAATTCTTAAGTCTTATTTTACGTCATCAACCTGAAGTGATTGGAATTCAATTAGATGAATCAGGTTGGGCAAAAGTGGATGAATTATTAGCGGGATTAAAAAAACACGGCAAAGGCATTACTTTTGATCAACTAGAAACACTGGTAACCAGTAATAATAAACAACGTTATCGTTTTAATGAAGATAAAAGTCAAATTTGTGCAAATCAAGGGCATTCTTTAAAAGTTGATTTAGCATTAAAACCCATTACCCCGCCAGAAATTCTTTATCATGGCACAGCAACCCGCTTTTTAGATTCGATTAATCAACAAGGATTGATTAAAGGCAGTCGTCACCATGTGCATTTATCCGCTGATATTGAAACTGCAAAAAATGTTGGGCAACGACATGGCAAAGTGGTTCTTTTAGTTATTCAAGCTCAAACAATGCAACAAGCAGGTTATTCTTTCTATTGTTCTGAAAATGGGGTTTGGCTTGTTGATAGCGTGCCTGTTGAATATTTTTCGCAACAATGAATATTCAATGCTAAAATCTGGCAACTCAATATTAATTTAATTAACTAGGAATAACATGGGCTTTTTAGAAAATAAAAAAATCTTAATTACAGGGGTTGCCAGCAAAAGATCAATTGCTTGGGGTGTTGCACAAGCCATGCATCGTGAAGGAGCGGAGCTTGCTTTTACTTATCAAGGTGAAAAATTAGAAAAGCGGGTGCGCGGGTTTGCGGCTGAAATTGGTTCGGAAATTGTTATTCCAATGGATGTTTCAGATGACCAACAAATTAATGATGTTTTTAAGACATTGGGCGAATCATGGGATGGTTTAGATGGTTTAGTTCATTCCATTGGTTTTGCGCCTCGTGATCAATTACAAGGAAGTTATGCGGATTCGGTCACTCGTGATGGTTTTCAAATCGCTCATGATATTAGTGTTTATAGTTTTGCCGCTCTTGCAAAAGCCAGTCGTGAAATGATGCAAGGACGTAATGGCAGTTTATTAACCATGACTTATTTAGGCGCCGTGCGAACCATTCCTAGTTATAATGTCATGGGTGTTTGTAAAGCAGGATTAGAAGCCAGTGTACGTTATTTAGCCGATTCATTAGGCGAAGAAGGAACCCGAGTTAATGGCATTTCAGCAGGACCGATTAAAACCCTTGCTGCTTCAGGGATTAATAATTTTAAAGCAATGTTAAAAGAAGCCGAATCAAAAACTCCATTAAAACGCAATGTTTCAATTATAGAAGTTGGCAATGCCAGTGCTTTTTTATGTTCTGATTTAGCTTCAGGCATTACGGGAGATATTCTTTATGTCGATGGTGGTTATCACATTGTAGGTTCTATGTAAGTATATGCTCGCCTATATTCTCCGCCGCTTACTTTACGCCATTCCGATTCTTATCGGAGTTAATATTATTACCTTTGTGTTATTTTTTGTGGTGAATTCACCCGATGATATGGCACGGATGCACTTAGGTGCTAAACGGGTTTCGATTGAAGCAGTTGAGCAATGGAAACAAAGTCACGGTTATGATAAACCTTTATTATATAATGCAGAAAGCAGCGGGGGAGGGCACTTTACAGAGACTATTTTTTATACAAAATCATTGTCTTTATTTGTCTTTGATTTTGGTGAATCAGATAATGGTCGTAATATTGGTTATGATATTCGGCAACGAATGTGGCCTAGTCTCGCCATTGCCATTCCAACTTTATTAGTTGGTTTATTAGTTAATATTAGTTTTGCTTTATTTATTGCCTTTTTTCGAGGGACTTATATTGATACTGCGGCGGTTGTTCTATTAGTCGTCATGATGTCTATTTCTGGATTATTTTATATTATTGGCGGACAAGTTTTATTTGCAAAATTATTACATTTGGTGCCTATTTCAGGCTATGACCCTGATCATAATCCGTTTAAATTTCTTATTTTACCCGTTATTATTGGCGTAATCGGCGGCATTGGAAGCGGAGTCCGAATTTATCGAACTTTTTTTCTAGAAGAAATGAATAAAGATTTTGTACGCACTGCCCGTGCTAAAGGATTAAGCGAGCGATTGGTCTTATTCCGCCATGTTTTAAAAAATGCCTTAATTCCTATTTTAACGGGATTAGTCGTTGTTTTACCCAGTTTGTTTATGGGAAGTTTAATTATTGAGTCCTTTTTTGCCATTCCAGGTTTAGGCAGTTATACCATTGATGCCATTAATGGACAGGATTTTAGTATTGTGCGCGCGATGGTTTTTTTAGGAACAGTTCTTTATATTATTGGGCTTATTTTAACTGATATTTCTTATACCTTAGTTGATCCTCGAGTGAGACTCTCTTAAATGCAAACACTAACGGAGTTAATCTCCAATCCTGTTTTTTTATGGACTGATATTTTTTTATTTATTCTCTTATTTACGGTTATAAGTTTTGCTATTTATGCCCGAGGGCATACTCATTTACGTCGTCCTTGGGGTTATGTCATTCGTAATAAACTCGCCGTTGTCATGTTAAGTATTCTATCTATTTACTTAATTATTGGGGTCTTAGATTCATTACATTTTAATCCCATTGATAAAAAACAAGATGGCAGTGAAGTTGTTTCGAGTCGAATTTTAAGTATTTTTGACCGCCTTGTTGAACCTTTAAGACTTCATCAAGAAAAAACCTATTCAGCCCCGCTTGCAAGCCATTTATTTACCAAAGAAAATCTTCAACTCGCCAATGGTCAACAAGTCCGTGATTATCCAAAATTAAGCTATGGTGGACAGCATTTAAAACCAACAGATAATAAAACTGTTGATTTAATTAAACTCGCTTTAATGGGTTTAATCAAAGCCTGCTTTATATTTATTTTATGTTGTTTATTATTGACCTTAAAAAGACCCGAAAAAACACTAAAAACCCGTCTTTTAGGTCTTTTTTCTGCCCAAAATGAAATTCCCGTTCAAGTTTTTATTTGGTCATTATTAGCCCTTTTAATGATTATTTTTAGTAGTGCTGAAATTGCCGTTAAATATCATTTATTTGGTACTGATAAAGTCGGTGAAGATGTTTTTTATCAAACCTTAAAAAGTATTCGGACGGGTTTAGTGATTGGTACTTTAACCACGTTAATGATGTTACCTGTTGCCATTGCTTTAGGTATTATGGCGGGATATTTTAAAGGCTGGGTTGATGATGTCATTCAATATATTTATACAACCATTAGTTCAATTCCCCATGTGTTACTTATTGCCGCGACTATTTTAATGATGCAAGTTTATATCAGCAATCATGAAGCCGATTTTGGTGGTTTAGTTGAAAGGGCAGACTTACGCTTATTATTTTTATGTTTAATTTTAGGGTTAACCAGTTGGACGGGATTATGTCGGCTATTACGAGGCGAAACTTTTAAATTAAGAGAACTTGAATATGTCCAAGCTTCAACCGCATTTGGGGTGAGCCATTTTGTGATTATTAGCCGCCATATTTTTCCTAATTTATTACATATTGTTTTAATCGCTCTTGTATTAGATTTTTCGGGATTAGTCCTTGCCGAAGCCGTTTTGTCTTATATTAATATTGGCGTTGATCCCACCACCGCAAGTTGGGGCAATATGATTAATAGCGCCCGCTTAGAAATGGCGAGAGAGCCTGTTGTTTGGTGGTCACTTTGCGCTGCCTTTATCTTTATGTTTATTTTGGTCTTAGCGGCCAATCTATTAGCTGATGTCGTCAGAGATGCATTTGATCCTCGATTGGATAAATATTAATTGAGTCGCATTTCAGACATTCATAAAAGGTAAAAATTAAGTTATAATAAAAGTTTTAAGGAGCGTTGCGACAAGTTTTTAACTTGCCAGGCTTAAAATTAAATCTTATATTTATTCAACGGCGCTCACATCTTTTATAGGAAAACTGATATGACTGATGTGAGTGATTTCACTGATTACAAAATTGCCCCTGATGCTGATGCTGAATTTGGGCGCAAAGAAATTCGAATTGCAGAAACTGAAATGCCTGGTTTAATGGCATTACGTAAAAAATATGTCGATGAAAAACCGCTAAAAGGCGCGAAAATCATGGGCAGTTTGCATATGACCATTCAAACGGCGGTATTAATTGAAACTTTAATCGCTTTAGGCGCGGAAGTTCGTTGGGTTTCTTGCAATATTTATTCAACCCAAGATCATGCGGCTGCCGCAATTGCAGCAACAGGCGTGCCTGTTTTTGCATGGAAAGGCGAAACGTTAGAAGAATATTGGTGGTGTACTGAACAAGCTTTGGCTTGGCCTAATAATGACGGTCCCAATATGATTTTAGATGATGGCGGAGATGCCACTTTATTAGTTCATAAAGGCGTTGAATATGAAAAAGCAGGCGCCGTTCCTGCAACCGCAACAGATGCCAGCGAAGAAATGCAGGTTATTATGGACACTTTGCGCCGCCAATTAGATAAAGATAATCAATATTGGCAAAAAATTGCTGAAAAGATTAAAGGGGTTACTGAAGAAACCACCACAGGTGTTCATCGTCTGTATCAAATGTTAGAAGCGGGCGAATTATTATTCCCTGCCATGAATGTCAATGATTCGGTAACAAAATCTAAATTTGATAATTTATATGGTTGTCGTGAATCATTAGTTGATGGCATTAAACGCGCGACAGATGTGATGATTGCGGGTAAAGTCGCATTAGTTTGTGGTTATGGTGATGTTGGTAAAGGTTGTGCGCAATCTTTACGAGGTTTAGGTGCGATTGTTTGGATTACTGAAATTGATCCTATTTGTGCTTTACAAGCCAGTATGGAAGGTTTCCGAGTTACAACCGTCGCAGATGATATTGATAAAGTAGATATTGTTGTTACCGCAACGGGTAATTTTAATGTAATTCATCATGATGATATGATTAGAATGCGCAATCAAGCCATTGTTTGTAATATTGGTCATTTTGATAATGAAATTGATGTTGCAGGTATTAAAAAATATGAATGGGAAAATATTAAACCCCAAGTGGATCATATTATTTTTCCTGATGGTAAACGTATTATTTTATTGGCAGAAGGACGCTTAGTTAATTTAGGTTGTGCGACAGGACATCCGAGTTTTGTCATGTCCAATTCATTTACCAATCAAGTATTAGCTCAAATTGAACTCTTTAATAATAAAGGGGAATATGAAAATGGCGTGTATATTTTACCGAAAAAATTAGATGAAGAAGTGGCAACATTACATCTTGAGCGGGTGGGTGTTAAATTAACTCAATTAACGCCTGAACAAGCGGATTATATTAGTGTTCCTATTGAAGGACCTTATAAGCCACATCATTATCGTTATTAAATAAAAAATGGCAGAACGGGCATTTAGCGGTATTGAGCGCTTATTTGGCGCCAATACCTTTGAAAAATTTCAACAACGCCATCTTTGTATTATTGGCGTAGGCGGGGTTGGTTCTTGGGCAGTAGAAGCCTTAGCACGTTCTGCGATTGGTCAATTAACCTTAATTGATTTAGACCATATTAGTGAATCTAATATTAATCGCCAACTTCCTGCTTTACAAAGTACCTTAGGGCAAGCAAAAGTAATTGCCTTAAAACATCGAATTTTAGATATTAACCCGCATTGCCAAGTTAATATTATTGAAGACTTTATTCAAAAAGATAATTTAACTCAAATTATCCCTCAAAATAGCCACTATATTTTAGATTGTATTGATAATGCCAAAATAAAATCGGCTTTAATTGCATGGTGCAAACAACAAAACATGCCCTTGATTGTTTCAGGATCCGCAGGCGGAAAAATAAATCCTCAAAATATTAGAATTACCGATTTACGAGACAGTGAATATGATCCGTTGTTATCACGTATTCGGAAACAACTTAAAACAGACTATCGTTTTAGTCGCAATCTTAAAACAAAATTTAAAGTGCCTGTTGTTTGGAGTGCTGAACATATTAAAAAACCCATAAGCGGTGATTCTTCATTAAATTGCGCGGGTTTTGGTTCTTTTACGCCTGTAACAGCGGGTTTTGGTATGGCGATGGCGGCTTATGTTTTGCAGCAGTTTTAGGTTTTATACTTAATCACCGTAAAAGGAGAATGCCTATCAATTAAATAAAAAATTTTCTTGGGTTTTAAGGTTTGTTTTTCTTGACTGATCGGGTTATTTTTCCCCCACCAAGTTCCATTAGTTGAATTAAGATCTTGAATCCAAAAAGTTTTTTTTTGATTATCCCAACCAATGGTAACGTGTTGTTTACTTACTTCTGTCCGTTCAATCATAATATTATTATTTTTATTTCGCCCTAATGTAATAGAATAACTACTTGGAATAATTCCAATAATTTTATTTGTTTTAAGATCTTTTAAAAATCCTTTAATTTCATTTTTTGCAAGATGAGATTTATGAATGGTTTGTTTCACTATTTCAGGATCTAATACAAAAGCAAGCATTAAATTAATATTCCTTAACCAACTAAGATAAAATAAAAAAACCATAAATAATAAAATAATCAGAGTCATTAAACTTGAAATGATTAATTTATGATGTATTATTTTTTGTTGTTGTTTAATAATAAGGGGAGTTCCTGGGTAAAAAATAAAATCATCGGTTGCTGAACCGCCCATTACGGGAACTTGATTTGAATTATAGGCTGTGACATCTTCAATAACTCGTTTAAAAATTTGTTCAGTGGTTGCTCCTTTTGTTGATAGATATTTAAGTAAAGATTGAGTAAATGATTGATTATCTGTTGCTTTTTGTCCATAACCTGTTCCATAAAACCAAGAAATATTTTTAATAGAAAAATTGATATTTTCAGGTCTACCCCAGCCTTTTCCTCCCAATGGGTTGTTTCGACAAGCATCTAAAATAATAAAATAATTATTTTGTTTTTTTTCTAAATTAGCAAATCCTTTAAATATTTGTTTTAATTGAATGGCTCTATTTTCTAAATGTTGGGGCGTTTTAATCACTTCTCCAATGGGAAGAAGATAATTAACCCCTTTGGCTTCAATTCCATGTCCAGAATAATAAAAAAGTCCAACCGTATTGTCTTCTGCTTGAGCTAATTTATCAATAAAACGCTTAATAACTTGTTGAATACGAGCTTGATTTGCATCTGTTTCTAAAATAACATCAAATCCCAATGTTGTTAATTTTTCTGTTATTGCTTGGGCATCACTCACTGCATTTTCAAGACTTGGAAGATAATGATATTCATTATTGCCAATGACTAAAGCTAATCTTTTTTCAATATGTTCAATAGGAGATTTTTTTGTAGATAAACGAGTTATTCCCCGATCATCAGCATATAAATTTGAATAAATAATTAAAACAATTAAAATAAAGTAAGTCCGCATAAAAACCTCATTAAATTAAAAATAAATAAATGAATATTTTTCCCCTATTTTCCAAAAAAAAATTTCCGCAGTTTGCTGAATATTCCGATATTGGTAAACAAGAAACTAATCAAGACAGCATGGCACACTTTATTACTAAAGATTGGTTTTTATTGGTTGTTGCAGATGGTTTAGGAGGTCATGAAGCAGGAGAAATAGCAGCTCAATTAATAACTAAAACCATTATTAAACAAACAAAAAAATACCAAAAAGAACTTTATAATAATCCAGAAGAAGCTTATAAAACAATACTTAATAAAGCGGTTACAATGGTGACGGCTAAATTAGCTAAACAGAAATTAAAGGCTCATACGACGGTTGCCAGTCTTTTTTTAGATTTAAAACAGTCTCGTTTTATGAGTGCCCATATTGGTGACTCGCGTATTTATCATTTTAAAAATCATCATATTTTATGGCGCAGTCGAGATCATTCTGTGATTCAAATGTTATTAGATGATAATGAAATCACTGAAGCTGAAATGGGACAACATCCTGAACAAGGTATTTTAACTCGTTCAATTAGTGCTAAAAAAAAGGCTTTAATTTGTTTTTCTGATTTTAAACCATTAAAAAAAGGAGAAGGTTTATTATTATGTACTGATGGATATTGGGAAAATTTACCCGTGAATCAAGTCAGCTGTTTTATCTCGATTAAAAAAGGTGATTTATCTAAAAAATTAATCCAATGTATACAACAGGCAAAACAAAATGATGAAAATAAATGTGATAATATAACGGTACAAGTTATTTTAGTATAAATAAGGAAAATAATAATGAATTCAATCAATAGTGATGCACTGCCAGCTAATAGTTTAATTGCCAATAAATATAAAGTACTTAAAGTTTTAGGAGAAGGTGGCTTTGGAATTACTTATCTTGCAGAAAATAATTTACAAATAAAATTTGCTGTTAAAGAATATTTACCACAAGATCAAGCTATTAGAGATAATCAAACTCAACGAATTATTCCTCGTACCAATCGCGAAGCAGATTTTGAATATGGACTGCAACAATTTTTAAAAGAAGCAAAAAATTTGGCTTGTTTTAATCACCTTAATATTATTCGTGTTTTTGAATTTATTGAAGATAAAGGCAGTGCTTATTTGATTATGCACTACGAAGAAGGAAAAACATTATTAGAGCGTATAAATGAATCTCCACCTTTAACAGAATCAGAAGTTATTAATATAATGAATGATATTTTGGCGGGTTTACAAGAAGCTCATAAACAAAAAATATTACATCGAGATATTAAACCCAGTAATATTTATTTACGTGAAAAAGATGGTACGGCTTTATTAATTGATTTTGGTTCTTCACGACATGCATTAGGTGCTCAGAGCAAAAGCCTTTCCGCGATTATTTCTGTTGGCTATGCGCCCCCTGAGCAATATAGTAGTCGTAGTAAACAAGGTCCCCAAACGGATCTTTATTCTCTAGGAGCTACGCTTTATAAGATATTAACGGGTGAAGCTCCGATTGAAGCAAGTGAACGACGAGAAGCCACGGCAGAAGGTGATCCAGATCCTTATCAAAAGGCGATTAATCATCAAGATCAATATTCTGCTTGGTTAAAAGAATTAATAGATAAATTATTGATATTGTCTTTTAAAAAACGCCCTGATAATAGTCAAGAAATAATTAATTTTATAAAAAGTAAAATAATAAAAGAAGAAGAAATATTGTTTTTTATAAAAGAAAAAAATAAAATAATAGAAGAAAAAAGACGGGTATTTTCTGATAAAAATTCAGAAGTACAGGATTTAGTTAAAGAAATAAAAAAAGAGATCAAAGATAAAATAAAAGGATGTTCTGAAAATATTAATTCAATGGAAGAAGTAAAAAAGATATTTAATTTAATAGAAAGAATCTTGAGTGAAACAATTATAGTAGAACCCAATTTTAAACCAGAACCAAAGTTTAAACCTTTGTTTATTGGAATGATTGTGTTATTGGTATTTGGAGGGGGGGCGTTATATTGGTTTGAAGAATCAATATCACCAGAAGAATTAATATCACCAGAAGAATTAATATCACCAGAAGAATCAATATCACCAGAAGAATCAATATCACCAGAAGAATCAATATCACCAGAAGAATCAATATCACCAGAAGAATCAATATCACCAGAAGAATCAATATCACCAGAAGAATTAATATCACCAGAAGAATTAATATCACCAGAAGAACCTCCTGTTAAAGAAAAAAACCCAGAAAAACAACTTCAATTAGGTCTTGATTTTATTGATACTAAAGATTATAAAAAAGCAGTACAGTGGTTTCTTAGATCTGCGAAACAAGGAAATACAGGAGGACAAAATAGTTTAGGATTTATGTACGAAAATGGTTATGGTGTTACTCAAAGTTATATTAAAGCAATGGGGTGGTATCGTAAATCAGCAGAGCAAGGGTTTGATTTGGCACAAGTTAATTTAGGGCTTATCTATAAATATGGTAGAGGTGTAACTAAAAATTATACTGAAGCAATAAAGTGGTATCGTAAAGCGGCAGAACAAGATAATAGTAATGCACAAAATAATTTAGGAACAATGTATGAGTATGGTTTTGGTGTAAAAAAAGACTATATAGAAGCAATAAAATGGTATCGAAAAGCAGCTGAACAAGGAAATAACTATGGACAATATAATTTAGCAACAATGTATGAATATGGTTTTGGTGTAAAAAAAGATGATATCAAAGCTGTCAAATGGTATAGAAAATCAGCAAAACAAGGTAATCGTAGAGGACAATATTCGTTAGGAGTAATGTATTATTATGGTCGTGGAATTATTAAGGATAATGTTAAATCAGTAAAATGGTATATAAAATCAGCAGAACAAGGTTATAGTAATGCACAAAATAATTTAGGAGTTATGTATAAACGTGGGAATGGTGTAAAAAAAGATGATATAAAAGCGATTAAATGGTATCGCAAAGCGGCAGAACAAGGCAGTGATAAAGCACAAAATAATTTAGGGTTTATGTATGAATATGGAAAAGGTGTAACACAAGATTATAAACAAGCGATACAGTGGTATCGTAAATCAGCAGAACAAGGTAATAGTCAAGGACAATATAATTTAGGAACAATGTATGAATATGGTAATGGTGTAAAAAAAGATTATACAGAAGCAATTAAATGGTATCGTAAAGCAGCAGAACAAGGTAATAATGGGGCGAAAAATAATTTAGGTGTGATGTATGAATATGGTTATGGTGTAAAAAAAGATTATACAGAAGCTGCCAAATGGTATCGAAAATCAGCAAAGCAAGGTAATAGCAAAGGACAATATTATTTAGGAACAATGTATGAATATGGTAATGGTGTAAAAAAAGATTATACAGAAGCAATTAAATGGTATCGTAAATCAGCAGAACAAGATTATATTGATGCTCAAAATGATTTAGGGGTTATGTATCATAATGGCAGAGGTGTAAAAAAAGATTATACTATAGCAGTCAAATGGTATCGTAAAGCTGCAGAGCAAGGTAATAGTATTTCACAAGCTAATTTAGGAGTAATGTATCTCCATGGTTATGGAGTGACTCAAAATTATAATAAAGCAATAAAATGGATGCGAAAAGCAGCAAAACAAGAAAATGCTCAAGGGCAATATTTACTAGGAGTAATGTATTATAATGGTTATGGTATTAGTACCAATTATACTGCAGCGGTTAAATGGTATCGTAAAGCAGCAGAACAAGGTAATAGTAGTGCACAGAATGATTTAGGAATCATGTATAACCAGGGTAAAGGGGTCACTCAGAACAATATAAAAGCAGTTAAATGGTATCGTAAAGCAGCAGAACAAAGTAATTTGTATGGACAATATAATTTAGGAACAATGTATGAAGAAGGTGAAGGTGTGACCCAAAATAAAACTAAAGCGTTGAAATGGTATAAAAAATCAGCAGAACAAGGATATAAGGATGCGAAAGAAGCTGTAAAAAAATTATTAAATAAATAATTGGTCGGAGCAAAAAAAGTATTTAAAATTTCTCATATTGCATCCAAAATCTTTTTTATTCATTAAATAAAATAATGTATAATAAAGAGCATGATGAGCAAGAACAATATATAAAGTGGACCAAGATAAATATACATTACATATCAACCCTGCTGTTTTTGAAGGCTTGCGTATAAAAAAGAATGGTTGTGATATTACATTATGAGTTTAGTTTAATAATTAAAGCATTTTCTTAGTCAAAATAAAAACTCATCTGAATTGATATAAAACATATCTAAGATGAGTTTTTTATTTTAATTAGAAAAAATACAATAATCCTTATTTTTAAGCTAGTATGAATATTCAATTCAATTAAGAGCCAATTAATGAAAATATTTATTTTAACTACATTCATTTACTTTACAGGTTTTTTTCCTATTGCATTAGCTAATAATTGTAAACCAGAGAATGAACCTAATATTAATTGTAAAATAAATGTAGCTGATATTAGACCTACTCAGTTTTCTGTTGGTGCTGTTGCAGTATCCTGTAAAGCTGAAAAAATAGCCAACAAATCAAATAAAAAATTAAGTAAATATCTTAATAAAAGAAAAAATAGAGTGCCTGCTGTAATTGGTCCAGATGGTTATTTTTATATTACAGATCGCCACCATCTTGTCTCTGCTTTGTATAAAGTTAAATCAGATATGACAGATATTAATATTAATGTTATTGATAGCTATTATAAAAGTAGAATTTCATGGGCTGAATTTTGGCATATTATGCAAGCAAAAAATCAAAGTTATAACTATGATAATAAAGGGCAGGAACATATGAATTTTGCGCTTTTACCAAAAGATATGGGTAACTTATTAAATGATCCCTATCGTACCTTGTCCCGTTGGGTTAGAGAAAGTTGTGGTTATCTTAAAAAGGGTAAAAAACAATGTGATAACATTCGCCCAAGTCCTGCTCATAAAGCGCCTTTCTTTATGGAATTTTATTGGGCTGACTTTTTTCGTCAACATTTACCACTTACTATAAAAGATATCCAAATTTGTAAATCAATTCCCTATTCATCATTATGTTTTGATAATGAAGTCAAGCAATTAAAAGAACTTTATGATAAAGCAATGCAATTGGCGGTTTCTGATAAGGCAAAAAATTATTTTATAGATAAAGGTTTAGATCCTGAAACCTATGGATTTCACACAGATAACAAGAAATTTATAGAAATTCAATGGGGTGGAAATCAAAATGCTTGTGATAATCCATAATAACGAGATATCAGTCAGTTCTTTTAAAGAAAAAGTATTAAAAACACTGAATAATAACCTTATTATTAAAAATACCAAACTCCATTAGTTACTTGGCAATCAATAGAATCTAAAGCCATATGTAAACATAATCCAATGCCAATTAATCTGGTTTTCTTAGGAAAACAAAGTCCCATATAAATAATAATTGGAATAAAACCATGCAAAGGATGAAAGTTAATACTACAACGAGTTGGATCATAAATGGGCGTTGCTAATAGGTGATCTAAATCAACCATAATCGTACTTATCATTATTAAAAAAGCCAGTTGCCAATATGAACGGAAAAAACTTAAGGCAATAATAAAAGGCACTAAAAAATGACTGATTAAATGTAAATTAGCGAGCAATTGAGGAACTATTTTTTAAAGGGAATGTGTTTACGAGGATAAAAAGGCAATACATTGCTTTCTACAATTTTATTTTCAACTTCAATATCTTCCGCATCTATTTCAGGAGGCGGCATATCTAAGGTAATTTTTTGGACTTGTTGCCCTAATATTTGACAAAAACCAGGATAACGATAAAACCCGCCTTTTGAAAATTCAAAACCATAACTTCGGAATAATCGAAAACCATTGGTGGTTTGTTTTAAACGGGTCTTTTTTAAAAAAACAGATCCATCTAATAATTGCAATCCCCGCCTTTGACAAGCGAAACTGCAATCTCTCATGGCTAAATCTTGCGCTTTAACACTGTCATACCAAAACCATGCCAGTACCATGAGGATTAGAATAAATAAAAATTCCATTATTCATAAGGATCTTTGCGGACAATGGTTTCTTTTCTATCAGGTCCTGTTGAAATAATATCAATTGAAACGCCTGTTAATTCAGCTATTTTTTCTAAATAAGCTTGGGCTTTAATGGGTAAATCAGCATAGCTTTTGGCATCTGCACAAGATTCTGACCAACCATCCATTTCCATATAAATAGGTTCGCATTTTTCAAATAAATCCGCTCCAATCGGTGGGACTTCAACCACCGTGCCATTTAATTTATAACCTGTACAAATTTTAACTTTTTCCATCCCATCTAAAACATCTAGTTTTGTAATACAGATGGAATTAACACTGTTAATTAATAAGGAACGCTTTAAAGAAACCATATCTAACCAACCACAACGTCTTTTACGTCCTGTGGTTGCGCCAAATTCATGACCTTTTTCGCCTAAATAGTTGCCATCATCATCAAATAATTCGGTTGGAAAAGGTCCTGAACCAACGCGGGTTGTATAAGCTTTAACAATTCCAACAACAGTACCTAAATCCCGAGGTCCAACGCCCGTGCCACTAGCTGCCCCGCCTGCTGTGGTATTGGATGAAGTAACATAAGGATAAGTGCCATGATCAATATCTAAAAGTGCGCCTTGAGCGCCTTCAAACATAATACTTTGTCCCGCTTCTTGCATTTTATGTAAAGTATGGCTGACATCTTCAACTAAAGGCGTGAGGCGTTCAGCATAAACTAAACATTGATCTAAAACTTGTTGATAATCGACGGTATCCGCTTTGAAATAATGTTCTAAAGTAAAATTATGGTATTCCATCACTTCTTTTAAACGTTCGGTAAAATGAGGAATATCTAACATTTCACCAAAACGCAAGCCACGGCGGGCGACTTTATCTTCATAGGCGGGTCCAATGCCCCGTCCTGTTGTGCCAATGGCTTTTTTACCTCGCGCCACTTCTCGCGCATTATCAAGAGCAATATGATAAGGTAAAATTAACGGGCAAGATTCACTAATCCCTAAGCGGTTTTCAACTTCAACGCCTGAAGCTTTTAATTCATCAAGTTCTTTAATTAAAGCATCAGGTGCAAGGACAACCCCATTACCAATAAGACAACGAATATTATCCCGTAAAACACCTGATGGAATTAAATGGAGTACCGTTGTTTTGCCATCAATAACAAGGGTGTGACCTGCATTGTGACCGCCTTGAAAACGGACAACAGCGTGGGCTTTGTCTGTTAATAGGTCAACAATTTTACCTTTTCCTTCATCGCCCCATTGGGTGCCGATAACAACTACATTTTTTCTCATTACGAGTACTCTTGATTTATTAAATAATTTGAATCTTTTGTAAAACCCAATCATTGCCTTTTAAGACAAGTTCTTGTTGGCATTTTAAATCGCTTGCTGTTTCTGTGCCTAATGCGCGAATCACTCGATATCCCGCATGGCGTAATTCATTTATTTTATTCATTAACACAGTGTCTAATTTAGCGGGGGCTAAAACCCGTTTATCTGTTTCACTTTCTTTTTCTTGTGATAATCGAAAGAGCTGTTTTAAATTAGCGCTAAAACCCGTGGCAAAACGAGCGGAGCCGAAAGATTTACCAACTCCATTGTAGCGCCCTCCCCTTGCGATTTCCCGCCCTAATTTCGGTACAAAGGCGGCAAAAACAACGCCCGTATGAAAATGATAGCCCCGTAATTCGGCTAAATCAATGTGTAATTGAATTTCAGGCATTTGGGCTTTCATAAAATCAATGATTTCAGCTATTTCAGCTAAAGCATCCGCTACTTTTTGCCCCGCCTTAGCTAATTTTTGCTGTGCAAGGGCTAAAATATCATTACCGTTTAATTCGGCTAAAGCAAGTAACATTTCCGCTTGTTGCTGATTTAAATCAAAGGTCGCTAACATTTGTTCAATTTCAGGAATGGCTTTACGTTGCAATGCATTAAAAATTTGCTTTTCTTGTTCTGGTGTTAAAGCCGCTTGTTTCGCTAGTTCTCGAAAAATACCGACATGCCCTAAATCGAGCGATATTTGTTTTAGCCCCATGATTTTTAAAGTTTCAATCATGAGGCTAATAATTTCCGCATCAGCACAAATTCCTTGATGTCCATAACATTCTGCGCCAATTTGAATGGGATTGCGGGAACCCGCTAATTCATCGGTTCGGGTATGCACCACTTCGCCAACATAACAAAGCCGAGTAACTTTGCTTGTTGATAATAAATGAGCATCAATACGGGCGGCTTGAGTCGTCATATCTGCTCGAAAACCCAAGGTACGACCACTGCTTTGATCGGTTACTTTAAAGGTATGGCGATCAAGGTCTTTCCCCGCTCCTGTTAATAAAGAATCTAAAAATTCAAATAAAGAAGGTGTAATTAGATCATAACCACAAGCAACCATATAATCTAAAATTAAACGGCGTTTTTGTTCTAATTGCCATGCTTGAGGAGGTAAAATTTCATCCACTGCATTGGGTAATAACCATTTTTTATCAGTCACAATAAAACCTATTTTAAATCAATGTACCATATACAACATGACAAGCCCAAAAAGCATACTACTTAAGCCTGTAATGCGAATATGATTATTATTTGATTCCAACATTTTAATATAAATTTGGCGAAAACTCTGCGGGCTTAAAAAAGGAAGAATCCCTTCTAAAACCAACATTAACGCAATTGCCGTTAGTAAAGAATCTGTCATTATTTTTCTGGTGTTAAATTTTTCTGTCCAAAATAACGAAAGAAGGCAGAGTCAGGTTTAATTAACATCACATTACCCTGCCCTTTAAATACCTTTTCATAAGCACTTAAAGAACGCCAAAAAGCAAAAAACTCTCTATCTTGATTAAAAGCTTTGGCATAAACCGCTGCTGATTCCGCCTCTCCTTGTCCGCGTAAAATTTCAGATTTTTTATAAGCGGTTGCTAGAATTTCAACTCGCTCTCTGTCTGCTTTTGCGCGGATTTTCTCGGCAATTTCATTGCCTTTTGCTCTAAAGTCCCGTGCCACTCTTTCGCGTTCTGTGCGCATTCTTTCATAAACAGATTCAGAAACTTTGGTGGGTAAATCAATTTTTTTAACCCGTACATCGACAATTTTAACACCGAGTTCTTTGGCTTGACTGGTCGATTCTTTGGTTAATAAATTCATAATTTCCCGTCGATCACCTGAAATAACTTCTTGAATGGTTCTTTTACCGAACTCTGCCCTTAAAGCACTGCCCACTCGCTCCGTTAATAAGGTTTCAGTGGTATCAATATTGCCGCCTGTTGATGTATAGTAATCATCTACATTGGCAATCCGCCATTTGACATAAAAATCAACGACCACATCTTTCTTTTCTTTGGTTAAAAAGCGAGTTTCACCTTGATCTAAGGTTTGAATACGGGAATCAAATTTAACAATTTTTTGATAACCTGGTATAAAAAAATATAATCCAGGCGTGTAATCACTGCGACTAATTTGCCCTAATTTTTTCTTTAATGCCATTTCACCTTCATTCACAATAAAGGTGCAACTGGTCATAATTAAACTCACAATGGTGATAACAATTAAGGTTACAAGTGTTTTATTCATTTATCGACTCCTTCTACTACGTTCTGAAACACGCTGTCTTGATTGTTCATAAGCGGGCTGTAAGGCTGCCTGCTCACGACTTAATAAGGGAGCTTGGACGGGTGCTACGGGGACTGTTACCGTATTTTGTTGATTAATTAATTTATCAAGCGGTAGGTAAGTCACATTATTACTGCCTTCCGCATCTAAAATAATTTTTTTGGTATTGGCTAACACGGTTTCAGACATCTCTAAATACATGCGTTCACGAGTGACTTCAGGGGCTTGTTCATAGACGGCTTTTACGGCTAAAAAGCGATGAGTTTCCCCTTCTGCTTTGGCAATGACTTGATTTTTATAAGCGGCGGCTTCTTGAACAACACGGGAAGCAGCTCCGCGTGCTTTTGGAATGACTTCATTAGCATAAGCCTCTGCTTGGTTTTCTGAGCGTTCTTTATCTTCTCGGGCTTTAATCGCATCATCAAAAGCGCCTTTTACTTCTTCGGGTGGTTTGGCGGGTTGCATATTAATGGAGGTTACTTTGATACCCACATTGTATTGAGTAATTAAGGCTTGAGTATTAGATCGAATATTTTCGGCAATTTCATCCCGTCCTTCGGTTAAAATATAATCTAAATTATTTTTACCAACCACTTCTCTAACCACAGTTTCAATGACATCATGAATACTTTTAATGGGTCTAGAATCTTGAAATAAAAACCGTTCAGGATTATTAATTTTCCATTGTACCGCTAATTCAAAATCAATAATATTTTCATCTTTTGTTAACATTTTTGAATGATGGGTAAAAGAACTGATTTTAGAAACATCAACTTTATATTCTGTTTCAATGGGACTTGGAAAACGCCAATGTAAACCAGGTCCTGTGGTATCAGAAACAGCACCAAAACGTAAAACAACGGCTTTTTCAGCAGGTTCAACAGTATAAAATCCCGTTAACATCCAAAGCCCTAAAAATACCAATAAAACAGCGATAATCGCGCCCATTCCCATAGAGGGTAGCGGATCATTTCCGTCACTATTATTATTTCCTCCGCTATTTTTAAATAATTTTTTCTTTAAATTTTGTAAGACTTCATCTAAGTCTGGGGGTCCCTCATTATTATTGTTACCGCCCCAAGGGTCCTTACCCTTATTGTCATTATCAGGTTCATTCCAAGCCATCGGGCTCTCCAAAAGATTAATCGTAATAAAATACGAATGATTTAAAAATATAACAGCCTAGGGATTTTACATTGATTTGACGCTGAGACAAGACGGAATTTAAGAAACTTTGGATTTTATACTTACTTCTTAGTCAATTTAGCCCTTGGATGCGCTTTATCATAAACTTGTGCAAGGTGTTGAAAATCCAAATGAGTATAAATTTGAGTTGTACTAATATCCGCATGCCCCAATAATTCCTGAACCGCTCGCAAATCACCTGATGATTCGAGTAAATGACTGGCAAAAGAATGACGTAACATATGAGGATGTAGTTTTTGTAAGCTTCCTTGTTGTTTTGCTTGGTGTTGTAAACGCTGTTGGACGGTTCTTGGACTGATTCGATTACCCCGTTGACTAACAAATAAAGCGACTTCATCTAATTTAGCTAAACTATCGCGTACAGTTAACCAATCTTTAACCGCTTTTAATGCCATTTTTCCAATGGGAAGGCGGCGGCTTTTTTGTCCTTTTCCAACCACTTCAACCATCGCATCTGTAAAATCAATTTGGGTTAAATCAATACTTACCAATTCAGATAACCGTAAACCTGATGAATAAAATAATTCCATCATTGCTTTATCCCGAATATTTAAGGGATCGAGTTCATCGACTTCATCATAGGTTAATAAATGATCCAATTCATCGGGATTCATGGTTTTTGGTAATTTTTTTGCTGATTTTGGCGCTCTAACCCCTTGAGCAGGATTATTTTCAACTTGGTTTTCTCTCAGTAAATAACGATAAAAAGTCCGTACAGCGGAAAGCTCTCGTTGAATACTTTTACCTGATAATCCTTGGCGATGACGTTTAGAAACCCAAGCTCTAATTTGCTTTTGGGTAATTTGTGACCATTGATGAAATCCCCATTCTTGACTAAAATTTAGAAATTGATCTAAATCTCGTTGATAAGCTTGAATGGTTTTTTCTGATAATTGCCGTTCATAACGACAATAATCAATAAATTGCTCAATATAAAAAACAAGTTTAGTCATTGGAATATTCAAAAGGATCCGAAAATAAATTAGATTCGGTTAAATCAGCCGCTAAAAAGGCTTTTTTGGCAGATTGACACATAATAGGCGGTCCTGCCATGTAAATATCAAAGATTGAAAGATTGGGATAATCTTTAAGAACAGCTTCATGCACAAAGCCTTTGCGCCCTTGCCAATCATTATCAGGTTCGGATAAAACAGCCATAAATTGAATATTATCGTGTTCAGCCGCCCATTGTTCCGCTAATTCTAAATGATATAAATCTCGTTTAGAACGGACACCCCAATAAAATAAGACTGGATTTTTAATATCGGTGTAAATTAAATGTTCAACCATGGCTTTTAAGGGCGCAAATCCCGTGCCGCCAGCAACCATAATAACGGGGTTTGCAGAATCATCTTGAAACATAAAAGAACCAAAGGGCGCTTCAATTCTTAAAATATCTTTTTCATTTAGATCATTAAAAACCACATCCGTAAAAGATCCGCCTTCAACATGACGAATATGCAATTCAATCAATTCATCATTATGCGGGGCATTGGCAATAGAAAAAGCCCGAGTTCTTTTATCTTCCAAAATAATATTAAGATACTGCCCTGCTTTAAAAGGAAGACGTTTATCATCAGGCAGTTTTAAAGTAATTTTAACCACATCATGACATAACAACGTTTTTTCAATGACTTTACAAGGCAGATTTTGGATTTCAATAACTTCATCACTGGAAGCTGTTTTAACAGTTAAAGCAATATCTTCGGTTAAGGTTGCTTGACAAGTTAAACAAGCATTATCCCCCGCGCCCGCTAAAGCACTGGGTTCGCCATTTTCATATTGCACTTGACCTGTTTTTAAAGTTGCAGCGCAAGCACCACAAGCCCCGCCTTGACAGCCATAAGGTAAACCAATATTTTGGCGTAAAGCGGCATCTAAAACAGTTTCTTGTTGATTAACTTTAAATTGTTCTCCACTGGGAGAAAGAGTAACGGTATAACTCACTTTTATTTTTCTCTGTATTAATAAAACTTGAGTTATTTTCTCTGATTTTACATTAAAAAGATACAAAAAAAGCGGGAGATGATTATAAAATAATCATCTCCCGCCTTTAATTGTTTTTTAATTAATTTAAATA
>Ga0256847_1000441_pt1 | contig 26625 bp, 26 predicted proteins | sample TeddybearmetaG_FD_189099 | JGI IMG/M metagenome (GOLD analysis project Ga0256847, IMG submission 189099) | Hydrothermal vent microbial communities from East Pacific Rise, Pacific Ocean - Teddybear | ecosystem: Environmental > Aquatic > Marine > Hydrothermal vents | place: Pacific Ocean: East... | reverse complement strand
CACTCAGTCGTGGATTAGGTGACTGGAAGTTAACAGCCCTGGATGCAGAGAAGTCGCTGTCAATGAATTCAGCAACATTATTTTGCAGTGTTTTGATTCGTCGATTAATGCGGTAGAAAAGAAACAAGCCGAGCATTAGTGCGATGAACAAGCTACATGCCAATACCAAACCTGCTAACAATATGATGTTGTCCTGGCTTTGCTGGTCCAGAGCATTGGTGAGTTTTTCACCCTGTAATACGATATATAAATAACCTTGTGGCTTATCTTTAGAAGGCAAGGGGGTAACCGAAAAAGCTTTACGAATGTTCAGTGACCTCGGGTCGTCGCCTAATATTTGTAGTTTGTGGTTACTGTCCAGATGCTGTTGAATCGGATTGATATTGATCGCTTTACGTTTCACTTTACCCGGTTCAGCAGAATGGTCCAGAATATTACCCTCCAAATCGAGGTAATAAATTTCAATGCTGGGATTGATATTCATATATTCAATGAAGGTCGCTTTCATCGCCTTCTGGTCTATCTTGCCGTCATGAACAATTTTCATGTCTGCGACCAGGTTTTGTGCAAGATCAACATTGATCAACTGCTGGCTGGACTGGTTTATTTGTTGAGCGAGGTAACTAACAAAAAAAGCATAGGATAGACCGATAATGAGCAGGATCAGCGCTAACCCGCTGGCCATTTTGAAGTAAAGCGTATGAAAGAAGGTAGTTTTCATGATGCTGGATTAATCTAGGATGATACTTCAGCAATGCCGATGAAATGATAACCAACACCCCATACGGTTTTAATATACTGTGGCGTTCTCGGGTCAGATTCCAGTTTGCTGCGTAAGCGGTTGATGTGAGAATTTACCGTGTGTTCGTATCCTTCATGGCCATAACCCCAGACCTTGTCGAGTAGTTGCAAACGGCTGAATACCTGGCCCGGATGACGCGCCATATAGACCAGCAAATCAAATTCTTTTGCCGTCAATTCCAGGGGCTTGTGCGCTTTTAAAACTTCCCGGTTTTGAGTGTTTATACTCAAGCCGTTAAAATGTAGATGTTCAGTTTCTTCAGTACTGTTTTGTATAGCATCGTGGTGGCGAATCAATGCCTTTACCCGTGCGACCATTTCCATCAAGCTGAAAGGTTTGGTGAGATAGTCATCTGCACCTAATTCAAGACCAAGCACTCTGTCCATTTCTGTGGCGCGTGAGGTTAGCATCATGGTTGGAATATACTGTTTGATTTTGGTACGGATTCTTTTACATATTTCCAGTCCATCCATACCGGGCAACATGATGTCGAGAATGATCAGGTCATAAGAGTTTTGTTTTATACAATTCCAGCCGGTTACGCCGTCAGAACAGACATCGACCTTGATGCCGACATCGTTCAGATGCAGTGTCACCAGATCTGAAATATCTTTATTGTCTTCGACTAAAATGACGCGTTTATTTTGCATAGTTTGAAAAACCACATCACCTGTCAGATTCGAAGATCTAACAGTGATGTGTTTCCTCCTTAAAAGATCTACCTTGTTTTTAAACAAGATTTGCTTGCTATAGTGCTGTCACTTCAATTCGTAACGTTGGATTGTCAAATTTTTCTGCTTCGGATAATGCAGAGCCCACCAGATTGTCATCTGCTGTAACAACGCCACCGTGCAGGGTAACTACGCCAGTGACATCCAGACGTTCTGCATTGAAACCTTCGCCACCATCTGCTGGTCCAGGCATGGTGCCTGCCAGCTCACTGTTTACTTCAGTTCCTGAATCATAAGCATGGGTGAGAAAAACAGAAGTTTGACCTGAAGTCAGTGCAGACAGTTCAATACTATTTAAACCGCTGAAGGCATCGTTGGTATTAACAAGCATGCCGGCAACAGACAGCAGGTTCAGAGTGGCATCATCAGTTTCCAGCATAAACTCATCTGATGCACCAGGACCAATTGGTGCAGTGGACTGGTGTTGCGGGTTAGTACTGGCCAGGGCCAATAATGCACTACCATCACCACCTTCAGCCATCATTTCCAGCGCCACAGAAGCAGCATCGCCAATTTTCCAAAAACTGAAACTGCTGTCATGGAGCATAGCAACTGGTGGAGACAAAGGCTGGGCATTTGTCAGGTTTGTAATCCGAACGCTATATTGCTGGGTCACAGTAACTTCATCGTTATTGTTACTGCTAGAGCAGGCCGCAAGCGTTAGTACTATTGTGCTCAGGAATAAACCTTTGAAATGAGCTTTTGGGGTAAAAATTTTCATTCTACATTCTCCTATTTAACTTCAATAACCACACGTGCTACCGGGTTGAGCCAGCGATGAACGCGGCTATCCAGATCACTTTCACCACTAGCGGCATCGGTATCGCCAATCACGCCACGATGAATATGGACCATGACATTGTTTTCTGTTGTGGTCACTCCAGTAGCGCCCGTACCACCAGCACCCAAGGGATCAGCAGGAATACCAGGTGTCCCAGGAGCGCCGCCGCCATTTATAATTTCATCATTGACTTCTGTGCCAGCGTCATAACCGTTCAGGTAGAAAATATGGGTCCCCACTTCTGTTGGAATAGTGAGTGAGTCAAGTCCGATAAAGCCATCGTTAGTTGGTAGGATCATTGCCACTACTGAGAGATTGGTATTTGCTGCCTGAGTGGTCATATCAAAGCTGATGGTTTTACCTGGTGCCGAAAAATTTGGATCTCCATTGGTTTCTGGTCCCGGGTTGTTTGTGATATCAGCATTAAGATTGGTTAAATCAGTGACTAATCCAGCGGTATCACCACCTTCAGCCATTGCCGTTAAATTCGCGGATGCAGTAGTGCCAATTTGAAACAGATGGTCATCAGGCATGTGAGCAGCAATCAATAGTGGTGTGAAATGGCTGCCGTGTGTCAGGTTGGTTACGCTGATGGTTAGATCAGCAGCCGAGGCGGCGCTAATCGATGCAGCTAGCATCGTTGCTAACAGAGTTTTTTTCATTTTGAGATCCTGCCTTATGTTTATTGATAGAGCAGGTAGTGTGGCGTAGAGAAGTCAGTTTTTGATCACAGAATTATCACGAAACAATCACATTTAAAATAAAATCAACGATTTCGTCAGGGTTGTTGATATCCAGTAATGGTATTTCAATATCTACTTTCTGGTCACTGGCCAGGGCAATGATATTGTCATCTCCGGGATACAGATAGGGTTTACCTAATGAAGGTCGGTGAAGCTCGATGCGGGTCAGGCTTTTTTCATTGCGGAATCCTTCAACCAGTACTAGATCAATTGTTGATAGATCGAGTTTTTGTATTTCCTGTGATAATACCGGTTCGATTTTGGGTTTGTTTTCAGCGATTAGTACACTGCGAAATTTAGAGGTCAACAGAGTTTGACTGGAACCAGCATGATGAAGCTCATAGCTATCTTTTCCAGGCTGGTCGATCTCAAAGTCATGATGGGAATGTTTTATCACTGCAATTCGTATGCCCTGGTTTATCAGTAGCGGAATTAGTTGAGTCAACAGGCTGGTTTTGCCGGTACCACTGTAGGCGGCAAAACCTAAAGATTTTGTGGTCATATACATTCTGGTTCTTTGAGTAAGGCAAACTGCCAATATAGCATTGATACTCACCTGGTCCACCGAAACAGAGGATTGACTTGCACAGTTTGGGTTATAATACTGGCTTCTGGTTAAAAGTGAGAGTTGGTAATGGACAATAACTATCAAATTATTCCACACCGGTTACTTTCAACAGGTGCAACGATCAACCAGAATTATGGTTCAGAATCAAAGCCTGTTAGCCTGGATGACAAAGCAGAAATCGTATTCACCGATTTTAGTAACACCCGCCCATTTTCTATCACGGCAACAGCAACGATTGACGAGATAAATAACAAGATGATTGCCTGTGGCGTAAGATTGTTGTTTGTAGCCGAGGCTGATGGTGTTATCCAGGGGCTGATTACTTACACTGATATATTTGGAGAAAAATCAGTGCAATATATAAAAGAACATGGTGGCAGCCGACAGGAGATCGTTGCGCAGGACATCATGACCCCTCTGGTTCAGCTCGAAGCACTCAGAAGTGAAGATATCGTCAGGGCAAGTGTCGGTGATATCGTTGAAACCATCAAAACAATGGGCCGTCAGCACATGCTGGTAATCACCACACATGAAGATGAAACGCAGGTAATTACCGGGTTATTCTCTTCCAGTCATATTGGTGATTTACTGGGTATGAAAATCGAATTGTCAGCCCGTGCTAATACTTTTGCTGATCTTGAACGGGCGTTAACTTAATTTTTTAAGACTCTCATCAGAAAAAATTATAGAACCTAACCTGCTGAAAAAATCAGCAGGTTAGGTATGTGCTAAAGCTATTGCGTGGATCTACTTAAGGTTCCATTTAAAGTCAGGTCGGTCAAGGTAGGTATATCAGCAAATGGGTCGCCCGAACCAAACATTGAAACGTTTGAAAAACTGACGGAATTTGCAGTGACAGTGATATTGGCTAAATCTAATAATGTTACCCACCCGACACTTATAGTTCCGTTACCAGAAGTATTAGGAGCAGCAACAGTAAAACCAGCTCCAGTGACGACTTGAGAGTTATCCAATGTAACTATTGCAGAGTAGGCGACATCACTTATAGTGACTTTCCATATAATTTCTGTAATTCCACCAGCAGTAAAATCTGTAATTTCATCCGGTGTAAATGTTGTAAATGGTAAATCACCAGTTCCTGTATCAGAGAGGTTTAGTGATCCAAAACTTCCACTGCCGGTACCACCACCTCCACCACCAGTATCAATATTTGGATCAAAACTAAACCCAGGCATACCAGTAATAGTCACGGTAAATGAATTGGTATCAGGATCCAGGACGACCATCAAACCGTCGAGAATGCCGTCAAATCCAGTACCATCGGCATTAAATACATCCTGGAATGGGTCAAAATTCGAATCAAGTCCGGCTCCAGTATAAAGGCTTGCGAAGTTAGCATTAATAATGGCCAGTGCATCATCTATATTCTGCTGGCTTATCGGTGTAGTCAGATTGCCCCAATTCATTTCCAGGTCATCCAAATCCTGCATGCCATTAGCATTAAATAAAGCCAACGATGTTACCTGAGAGATATTAACCTTAATGTTGGTGTCTGAATTGAACGTCGCTGGTGAGACAAAAGAATACTCGGTCGTCTGGTTAGGGTTAGTAGCTGACGGTATGGCAGAAATGATTAACGGCGGTGTAAAGCCTGTTACATCAGCAGTATAGTTGCCACTGGCATCGATTACAGCCATTACCGTTTTCGGTGGTATGCTGCTGTCTGTGACCAGAACATTACCATCAATAGGTACGCCTGTGGCTGCCGTACCTGTTAGCGATTTAGCCTCAGGTTCTGGGTCGTCACCACCACCGCCTCCACCACAACTGAATAAAGTGGCGGAGAACAGTAGAACTAGCAGAGACAGAGTAAATTTTTTAAATAAATTGATGGTGGGGTTAAACATTTTGTACTCCTTTTGGATTAGGCGTTCACTTGAGCAGTTGTTTTTCGCAACTAAAACTCAGCGAAGCTTATAAGTTACAGTCATTTCTGTCATTCACATGAATGTGTGATAAAAGAGTCGATAAAATTTATATATTCAATCCCCGAAATTCTAAAGTGCTGTGTGGAATTAAAGATCAAAAATTAATTCAGGAGGAATGATGGCAGATGGATGTAAAGTTTTAATCGTTGAAGACGATGAAAATACTCGTGTAAAACTCGGTGATGCGATCAATAATTCTAGACGGTATAATTTGGTCGGGTCGCACTCAACCATCAAGCAAGCTGAAATTGGGATACAGAATTCAAGACCAGATGTGGTGTTGGTCGATTTAGGGTTGCCTGATGGAAGTGGGGTCGATTTAATCCGTGGTGTCACACAGGATTTTGATGATATTCGAATCCTGGTGATTAGTGTTTTTGGTGATGAACGTCATGTGGTTGATGCGATTGAGGCGGGTGCCAGAGGATATTTACTCAAGGATGGGGATGAAAATCAAATCACTGAAGCCATCGATCAGCTAATGGACGGAGGTGCCCCAATCACTCCTTCTGTGGCTGTATATCTGTTGAAGAGATTTCACCAAGATGAAAAAGAACCAATGGCGGAAATGACGGGTCCTGTATTGACAAAACGAGAACAGGAAGTGTTGCAACTTATCGCAAAAGGCCTCACTTATTCTGAAGTCAGTGACTTGTTGAATGTTTCTATCAATACCTTACGTGTTCATATGAAAAACCTGTTTCGTAAGCTCGCTGTTCATTCTCGTAGTGAGGCTGTTTTTGAAGCAGTCGAAAAAGGTATTTTGAAGTTGTAATGAACCTGGAAAAATCAGTTGAATCACGAAAGCCTACGCAAAATCTTGATGCACCTGATAAAATCAAAATCATACTCTTCACCAATCAGGTGATGACGGTGTTTTTGATTTCACCAGTCACATCAACCTGTTACGCATCTTTTTCGTGCTCAACTGATATTTCCAGGTTGAATCATTAAAATGGAAAACCAGCCTCGATCTCATCGGTTTTTGCTTCATGTTGTATTGGGCAGTATTGTTCTGATGCTTTGCCTTTATTTAATATTCGTCGTAAACCAACAAACACATCCGGAGTTTTCAACTGCCATTGAGGATGTCAAGGCGCTCTATTCCAACTCACCAATGTTACCTTCAGATGATGAGGATTGGAAAAATACCCGGTTACCTGACGACTGGTTTAGACAGTCTGGCGGTAAAAGATTCAAATGGTATCGATTCAAGTTGCCTTTGACCAAGTTTACGCCCGCTCCCTGGGCTTTATATATCACTAATACAATCAGGCCAGTATCAGCATTCATCAATAACCGCCTGATTTTTAGCCCTGATCAGCAACCTTCATCTATTGTACGCTGGAGGGACAGACCTCAGCTGATAAAAATTGATCCCGGTGAATTATATGGGCAAGAATTTATTGTGACGCTCCGTATGCAAAGCAACCAGAGTGACTCGGGAATGCTGGGTAGCATTTATACAGGTCCAGAAACAGTGCTCACTGATGCATTTGAAAAGGCCCATTTCATCAAGGTAACGTTGGTCAGGCTTTTAGTATTCTCAATGATTTTGAGTAGTTTTTTCGTGCTGTTACTCTGGATATTTCGACGTTCTGACACAGTCTATGCATTTTATGTTTTGGCGGTGATTCTGTGGGCTATTTATAGTTACAGCCATATTCCAATGTGGATTGATCTAATGGATCGGTATTGGGAATTACTGCGATTGCTTTCGTTACTCTGGTGGCCAGTAATTGTTGGTCTTTTCTGTAATCGGTTTTTAAATGATATACAGTCAAAAATTGAAACAGTATTGCTCGTTCTGGCGACAGTCGTCAGTTTGTTTTTATTACTTCTTGATACCCAAACATTGTTCCGGGTAAGTGATTTTATATTGCCTTCAATTGCCTATTTGTTTGGCTTCTACGCTTCTTATCGAATGTTGACAGAAACCTGGAAAAGAAGGGATGTCAACCTGATCTGGCTTACATTATCTGGCATGCTGATTATGCTGTTGTCATTTCACGACATTTTGATTCTTGGACACTGGATCCAACCCTGGTCAGGATTGTATTTACATTATTCCTCTCTACTGCTCATCATTGTATTCAACATAATCCTTTTAAAGCGATATGTGGGCTCTTTTAATGAAGTTGAACGTCTAAATCGAACACTTGAACAACGTATAGAGAAAAAGTCTCAGGCTCTAGATAACAACTACAAAAAAATATATCAGCTGGAACGCGAGAATGATCTGGCCTCTGAACGAGAGCGGATTATGCGTGATATGCATGATGGTGTAGGCGGATCTCTGGTCTCAATGCGTGCGGCGCTAGAACGCGGTGACTGGTCAAAAAATGACGTTTATGATGGGCTGGGAAACGCACTGGATGATCTGTATTTGATGATACATTCTCTCGATCCTTACGGAACTGACCTTTCAGTGGCTCTGGGCTCCATTCGACACAGACTGGATAACCGATTAAACCGAGCCGGTATAAAATTGTTATGGGTAAATAACGACTCTCTCAAAGTCAATAATTTAAAGCCACAGATTGTGTTGCAGATTATGAGAATAATGCAGGAATCGGTTACCAATGTCATAAAACATTCAGCAGCGAACAAAGTAGAAATCCTGATTCAGGAACAAAAAAATCTGCGAGACCAACCCGCTAAAATTTGTATCTCTATCACCGATAATGGTTGTGGAATTAACGATTTAAATCATAGTTCCTCGGGAAAAGGTTTGCCTGGAATGATATATCGTGCTCAACAAATCGGTGCGGAAATCTTGATTCAAAAAGTAAATCCTGGTACCAAAATTCTGTTTGAATTGATGGTTTGAATAGTAGGTTTAAACCAGAGCGGTACCTTTATTAGGGATGTTAAGAAATAAAATTTCTATTCGATTGCCACAGATTTGCACCCAAAACTACCCTTATTATGTGATACCCACTGGTTAAGTTTTATGCGAGGCTATTCAGGGTTTAACAGTAAATCTTTCAAAAGCTTTCAAATTTCTGGAAAAAACGATAAAGGTGATTAGCGTGCGTGATTACCAAACCAAGCAAGTACGAATCATTGGAGCCTCTTGCAATACTCGTGAGCGGCGATCTGCTGCACCATATTCCTCCTGTTTTCATCCAGAATTTCGATTCGTAGCGCAACTATGCACCTCATTCTGGCTAAAAACAGGAGAAATATGGCTTTGCAGCTCATCCACTCCCGAATTTTGCAAGAGGCTCTTTAGAATAATATTATTTTGTATTTCCATATGGCCTGCATATTCCCATTCGGCATCCCTGGAAGATGTAAAAAGTTGCCTGCAACATAAAGGCAATTGGCAGGGAGATATTTTCACGGGATATTGTGATCAAACACAACAACAGTGGATTAAGTTAGCAGAGCAATGCATTAACCGGGAAAAAACATGGGAAGGTCCTGTTGGGCCGAACGGTCACTGCGTATATTTCATTTCGCCCGAATAATCATTTTCTATTTTTCACGGGATGATATAACTAGCCATAAAACCAGGTAGCTGTTTGTTCGTGGATGATGAATCATGATAGTGTAGTGTCCCTGAAATCCACCAATCAAAACGTTATTAAAAATGAGAATCGAAGACGATAGCAAGCTTGATTACAGGGACGTATTGATCCGCCCCAAGCGCAGCACACTTGGCAGTCGAAAAGAGGTCGACTTGCTTCGCGACTTTACTTTTCGAAATTATCTTGCAGACGATAACAAGCACTACAGGGGGATTCCGATTATGGCCTCCAATATGGATGGTGTTGGGACCTTCGAAATGGCGGATACGCTGGCTGATCTGGGATTGTTTACCTGTTTAGTGAAGAGTTATGAAACCACTGATCTGGTGAAATATTTCAATCAAAAGGACAATAAAAGACAGGAACATGTCGCCTATTCCACCGGAATTACTGTACATGATTTTAAAAAATTTACTTCAGTCTATGAAAAAACAGGTTCCAAACTCAAGTACGTTTGCGTTGATGTCGCCAATGGTTATTCCGAACGATTTTCCGATTTTATTAAACAACTACGTGATGCCTATCCGAGCATTGTTATTATTGCTGGAAATGTAGTCACTGGTGAAATGACCGAAGAATTGATTTTAAGCGGTGCCGATATTGTCAAGGTCGGCATAGGCCCGGGCAGTGTCTGTACTACCCGTATTCAGACCGGAGTAGGATTTCCTCAGCTTTCTGCAGTGATCGAATGTGCCGATTCGGCGCATGGCCTCGGTGGCCATATCATTGCTGATGGCGGTTGTACCTGCCCTGGTGATCTGGCAAAAGCATTTGCCGCAGGGGCAGATTTTGTCATGCTCGGGGGCATGTTGGCGGGTCATAATGAGGGCGGTGGCGAAATTATTAAACGACACTACAAAACTGGAGAAGTAAAGCGTTCGAAAACAGGATGGGAAGATCAGATTGAGGAACGCCGATTCGTCAGTTTTTACGGGATGAGTTCGCAAACCGCAAATGATAAACATTCTGGTGGCCTCAAAGAGTATCGCTCATCAGAGGGGCGAGAAATCCAGGTGCCATACCGCGGGAAAATATCCGACACGATTCAAGACTTGCTTGGCGGCATTCGCAGTACCTGTACCTATGCTGGAGCAAAAAAACTGAAATGGCTGAGCAAGTGCACAACTTTTGTAAAAACCGGGCAGCAATTTAATCCGATATTTTCCGGAAAATAATGTTCGGGCGAGTTATTAGATATCACTTGCAATATTCTCCTTGATAGAAAGTCTGATCATCACCGTTTTTTTCTTCTTTCTGGTTTTTACAATTTTTAAAGGTACTAGTCGGTGATCATCTAAATAATAATCAAATCGATTTTTGGAAAGCGTCTGGGTATGTGAGAAATGCTTTACCTGGTGCTGTTTTCCCTGGATCTGGATAACGGTTTCACCCAGGTACTTCAAAGTGCTACGACCGAGTTTGCCTTTATAGTAAAAATCGACCTGTCGCGAATTCTGCTGCTGATCAGCCATTTTGGCTGCCAGCCAGTAAATCGTATCGTAATTATAGATTTCATCTTTTATGGGCAGGCTATGACTCAGTGTTTTTTTCTGGTAGTGCAGTTTCTGCGCTGACCAGTCAAAATAAGTGCGTGCTGAATCTTCAGCGTAAATTTCGCCCGATTTTGAGGAAACACTAGATTGGACTTTTAACCGATTATCCTGAAGTTGAAAGTCGGTTTGCGAATGAGGTGCCTTATTGGTCAGCAAACGGAAGATACCGATGGGTTCAAGTTTTAGACCCCAGTGCCATAGCGAGTTAAATTGCTTCAGACTAAGTTCAGCTTGAGCGACTTCGATGTTATCAATGGTTACATTGTAAATAGCTTTGTATGGCTGGAGCTTTAATTGACCGGCCTGTAACTGAGTTGTCAAGAGCCACAACAGGCTGAGAAGCAATAAGCTCGAAAGCCCGGTTTTGTTAGTACTGTAATGGTTCATTCAGTCGTTTCTGATCAAAGAAAGGGATGCCGTTTTTAATTTGCAGGCGTTTTTCAGCCAGCCATATTAAGACCTGTGAATAGACCTGATGTTCAATCAGGTGAGCTTTGCTAGCGAGTGTATCGACCGTATCTTCGGTACTGATGTTCATTTTTCCCTGGATTAAAACAGGCCCATCATCCAGTTTTTCGGTCACCAGGTGAACGCTGACACCATGTTCAGTGTCCCGATTGTCGAGCGCGCGCTGATGCGTGTGAAGGCCCTGATATTTAGGTAATAGTGAAGGATGAATGTTGAGCATTCGATGCTCAAAAGATTTGATAAAACCAGCGCTCAGTATGCGCATGAAACCAGCCATGACGATAAAATCGGTAGTTAGTGATGCAATTTCCTGTTGCAGCGCCTGATCGAATAGCTCCCTGCTGGTGAAGTTTTTATGCTCGATACAGATGGTCTTTATATCGTGCAATTTTGCACGTTCGAGACCAAAAGCATCAACTCGGTTGGAAATAACGGCTGAGATGCGCGCATTTAGTCTACCGGATTCAATAGCGTCGATGATCGCCTGAAGGTTGCTACCGCTGCCGGAAATCAGTACAACCAGATTGATTGGCATTACTTCAGAATAACTGAGTCTGAGCTGTTGTTATCGATTGTTTGACCGATACACCAGGCTTGTTCTCCGAGGTTCTCAAGTGTTTTCAAACAAAGTTCAGCCTGCTCTTGCTCAACCACGAGAAGCATACCGACGCCACAGTTGAAAGTACGAAACATTTCATTTTGTTCGATGTTGCCAGCGCTCTGCAGCCACTGGAAAATTCCGGGCAATTGCCAGCTATTTAGCTCAATCTCGGCACCACAATTATTAGGTAGGATACGCGGAATATTTTCTAACAGGCCGCCGCCAGTGATATGCGCCATTGCCAGTATGTCGATAGTTTCGGCCAGTTTCAGCAGGTTTTTGGTATAGATACGAGTGGGTTCGATCAATGCGTCTGACAGGCTTTTTCCATTACAATCCTGCTTGAGATCAACCTGGCTGACTTCAATGACTTTGCGAATTAAGGAGTAACCATTCGAATGAGGGCCGGAAGATGCAATGGCGATCAAGGCATTACCCGAACCAACCTTTGATCCATCGATGACCCTGTCTTTCTCAACAATTCCAACACAGAATCCAGCCAGATCGAAATCACCAGCGGAATACAAACCAGGCATCTCGGCGGTTTCCCCACCAATTAGTGCGCAACCAGCCTGATGACAACCTTCGGCGATGCCGTTGATGACCTGTTCGGCCACATCCACTTCGAGTTTGCCAGTCGCGTAATAATCGAGAAAAAATAATGCTTCAGCACCCAGCACCGCAATATCATTGGCGCACATAGCGACCAGGTCTATGCCAATGGTATTATAATTTTTTAATTCGATAGCCAGTTTAAGTTTAGTGCCAACGCCATCCGTGCCGGAAACCAGCAATGGAGATTTGTATCGATCCAGTGGTAATTCAAACAATCCACCAAATCCTCCGATGCCGCCGACACAACCACTTCTATGCGTCTTTTTGATGGCGGGTTTGATACGTTCTACCAGTGCATTGCCGGCATTGATGTCGACACCGGAATCACGATAACTGAGAGACGGACTTGATTTCATTGATTGGGGTTCAGCTATGTAAAATGGTGTGCTATTTTACACGCCTTGAAAATAAATACCTTTGCGTTTTCCATTAGTCAGTAAAAGTAAATCGATGAAAATTTATATTTTAATAATATCTTTATCCTGTGTTCTTGTTTCGCCTTTTGTGAACGCTACTCAGGTCGATGATCTGTACGTCGTTGAACTGCCAATATCAGACCAGACGACCACTTCACGTCTACAGGTTTTTCGTTCAGCCTTCAGAAAGGTCATTGTCAAGGTAAGCGGTAATGATGACGCATTAAAGTCTCAGGCCTTCAAAAGGCCACAGCAGTTAAGCGCTCGGTATGTGAAGCAATTTCGATATATTAATCGTAAGTCAGAAGATGAATTCGATGCTGGTCAATTATTTTTGCGCGTGGATTTCAATCAACGCCTGATTGAAAGCTTGCTGCGTGAAAATGGATTCCCGGTGTGGGGTAGGGAGCGACCCAGCAGTCTTTTGTTAATATCTTACGACGTGAATGAAGTAGTCGATGTCGTGTCGGGTGACTCAACCCCGGAGCTGATGGAGTTAATGGATCAATCTGCTCAGGCTTTGGGGCTTCCCGTATTGTTTCCATTGATGGATCTAGAAGATCGCGCGTTGATCAGTAGCGAAGTAATCACTAACAAAGCTTACGATACGCTCGGCAGGGTAGCAGTCAGATATCTACCCGATGCCTTGTTAATCGGGCAAATTATCGGTCGCAATGCAAAAGGCTGGCAAGGGCTGTGGGAAACTCGTCTCGGGGATCAGGTTTTCAGATGGCAGCATACGGCTAAATCGCGCACTGAAGTGATAGACCAGGCATTAAGCCAACTAGGAGGAATTTTGGCGCGAGAATATGCCTTGCTCACTCAGCGGCAGTTTGAACAGGCAATTTTGATGCGAGTTTCTCAAATCTATGATGTTAAGGGATTTGTTGCAGTGCAAAAATATTTACAGTCGCTGGATGCCATAAAATCTGTACTCGTTTCTCATGTCTCTGCAACTTCGATTACTTATCAATTAAATTTGCGCAATCAACCCGAAGAATTACAGCGATTAATTGAATTGGGTCAGGTGCTTGAACAGCAGGGTTTGCCACAGGCTGTGACTAATGAACAGGCATTGGCCACTCTGGACTATATTTATGATCCCAATTAATTTTCAAGATATGAGAGCCTCTTGCAAAACTCGTGAGCGGCGATCTGCTGCTCCATATTCCCTCTGTTTTCATCCGGAATTTTGATGCGTAGCGCAACTATGCACCTCATTCTGGCTAAAAACAGGAGAATTATGGCTTTGCAGCTCATCCACTCCCGAATTTTGCAAGAGGCTCATGATGGCCGTAATTTCTGACATTTTCTCTGGCGCAATATTCGAATGTCTGAATTGAATCGGTCGTCCCAGATCGCCCTGCCTCTGACATTTGACAACCAGTTCAGTGTTGATAATTTCTATGCTAAAGACGCTGATTTTATTAGCCAGACCATTCGTACATTTATTGAAGGTAGTGGCGAATCCTTGATTGGATTGTGGGGTGGTCAGGATTGCGGTAAAACACATCTATTGAATGCTTGCGCACGTCTGGCAGGCCAGCAAGGGATTTCGTTTCAATTATTCAATGCTGAGCAGTTATGCGATGTTGAGCCGGCTTTTTTTTCTGATCTGGCTGAGGATAGCTTAGTAGGTGTTGATAATATTGACTTGATTGCAGGTCATAAAGGTTGGGAAGAAAAGTTCTATCAGCTAGTGAATCTGGCAAAAAACAGTCATCTTCGATTTATGTTTACTATGACTCGTAAACCTCAGGCGGTCAGTTTTAAATTACCAGATTTAAAATCTCGCCTACTATGGGGACTACTCATACACTTGCCGACGGCGACTGAAGAGGAATTAAAGGATATTTTACAATACCGAGCACAAAAACTGGGTCTGCAGTTGGGCCCTGATGTTATATTTTATGTTTTGCAGCACTATTCCAGGCGATTATCTGACTTGATGGAATTGTTATCCAAACTGGATCGTGTATCTTTATCGACTCAGCGTAAAATTACGATCCCTTTACTAAAGGCTTATTGCTGAGTCTTAATACTGTCAATAGTTTTTAGATACCGAACCTGATAAATACTGCTCACGAATAATATCATACTGAAAATGGTGGTGATCATTCCATAGAGTTTGAGATCAGGGTTCATCACCGACTCGCTGACCCCTATGCTGAAATACAACATGGTCAGAAAGCCAATCCATTTAAAGGTATAAAGGCGGTTCCGCCATACCCCGGCAATTGGCATTATTAGTGGCACTAGCAGGGCAATTACCCACCAAACCGAAACACCATTTATAAACAAAGCCAGTTGACACATTATGAGAATGAACAATGAAATAATGCTGAGTATCTGTAACGGTAATCTTGGCATGGGTGTTTAACGCAACTTTTGAGATAAAATTGCAATGCGTTTCCCCAGTGTTCTGCAGGCACGAATTTCATCATCGGTTAATTTTTTTCCATTACTACCAGCAATGTGGCTGGCACCATAAGGTGTCCCTCCACTTTGGGTATTAAACAAAGCGCTTTCAGAATAAGGAATCCCGCTTATCAACATGCCGTGGTGCAACAAAGGTAACATCATGCTGAGCAGTACACTTTCCTGTCCACCGTGCATAGTGGATGTGCTAGTAAATACAGCAGCCGGCTTGCCGATTAATGCACCCGAAAGCCACAGAGTGCTGGTTTGATCAAGAAAATATTTTAGCGAGGCAGACATATTGCCAAAATAACCCGGGCTGCCAATAATCAGACCATCACAGTGCTTAAGGTCATCAATAGTCGCATAGGGCTGCCCCGTTTCTGGAACGGTGTTACAGAGTTGTTCAGTCGTACTTGATACTTCTGGCAAACAACGCTGGATTACTTCACAGGCAGGTTCAGATTCAGCGCCCATGCGAATTTCTTCTGCCATGCTTGCTGTGCCACCATGTTTGCTAAAATACAGCAGTAAAATTGAACTCATTAGAGAATTTTCAGAACATTTTCCGGTGGTCGACCCAATGCTGCCTTTCCATTGGCAATGACAATAGGACGTTGCAGAAGCGTTGGGCATTGACTCAAGGCTTCGATTATTTCTTCATCGTTGAGACTTTCCTCGTCCATACCTGCGTCCTTATATATCTGCTCAGTAGTTCGTAATAGATCCCTTGCTGTCAGATCAGAAGCGTCGAGTATTTGTTGAATCTCTTCTTTAGAGAGCGGATTGTCCAGGTATTCAATTATTTTAGGTTGCAGGCCTTTATCGATCAGTAAGTCGAGGGTTTGTCTCGATTTACTGCAAGTTGGATTGTAATAAATAGTTGGTTGTTTATCAGTCATTATTTCACCATGTATTTTAAGTTTGTTCTTTTTAAATCAACAGTATAGAAGCATTAATTAAAATAAATATTAACTTTAGCTTGACACAAACAGTAGCGCGAGTTATTTTCAATTATAATATATTATTTTGGCGTAAATAGTTCTATATCGGTCATCAGCAGTCGGAATTTCATTTTTAGGGCTTGCCCTGTAGAGCCGATCAATGTAGTCTTCTGCCCGATTATATTGATGCTTGAATATTTTCGAAAATATAAAATTTTAAACACACATACTTTTACATGATAACCGTTCTCGGAGAATAGAAAACATGAAGAAATTGAAACTCCTTAAACTAGCTGCAGCTGCGGTTATTTTCACAGGTTTTGTCGCAGGCTGCGCAAGTGAAAGTGAACCAATGGCAGAAGCCAAGGATTGTCCAAATGCTGAAGCTAAGAACGCAATCTATCAAGCCAAGGTTAGAAATTCGCAGGCAAAAAAAGTCGGTTATGAATGGCGAGATACTGGCAAGATTATAAAAGCAGCTGAAAAAGCCGCTACAAAATGCGAAAACGACAAGGCAGTAAAGCTGGCTCACAAGGCAACTAAACAGGCCGATGATGCGATTGCACAGTACGAGTCAGAAACCAAAAGGTTTGAGCAGAACCAGGGCAGTGTAGAAGCGGCTCCGATGATGATGGCAAAGGAAGAACCAGTAGCTATGCAAGCCACAGTTGAGAATAATTACGAAGTGGTTTCTGGTGATAACCTGTGGAATATTTCAGGTAAGCCGGCTATTTATGGTAACCCTTACCGTTGGCCTTTAATTTACAAGGCAAATTCAGACCAAATTAAAGATGCCGATTTAATCTTTGCTGGTCAGGTTTTCACTATTCCTGAACCAAATTCAGATGAAGTGTCTGCCGCAATTGCGCATGCCAGGAATCGTGGTGCCTGGACGCTTGGTGAAACCGAAGCATCTGATAACGACTATCTCGCTCAATAATAATTATAATATTTGAGATTGCTCTTAAGGCTCGCTTTGCGAGCCTTTTTTTATGCACGCCTGATACTGCACAAATACAATATTGTTGGAGTTCAAATTGAACCAACTGGTCTCGAAACTATCTGACTAAAAGCTAGTTTCTTATTGCTGAAGTTCAATGAAGATTTATTATTTACCACTCTTTCTCCTTGCTATAGTTTGCCAGCCGTCTTTTGCTGTTGAGATGGATTTGACTGGCCTGGACGGTCAAACTGATAAACTTTCTGACTATAGGGGAAAATGGGTAATAGTGAATTATTGGGCCACCTGGTGCCCCCCCTGCCGTGAAGAAATGCCAGAATTACAGGCATATCACGATAATCATTCGGAAGTCGATGGCCTGGTAATTGGTATCAATACTGAAGGAGTCGAGAATCAGGTGATTTTGGAATTCCTGGATGATTATTTTATTACTTATCCCAATTATATCGCCGATCCAGTCTATAAGACAGAGCTGGGAACCATTCCGGGTCTTCCGACAACCTACGTCATTTCTCCTGAGGGAAATATTGAAGCGAGACAAGTAGGTGGCGTAACGCGTGAAATGATTGAAAATTTCATTAGAAAGTGGGAAGCTAGTAAAAGTAATTGACACTACACTGGACAGGTCATGTCGTCTGTCCAGTAACTTAGGTGCAGAGATGAACAGATTTAGGCTATTTTTCTTTTTCCTTTCTATCACAGTTATTTCAGATGCTGGATATGCCGACACTCCACGAGACCCTTACCAATATTTTTTCAATCAAAGCCTTGGTGATTTGACTGAAGAACTGGAAATTGCGGCCGAAGAAGGCAAAAAAGGAATTTTTATTTTCTTTGAAATGGATGAATGTCCGTTTTGTCATCGAATGAAAAAAACAGTTTTAAACCAGCCAGAGGTTCAGGCATATTTCAGTGAAAACTTTCATACGTTAACCATTGATATTGAGGGTGATCTTGAAATTGTGGATTTTGAGGGGAACGATTCTACTCAAAAAGGTTTTGCAAAAAAGCATCGCGTTCGGGCGACACCAGTTATGGCCTTTTTCAATCTGGAGGGAGAGCAAGTAGTTCGTTATACCGGAGCCACTTCTGGTATTGAAGAATTCATGTGGTTAGCCGAATTTTACAAGGATGGAATCTACAAGATGAAAGGGAAAAATGGTCGGAATATACGTTTTGCCAGTTATAAGCGCTTGAAAAAACAACAAAAAAGCTTAAATTAGTTTCCATCCATAATGGTTGGAAACTAATCCAGTTCATGGCAGGCAGGAAGCTGGTTTATGGAAACTACTAATTAAATTTAAGAGGGCCTCCCCATTAAGTTACCTGTGAATGGCTTATTGCTATTGCTGTTTGTATGGTTCAGTTTTAGTGTGAATGCCAGTGAAGCAGTTCTGCCTTCACCGTTGACATTAAGTGCGGCACTGGCACAAGCAGAAAACCCCAGGCATTTTGAACTACAAATAATCAACCACGATCTTGATGAGTTATCAGCGTTAAGTTCTGCGCAACTGGCAGCTGATGATGTTACTGTTAATCTGGAAGGGCGTATTAGCAAAGTAGGTGTTTCAGATTTGGGCGATCCTGATGATGATAACGACAGTGCTGTCAGTCTGTTCTTACGCAAACCACTTTATGACTTTGGCAGTAGTGATCAATCCGAGCATTTGATAAAGCTTCAGATTGGCACAAAGTTGCTCGGAAAAAAACTCCTGATCCAACAACGTAAGTTACGCATTTTAGAAAAATACTATGCTGTGTTAAATGCGGATAACGAATTTTTACGCCACAATGAAAGCCTTGCTATTGGTTTTATTCGTTTTGACCGCGCCAGGGAAAACACTGAGTTGGGATTATCTTCTGAGCTTGAGGTATTGAGGCTACAGAGTCTTTATGAAGTCATCAGACAGCAAAGATACAATGCTGAAAATCAACAACGTCTGACCCGGACCATTTTATCTGAAGAACTTGGTTTTCCACAGCAACCTGTCGATGAACTTGAAGTGCCGAAAATTCAGCTTGATCGCCCGATTATTGATGATGTCGATGAACTTATAGAGCAGGCGTTTAAAAACAGCATCGCGCTAAAAATTACTCAAAATAAAATCGCTTCAGCGCTACAATCCATTGCTGTGGCTGATTCTAAAGATTCAGCCAAACTCGATCTGGAGCTTGAAGTTTCAGATTATGTGCGTGGTAGTAGCAGGCGAGATGACTGGCGTGCCACGATTTATTTTGATTTTCCGTTGTACTCTGGTAATCGATCAGATTCTAGCGTGCAGAGGGCCAGAGCCATACATGCCAGAACGATAGGTCAATTTGAGCAGGAAAAATCCAGATTGAGATTGGAGGTGCTGGAGCTTTGGCAAAACATTCGTCAGCAGACACTTGTAGTCCAGGGCGCTTTGATAGATTTGGACTATAGAGATCTCAATCTGGATAAAAGCCGGGCCGAATACGAACTCGAATTTCAAACTGACCTGGGTGACTCGATGGTAAATTTCTCTAATAGTCGTGCTAATCGATTCCAAGCTGAATATGCACTTTCGTTAGTCTGGTATAAACTTGAAGCTTTAGTTGGCAAATCTTATCTAGATAAAATGTCAACTGAACTGTCAGCTCAAAATCTGGAAAAACAACAATGAAAATTTCCAAAAAAGGCTTAATTTCATCTTTCAAAAAAGTCGGACTGATTTCACTTTTTATATTGTATAGTCAGCTGTCATCTGCTTTGACACTTACTGCTCAAACGGCCTTTTCGCAAACAGTAGAAATCAATTCAATAGTTGCATCTAGAATTACGCAGATTGCAGTAAAAACGGGTCAAACTGTAGCGAAAGGAGATTTACTGATAGCATTGGACAGAACAATAACGCAAGCCAAAATGGATCACGCAAACGCTATCGTTGATACATTCAAACCAGCAGTGAGTCAGGCTCGTGATGAACTCATTCTCGCCCAGGAACTGTTCGACCGAGAGTCTCTTTCGTTGATTGAAATGCAACAGGCTGAAAACCTTTTTAATCAGGCGGAAGCAAAGGTTAAGGCGGCATTGGCAGAAGTAGTGATAGCCAAATTTGAGTGGAAAAACACCAACATTTATTCGCCAATAGATGGCAGGGTTTTGCAAGTTTCTACGCAGATTTCACGTTATGTAAATCCGCAGGTAGAAAATGTAAGCCTGATGACAATAGTAGCGAGCGATCAAATGTTGGCGATTGCCTTAATTAACTCGGAACAATGGGATCCTGCTTTAATTAAAGAAAAGGCGGTGGTGAAGTATAAAACGACTTTCTATCCTGCAAAAATAATTTATCTGAGTCACCAGCGGCAAACACAAAAATCTGGCATACCAGCATTTGAACTGAAAGTAATGTTTACAGCGAATTCCGAAATTCCAGCCAATATGCCGGTTACTATTGTGGTAGGTCAGGAAGACATTGAGAAGAGTAAAATGGATCAGAAAAAACAGCAACAAAAAGAGTCAGAGAAGAATAAAAATGGGTAATAACCTCAACTGCACACTGGAAAGCATTCTGGCAGAACTTGAATCTCAAAGTGTTGTTGAGGCTGAGAAATCACGAATGATTTCTGCGCTTATATCCGATAAAGATCGAAAAAATTTACATCCATTGGAGTTGATCGCAAATCGTCAGTGGGTTAATTCTTCCCAACAGAAGGAAGTCCTGACTCTGGATTACCTGACCGACTGGCTGGCGAATGAAGCTGAAATTGATCGATTCCATTTCGACCCGCTAAAAATCGATGTTGCTGGCTGTACCTCGGTCATGTCTTACGCCTACGCACAACGTTATCAGATTCTGGCGGTTGACGTCTCTAAATCTCAGATTGTTATTGCCGTGAGTGATCCCTTTAATACAGATTGGGTCGATGAGCTTCACCGAATCGCAGGATGTCCTATCGTTCGAGTATTAGCAAATCCGCAACAATTAAGATCCTACCAACTTGAGTTTTACAGTATCAGCAGAGCAATGGAAAGTGCTGAACAAAAACAGGGTAAAGCCACTAGTAAGTTACAGAATCTTGAACAACTGATTGAACTGGGTAAGACAGGATCAGTAGATGCTGATGATCAACATATCGTCAGTATTGTTGACTGGTTGTTGCAATATGCATTCAATCAACGCGCCAGTGATATTCATATCGAACCAAGACGAGAGCAGGGTAATGTTCGGTTTCGTATCGATGGAGTCATGCATCAGGTTTACGAGATACCGGTCAATATCAGTGCGGCAGTTATTAGTAGAATTAAAATAATGGGCCGTCTCGATGTCGCTGAAAAACGCAAGCCGCAGGATGGTCGGATAAAGACACGAACACCGGAAGGTCTTGAAATAGAGATGCGTTTATCCAGTATGCCAACTGCATTTGGTGAAAAGTTGGTGTTACGAATTTTTGACCCTGAAGTGTTGGTGAAAAGTTTTTCCGCGCTTGGGTTTGAAAAATCAGAAAGAGACACCTGGCATAAGATGATCGAGCAACCGCACGGCATTATTCTGGTTACTGGCCCTACAGGCTCGGGCAAAACCACCACTCTTTATACCACTCTCAAGCATCTCGCCACCTCAAAAGTCAATGTCTGTAGTGTCGAAGATCCCATCGAACTGGTTGAGCCCAGTTTCAATCAGATGCAGGTGCAGCAGAATATTGGTCTTGATTTTGCAACTGGTGTGCGAACATTACTGCGGCAGGATCCAGACATCATCATGGTGGGTGAGATCCGTGATCTGGAAACTGCAGAAATGGCAGTGCAGGCTGCGCTCACAGGTCACCTGGTGTTATCAACCTTGCATACTAACGATGCTCCTTCAGCCATATCGCGCCTCACCGAAATAGGTATTCCACCATATTTAATTAGCGCAACATTGATAGGCGTAGTTGCCCAACGTCTGGTACGCACACTTTGTCCGCATTGTAAAAAACCGGTAAAAATACAAAAAGAAGACTGGGTTTCGTTGATACGCCCGTGGAAGACAGGAGCACCAAAAACTATCTATGAAGCTGAAGGCTGCCTGGAATGTCGCCAGACCGGTTTCCTGGGGCGCATCGGCATTTATGAAATGTTAACGCTGAGTGATAAATTAAAACATCTAATCGGAACTGGATATGACCTGGCAGAATTTCGGAATCAGGCCATCAAAGAAAAAATGAAACCGCTCAATCTCGCGGGTGCTCAGAAGATAGCAAATGGGGATACGACAATTTCTGAAGTGCTTAAGGTAGCTCCACCCAGATACGATAATTGAATTGTTTAACTCGATTCAGGTGCTGGACCAGAAAAATGATTGTACTGGTTCTAGCCTGACAACTTGTGCAAGGTATATTGATGGTTTGTAGCAGAATTAATTTTATCCACCTTCAATTTTGGACAGTTATTGCGACTAAGCGGCACTAAAAATTGAACATTGAATCAACCTTCATAAACAGGTATTCCTATGTCAGATCAAATACGAATTAAAAATCTTATCGATGGTAAGTGGGTGACAGAAGAAAATGAACAAACCGTACCACTTTATAACCCATCTACGGGCGCCCAAATTGGAGAGGTGCCTTTATCATCTCAGGCTACAGTTGAAGCAGCGGTCAAATCATCTCATGCGGCTTATCTAAAATGGCGTAAGACACCGATTGGCAAAAGAGTAGGATATATATTTGCCTTGCACACAGCGATGCAAAATAACCTGGAAAAGTTGGCAGAGTCAATTGCAGTTGATCAGGCAAAACATATCGCAGAAGCGCGTGGCGAAGTCCAGCGCGTCATCGAAATCCTGGAAATAGCCTGCAATGCACCAGCGCTGCTACAGGGCGAGACGCTTGATAATATTGCAACTGGAATTACGGGTCGCGTGACACGCCAGCCTCTGGGTGTATTCGGGGGGGTTGCGCCGTTTAATTTTCCTGCTTTGGTTTTCGGCTGGTTCATTCCTTTTGCGATAGCCGCAGGTAATGCTTTTGTGTTTAAACCTTCGATGGAATCCCCTTTGTTTATGCAGGTAATGGGGCAGTTGATGATTGATGTCGGTATCCCAGATGGTGTAGTCAATATTGTTTATGGCGAACGAGAAGTAGTTGAGAGCTGGTATCAATTGCCAGAAGTGGTCGGTGTTTGTCTGGTCGGTTCCAGCCCTACGGCAAAAAGCATCGCAGAAGCCTGCGGTAAAGTTGCTAAAAAGACCATGCTTCTCGGCGGTGCCAAAAACTATCTGGTAGCACTGGAAGATGCGCAAATTGACCTTTTGATTACCAACATCATTCAGTCGGGTTATGGCTCGGCAGGTCAGAGGTGTCTGGCAAGTTCGATTATTGCAGTGGTTCCTTCACTCTACGATACGGTCATTGAAAGGTTGGTAGAAGCAGCTAAAAAAGTCACCGTAGGCGATGCTATGAATCCAGATATATTTATGGGACCGGTAATTTCTGCCAGGGCCAAAGAACGCATTGAGGGTCATATCGAAAGCGGCATCAAGGAAGGTGCGAACCTGGTGCTGGATGGGCGCAATCCGGAATTACCCGAAGCCAACAAAAATGGCTACTTTATCGGGCCAACAATTTTCACCGATGTCACACCTTGCATGGAAATAGCGCAGGTCGAAATATTTGGACCTGTGTTGTCAGTGATGAAAATCAACGATCTGGACGATGCCATTGACCTGATTCGCAAGCAACCAACTGGTAACGGTGCCTGCCTGTTCACCCAGAATATGTACTATGCCGAACAATTCATGGCAGATGCCGATGTCGGTATGGTTGGTATCAATGTGGGTGTTTGTGCACCACATCCATACATGCCTTTCGGTGGTATCAAGGAGTCTTTGGTCGGTAACAACAAAGTCCAGGGCAAGGAAGGTTTTGACTTTTTCACTCAGAATAAAGTGTCGACAATCAGGGTAGTCGCACCGTCAGGGTTGTTATCATCCGATAGCACTACTGAGGAAGCTGTGACTGTTACCAGCAAGGGCAATGTTAGAAGTTGCATTGCATCCTGAAATAAACCTCTGGCAATCGACATCCAAAGAAAAACTTAAAACAGATCCTTTTGAGGGAAATAGCTTAGTAGATTTGGTCATTGTTGGAGGCGGATATACCGGTTGTTCGGCCGCCTTACAGGCGGCTAAATCAGGCATGTCAGTACATCTTGTCGAGGCTGAAACTATTGGATATGGTGGATCTGGCCGCAATGTTGGTTTAGTCAACGCCGGGCTGTGGATGCCCCCTGCTAAAGTTGAAGATGTATTAGGAAAAGAGGCTGGTTCAAAATTAAATAGAATTCTAGCTTCAGCGCCTGATCTGGTGTTTTCTCTTATTGAGAAAAATAATATTCGGTGTGAGCCGATTAGATCCGGAACCCTTCATTGTGCTCAATCTGGCAAAGGAGTAAATGACCTTGAAAATCGCTATCAGCAATTAATTGACAGAAAAGCACCAGTCGAATTGCTGAACCAAATAGATACCTGCAAGCGTACGGGAACAGATAATTTTCATGCTTCGTTGTTTGATCCGCGGGCGGGAACTATTCAGCCACTGGCTTATTGTCTTGGGTTGGCGCGTGCTGCCATAAAATCTGGAGCGAAAATAAATGAGTCTACACGTGCCTATAGCATCAAATTAATTAGTAATCAGTGGCATGTGAAAACAGCTAACGGAATGATCAGAGCGAGTGCATTGCTGGTTGCAACTAATGCCTATCATCAAGAAATAAACGGAATGAAGCACACATCGTTTACGCCACTACACTTTTTTCAGCTAGCCACAAAACCTTTAGCAAAGGATATTGAAGAACCTATTCTACCCGGAAGTGAAGGTTGTTGGGATACGGCTCCAATTATGACAGCTTTTCGAATCGATGCTGCAGGCCGTTTAATTCTTGGCGCCATTGGGAATTTAGGTCATGGCGCTTCATCAATACACATCAACTGGGCGCGAAGAAAGCTGAATTCGTTATTTCCAAATGTCTGTCATATTCCATTTGAGTATAGTTGGCATGGTCGGATTGCGATGACTAGTGACCATGTTCCGAAAGTATTAAAATTGGGTGAAAATGCTTATTCGATACACGGTTTTTCAGGGAGAGGAATCGGCCCTGGGACAGTTTTTGGCAAGGCTGTTGTTGATTGTTTGATAGCAAATGATGAAAAAAAACTGCCAGTTTCAGCAATAATGCGACATAATCAACATTTTTCTATGCTGAATAAAAATCTGGTTGAGATGGCAGCATCAATTACACATTTTTGTGGGGAACGTTAAATAAATCACGAATTTGTAGCAAATTGAGTCATAAAGTTTTAATTACTTCCATCAATTAAATTTATAACCTGTTAGGTTTTTATGAAATTCATTATCTGAGCATTTGATGGCAACTTCCTTCTGGCAGCAATTTATCCAACCTGAGCGACGCCTGCAAATTCGAGCAACTATCGAAGAAATGCATGCTATATCGTCAATTTTATATGCCGGTGTTTCAGTTTCCGGCATTATCGCATTGAATTTACCCATATGGCCGGGAATAGAAAAGACTGCGATATATATTCTCTGCAGTTTGGGCATTCTGTTGGCTACATTGTTCTATATGGCAAGGAAGAAGATACCGCTTTGGCTGGCCGTAATGCATATGCCGGTAGGAATTACTTTACTGACGCTTGTGGTTTATTTTGCTCATGCAGCTCAATCTGTTGGTCTCGCTGCTGTTTACATTTTAGGCTCTGCTTATACCTTTCACTATTTTTCCCGAATCACTGCCCTTGTTGTGGTTGCTTTTTCCATGTTTACATTTGCTATTGCATTGTATTTAAATGATATTGAAGGCTGGCAATCCATCGTCTTTTTCATTGGCGGGTGCTGTATTCTTATGGGTAAAATAGTCAGAGTAACGGTAAGCCAGCTAAATTTTCTGGCAGTGCGAGACTCGTTAACTGGATTATTAAATCGTAGAACAATTGATGCTTTAACCAATGAACTACTACTCACCACACAGGAAACAGGTAAAGCTTTTACTTTTATTCTGCTGGATTTAAATAAATTTAAGGTAGTAAACGATACGAATGGTCACCTGTTTGGAGACCAGGTACTTAAACAATTTAGTGAAGAATTAACTCGTATCATTTCTAAAGATGATCATGTTGCCCGTTGGGGTGGTGATGAGTTCATTATCATACTGGATAATTCTGATAAATCAGCGGCCGATGATATTGAGACAAAATTGCGCCTAGCAGTTGAGGACGTTATCGATTTTGAAATTGGCGTTAGTTATCCACAAAAGGAAGATACCATGGATAGTCTAATGCATCGAGCTGATGAAGGCATGTATCAGAAAAAACGCCATCGTCGTATCACTGATCAGTAGCACCTTTTCTATCTATCTCTGCCCACACCTTTAAAGCGCTTACGCACGGTGAACCAGGCTCCGATATCGAGTAAAGGTCTGGGCGGTAACCATTGTGCTGCTGGGCTACTCAGACAATCTTGAATCAATTGGCTTTGCCCTTCACTGGCATATTCTGCAATAGCCAACCCAAACGCTGTAC
>Ga0256847_1000440_pt1 | contig 26759 bp, 24 predicted proteins | sample TeddybearmetaG_FD_189099 | JGI IMG/M metagenome (GOLD analysis project Ga0256847, IMG submission 189099) | Hydrothermal vent microbial communities from East Pacific Rise, Pacific Ocean - Teddybear | ecosystem: Environmental > Aquatic > Marine > Hydrothermal vents | place: Pacific Ocean: East... | reverse complement strand
GGCATTTTGAGTCAGATTTTTCGTTCATTTGAGGCGAATAATGGGTTATTTAACGAAAATGAACGGAGAATCTGGCCAAAATAGCTTTTCCGCAGTAGGTTTTTCTATTCTCGGACAGCCTCCTAGCAGTCCCTTGTCGCCGATAAACTGCATTGTTAACGTGGAAGTAAATAAAATGTAGGAGCTGAAACCTTTAAGTAGACAGCTCTGCACCTGTTTATGGGCCTTGCTATCAACAAAAAACCACTGGATATAATTTCCACAAAACTCGTGCTCAACTGATTTTTCTAGGATAATAGAGCTTTTTTTCGATTGTGAAAATAATGGCTCAATACATTTATTCAATGAACCGGGTGGGTAAAATTGTTCCCCCGAAAAAATTTATTCTTAAAGATATCTCTCTTTCTTTCTTTCCTGGTGCAAAAATTGGAGTACTGGGCTTAAACGGTTCTGGCAAATCGACTTTACTTAGAATCATGGCCGGTCTTGATACCGAAATTGAAGGTGAAGCGATCCCTCAAAAAGGGATTAACATTGGATATCTGTCCCAAGAACCTGAATTAGATCCAAGCAAAGATGTTCGAGGTAATGTTGAAGAAGGCGTTGCAGAAATCAAAGCTATTGTTGATCGTTACAACCAGATAAATGAAGCCTTTGCTGACCCAGAAGCTGACTTTGATAAATTATTGGCAGAACAGGCAGAATTACAAGAAAAAATTGAGGTGGCAGGTGCCTGGGAACTGGAAAGAACCCTTGATATAGCTGCTGATGCACTTCGTCTTCCGCCTTGGGATGCAGATGTCACCAAACTGTCAGGTGGTGAGCAACGCAGGGTCGCACTATGTCGTCTATTACTATCAAAACCAGACATGTTGCTACTGGATGAACCCACCAACCATTTAGATGCAGAGTCTGTAGCCTGGCTAGAACGATTTCTTCATGATTACTCTGGCACTGTAGTTGCAGTAACACACGATCGATACTTCCTGGATAATGTTGCTGGCTGGATTCTGGAACTAGATAGAGGCATGGGTATCCCCTGGGAAGGTAATTATTCAAACTGGCTGGAACAAAAAGAAAAACGTTTGGCAGAAGAAGAAAAGCAAGAGTCTTCACGCCAAAAAGCCTTAAAAACTGAATTGGAATGGGTAAGATCAGGCACTAAAGGTCGCCATGCAAAAAGTAAGGCCCGTTTGGCACGGTTTGACGACCTATCTTCGAAAGAATTCCAAAAACGTAGTGAAACCCAGGAAATATATATCCCACCGGGCCCACGTTTAGGAGATGTAGTGATTGACATCGAAAACATCAGCAAAAGTTTTGCAGAAAAACTGCTGGTCGAAAATCTAAGTTTCAAATTACCGCCAGGGGGTATCGTAGGTATTATTGGACCTAACGGTGCAGGCAAAACCACCTTGTTTCGTATGATGGCAGGCTTTGAACAACCTGATTCCGGCTCGGTTACTTTAGGACAAACTGTGGAACTGGCCTACGTTGACCAAATGCGTGATGATATGGATCCCAATAAAACTGTCTGGGAAGAAGTTTCCGAGGGTCTGGACATGATTACTGTTGGTAATTATCAAACATCATCTCGGGCCTATCTGGGACGCTTTAACTTTAAAGGTGCAGACCAGCAAAAGCATATAGGAAACCTTTCAGGTGGTGAACGTAACCGAGTGCATTTAGCCAAATTATTAAAAAGTGGAGGGAATCTACTTTTACTTGATGAACCGACTAATGACCTGGATGTAGAAACACTACGGGCTCTAGAAGAAGCTATATTGTCTTTTCCCGGATGCGCTGTAGTTATATCGCATGACCGTTGGTTTCTGGATAGAATTGCCACACATATTCTGGCTTTTGAAGGTAACAGCGAAGTCGTCTGGTTTGAAGGTAACTATGCCGATTATGAAGCAGACCGTCATAAACGCCTGGGTACAGATGCTGATAATCCACATAGGATTAAATATAAGAAAATTTAACGGCAAACGAAAGGCTCAAGGCGCAAGACAAAAATGAACAGCGAAGTACTCTTAGCCTTTAGCCTTTAGCCTTTAGCCTTTAGCCTATTATCATCTCAAGCAGAAATAACAACATCAAACTGTTGCATCAAACTGTTAATATCCTTTCGATAAAACTCTTTTACTGGCAAACTTAAATCAGCCGGTTTTAAACCCCTCTCCTGCAGCGATTCAACTTCAGTATACAATTCGTTTACATCGTAAATTTCCAGCGCATTATAAATTGATGCTGTATCTTTTAGCCCCTGATTTTCAGGCTGCTGTCCTGTTTTTAATTGAAATACCCCATCATCCAAAAACAATAAAGCAACTTGTTGATCAAATGCTGCTGATGTCAAAATAACATCCAGCTTTTCCTGCAAGATAATACCGCTATGCGGCAAGGTAGACATAATGAATAAAAATCTTTTCACAATAACCTCAACCCATAAGTTCGTATACTATCTTTACCTGTCATTCCTGCATGCTATTAGCAGGAATCCAAGCGTCCACAACGAATGGATTCCCGATAAAAGACTTCGGGAATGATGAATAATTATATGCACGAACAGACGGTTCGTTGTACTAGCCAAACTCGATAAAACGATCAGCAAGTAAAATAGACTCCACTAACTGACCCAGACCCGATATTCTAAATCCTTCAGCCAAATCATTATCCAACTTGCCCTGTCTTTTAGCTTCATCATCACACAGCAATCCACGTCTTTGTGCAGCAGATATACATACTACCAAATCAACCTTCTGCTCAATAGCTAATAGAGTCCATTTTTTAGTCATTTGTAACTCGTCGTCGGGTGGTGTTGAATACTTAAAAGCATGATAAATTCCTTCCTGGTAAAAAAATACCCGTAACACTTCATGCTCTTTTTTTAATGCTGCCTGAATAAATTGATATGCAGAATATGCTACATTTGAATCATTAGGACTGGCATTTATCTGGATTGCATATTTCATTTAGATCACAGGTTTAAATTCTCGCCGAAGATGAACGGACAGCCATTACATATACTAAGAATGCCAGCCGACTACAATAGTAACAAGTCGATAGCTAAAAACAAAATGACGTTTTTCGTCTTTAACCCTTATTATGAACCAATATCATCTTTTCCTGTCCAGCTATCATGCTATTTAAACCTACAAAACTTGTTATACCCCTTATATTGTCATTTCTTTCTCATCAGACTCAAGCGATTGAAATAGAGAAAATCCAGCTTCCTGACATGGGAGACTCTTCTGGCACATTAATATCCCCTGCACAGGAAAAAGAATTAGGTGATGCTTTTTTCAGAAGTCTGCATAGCCGAATCAAGATCAATCAGGATGCAGAAATTCAGCAATACATCCAATCCATCGGTAAACAACTAGTCGCTAATAGTGACTCACCCTCCAACCCGTTTCACTTTTTTGTTGTACTGGACAATCAAATAAATGCGTTTGCTGGGCCTGGCGGTTATATCGGGGTTAATTCAGGTTTGTTTTTATTAACTGAAGCAGAAAGCGAACTGGCTTCGGTAATGGCTCATGAGGTTGCTCATGTTACTCAACGCCATTTATACAGAGCTTTTGAAGCCGCCAGTAAACTTTCTATTCCTACTGCTGTAGCAACCTTAGCAGCTATTTTATTAGGCACCCAATCCCCTACGCTGGGTCAAGCAGCTCTCATTGCTATCCAGGCGGGTAGCGTCCAGTTTCAAATTGATTTTACCCGTGATAATGAAAAAGAAGCTGATCGTGTAGGCATGCAAACCTTGGCTCAATCAAATTACAACCCCAGAAGTATGCCTGTTTTCTTTGAACGCTTACAACAATCAAGCCGCTACTATGGTCAAGGAATTCCTGAGTTTTTACGTACCCACCCCGTTTCAGCATCGCGTATTTCAGATACTCGTGGTAGATCAAATAAATACCCCTATAAACAATATCCGGATTCTCAGGGCTACCTGTTAAGCAGAGCAAAACTCAGGGTAATGACATCTAGCGATAAAAAAAAAGCGCTTATCTATTTTAAGGCCAGAGAGCACCAAGGAACTGTAGAGCAGCAAGCAATAGCACTTTATGGAATTGGCTTGGTTTATATGGAAACCCAGAAATTCTCAGAAGCCGAGAAGATTTTTCATCAACTAACCAGGCAATACCCGAATCAACCACAATATGCTTATGCCGTAGCTAAAACAGCGCTGGAATCACAGCTATACGACAAAGCGCTTGGATTATTTAAAAAAGCACTCGATCGCTTCCCTACAAATAATGCAATAAAAATAGAATATATTTCCACTTTGTTAAAAGCAAAAAAGCCAAGAAAAGCGAAAATTATTTTACAATCGCTCAATGATCAAATGAAAAAGCTGCCTTTATATTTTGAATTACTGGCTCAAACTTATGCTAATTTAAAACTACCTGCCGAGTCACACCGTTATCTGGCTGAATATTATTATGCTTCAGGGCAAACGAAAGCGGCAATATTACAAATCAATCTGGCTAAAAAAGCGGATGGAATTAATTTTTATCTACTCGCCATTCTTGATGATCGTTTACGTTTTTTTCAGTATGAAGAAAACCAGCGTAAGAAAAACCAGTAACAGAGTGTTAACACCCAAGGATTTCTCAGGTCAGCAATTGCCTACCTTACAACGCATTAGAACACTCTAATCAAACATAAACCCATGAATTTATTGTGTGTTTTAATAACGACACTTTTTTTTATTAAAATTATTTTTTTTTGATAGACATCACAGTTTTTTTTGATATACACTGCACACCAGCTAAAGGAAGTGCACGACGTTAAGTCGTCTTTAGAGGAGGAAGTAGCTTTAAAGCTAATATAATAATAAAAAATTAAGTTCTTACTTGGTTTACTTTGCCATTTAGGCAATAAGCGTATACAACATAATAAAAATAATAAACGAACGCGAGCCCGCTTTATGCGGGCTTTTTTATATCCGTTTAAATTGAAAGACGAATGCCAACCCATCCTGCTCTTGGCGCTGCTGGCGAAACAAATCGTCCATCATTAAACGCAGGCCCCAATACCTCATCTGCCACTCCATAAACACCAAATGTCTTGTAGTCACGATCAAAAATATTGTCGAGTTTAGCAAAAAAGGTAACATTCTCATTAATTTTAAGCTCGGTTCTGGCATTAAACACCCAATAACCACCTAGAGGATCTGTCAGATTCGCCTCATCACCTCGATAAAATTGATCCCCACTGTATTGTGCATCTATTGCTATTGACCAGCGTTGCCACAAATCTACGCCCAATGACGCTTTATAAATATGTTCGGGTATTCCTGGAATTCGATCTCCTCTTTCAACAGTTGCCGCCTGATTCGTATTTAATGGATGTTGAATGGTAAATCTATCAAGAAAACGGGCATTCAAATAGGTATAGTTAGTTGAAAAATGCCAATCATCAATTTCACTGAATAACTGGGGCACAGCCATACTCAACCCGGCCTCAACGCCATAACGCAATGTCTGACCTATATTACTAAAAAAACCTTCACTAATACTATCGCCACCCCGATTAAAAATAATATCGTTATGATTAGTGGTATGAAAAAAACCAGCATTCCAGTTCAAATTCCCATCACCCATCAGTTCATCCATATTGCCTCTGAATCCACCCTCCCAGGTTTTAGCAACTACCTGTGCCAAGGGAGGGTCAGCTACAAAAGCATTGGGTAATTTACAAGGATCATTTTCATCGGCGCAACTGAGTTCCATAGGTGTTGGAACTCTGGCTGATTCACTATAACTTCCGTACATCCCCAGATTATCCATAACTTGATAGCTAAAACCTGCTGACGGATTAAAGCGATCAAAGCTATGATCTCCACTCAGTTTATCTTCACCATTAATATACTGATTTCGTAAAGAAATACTGATGTGATTGTATCGCCCGGCAAAAGTGACGGTCAAAGCATCAGTAACAGAAAAACTATCGCTAAAATAAAGCCCATAAGTTTCAGTAATAGTATTCAAGCGCACCCTGGCTTCTTTAACCAAAATACCACTCCCAATAGTTCCCCTGCTATCAGTTAACAAAGCCAATTCAGTGTCGGATTCAAAATGGACATCAGCATAATCATAAGCAGCCCCAAAAATGAAGCTGTTTTCATGGCCAAAGATATCATCACTAAACATTGACTGAAGGGTACCGCCAGTACTACGCATATGAGTCTGACTTGTATTATTACTTGCACCTTCTACACTATCATCAGCCAGAACCTGATCACCTTTAATATCTTCTACAATCACATTTTCCGCATCGCAAAGAAAACCATTGTCTGGGTCACACACGTCAAAATCACTATCATCACCATTAAATGACTTAATCCGGTTCTGACGAAAATAAGCATTACCACTTAATTGTAAAGTCTCTGAGATGTCAAAATCACCTGATAGTTCAGAAAAAAATAGTCGTGTTATAGTCTGGTCAGGGTGGGTAAATATTGCCTTACGTTGTAGTTCATGCAACTGAATAGGTACAGCGCCATTGCCTTTCATATTATTATCATTAGCAGCCAATGTTAAATCCAGACTACCTCTATCACCACGCCAACTTAAGCTACCGAATACCTGATTTGCCTCCGTCGGTGAAAAATCACGCCAACCTTGTTCTTCAAAATGATGCAAGTCAATAAAATAGCCCCAGGTTCCATTATTCCATCCACTGGTCAATTCTTCTGAATGACGCTCCCAAGAACCACCATACACTTCGAGTTGATGGCCGGGGGCTGAAAATCCGGTTTTAGTTTTTAATGAAATGGCACCACCCAGAGTATTTAACCCAAACAAAGGATTAGAACCAGGCATTAAAGACATACTATCAATAGCTCCCTGAGGAATGAGATCCCAGTTTACAGAATCACCAAAAGGTTCATTAAAACGTACTCCGTTCACATAAACGGATAACCCTTGCGGCAAGCCAAGCAATGGCGAAGCAACAAAGCCACGATAATAAACATCCGGTTGCAACGGATTATTTTGTGCTTCATTGATATGTATACTACCTAAATAGCGATTCATATAATCAGCTAAAGAAGTACTTTGCGCATCCTGTAATTGTGCAGATGATACACTTTGTATATGCCCTGGAATTTTATCCAATGCCACCCCTCGTCCAGACAATGGCGATACTCCAATGACTTCTATAGTATCTAGCTCAATAACTTTTTCTTCTGCAACAACACCTGTCCCTATCAAACACAACCAGGGAAGCACACCTTGCACAACTTTTTTCATTTCACAACTCAAAGTCAATTATTAAAGATGATTATAATAATTAAATGAACCCGGTGATAACACCCGAAACAGTAAAAAAGGATTTTTTCCCAATACCAAATACATGTTCATCCGACACCATCCAGACATAACCGTACTTTTTTTTAGCGTTTAGCTATAATATCCAATCTATTAATATCTACAACCAAGACAGGTAATTCGATGGCAAATATTCAGGCATTTTTTAACAGCCAGTTTTCGAACATACAATCTAATCCAAATTACCAAAAAATAAAGTCCATGCCCCCCACCCAGCGTTGGGCCACGATTGGTGGGATTTTTTTAATTTCCCAGATACTGGTGTTTGGACTGTTATATCTACTATTCGGTAAAATTGTAGTTATCGGCTTTTTGGCCAGCATTCTAGCAGGATTAGCCACAGGGTTAGGCGCATTACCTGCGCTATTTTTTAAAGACATTTCTGATCGCTTATTTAACAGCTTATTGGGCGCAGCTGCTGGAGTCATGTTAGCAGCAACTGCTTTTTCATTATTAGTCCCCGGTATTGATTTCGGCAATCAAATCTGGCCAAGCAAAGGCCTTTGGGTTGTATCTGCAGGTATGTTAATCGGCGCTATTTTTTTGCATTTTGCAGATCAACGTTTACCACACTTACATTTCGATTCCATACCTGCCGCTAATACGGAGTCGCTGCAAAAAATCTGGTTATTTATTATTGCCATCACCATCCACAATTTTCCAGAAGGTATGTCTGTCGGAGTCAGTTTTGGTTCCGGTGATATAAAGAAGGGTACAGTCTTAGCCATCGCCATTGCCTTACAAAACATTCCGGAAGGACTGGCTGTTGCCATGCCTCTTGTTGGCCTTGGTTATAATAAATGGAAAGCAGTAGGCATTGCCACATTAACAGGTTTGGTTGAGCCAGTAGGCGGTTTGCTGGGGATTACTATGGTCACCGTTTTCTCATCCGTTTTACCTCTTGCCATGGGTTTTGCTGCGGGTGCAATGTTATTTGTCATTAGTGAAGAAATAATTCCTGAAACACATGCTAAAGGTCGCTCCCGTTATGCTACTTTTTCTTTAATGATTGGGTTTATAATCATGATGATTTTGGATAATCTACTTTCTTAGGACTGAAGATTTAATAACTTCCAGAAGTTTGGCGTAGAATTCGTAAGTTATTGAATCCTCAGTCCTTAGAGGACCATCCAAAGTGTGGTTATCTCACTTGCGACTTTAAAAAAACATTTCCACAGAGACTGGGAAGCACTCTAAAGAATACAGAGATACGAAATTTCATGATACCGGAGACTTTCTTTGGGCTCTCTGAGTAATGCTTTTATCACAAAAGTAAAATCATATATGTAAAAGCTAAAAACCTTGCACTGCAGGTGCATGGATTTAAACTAGCGACCTGAGACAATAAATGACAAACATACTGCAATATCTACAAGACAGCTTTTTCTATTTATCCACATTAAATCTACTCGATCTATCTGCCACAGCCAGCACTAGCTTTATATTGATTGCTGCTGCTGAAATTGGTGATAAAAGCCAGCTTGTTTGTATGACACTCGCCACACGACATCGTGCAACGCCTATTGTTCTGGGTGCTATTACTGCCTTTGCCTTTTTAAATAGCCTGGCTGTACTGTTTGGTTCTGCCATTGCAAACTGGGTACCAGACTATATAGTCTCTGCTATTGTTGCCCTGTTGTTCGCTATCTTTGGCATCCATTCGCTACGCATTGAAGAAGACGAAGAAGAGGATGAAATCATAGAAAAAAGTGGTCACAGTATTTTCTTCACTACTTTTCTATTAATTACTGTTGCTGAATTTGGTGATAAAACCCAATTAGCAGTTGTCGCTTTGAGTAGCACTACTTTACCTATTGCTGTCTGGATTGGTGCAACTTGTGCGCTGGCCTTTACTTCTGCACTTGGCGTATTGGCAGGAAGAACTGTATTGCAAAAGTGCCCTCTCACATTGTTACACAAAATAAGTGGTTCTATTTTCCTTATCTTAGCTGTTATTGCTGCATACAATGCCTATTTAGGTTATGTATTACTAATTTAATATGTTACTCAGTTTCTTTACTACAAAAAAAAAACACCATAAAAGTTGAATTATTCTCATTTAGGTCAATACTTAGATAACTAATCAGTTATTAATTATGTGCATTATGAATACCTTAGAAAATGAAGTCGATAATGATGAGGAATTATTCAATTCGCTAACAGATGTCGAGCAAAATAATCAACGTGTTGCAGTCCGTTACATAAGATCTGATATCAACGTAACATTAAGTAAGCCGGGGTTGCTCAATTTGTCCAAGTATATCCCTGTCAAATTACTGGATATTAGCAGCAAAGGCATTGCCATAGAATACGAAAAAAAATTACCCCTTAAAAAGAAAATAACACTTGATTTGCTTTTTGAGGATAATAAAAGTTTCTCTATTACTGCAAAAATTATCCGCAGGGCAAGTAATAGAATACAATATGGTCTAAAGTTTGACTGCTTTAATCACGAACTGGGTGACCATTTACTCTATTCGCAAAATGACTTAATATTTAAGTGAACTTTTAATCAAACCAGCTATCCAACTTTAGCTAAAACCGTTATCTCACGTATAAGGACTCGTTATGGAAATCAATGCTACCCAGCCCAACCCCATTAACAACCCATCTAGCCAACAGCCAAATATTAATAACGCACTTGATAACAAAGCTGAAGAATCAATTCAAAGTTCTGATTTTACAGTGACTCTTTCCGCTGAAACGAGTAAATTACCATCTCAAGCTGAAAAAAAACCCACCATACAAATTTCTAGCGAAGAGCAAGCTCAACAGATAGTTAAAGATTTTCAAAAAACAGCTGCAAATGAATCTAATTTAGCCCTTCAATCACAGAGCAGCTCTGTAACTTCCGAAATAGTAGGGCGCTTAATAGGCTAATCAATAATATGCTTCAACCTGTTTTAAGTGAAATTTTTATCTATCCGGTTAAATCACTAGCCGGAATAAAAGTTTCAAACTGGCAGGTTAATGAAAAAGGGTTGTTGCATGATAGAAAATGGATGTTGATTGATAATAACAATCAATTTCTGAGCCAACGTCGCGTACCCAAAATGGTACTGATCAAAACACAGCTTACTGAAAACGAACTCATACTCAGCACAGCTGTTTCGGGTAGCATCTCGTTACCTTTATATCCAGTTGATGGTCAATCCTGTATTACCACAATATGGCATGACCAATGTTCTGCAAAAACAACCTCAAACGAAGCCAACCAATGGCTTAGTGATTTTTTAGGTATAGCTTGTAAACTAGTTTATCAAGCGGATGAAGTTGTTCGTTCCGTAGACCCTGACTATGCCATAGCAACCGATAAAATTAATTTTTCGGACGGATTTCCTTTTTTAATCATTTCTGAAGCATCATTAAATGCATTAAACCAGGCCATGGATGTTCAACTACCAATCCAGCGGTTTCGCCCCAATTTGGTGATATCCTATTGTGAAAGCTATGCAGAAGATAGCTGGCGGGAAATAACGATTAACAACATTGGCTTCAGACTCCCTAAACCTTGTTCCAGATGTTCAGTACCTACAATAGATACTGAAACAGCCAAAACCAATAAAGAACCTCTAACAACACTTAACCGTCTGCGTAAGTGGAATAAGCATGTGTATTTTGGACAAAATGCCTTGCATAATAATTCGGGGGAATTATCTATAGGAAATGAAGTAGACATAAATCGTACGGGTTCCATGCAACCTCCCATATAAATATCCCACAAGGCCCTTCTGCTTTACTGAATCCCTAAATAACAGTTAAAATAGAGTCTTTTTCAGTGCTAGAGAACTAGGTTTTATTCCCTGTTCTTTTGTTCGTATTATTCATATAAATCAATGAGCTCATCAGAAAACCAACCTTCATCCAATTTTATTCGACATATTATTACTCAAGACTTAAGTAATAATAAAAATGATGGCAAAGTTATTACACGTTTCCCCCCAGAGCCTAACGGTTATTTGCACATAGGACATGCCAAATCTATTTGTCTTAACTTTGGCATGGCAACTGAATACCAGGGTGCTTGCAATCTACGTTTTGATGACACCAACCCGGAAAAAGAAAGTGTTGAATTTATGCAAGCCATTGAACGTGATGTGCAATGGCTTGGGTTTAAATGGGCTGGAAAATACCACGCCTCAGACTACTTTGAACAGCTCTATGACTATGCGGTTCAACTCATTACAGAAGGACATGCCTATGTCGACAGCTTAACTCCCGAACAGATACGTGAATACCGAGGTACTTTGACAGAACCCGGTAAAGAAAGCCCTGACAGGAGCCTTTCAGTTGAACAGAATTTAGCATTATTTACTGGCATGCGTAATGGAGATTATGCCGATGGCCAATATGTTTTACGTGCAAAAATTGATATGGCATCACCTAATATCAACATGCGCGACCCTGCTTTATACCGTATCAGACGTACACATCACCAACGTACTGGTGATGATTGGTGTTTATATCCTATGTACGATTTTACTCACTGTATTTCAGATGCCATAGAAGGCATTACCCATTCACTTTGCACATTAGAATTTGAAGCACACCGACCTCTATACGACTGGATTTTGCAAAAGTTACAAACACCGAGTCATCCACAACAAATAGAATTTGCCAGACTACAACTTGAATATACCATAGTCAGCAAACGCAAATTGGCACAATTAGTCAACGAGAAACATGTGAATGGTTGGGATGACCCACGCATGCCCACTATTGCAGGGATGAGACGAGCGGGTTATACCCCGGCATCAATTCGTGATTTTTGTGAACGCATTGGTATTACCAAAAAAGACTCCTGGATAGAAATGGCGGTACTGGAAAACTGTATCCGTGAAGATTTGAATGAAAATGCACCGCGTGCAATGGCAGTATTAAATCCATTACGGCTGGTGATTGAAAATTACCCTAACGATCAGGTAGAAACGCTAAATGTTAGCAATCACCCCCAAAAACCTGAATTAGGAATTCGAAACATCCCTTTTTCTAAAGTGATCTTGATTGAGCAAGATGACTTTTCAGAAACTCCACCACCTAAATACAAACGCCTTGTTGAAGGAGGAGAGGTTCGTCTTCGTAGTTCCTACGTTATTAAGTGTAATGAAATTATTAAAGATAATGAGGGAAATATTATTGAATTACGTTGTAGCTATGACCCGGATACCCTGGGTAAAAAACCCGAGGGCAGAAAAGTTAAGGGAGTGATTCACTGGGTCTCTGAGCAACACTCATTGGCCGCAGAAATACGTTTGTATGATCGCTTGTTTCGTATTGCAAACCCAGAATCAGAACAAAATTATCTTGATGCTTTAAACCCTGATTCACTGGAAACCCTAAGCAATAGCAGAGTAGAAGCAAGCCTGGCTAATGCTGATGCGGGAGATCATTTTCAATTTGAACGCACGGGATACTTTTGTGTTGATTCTGTGGGCAGTACTAAAGATAAGTTAGTATTCAATAGAACCGTTACTTTGCGCGATACCTGGGCTAAATAACAGCCCTTGTTTTGCTCTGCATTTATCCATCCAAAATTGATGTAATACTCGTAATAAGGCAATTTTGGTTTGATGAATAAACTTTTATGGCTATGAACTAACTACAGGTTATCTTTTGGAAGTGAGGCTTTAGCCTCGCCTGAATCGTGCGAGGCTAAAGCCTCACTTCCATTGTTGTACAATATTTAGGTCATTTATGAACCTAAATTCACCCCAACCTGTGGTTTATTAATAACCATGTGAACTTTTTGTAGAGCGAACTTCAGTCCGCTACATAATTCATCAAACCAAAGTTGATGGAGTAGTAGAAAAACCAGGTGCGATGCTCTTAAATGGCTTTTCGCACCTGAACTTTATTCTATAGTAAATAATTTATCAAAATTTGCTATTTTAAAGATTTTACTAACATCTGGTTTAGTGTTTTTTATTCGTACAGCATCTTTACTTTCTCCGACTTTGTCACGCAAAACCAACAACATACCTAACGCAGAGCTATCGACATAATCAACACCTCCCATATCAACAACAATCGTTTTTATGTCATTACTTGCCTGCTCAGATGCTTTACGAAAGTCCTGGTGAACGCCGAAATCAAAACGCCCTGAAATCTTAATCGTCAATGTTTTTGTTGCCGAATCCAAGTTTGTATCTACTGCCATTATTGCCCACCTTTTTTAAAATAATTCAATTTCACCTTCATCCATAGAATTTTGAGAAACTACCTTTTTCTCTTTTATATTCCATTGTTGTTTCATATCTTTTAAACGAGTGGTACCTTCCTCCAACTCGTTAACCCATACAGAACCATCACCTGTTTTAAACACACCCAGGCCAATCCGCACCTCATCACTCATGGCCTGAAAATTCTGAGTTTTTAATGCCAAATATTCAACCAGTTGCCTGCTCAAATCCTCAAATTGCAAACCCCTGACCGCATCCCCAACATTCGATTCAATCTGATCTGTCATGCCTGAAACTTCAGATATTTTCGTTGCTATTGCATCATTCATAATTGCTATATCAGCCATCATGCTATCAATATTGGATTTAGAAGTAATAGCGACATTCATATCTTTTGATGCCATACTTTCAATCATTGATTGTGCCTGCGAGATATTTGCCTTGGAAGCATTGACCACCTTTCGGATTTCCTCACTGAACTTATCAGAGTTTTTGGATAAATTACGTACCTCATCTGCAACCACGGCAAAACCTCTGCCGGCTTCTCCTGCTCTGGCAGCCTCAATTGCTGCATTCAGGGCCAATAAGTTGGTTTGATCTGCAATTCCCTGTACATCAGTCAACAGTTTTTCTACCTGAGACATATGGACGTCTACATCATTGATTACCCCAACCATTTCCATGCTTTGTTTACTAACTTGCAAGATATGGTCGATAAAAAATGTGAGCACATTATCTGTTTCTTCAGCAAATTTAACAAAATTCAGACCTTCTGAATTATCCGATGACTCCGCCAAATTACTCATTAATGAATGCACTACATTGGATTGTCCTGAAGTTAAATCATGTAAACCTTTAAAACTCCCCGTCATAGTTAACACAGCATCCGCAACTACAGTTTTTATTTGCTCCAACTCTTCCTGGAATGAATTTATTTCTTGCTCCATACAGGATTCAAGCGCTGAAACATATCGATCAATAGTTCGTTTTAAATTGTCTTCTTTTGCCGCGCTATGTTGCTGTTCAACACCTTTTTTCTGAGTTTTTAACTGATAACTATAATACAGTAAAAAAGCTGAAGTTAAAGGCAAAAAAATCCAGTAAAGTATCTCTGTTGAAACCCAAATGGGTAATAGCATCGCTAGCAATAACAATAGCAAAAGTAACCACATTTTTTTCAGAAACTCTATCATAGTTTACCCATATTATTAGCTGACTAAAGTCATAATTCGTGCTGCAACTTTATCAAGTGGAACCACATGATCCGCAGCGCCCAGCTTAAATGCTTCACCGGGCATCCCCCAAACCACGCTACTGGCTTCATCCTGAACTATATTTACAGCGCCGGCATCCTTCATTTCTTTCATGGCCTTCGCCCCATCGGCTCCCATGCCAGTTAGCATGACTCCAATTGCATTACTCCCTACATTTTGAGCAACCGAGCGGAACATGACCTCAACTGAAGGTTTATGTCTATTAACTGCCGGGCCGTCGTGTAATTGACAGACATATCGGGCTCCATCTCGTATCACCAATAAATGCTTATCTCCGGGGGCAATATAAATATTACCTGGCAATATTTGCTGGCCGTGCTGAGCAATACAGACTGACATTTCAGTCGCCTCATTGACATGTTTGGCAAACGATGCACTAAATGCAACAGGTAAATGTTGAGAGATTACGATGCCAGGCGTATCCTTGGATAAGCCCCTGGCAACCTCTTTAAATGCCTCAGTACCCCCTGTTGATGATCCTAAAGCAATAATTTTATCCGTTGTTTTAAAATGTTTTTTTACAGAACTCGCTGGTAAAATGACATCTGCGGATCTTTTTTCAGTCGCTGCCGGAATAGTTTTTGTTACTTTTGGCTTTTCCTCAAAAGCACGAATATGTGCCTTTGCTGCCATTTTCACTTTTGCAATAATGTCTTCGGCATATGCGTTAAGCGAGTTCGATACATCAACTTTTGGTTTTGCTACAAAATCAACCGCACCTAATTCCAACGCTTCTAAAGTAACAGCCGCACCTTTCTCTGTTAACGTTGAGATCATCACAACCGGCATAGGTCTTAAACGCATTAAATTTCGTAAAAAAGTTAATCCATCCATACGCGGCATTTCAATATCCAGAGTCAACACATCTGGATTCAATCTTTTTATTTTTTCTCTGGCAGCAATGGGGTCTACTGCTGTTCCCACCACTTCAATATCCTTTGACGAACTAAAAATCTGAGTCAGCATCTGTCGAATCAAAGCAGAATCATCAATAATTAATAAACGTATTTTTGCCATCCGTTATATCCCTAAAATAACTCAATTTTACTTTCTACAGGTGCATTTTTAATTGAAGTACGGTATTGTCTTTCACGCGATGCAATCGTTTCGTTATGTAAATCTTTAATTTTTTTCATCCTGACTTTTCCCGTTTTTGGAAAAAAAATCACCTTTCTAGGGTAGATATCTCCTAAATCTTGAGAAATCAGTTGTAATGCTTCTGTATCTATATATTCCAGCACAAAATCAATATTCCTCATACCAATATCGCCTAACGTTGGAATAATTTTCCCTCCGCCAAATACTTTTACTTCAAGATTTTTTCGTTTTCCACCATTAGCCAGAATCATATTAATCAGATGCTCCATGGCATAATTTCCGTAGCGTGTTGCATTTCCAACAACGGACTCTACGCCTGCATTTAATTTATGCTGGGTAGTTTCCGGCAGCATGAAATGATTCATCCCGCCCACACCCGTTATTTTATCTCTGATACAGGCAGATATACATGAGCCTAGTACCGTGGTAACCAATTCATCTTCATTTGTTACATAGTATTCCCCAGGTAGAATTTTTGCTGCTATCACATGATGTTGTTTATCCCAATAGCGGTTAACACTTTCAAATTCTGAAATTGAAGGTGCGGGAATATTTTTTTTAGTTCTCATTTAACTTTTCTGTATATCGTATTTCCTATCAAATCAAAATCAGTATCCAGCTGGTGCAAAGATTCTGAATGACCAATAAACAAATAAGACCCAGTTGCTAATAAATCTCCGTATCTCTTCGCTAATTGCTCTTTGGTATCCCTATCAAAATAAATCAGTACATTTCTACAAAAAATAAAATCAAAATGATGTTTTATTGGCCATGCTTTCATTAAATTTAATTGTTTAAAATGAATTATAGACTGTAATTCTTTACTCAATTTAACCTTATTAGCATTTTTCCCATTGCCTCTCTTAAACCACCGTTTTAAGATATCGTCAGATAAGCCATCCACTCTGTCACTGTTATAAACACCAGTAGTTGCTGTTTGTAAAACATTAGTATCCAAGTCAGTTGCCAGTATTTTAATTTCCCAGCCACTAGGTACATTTTCTAACAAAGTCATAGCTAAAGAATAGGGTTCTTCTCCTGTAGAGCAACCTGCCGACCATACTTTTATCTTTTTGCTCGTACTATTTTTTTTTAATACTTCGGGAATAACTGTATTTTTAACATATTCAAAGTGATGTTTTTCCCTGAAAAAAGAGGTCAGGTTGGTAGTCACAGCATTTATAAATTCGGTAAATTCTTGTTCAGGGTTATTTTGTAAATATTGACAATATTGTTTAAAGTTTGCCAAACCATGCAGTCTTACTCTTTTTGATAGCCTGGAATAAAACATGTCAAACTTATCATCAGGCACCAAAATACCCGAGTGATCGTTTGATATTTTTCTCAAAAAATCAAAATCATCCCTGGTATATTCAAATTCACGTTGTCTTTCTGACACAGTCATCCTCTTAGACAGAATTGGGAATAAAAATTAAAATAGTTGTTAATAAAGCACAGATTAAACTTTAGAATTAATCACTCCTGACTGTTTTAAAGATTTTAGCAAACTGTCATTCCGACCAGCGGGACGACTTGCACGGATGCAGGAGGTAAGGCAATGCAGGAGCTATTGCCGAAAAATCTTGTTGCTCAGTAGTGACCTAGACTCAAGATTTCTCCCGCTGGTCGGAATGACACCATTTGTGACGTCAATCTAGTTTAAAATCATAATTGAGAGTAGCCTGCAATAGCTTAATAGTCATAAAAATTAATTGCGTATTCTGCTTAGAAAGCCACATGAAGTTCAACTGCTGGGCACGAAAGAGCATTTAGCCCAACCAGATAAGAATTTATTTCGTTATCGTAGTTACTTATGTGATCCTTAACATATTAAAAGATATCAAAAAAATCCAGCAGCCGCCTGATCCACTTCGAGCATTTCAGACAAGCCTAATAATTCAGCCGCTTCTATAAACCTATCTGATGGAAAATCAATAATGACTTCTTTGTGTAATTTAATAGCCGTCTGTTTTAATACAATTAATAACTGTAAGGTAGCCGTATCAATTGAAACCACAGCAGATGCATCAATTTCGATTTGATTTTGGTTTTCTAGCTGATTAACTAAACGTTCATACAAAGCAGCCACATTTTGAATATTTAGTGTGGCGTCTAATGTTATTTTAGAGTCATCAATAATATCTTCATTTTGCTGATTGTTGGGATCGGCTACCGTTTCAGATTCTGTATTCACATCCAATACCTCTTCAGTAATATTATCCTCAAATGTATTGGACTCAACCTTAAGCCCTTGTTTATTATCAACATCATTTTTCGAATCAGTTTTGGTATTTTTTGTTGACCCACCTGTTGCTGAGGACTCGTCATTCATCCAAGCCAATGGATCAAAACCAATTAAGTTATTTTCATCTTCTTTCTCTGCCATCACATGACCTTGTGTTCCAAAAAGTCTGTTGCCAGACTTCTAAAATCTCTTGCCGAGCGACTTCCCGGGCGATACTCCAAAATCGTTTTACCAAAACTTGGACACTCGGCCAATAAAGCCGTTTCTCTAATCACTGTTGCTAAAACCTGTTCAGGAAAGTGTTGTAATATTGTATTTAATACATCTTTAGATATCCTTCGTGTGGAAGCATATCGTGACATCACTAAAGAAAGCTTATAATTTTTCTTTAGCACTGTTTCAAAACGTTTAATCGTTCCCATCATATGAGACAAACCCTGTAATGCTAAAAAATCACTGGCCATAGGTATTAAAATTTCATCTGCGGCAAACAAAGCATTAGCGACTAATACACCGGAAGAAGGCGGACAATCAATAAATACAAAATCCTGATCATCTAAATTTTCATGCAACGCTTTACGCAGCAAATCTCCCCTTTTAGCGCCCCCTTCACTCAATTGCTCAATTTCCTGTAATCTCGGCCCAGCAATAATTAATTGCAGATTATCCCTGACTGGAATTAAATTCCGGACAATTTCTGTATTGCCCAGCATTACTTCGTCTATCCCAGATATATTTGGGTTAATAACGCCAAAAGAAATGGCTAAATGCCCTTGTGGATCCAGGTCAATAACAGTGACTTTTTTACCTGATTTAGCTAATGCATGGGTCAGGTTTGTCGATGTTGTGGTTTTTCCAACCCCTCCTTTTTGATTAATTATTGCGACAACGCGTTCAGCCATTACAAATTGTCAATTCCGTCAAATTCTTCTGCATCTAATAATTTGTCAACATCCAGTAACATCACCATCTGTTTTTTCCCAACATACATACCACGCATATAACGCGTATCAATTTTTGAACCTAACTTTGGGCTCTCTTTAATATCATTTACGTTAATATCCAGCACATCTGAAACAGCATCAGCAACTACACCCATCACATGCGACCCTTGCGTGTTTTCAACACAAAGAACAATAACAACAGTGACCGGTGAATATTCAGTCTTTTCCATAGCAAAGCGTTCACGCAAGTCAATAATAGGTACTATTGAACCGCGTAAATTTAATGCCCCTTTAATAAAATCAGGTGTATTCGGAATTTCTCTAACAGGCTCCCAACCTCTAATTTCTTGAACCTTAAGAATCTCTACGCCATAAGATTCACCAGCAAGTTCAAAAGTTAAAAATTGTTCTACCGAGGTATCACTCGCCATATTGATTTTTCCCAATCGTCATAATTAATATAACCTATACACATTGCTCTCTTTAGCAGTGCCCATTCCTTGAATTGACATATCTAATCTATGCCTGAATCAGTCTATTGCCTTTCATTTTTCACCCAAATATGGGAGCCTGTTACAGCAAATACTTAAAATTCTTCCCATTCTTCATCATCACTAGCTGGAATAAATTCTTTTCCTGACGATTGCTGAATAGGAGCAGGTTCAGGAGCAGCCAGACTTGCTGATTGAGGTGCTATGGTACTTTCCACTGTTTTAACCGTGGAAGTTGGCTGCGAAGCATGGGCTCCTACTTTAAAGAATGAAAGCAGCTGGCTCATGTTGCTGGACTGATCACTCATAGAAACACTCGCAGCAGAGGCTTGTTCTGCAAGAGCAGCATTTTGCTGGGTAATCTCATCCATTTGTGAAACAGCCTGGTTAACTTGCTCAATACCTTGTGATTGTTCAACACTGGCTGCTGCAATTTCTGCAACTATATCGCCCACTTTCTTAATACCAGTAACGATTTCATTCAAAGACTTACCTGTTTCATTAACAAATTCGGTTCCCGACCTGACTTTTTGCACACTGGTTTGAATTAACTCTTTACTCTCTTTAGCTGCTGTTGCACTACGTTGTGCCAGGTTTCTTACTTCGGTTGCTACCACAGAAAACCCTCTGCCCTGTTCGCCCGCTCTGGCCGCCTCAACTGAAGCATTTAATGCCAGCAGGTTAGTCTGAAAAGCAATTTCATCAATCACCCCAATGATTTCTGCAATTTTATTACTACTATCATTAATTTCCTGCATTGCAGCTACCGCAGAATTTACAACCTCTCCTCCTTTTTCTGCCAGTTGTCTTGCCGTTGTTGCAACCTGATTCGCTTGCTGCGCATTGTCCGCATTATTTTTTACAGTACTGGTTAACTGTTCCATACTTGAGGCCGTTTGTTCCAGATTTGCCGCCTGCTGTTCGGCACGGTGTGACAGATTATTGTTGCCACTGGCAATCTCTTGTGAAGAATTATTGATAAAATCAGCTGATTCATTAATCTGTCCAACAATTTCTGCTATTTTATCTATTGAAGCATTGATATTGTTTTTACATTCCAAATAAGTCCCTTGATAATCCCTGTCAATCCGATTAGATAAGTCACCTGTAGCCATACTTTGCATAGTACTACTGACATCTGCAAAAACATTATCAATAGTGTCAGCCAACTCGTTAATACCAGAACTCAGTTTTTCAAAAAAGCCCTCTTTATCAGCCATTTCAATACGGGAACCCAATTGACCAACCTTAACACCTTCAACTATCGCCTCAATTTCCTGTTCAATTTTGACTTCGTGAGTTCTATCCAGCCACTCGACAACTGTACCAATTCGATCACCCTCCTCATTCATCACAGGATTAGCAACAAAATCCATGTGCCGTCCACCAATGACCAAATTCGCCTTCATGGTACTACTTAGCTTGGGAACCAAATCTCTTTGATGGGCAGGGTTTTTATGGAATTGATCTATATTAGCTCCTAGCAATTGATCTGCTCTAAAATCAGGCAAATCTTTTCGTATATCAGCTTCTGCATTTTTAAATGTTTCTAACACCGTTGCATTCATGTAGATAATATTTAAATCAGTATCTGCAACCATCACGCTGGAACTAACATTATCCAGTGCTTGCTTAATACGTGTCGACTCAGCAGCTACTTGTTTGGCATGAGCCAAATCAGCATTTAATTTGATCTGCATACCATAGATAGCTCTATAAAGATCCCCAACCTGGTCATTTCTATTCAAGTCTATTTCATTTCTATAATGACCATCCGCCAGACAATAACTAATACCAATTATCTTTTCTAAAGCACCCCTGAATGTTTTTACCATTCCTACATTTATCAGTGTTGAAAAAGTGGTTAGTAATACAACAGCAACTAAAACAGGGATATTTCCATCCTGGTATAACAGGAATAATAAATAACTAATAGGCATTAAGAAACCGACTAACGAAAGGCCTGATTTTAAGCCTAAGCTCATTTCTTTCAGGTTCTTTAGCATTAATGCCATACCCTTAGGTCGAATTTCTGCTTTATTGGCATTTAACTGCTGATACAAATCTTCAGCCACATTAATCTGTTGTCGACTGGGGGCATAGCGTACAGACAGATATTCATCCACCCTGCCTTTTTTGTAAACCGGGGTTACATTTGCTTCAACCCAATAGTAATCCCCGTTTTTGGTTCTATTCTTGACAGGAGCAGTCCAGGGGTTACCGGCTTTAATACACATCCATAAATCTTCAAAAGCTGCAGTCGGCATATCTGGGTGACGAACGATATTATGGTTTTTACCTACTAGTTCGTCTCTGGTATATCCACTGATTTGAACAAAAGCATCATTAGCATAGGTAATAATCCCCTTCATGTTTGTTCGGGTAACAAGAATGTCGCCTGCTTTCATTTGCACTTCATGATCAGTAACCGGCATATTAATTTTCATTGTTTATCTCCTTACCCGTCAGGATTTGTACATTTTTTGTATTAACTTTCATCTTCATCATTCAAACTATCTAATTGCAGTAATTTATTAACATCAAGTAACATCACCATTCGCTCATTAACTGATGCCAAACCATTGATGAACTCTGTACTCACTTTGGTGCCAAAATTAGGCGCTGATTGTATTGTTTTTTCTTCGACATCAATGACGTCTGAAACGGAGTCAACCACAACACCCATAACTCGAGCGTGTCCTTGCTCAGCCTGTGTTTGCAAAACCACAACAACAGTGAGAGGCGTATAGGCCAAATGCCCTAATCCAAAACGTTCTCGCAGGTCAATAATTGGCACGATCGCCCCTCTCAGGTTAACCACGCCTTTTTCATACTCAGGAACATTGGGTATACGTGAGACGGGTTCCCAGCTTCTTATTTCCTGAACTCTGAGAATATCTACGCCATACTCCTCATCACCTAAAGTAAAACTTAAAAACTGAACCCTGTTTTCCAGTTTCTTTTCTTCAGCCAGTTCAGTTTCGGTATTTTCAGCTAGCTCTGCCATATTATGTTCTACGCGTTTATTGATTAGATAATCGAACCAATCCAGGAATATCCAGGATCAGTGCGACCGACCCATCGCCAAGAATTGTCGCTCCTGACACACCCACTAATTTTCTATAATTCGCTTCCAATGATTTAATCACTACTTGTTGCTGTCCTAATAAGTCATCAATAAATAACCCACATCGCATGCCCTGTCCTTCAACCACAACCACCAAACCCTCAGTTAACTTTGTTGCTAAAGCTGTTTTTACCTCAAAAATCTCATGCATTCGGACTATGGGCAGATATTCACTGCGTAAGCGGAAAGTTTCACCTTTGCCTGCTACCCGATTAATCATATTTTCCTTTATATTGACTGATTCTATGATAGAACCTAAGGGGATAATAAAGCGTTCATCACCTACGGCAATGGATTGGCCATCTAAAATAGCCAATGTCAACGGCAGATGAATGGCAATTGTTGTGCCTTTACCTAACTCTGAAGTAATTTCTATATTGCCACCTAAAGACTGGATGTTCCTCCTGACTACATCCATACCCACTCCACGCCCGGATACGTCGGTCAGCTTTTCGGCAGTGGAAAAGCCCGCCATAAAAATCAATTCAAAGGTTTGTTTATCAGTTAATACTGTATCTTCATCAATCAAGCCTTTTTCTATGGCTTTGGCTCTCAATACATCCTTATTTAAACCCTTGCCATCATCCCTAACTTCTATGACGATCATGCCTCCCCGGTGATAAGCCTCAAGAGTGACAGTTCCAGTTTCCGGTTTACCTGAAGCCGCACGCTCAGCCGGCATCTCAATACCATGATCCAGACTATTTCTAAGCAAATGCACTAAAGGGTCGCTTAATAACTCTACAACGGTTTTATCGACTTCTGTATTTTCACCAATTAATACCAACTCTATTTTTTTCTCTAGTTTAGTACTCAAGTCATGGACCAAACGAGGAAAACGACCAAAAACAAAGCTAATAGGCAACATACGGATATTCATCACACTTTCTTGCAATTCTCGAGTATGTCGTTCCAATTGGGCCAGACCATTTTTTAGTTGATCTAAACGATTCAGTTCAAAGTGTTCGCCGACAAGGCTTAACATAGACTGTGTAATGACCAGTTCACCCACCATATTTATCAAAGTATCAATTTTTGCGGTATCTACCCGTATTGAACCTGAGCCTTTTGCTGATGATTTTACAACTTCTTTGTTAGTTTTCTTTGTTAGAGGTTTGTCAGAAGGTTCTACAGCCTCTACTTGAGATTGAGTTTCCGTTGTTGGTGCTTGTGTTACATCCTGGCCAGCAGCAGTTGCTGCTATTGAGTTAGTTGTTGAGGTTATCTGCACTTTGCCAGATTTTGCTGATAATGACTGCACAGCCAGATCACAATCTTCTTCTACCCAGTCAAAAATATCATCAATTTCTGCAGCGGAGATAGCTCCAGCAATGTTTATATCCCATGATAAATGACATTCTTCGGGGTCTAAATCATATAAGTCAGGTACACCTTGAAAATCAACTATTATAGTTAACTCTCCCAGACCTGAAAGCTCCCGAAACATCCTGACCGGGTCGTTGCCTGTTTTAAGTAAATGCGTATGCGGACTAAATGCAATATGCCATCCCTGTTCGCCATCTTCATCTGCCTGCAGCAACTCAGAGTTAACAGTTTCAACTGCAGATGACTCCGTAGTTACGGAATTATTTTCTCCACCATTTAGCTCAATTTCCAGAGTTTTTTTATGTTCTGCCACACTGGCTTCATCAATTTCCTGCTCATCCTGGATTGCGGTCAACATTTCTTTCAAGCAATCGACTGAACCTAAAAGTACATCGACCGCAGTTTGAGTCACTTGCCGACGTCCATCCCGCATTTCATCCAGCAAGGTTTCCATCACATGGGTAAAGTCCGATACAGAAGTAAATCCAAACGTTCCACTCCCCCCTTTTATTGAGTGAGCCGCTCTGAAAATTGTATTAATTTCTTCGTCATCAACATCTCCCATATCCAGGTTTAATAACCCCGACTCCATTACTTCCAGCCCTTCGAAGCTTTCTTCAAAGAACACTTGATGAAACTGCGCCATATCAATTGACATAGACCATCTCGCTGTTAATAGTTTTCACTTAGGAATGTTAGCGACTAACCCAGCACTTTCTTGATCGTTTTTAACAACTGATCAGGGTTAAAGGGTTTGACTATCCAGCCTGTTGCACCAGCCGCTTTACCTGCCTGTTTTTTATCCATACCCGATTCTGTTGTTAACATCAGCATCGGAATAAACTTATAGTCTGGCAAACCACGCAAATCCTTAATCAGTGTTATTCCATCTTTATTGGGCATGTTGACATCAGTCACTACGCAATCAAACTTTTGAGCTTGTGCTTTATTTAAAGCATCCACGCCATCAACCGCTTCAACTACTGTATAACCAGCGCCTTTTAATGTGAACGATACCATTTGTCTCATTGATGCCGAATCATCAACTGCAAGAATACTTGCCACTTTCTTCTCCTGATAGCCTGTTTAGTTAATAAATCTCTTACTACGCATTTCTTTAATTAAATTGTAGACTACTAATCCAATTTTTCAGCTAATCATTAAAAAAATAACTATTATTTTTCAAACTAGAATTCCCAGCAGCTTAAGTTTCAAGCCTTTATGTTTAAAAGGGCAGACTAAAAAGGTATTTCCCTACTACAGTACAAATAATTTCAAGCAAGGAATGGGTAGTAAGGAGCCAAGAACAGTTATCAAGAGTAATGAATGTCATGATGCGTAGTAAGAAAGACAACACAAAAGAAGGAGTCAAATAATTTATTATTTTCTGACCGCTTTACAGAATATAACGATTACAAATTGCTGGTTGCAAGATATTTCCACTCTGTTTTTTTAAGACTGTTGACAGCAAGGGTACTGTTTCCAAAGCCACATGAATATAATCTCGCAGTATCTTGCCAGAGTAGATACAAACTATGGTTGATTCATATCCAGAAAATTAAAAACAACCCTCCTGTTTCCAACAATTTAAGATTTGCCATTTTTATTATTTAATGGTGAGCAACTGGGATGAGGCACTTTCCCTGATGGAACAACTTTAGAAGCATGCTCTACATGTAACTCTTGATCATCAAAGAATATATGCGGTTGAAATGCTTCCAATATTTGAGTTTTCTCCATACCACCTAAAAAGAAAATCTCATCCACATAGACCCCCCAATGCCTGAGTGTTTTTATCACTCTCATTTCTGCGGGTGCATTTCTGGCTGTCACAATTGCGATTCTTACAGGCGAAAATTCAACACTAAAAGGCAGGCGTTCCTGTAATCTTGATAACTTTTTTAACAATGCGGCATAAGGACCTTCCTGCATAGGCTGATTCTGTTGCTGATCTTCATTTCTATTAAAACTGGCTAGGCCTTCAGATTTATAAACAATTTCACTGCTTTCATCAAATAATACTGCATCACCATCAAAGGCAATTCTAAGCTGTCCTTCAGGGATTTTTTTATGGCTTTCTGGAGGATCTTTTAAAATGGCCGCTGCGCATGTTTTTCCATCTATTACTTTCTGAGCATCTTTTATCGTTGTGGTTAAAAACAAATCAACATCAAAAGCTTCAAGATAATCTATAACAGATTCTCCGCCGGTAAAAGCATGTCTGGTGATTTTTAGTTGATTAGTTCTAATATTTTGCAGCACTCTAATTCCCGTTTCTGGGCTATTTCTTGACATCACCACAACTTCTATCAGTGGTGGTTCATCGACTGGCTGGTATTTGTTTAAATGGAGCAATGCCTTGACAAGTGGCATGCCTGTCCCATCCTCAAGTGGCTCATCTTCCCTTTCAAGCATGTATTTACGATATTCAGCGATAGCAGACTCTTTGTCCTGGCTATATTTTTCACGGAAAACCTTATCCGCCTCTTTTAAATCAAATAATGCAGTCGCTGAAATACCAATAACCAAAGTATCTGATAAATTTAATGACATAAACAATCCTTTTAGGGAGGAGGTAATAAATAATCATCCAATCTCACTTAGGAACGTGCACAGAATAACTTGAACAATTTACTTGTATTTTTGCTTGTCTCCTTCGTTGTAGCAAAAGTTGCGTAGCCAGATATGGTCGCACCAGCATCCTGCTTCAAGCGACACTTGCACAT